>JGI24723J26617_10001552_pt1 | contig 20041 bp, 15 predicted proteins | sample Cruoilmetagenom6_FD_26617 | JGI IMG/M metagenome (IMG submission 26617)
CAATTTCCTTCGCACTAAGATTCTCGCCGCCCCTGATAATGATATCTTTCAGCCGGCCGCTGATGAGAAGACTGTTGGCTTCTCCCGCCCGCGCAAGATCGCCTGTATGAAAAAATCCGTCCTCGTCAACTGCTTTGACGGTTTCTTGCCAATCGGTGTAGCCAAGAACATCGACGGTCCGCGAACGAGAATTTCTCCCTCTTCGCCATCTGGCACATCTCTTCCCTCTGAATCGACAAGCCGCACGTCGTAATTGTGAATCTTGCCGTCGGTTTCCGCAGCCAGCCTGGTATGTTCTGTGTCCAGGAAACCTTGCGTGACAAGCGGCACCTCAGTGCTTCCATAGACGCGAAAGCAGCGGCAATTTTCGAACGCGTCGTGGGCACGAGCAATCAATTGCGGCGGGACCTCCGCACCGCCACATGCGAACTGGCGCAAACTTGGCAGGCCGATACCGCGAGCTTCCACTTCGTCCACCAATTCCTTGAGAAACGGGGTGGCGCCAACTGTCAGTGTAGCCTGGGTTCGTTCAATAAATTCAATCGCCGCGACCTTGTCCCAGCGGGACATCAGAGCGGTCTTGATCGGCGAACTGAACGCCTGCTCCAGCGAAGAATAGCCCGTCACATGAGTGACAGGCGAGGCCATCAGAGTAATGTCACCTTCCCCAACTCCCCGTGCCTCGGCGGAATTGGCTGCCGAACGCTGCAGTGTGTTGTGGCTGTGCAAGACCCCTTTCGGTACGCCCGTGGTGCCCGACGTATACAGCAGAAGCTTGATATGACTGGGATCGACATCGGCAGCCTCAAACTGCTCCGGTTTGCCCCCTTCGACAAGCTCCTCATAGCTCAACGCCGCATTGTCGCCCTCGCCGGGCCGCACAGTGACGACCCACTCCAGTGATGGCGATTTCGCGGCCAGCCGCGTCGCCATTGCCCCATAGTCAAATCTCGGCATTTTTCCGGGAGTGAAGAGCAGCCGCGTTCCGGCGTCCTTGAGGATGAAAGCGACTTCGCCATCGCGATAGATTGGAATGATCGGATTGATCACCAGACCGAGCGCACAGCAGGCAAGGTTGATAATCGCCATTTCCCCCCAGTTCGGCAGGTTCGCACTGACCACGTCGCCCTGGCGCATCCCCAATCTGGTCAGCGAAGACGCAAGCAGAATCGCTTTATCCACTCCTTCGCGGTACGAAAGATGCGTATTATCGTCGAACCAGATCGCGACACCGTCAGGATCCGTTTCAGCCTTTATCACGGCCTCCTGCCAGGTGGTGCGGTTAGCCCACTCTCCCTTGTCGACGAACTCGGCCATCTCTGCCCGGCTCCGCCACACCCGCCAGCCGGCAGGATCCAGTGCACCTTCCCTCATAGGGTCGAGCCTCCATCGATGACGAGCTCAATGCCCGTGATCCAGACCGACAGGTCAGACACGAGAAAGAGGACGCCATTGGCAATATCGAGTGGCATTCCGACGCGCCCCAACGGGTTCGAGGCATTCATTCCGGCGAGCGCGGCTTCCGGATCGCCGGTCATTGCAGCAAAATCGTCGAGCATTCTGGTGTGGATCCCGCCCGGGTGAACGGAATTGCACCGTATCCGGTCGCGAGCCGCATGGAGCGAAACCGATTTCGTCAATGCACACACGGCAGCCTTCGATGTGGAATAGGCCGCCAGTTCAGCTGCAGGGCGCAGGGCCGTGATCGAACTGAGATTGACGATCGAACCGCCCTCGCCCGATTCACGCATCAGAGGCAGCGCCGTACGGCACCCCAGATAGGTGCTCTCGACATTGATGGACTGGACACGCCGCCACAAATCGGGATCGGTCTGTTCGATATTGCCAGCCGGACTGATCCCCGCATTGTTGACGAGGATATCAAGGCGGCCGTGCTCGTCCCTGATCGCCTGGATTGTATCTTCCCATTGCGCTTGCACGGTCACGTCAAGATCGCGATACGAGGTGCCCGGGATCGCTGCGGCGGCCTCTGCGCCGAGCTTTGGTTCGACATCGGTGAGAATTACACGCGCACCGCATTGTGCAAGGCGCTCGGCGATTTCGCGGCCGATACCCCGCGCTGCGCCAGTGACAAGAGCCACCTTTCCTTCAAGTGAGATACTGTTATCCATTGTTCCTACCCCTGGTTGCCCGCAACACCGGCTTCACGCGCAGCCTGCTCGCCTGCGACACGGCCGAAGACCATAGCGTTGGCGATCGAGTTCCCTCCGCCAATATACCTGTCGCCCAGGACACCGCCCGACACTTCCCCTGCGGAAAACAGGCCGGTTATGGGCTGGTCCGCGCTGTTGAGGACATGCATGTTCTCGTCCACTCGCAAACCGGTAGACGTCAGACAGATGATTGCAGGGCGAATCTCCGCAGCATAAAAAGGTGCTTTGGCAACCGGCTTCATCAATGAGGCATCTTTGCGGAACCTGGTGTCCTCACCTTTCTCGCAATCCGCGTTGTAGCGGGCGATAGTGGTTTCAAGCGTATCGCTTTCGACACCAACCAGATCGGCAAGCTCGGCGAGGGTGTCGGCCTTGACGACCTTGCCCTTGGCAATCTGTTCGTCAATCTTGTCGGTTACCCAGTTCAGCGTGATAATTCCTGCGTTGTGGGCCGCTGCGAATTCCGGCTCCGGCTCCGCAGTGGCGCGCGCGTTTTCGTCGAAAAAGGCAAACACCGATCCGCCGAGCTGGTCTTTCACCGCTCCGGACATGACCGCATATTCTGTCGTCTCATTGATAAAGCGGCGCCCTTCGCGGTTGACATAGACCAGCCAGCCAGGGACGAAGACTTCAAGATCGCGGTAGAAACCAGGTGTCGTGAGCAGCAACCCGCGATTGTGACCGGCCAGGTCCGCGCCGACTTCCTGCCCCATCAGCATTCCGTCGCCACTACAGGTCTTGGCAGTGATCGCCCACGCCCAGTCACCATGCTGGGCAGCTTCGGGATAATGCCGATTCAGGAGAAGCCGGTTGTGGCCGAAACCGCCCGTCGAGATTATCACGCTTTGCGCGGTCACAATCTCACCATCCAGTGAAACGCCGCGCACGGCCCCACTTTCGTCCGTGTGGAGCGCGGTCACGCGGCAGTCCCGCGAAACATCGATATCGCGTTTGCTGACCTCGCGGTCCAACACCTCTGTGATGCCCGCACCGTTCCCGGCCGCCTTGTGTCCGCGAGGTACGCTTTCCACACCCGATGCGTAAAGCTCCTCAGGTTTGAATTCGACACCCATTCGGATGAGCCATTCGATCGCCGGCCCCGAATTCTCGCACAGGCGCCGCACGATCGCCGGCTCAACCTTGTGCTGATTCAAGGTCATATAGTATTCGAACATCGCATCGACGCTGTCGTCTTCGATGCCTGCTGCCCTCTGCACACTTGTGGCTGCACCGTAGACAACGCCGCCGGAAAGCGCCGTCGATCCTCCGAGCTTGTCGGCCGCTTCAAGGAGTGCGACGCGCGCACCGCTGTCAGACGCCGTGATAGCCGCGGCCATACCTGCGCCGCCCCCGCCGATTACGATTACATCATAGTCAAAACTCATGAGTCAATTGCCTTCCATGTCAACGCTTTGTGAACTCGATTTCATATTCGTTGAGGCCTCGCAGGATCACACTCGGCGCATGGGTGAGGCTTTCCGGATCGACAAGGCTAATATCCTTCAGGCGGGCCGTCAGCTCACGGACTGCGATCGCAATCTCGCGTCGCGCCAGCTGCGCTCCGATGCAGTGGTGGATACCGGCCCCGAACGCGAGATGAGAAGACGCATTCTCACGCTCAATGTCGAATGTATCGGGATCTGCGTATTTGCTTTCGTCGCGGTTCGCGGAACCGTAACGAAGGTTGACGAGACTGCCCTTCGGGATGGTGACACCGCTAAGCTCAACGTCTTTCGTTGCCATTCGGAAAAGGCCCTGGACGGGAGATTGGTGCCGAAGAATCTCTTCCGCAAAGTTGTCGGCCAGCTCCGGTTCTTTAGCGAGACGTTCCACCAATTCAGGGTTCTGGGCCAGTCGCACAACTGACGCCCCGATGGCGCTTGTCGTAGTTTCGTTGCCCGCTACGAGAAGCTGATTGAGAATGGAGAGAAGTTCGACTGTTTCCAACGGCGCGCCGTCGACTTCCTTTGTAACCAGGTCAGAGATCATGTCGTCGCGGGGATTGGCCCGACGATCTTCGAAAACGCCGACGAAATAGTGCTGCATCTCCACTGCCAGTTTGGCGCATTCGATCTTCTTCTCATCGGAAATGAGGAGGCCAAGAGGCGCGACCGCCGCGTCTGACCATTCCTTGAACTTGTCCCGGTGGCTGCGCGGCACGCCCAGCTGATCGGCAATCACGTACATGGGAACGGGGACCGCAAAGTCATGCATTACCTTCAGCCGGCCATTTTCAATGAAATCATCGATCAGGCTTCTGACGACCTCGATCATGTAATCTTCCATCTGGCGGACACGACCTGCGGTGAACGCACGATCCACCAGCTTGCGGTAACGCGTATGGGAAGGAGGATCGTTGCTGACCAGCGTATCAGGAAGATCGCCAAGTCCTTCCTCATTGTAGATTCGCGTCACTTCCTCGGGCCTATCGCCAGGCCGGAACCCCATCTTGCTGGACAAGGTCTCGGGACTGCGTATCGCTTCCAGGCAATCCTCGTATTTAGTAACAAGCCAGAAACCCAGCTGTTCTGAGTAGTAAACCGGCGCTTCCTCACGCAACTTTTTATATAATGGGAATGGGCATTCCATTACTTGTGGATTGGAGAAATCCAACTCAGCTGGTTCTTCGCCTTGTGTGGTAGAATTCATTGTCTTGTTCATCCTCTCAACATTTTTTATCTTGTTATCCTCACGTCAATCCACAAATTGCGGATTACGCAAGGCAGCCCGCCCGGTTACCTTCCGCAATCGCCTGCAAGAGGAACCGAGGGCTGTTAGCATCGCCTACAATTGTGATTTCCGCACTGCCCATCGAAAGGTTCGCGAATGGATCAAGTGCAGGCCGGTTATGACTGACCAGCACGGCCCACTCCGCCGGAACGCTCACTTCACCGCCACCATGCAAATCCCGCACCACTGCCTCTGTGCCGTTGAAGGAATCGATATGAGAACGCAATTGCAGGCGAAACTTGCCTTGGTTGAGACGCTCTAACGCAGGCTCCTGCTGAAGCGCCGATTGCAGCAAATGCCCCAAAGTCCGGTGGCGNGTGACAAAGGTCACATCCACATCCCGCTCGATAAGCGCTTCAGCAACCGCGATGCCCTCGTAGTGACCGACATCGTCGAGCACCACAGCTGATGCTGGCGAGGTATTGCGGCGGCCGCTTAACAATTCGATCGACGACATCGCATCGGGATGCTCCGCCCCTTCCATCGGCCGGGCGGGAATGGCCATCTGCACCCCATCCATCCGGGGGCTCGAACCTGTCGCGATTACGATCTTGTCGGCACCAAAGCCTTCGATATCATCCTCATCGACATAGGTGCTGAGCCGCACATCTACACCAAGACGATAGATTTCCGATTCCTGCCAGAACGTATAGTCTGCGATGGCTTGGTGTCTGGGGGCAAGAGCGGCAATCCTGATTTGACCACCCAGTTCGGGGGCCGCTTCGGCCAGGATGACATCGTGCCCCCTAAGCCTGGCGATCCGCGCCGCCTCCATACCTGCAGGGCCACCACCGATTACGAGGACCTTGCGCTTGGCATCCGCTGGCGGCAGGAGATCATCGTTCATCTCGCCTTCCCGCCCGATATAGGGATTGACGGTACAGCCCATCCGCCGTTCCGGGCCAAGAAGCATACCTACACAACCCTGATTGCAGGCGATGCATGGCCGGATCTCGTCTTCCCTGCCTTCCCGCGTCTTGCGCACTATGGCTGCGTCAGCAATGTGCGCGCGCGTCATGCCGACCATGTCCGCCGTGCCTTCGGCGATAACCTGACTGACTTCTTCGAGCGTGCGAAACCTGCCAGTCACGATGCGCGGCACACTGACCGCAGCGGTTACCGTTGAGCTGGTTGGCAATTCGTAGCCAGCCGGTTCGAACATTCCACCGATCATTTTGGGAAAGGCAAAATACCCCCCCATGGAAACGTCGAGGAAATCGATCAGTTTTCTTTCTTCGAGATAGCTCGCCGCGCGGGCTGCATCTTCTGGCGTCATGCCACCTTCGACAATTTCCGGGCTGAGCCGGACTCCGATCGGATACCCTGGACCGACGCGTTCTCGAATTGCGGTGAGGATCTCGACGGTGAAGCGCATGCGGTTTTCAAAGCTGCCGCCATATTCATCTTCGCGCCGATTGAGCATGGCGGACATGAATTGCTGCGGCAGGTATCCATGTGAGGCGTGCAGCTCTACTCCGTCGACCCCCGCTCTTTGGCAACGTTCTGCGGCAGCAGCATATGCCGCGACCAGCTCATCAATCTGAGCCTTGGTCATCGGCGTTGGGACAATACCAAGCACTGGACTGGGAAGGTCGCACGAGGACCAGGGCGGCGACCCGTCGATCGGCATGCCGTTGTGGCCGGCATGCCACAGTTGCTGGAACACGCGCATACCATGGGGACGCACTGCCGCCATCAGCTGCTTGTATCCGTCGATTACCGAATCATCGAAATTGCAGATCGAGGACGGGCAGCTGGGATGCACGCCTGCAATCTCCAGAATCGTGAGGCCGACCCCTCCGCGCGCCCGTTCGACGTGATAATCAATGAGCTGCTGCTCAATACGGCCAGTACTGCCGAAATGAGTGCCATGAGCCGTCCGCACTACCCTGTTCGGAATCTCGACATCTGCAATCTTGATGGACTCAAGTGCCTTCATTTCACAGCCTCTCCCGTGGCGATCCGGAATCGCTCAATCCAATTTTGGAACTTACTTAGGCGTATAAACAGGAGCCTACCGAAGTCATTGACCCTTGCCAACTAAGATTCCTACACCGCAGTATATTTTTTAGGTGTCTCGCCGAAAGGCTGAATAAGCGGACTGCCATTCGCGATTTGAAGAGGCTAGCAGCCGCCTTCAGTCGATCCGGTTCGCGTTGAAACAGGCGCATGCGTTTCTTGTCTCCGCCCCTCTGCAAAGCGGTCCCGGCGGTCGGGTTACTCAACGTTCAATGCTCACTTCCCGGACCGGGCAAACATCGCGACCGCTACCAGACCAAGAGAAAGCATGACTGCGGACGCGATGAACGCATTGCGGAATCCGTCCGGATTGAAGGGCGCATTCCACTCAGCCACCAGCGTCAATGTCAGCACCCCAAACGCTCCTCCAAGTTGCCGGGTGAAATTGGTCAGGGCCGCAGTTAGCCCGAGGTCTAACTCGCCGCTATCGATAATCGCAAGGTGCACAGCTGGATGAGCTGCAGCCAGACCAACCCGCCCGAGCGCCACGATGGCGGCGACAGCCACAAAGGTGTACCCTGCGCCGACTTGAGACAGCCAAAGGTTCGCACCGGCCATTACGATCAGGCCGAACGCAATCATCTGCACCAGCGACACCGTGTTCAGTGCGTATCCTGCTACCAGAGTGCCGACCGTCAAGAGCAGACCAGCGGGAAGAAGCAGCAAACCCGCATCAGTGGCCGACATTCCCATGACATCGTTTACAAACAGCGGAATCAGGAACGTGGGACCATAAAGGCTCGCACCAAACAGGAAACTGATAACACTGGCATACAGGATTCTCGGATGCGCAAGCGCACGCACGTCAATCAGAGGCTCGGCTGCCTGCATGGCGTTTCGCCAGAAACGATGCAGGCACAGCACTGCACCGGCCAGCAGGGCAACTATTTCCACCCATCTTCCCGCCTGGTCTGCGATGATGTCAAGGGCAGCGAAGATCATGGCCAGACTGGCCGCCAGCAGGANCAACGCTCTCCAGTCGAACGGGGCCTTCGTTCTCCTCTCCCGGGAGAAAGGAAAGAAGATTACAATCAACGGAACGGCCAGGAATGAGGGAACGGCGAGCGCAACGAACATCCAGCGCCAACCGAAGCCGTCAACCAGCATGCCGCCAAACCATGGACCAATCCCGGCGGCCACTGCCGTTGCCAAGGAGAACAGCCCGACAGCAGTGCCGCGCGCCGATGCTGGAAATCCGCCGTAAATCGCAGCGAGCGCCGCTGGCTGGATGATGCCTGCACAAATGCCTTGCATGATGCGGACAAAGATCAGCCAGTTCAGACTCGGGGCAACCGCCGCCCAAACGCTGAAAAAAAAAGCAACGCCGACGTCCAGGCAGCTACACGGCGGACGCCAAAACGGTTCGTAACCCAGGCAGAAGCCGGCAAAGCCAGCGTAAGCGAGGCAAGAAAGGCGCTGGAGAGCCACTGCGCTGCCTTAGGATCGGTACTCCAACCGGCTATGATCCCCGGAATTCCAACGTTGATCATTGTCGCGGCTGCGACGGTGGGTACAACGGCAATCATGGTGGCGGCAGCAAGGCCAACGATATTCATTCGCTGGCNCTTCCNTCCTATGGNTATTTTCACTACCGGCTTTCCCTCAAGCAAATTCGAATTTTGAGCCACATCGGACTGGGACCCGGAGACAAAACTCGTTAAACACCTTGTCAATGCGGGCATACCACGGCATCAAACTTATACCCCATGCTATTATTGGAGTCGCCATGAAATTCGAACCCACCCAAGAACAGACGATGTATCGCGATACCGTCGCCAACTTTCTCAAGGACAGATATTCAGTCGAGAACAGGCGGCGCTTTCTAGAAGAGAGTCGAGGCTACGACGCCAAGAATTGGGCCGATCTGGCGGAGCTGGGCGTGCTTTCTCTGCCAATTTCCGAAAGCTTGGGCGGACTGGACGGGAACGCACAGGAAGTCGCGATCATCCAGGAAGAACTGGGTTATCGGCTGGCAGTTGAGCCATTTGCCGAAGGCGTCGCGCTGCCTGCAATTGCCCTTGAGGAATTCGACGATACGCAGCTCGCCCAGAACTTGGCTGGTGAGATTCAGGCGGGGACAAAGACGCTGGGGCTGGCCCTTTCCGAATCCCCTACCCACTTCGATGTCGACGCAATCGAAACCACGGCCGAGACTGACGGCAAGACCGTGACAGTTTCCGGATGCAAGCGCCTTGTGCCCTTTCCGTCGGCGGACCGCTATCTCGCAANTGTCATGTTGACGGGGGACGGACTTGAATCTCAAATGGCATGGGTGCTCGTGCCGGCTGATGAAAAAGGTGTCACCGTAAATCGCTACAAGCTTGTCGATGGATCGAGTGCCGCTGACATTACATTTGAACAGGTCAAGCTTCCGCATGAAGCAATTGTCGTCAGCAATGACAAGGCCGAGCGGGGCATTCAGCGCATCTACAGACTCGGCACTCTGACAGCTGTCGCAGAAAGCGTAGGCATTCTACGAAGAATGCTCGAACTTACCAACGAATACACCAACAGCCGCATGCAATTCGGTCGCAAGCTCGCCGGAAATCAGGTCGTCCGCCACAGGTTGGTAGACATGGCAATGCACCTTGAACTCGCCCGAAGTTCTGTCATGGGCGCAGTAATGTTTTTCAACGGTTCAGATCAAACGGAGCGTTACCTTTCGGCTGCCAAGGTGACCGTAAGCAAGGCAGTCGAATTCATTGCCAAGCAGTCGATTCAGCTTCACGGTGCTATTGGCGTCACGGACGAGTATGAGATTTCCCACTACTACAAGCGCGCACTTGTCCTGCGGCCTATGTATGGCAGCAAGCGACAGCACGCGTTGAACCTGGCCAAGCTGAGTTCAGCCGACGAATAAGCGCAGTGAGAAACGGAAGCCGGCGAGAGGGTGACAGCTTAGGTAGGCTAGCACTGGTTTGAATTATGGCGCGGTAATTTGGTGCCAAGCCTTTTGCCGCAGCAACTCAGGCACTCGCCAGCTTTCGCCCGTCTAGCCCATCTAAACTGGATCTAGCTTCACGCGGCGGGGGCCTCGAACCGGCCTATCGTGCCNCTCAAGGCAACGTCATATCGACGGGAGCCTGCGGATCAATCCGCAGGCTCCCATTCAAAGTTGTTAGGAACGATATGTTGGATCCAGAGCGTCCAGTCGCCGTAAAACGACATCCCAGGCCATGGAAGCGCCCTTTCGGACCGCACTGCTCGCACCCTGCATGCTCTTCTTCTGATCCCGGACTTTTTCCATAATCTCGTTTGGCAATCGATTGTACTCGCCATTGGACGCAGCGACCTGAATAGAACATGCCGTTTGGTAGAAATAGGCATTCAAAAAGACCGCTTCCGGGCTCGGGCCTACTATGAGAACCCCGTGATTCCGAAGAACTGCAATTTCCTTGTCGCCAAGATCAGCCAACAGGGCTTTCTGCTCAGCTTCATCATCAACAATTCCACCATAATCATGGTATGCAAGCTTGTCGTATACCATCAAGGATTGCTGGCTGATCGGCAGGAAGCCATCTTTCTGAGCGGAAACAGCCACCCCATCACGGGAATGCAAATGCATGACATACTGTCCATCATCCCGATTTCTATGAACCGCGGAATGAATGACGAAACCGGCGGGATTAACAGCCTTGCCTGTGGATTCGATCCCATTCCCCGACGCGTCGATAGTCACGAGGTTTGAAGCCGTCACTTCGTTGAACGCCAACCCATATTCGTTGATCAGAAAACGTTCTTCGTGATCATCAGGATCCGCATTCGGTATACGCGCGGATATATGCGTGAAGATCAAGTCATCCCAATTATACATCGCAACCGCACGGTATAGCGCCGCCAANCTTCGCCTGGTCTCTATTTCAAGATTATCAGGAGTCTTCTCTATGACATCCAGGCTTTCCACTGTTTCTTGCATGATGGGATCTCTCGTTATCTCGTTCAGCAGAGGTATTGGGAATCTTATCCCGCTGAAAGTCCACTATCCACCGGAAGTACGACGCCAGTTATCCGCTTGGACAAATCAGAGGCCAAGAACAGNGCCGCGTTAGCGATGTCTTCTGGCTCACCAGGACCCAGATAGCACTGGTCGGCTGATTCACGCAGCATTTCGGACTGGTCCATCATCTCGCGGACACGTTCGGTTTTAGTCAAACCAGGCGCGATGGCGTTGATGCGCACGCCCATCTTTCCATATGTGACTGCCATTGCCTTGGTCATGGAGATCACCCCGCCCTTCGCCGCGGAATATGCGTGCCGGTGCGGTGAACCCTTCAGCGCCATCAGAGACGTTGTATTGATAACCGAACCGTGACCTTGATCGACCATCTTCTGGATCGTCTTACGGCACATCAGGAACGTGCCGTAAAGATCGACCATCTGAGCNCGCTCCCATCCTTGCAGGTCCAGCTCCGTAACGATGTTGTCGCTCGGAGCGGATCCCCCGGCATTGTTGTACAGAACGTCAATTCGTCCATGATCCTTGACGACCTTGTCGATGGCAGCGTCAACACTTGAAGGGTCGGTGACGTCAAGCTCCATGAACTCAGCTTTGCCACCAGCTTCCACAACTGCTTTGGCAGTCGCTTCACCTTCTTTGAGATTCACATCACCGACGATGACAGTCGCGCCTTCACGCGCAAAAATCTTCGACGCTTCTCGTCCAATCCCAAGTCCCGCACCCGTAATGAGCGCTACTTTTCCGTTCAAAAGTCCCATCAAGCAGTCCTACAATTTCAATACATCAAAGTTATTGNGCCGTTATACTCGGCTCAAGCGACGTCACTCGTCCTCATGATACTTGCTAAGAACTGGCTCGACCCTCAGGTGTTCAGGAATTTTGTCAATTCCGATCGCCTCATCGATTCCTTCATGAAGGTTGTAGATCTTGCGCTCCTGATAATTGAGCACCACNCCAAGATCCTTGAATGCCGGAGATTCGCGGGTCGCCGTATAGAGCTGCAATGCTTCCAGATCTTCCGCCAGAGTGCGATCAAGATGGTCAATGGCCATGGTCCAACCTTCGGGCCGTTCGCCTTCACCCCAGTCCGGACCGAACCACATGACGTCGAACCGGGCGTTGTCCTTATCGATCGGAAATAGCATCAGGAATACCAGTGCCGTCGACGTAAGCGGGGCAAAAGTATTCGGAAACAGCGTATATGTGACGATATTCTTTCTGGCGAAATCCGAGGCGGTAGGAATATCCTTCATGCTGTTCCGCGGATAAGACATATCGCCTGGATCAATCTCAGGAACCGGCATGGCCATCCGAGATTGGCCNCCAGGGAAAAGTGTGTTCGTGGCACCCTTGTAGTTGAAACTTGCATCCACGGTAGCCTGGTGAATGACGGGAAGATGATAGGCCTCGAGGAAATTCTCGACTCCAAGCTTCCAGTTGCAGCCCAGGTGGAATTGCCTTGATTCAACAACCCGGCTGTTGCCCCAATCGTAATCGAGAAGATCCTCGTGCATCGGCCCCAGAGATTCAATCAGGCTGGGCGCATCGACATTCTGATTGATGAAAATCAGTTTGCCCAACTTCTCGGCCTTGATCTGCAAGAGGCCGCGGCAGGAAGGATCGAGGTCAACGAAATCGCGCTTGTCAGGAATACCGATGAGGCTGCCATCCAACCCAAAAGTCCACCCGTGATATCCACAGGTGAGACGCGCAGCCAGACCTTTAGGTTTTTTCGGATCGACGAGAGCCGCGCCATGATGCCTGCAAACATTATGAAACGCGCGAATTTCTCCGTCCTTCGCGCGGGTNATGATGATCGGCGTGGTGGCGATGCGATCCCACAGGAAGTAGCTGCCCGGTTCAGGCAGATCGTCCATATGGCAGCCATAAAGCCAAGCATTGGGCCAAAGGTGCTCAGTCTCAAGTTTGTAAAATTCGTCAGTGGAGTAGCGACCTGCTGGAAGATCAGGCAAAGCCGGGAAACCTTCCGGTGGTTCAGTCCGATTGTTTTCATACTCAGTTTGCTGATACAAACGGTCGACTGTTTCCTGCTTCATCGCAGACTCCTTGCTTCATTTTTTGTTTGAATGGTGGTGCGAAGGACTCAATTCGAGTCATTCGCACCACCTTATTAGAAATTACGACATTAGAATTTAATAACGGCTTCGGCGCCGATCAAGCGAGGCGGACGAGCAACCCCGTCGGAGAACAGCCTTGGCACGATCGTTGCTGAACCCAGACCGCGATCATCGAGCGCATTGCGCATATAGAGCCGAAGCGAAACCTCGGTATCCTCTATATATTTAGTAAACGTCGCACTCAGGTTGACGTTGTTCTGCTGGTCAATCCTTCCTCGAGCGTCATTGACAAGCGGGTTGTCAGGATCGGGATTGATGACGGTATGGTAATCGTCGATGTAAATATATTCGCCGATGAAGGTCACCTTACCATCCGGGAATTCGATCGTGTAGTTCGCTCCAACGCGTCCCGTCATGTCCGGCGTGCGTCGCAAATCCAGTGTTGACCTGTCAATCTCTACGCCGAAAGCATCCAATGCGACGAACGAATCATATTTTGCATCGAGGATACCAAGCGTGGCATTGATCTGGAGTGCATCGGTTGCCTGAAGGCCCATTTCGAACTCAAGGCCCTTGATCGTTGCAGACGCCGCGTTTGCCGTAACGGTTTCCTGGGGATTCGCCCCCTGTCCCGCAGGCACAAGCCGCATCACAGATTCCTGCTTGTCCTTATATTTCATGTGGAAGGCAGCACCGCTGAAGGTAAGGCGCCGATCGAACAGCGTAGCCTTGAAACCCAATTCGTATGCTTCAACGGTCTCAGGGTCGTACGTCGTCGAGATCGAGAACACCGTAGCGCCGCGGCCATTGATGCCGCCCGACCTATATCCTTCGGAATAGCTGGCATATGCCATGATGTCTTGCGTCAGGTCATAATCGACGATGATTTTCGGCGTGAATTTCGACCCTTTGAACGCGCCACTCCCAACGAAAAAGCCGGGAACGATAGAGGTAATGCTCTTCTCGTCCTCTGTGTACCGACCACCGACAGACACACGCAGCTTATCAGTCAACTGGAAATCGACGTCAGCGAAAACGGCAATCGATTCAGAATCGTAATCTGGTATGAGAACCGCCTGAGGCGGNCGGCCAAGTGCCTGGAAAAAAGCCCCGAAATTGGTCAGGTTTCGTGAATTATAGCCGTTCTTGAAATAGTATCCGCCGACAACATAGTCGACGATCGAGAACTTACCAGCCAATCTGATCTCTTGAGTCCATTGACGGTAGGCCTGCGATCTTTCGCTTGAGAAAAAGGTTACCGAGCTTGCCTCAAAGTCCGTTCGGCCATGCTCGGTTGTATCCATCCTTGAGGTGATCGAGGTGAGCGTCATGTCCGGCGCGACTTCCCATTCGAGCTCGGCAATATAAGTGTTCTGACCATAGTGCATGAACGTATCTTCGTCCTGGAAGGTCGTATAGAGATCGTCGTTGGTTCGGTTACACTGGTCAAGCGGAATGCCAGTCAGGGTCTGGCCCGTTACCGGATTCAAACGGCAGGCGAGGTCATAATCGGTGCGGCTGGTCGGCGCAACGACATCGTTGTTCGGGCTATCGAGATCGTAACGATCGTATGTAAGCTTCAGAGAGAGATTGTCGGTTGGCGTAACAAGAAGGGCAACACCAAAGTTATTGGTTTTGTTGTGCGGTCCGGTGACACCCTTGTTCAAGTTCTTGACCCAGCCACTCATGTCTGAAAAGTTGTCATAAATCTTGAGGGCGACAACATCTTCAATGATGGGCGCATTGATAACGGCAGATGCGCCTCGCTGGCCATAATTGCCGACGCGACCCTTGATTGTTGCACCCCACTTGCCGGTTGGCGTCGAGCGCCGGACATTGATCACACCGCCCGTCGTGTTGCGGCCAAACAGCGTACCCTGCGGACCACGCAGAACTTCGACGCTTTCAATATCGAAGAGGTCAGTCAGCTGGCCTGTATTGCTTCCGAAATAGACACCATCGATAATAACGCCGACGGCAGGATCAAAAGACTTCTCGATGTCTTCAAAGCTCACGCCTCTAATCGCGATCGCCGCACCATTCGGACCCGATGCAACCGGATCGATGATCAGGTTGGGAACAGTGCCCTTCAGCTGCTCGAGGTCAGGAGAAACGAGCAGTTCCAGCTGCTGCGTCGAAACGGCCGTCACGGAAACAGGAGTGTCCTGAAGCGCTTCGTCACGGCGCCTGGCGGTGACGATAATGACCTTTCCTTGCNCGGCGCNATCAGTCGCTTCGTCAGCTGCGCCTTGCGCCTTCGCTTCATCGACTGGATGCAACAATGCCACAGCGGTCAACATGCTTGTGCACAGAACCTTTGGCCAAATACCGTTTTTCATTTCCCTAAACTCCCCTCATTGCGAATTTCGCCTCTTGCGAATTCCGATTTCTTGGCTGCGCATCCGGCCAATGTGCGCCAACTCGTTGCTTTGAAGTTTCTTTTTAGGCCGGGCAGACCGGTTGTCCGATCCATTCTTATCCTGCTATATAATTTTTGAATTTGAGTCAATCTTCTGCTGCCGGTCATGGCTGGCTCCGCGCGCGCCAGAGCCGCCATTTCAGCGGGCCGCGCCAGATACTTCACAATGTTATAATTTTAGTTGGACGACATGGCATTGAAATGCTTTATGCGGGCCACCCTGAGGGTGCTGGGATGGGAGGTACGAGGCGTTGTTATCAAAAGAAGCGCGCAATGAATGGAAACAACATTGGCGCGTAGTTGTCGGCGGCGGCGCCGGCATGACACTCCTCGCTGTTCCGACCTACACAAATGGCGTGATGGTGATCCCCCTTGAGAAGGCTTTTGGCTGGACCAGGGCGGAAATCGCATCCGGTCCTGTGATTGCGGCAATCCTTTCCGTGTTCATGGGGCCTCTCATCGGCATCCTTGTCGATCGCTTTGGGCCACGCAGGATCGGTGTGGCAGGGGCACTGAACATGTGCCTGGCAGTTGCACTACTTTCCCAGACCAATGGGTCGTTGTGGTCGTGGTGGGCGGTCTGGCTGCTTGTCGCGCTTGGCGCCATTTTCATCAAGCCAATGGTATGGACATCAGGAGTGGCCAGCTTTTTCGACAAGGCGCGAGGCCTGGCCATGGCAGCCGCGTTATGCGGCACTGCGGTATGCTCCACTCTTACACCCCTCCTGGCAACGAGTTTGTATGAACGGTTCGGTTGGCAGCTGACATATGTTGGGCTGGCGCTCTTCTGGGGGATCGTCCTCCTGCCCTTGATCTTCTTCATGTTTGACAGCCGACAGGACAAGGTGCGTCGTGAACGACTACTCACCGCGAAGGAGGCGAAAGCCCCCCTCGAAACGGCCGCGGCCGCGGACGGACCTGCCGAAGGGCGGGATATCGAAAAAGAGCATGTAGCCGCCTCTCAGGCGCCCTCACCGAAAGAACTCTTCTTCTCGCTGAAGTATGCCCGGTTAGTGCTGGCTGCCCTGACAATGGTGTTCTCAACCGTATCGTTCGTAATTCTCCTTGTACCGATACTTGTGGAGATTGAGATAGAGTTCTCTGAAGCGGCCGCGATGGCTTCCCTCGTAGGGATCATGACAGTGCTGGGAAGGCTTGGGGGCGGAATGTTGCTGGATCGATACAATGGCAATTACGTTACTGCCGGAGCGATACTGTTGCCGGCGGCAAGCGCCGTGCTGATCCTGATTTTGCCGGGCTCGATCGTAGCGGTACTGGTAGCGATCATATTGCTCGGATTGGCGTCCGGCGCGGAATATGACGGAGTGGCATATCTCATAACCCGGCATTTCGGCCTGAAAAGCTTTGGCTTGCTGTTCGGCACGATTGGCGGGTTGCAAGCAATGGGATCAGGCCTTGGGCCTATGATCGTGAATCATATTTATGATACGACCAACTCGTACAATCTGGCGCTTTATCTGTTTATTCCGATCTCGATTGTCGGAGCCATTCTGTTCTCGACGCTTGGCCCTTATCAGGATTCCGAATTCGAAAAATAAAGTGGTCCAATAAATCTGCCAAGCGGCAGGAGAGTATTTAGAATGAATGTCGCTGAGCAGATTGTGAACAAATTTTTGCAAATATCACGATGAGAGGAAATGATGATGAGCAATAATCCGCGTGTCACACCGCTGGAAATGGAACAGATTCCCGAAGACCTGAAGACACCGAGCAAGTGGTTCAAACCGCCGGAAAGTGGCTCTCTGGCAATGTTTGAAGCTTCGCCGGGATTGGCCAATGTTCAGCGCGTACTGGCAAACAACCCCCAGCTCATGATGCGATGGATGGGCTTTGCACATTACTTGCTAAATGAATCATCCATATCGCTTCGGGACCGCGAACTGGTCATCCTCAGGGTCGCCGTCATCGGAGAATATCACTACGAATGGGGCCAGCACGTCGAGATTGCGAAACGAGCCTGCAATTTTACCGATGAAGATTTTGAAAAAATCCTCAAGGGCTCNGAGCATGCGGGATGGGCCGAAGGCGATAAGCTCCTGATGAAAATGATTGAGGAATTGATGACCCAGAGAGTCGTCTCTGGCGAGACGTGGGACAAGATGATCGGCCTTCATTCTCTCGAACAAATGATGGATCTGGTCTTCCTGGTNGGCAACTATTCGATGCTCGGCATGGCGATCAACACCTTTGAGGTGCCTTTGGATGACGGATTGAATCCCATCCCGGTATATTAAGGTTGAGAGCATACTGGTCAGCAGCGACGATCCGCGCCTGATGAATTTCGTTGGGCGATCACGCTGACTCACACTCCGTCGTGATTCCATTTCGGCTCCGTCGCCGGAATGGTATCACGGCGAACTGGCTGGCCGGGGATTTTGCCGCCGATGCGCCCAACCGCAAATGGGCCACTCTTTCGGGGGAAGGCCAGCACCAGAGAATACTCACAAGCATTGTGTGATGCTGCGCGATGGGGCAAATCCATCTTGCGCTGCAAAGAGCTGAATGGCATGCAGGCCAGCTCCACGTGCCCTTGTCTGCTCCTGCAATTGTGCAAACCCGCACAGGATGAACCCCAGTAAGGATCAATGTGCCCAATGCATGTCAATGACGTAACGAGGCTCGACAAGGACAACGAAATTGCAGTTATTACGACGGATTCTCCGCCGGTAAATGCTATTTCGGCTCCGGTTCGCCAGGGTATTGCCTCGGCGCTGGAAACCGCGTTGAAGGACGATGCCGTAAAGGCGATAATCCTCATCTGCGAAGGGCGAACTTTCTTTGCCGGTGCCGATATCAGTGAATTTGGCAAACCAAAGATAGAGCCCGATCTGCGTGCGGTACAGGCGATGATTGAGGCCGCGGCCAAGCCGGTCGTCGCGGCGATCCACGGCACGGCATTGGGCGGCGGGCTGGAGACGGCGCTGGTCTGTCATTATCGTATCGCTGTGCCGTCAGCGCGGATGGGATTGCCCGAAGTCGCTCTTGGCCTAATGCCGGGCGCAGGCGGAACCCAGCGCCTGCCACGCCTGATCGGCGTCGAAAAGGCACTCGAACTTATGACCGCCGGGCGCCAGATAGAGGCGGGTGAAGCGCACAGGCTAGGCCTGCTCGACGAACTGGCGGCGAAGGAAAATCTTCGCGCCGATGCGATCGCTTTTGCCAGGCGCATTATTGCCGAGAACAGACCGCTGGTGAAGCTACGCGACCGGGAAGACAAACTGACCCCGGCACGCGAAAACCCAGGCTTGTTCGATGCATTCCGGCAAAAGAATGCCCGCAAGTTTCGCGGGTTCAAGGCGCCGGAAAATATCATCCGCTCCGTGCAGGAAGGGCTGGAACTGGAATTCGACGCGGCGATGGCGCGTGAACGCGAACTGTTTGACGAGCTGATGGCAGATAGCCAGTCTGCCGCCCAGCGCCATATCTTCTTTGCCCAGCGTATCGCGGCGAAAGTCGCTGATATCGGCAAGGAAATCGAACCGCTTCCGATCCGCAAGGCAGGTGTTATCGGTGCAGGCACAATGGGTGGGGGTATTGCGATGAATTTCGCCAATGCCGGCATCCCGGTGATCCTGCTGGAAACCAGTCAGGCAGCGCTGGATCGCGGTCTGGCCATTATTCGCAAGAATTACGAAACCACCGCATCGAAGGGCAAGATGCGGATGGAAGATGTCGATGCGCGCATGGCGCTGTTGCAGCCTACGCTATCATATGATGATCTCGCCGATGTCGATCTTGTGATAGAGGCGGTGTTCGAAGACCTGGCCATCAAGCAGGATGTATTCGCCAGGCTTGACGCGGCGGTTCGGCAAGGCGCCATTCTGGCAACCAACACCTCCTATCTCGATGTCGAGAAGATCGCCGCAGCCACTACACGCCCCGAAAGCGTGATCGGCCTGCATTTCTTCTCTCCTGCCAATGTCATGAAGCTGCTGGAGATCGTGCGGGCCGAGACAACATCGAAGCAAGCTGTTGCGACGGCGGTGAAGCTGGCCAAGACCATCGGCAAGATTGCGGTAGTCGTGGGCAACGGCTTTGGCTTTGTCGGCAATCGCATTCTGGCAGCGCGTAGCGCCCAAGCAGATCAGCTGGTGCTGGAGGGCGCGACGCCCGAACAGGTGGACAAGGCGCTTTACGATTTCGGGTTCCCGATGGGCCATTTCCAGATGCGCGATCTGGTGGGTTTGAATGTCGGCTGGGACAAGGAAAAGAGCGCATCGGCCACTGTGCGCGAAGTCCTTAATGAAATGGGCCATCACGGTCAAAAGAGCGGCGGCGGTTACTACGACTATGACGAAAACCGCCAACACACTCCTTCGCAGGTGGCGTTGGAGGTGATCGCCGATTTCGCCGCAAAACAGGGTATCGCGCAGCGTGCAATCGGCCAGGAAGAAATCCTCGACCGCACTCTTTATGCCATGGTCAATGAAGGTGCGAATATCCTGGATGAAGGGATTGCCGCACGTTCATCCGATATCGATATCATCTGGGTCAGCGGGTATGGTTTTCCCCGATATCGCGGCGGCCCGATGTTCTGGGCGATCTGCAAGGAATGGCCAAGGTGCTTTCGAAGCTGCGTATTCTGGAAGCTGCGCATGGATCTGCATTCACGCCGTCCCCACTGATCGAGCGGCTGGCAGCT
>JGI24723J26617_10001555_pt1 | contig 20017 bp, 20 predicted proteins | sample Cruoilmetagenom6_FD_26617 | JGI IMG/M metagenome (IMG submission 26617)
GGGTCCTGGAGCCGATGGACGAGGCGCTTGATCCTTCGGCGGATCTGGCGGGGGCAGTCGCCGTTGAGTTGGGCGATGGACCGGGCCGATCGCCCGTCGCGGAACATCAAGAGCACCAGCTCGCAATCACGGGGCTCGAGCCAATGGGCCCGTCGAACGATCTGGTCGGTCAGCGAGTCCTCGCGCCGCTTTCGCAGGTCCATGTCTTCGCTGATGCCGTCGAGCCAGTCCGCTGTATTGGTGGTACGCCCCATTTTGGTCTCCTTACCTACAATTTGTGGGTTTTCCCTTGACAATGCACAGAGTTGTGTTCACAATAGAGTGAACTATCTTTTTCAACTATACACCAGGTCGAGAACGCTTTGCAAGGGTACTGTATGGTATATCAACAAATCAGCGCACAGACACGGTCACTCCATACCGATCAAAATCCGATATCAACAATTTCTGCTCCCAAGCTCAGAGCTCCCCACTCCATGATGGCTGATCAACCCCTCCAACCCGGCACTGCTCGCGTGGGCTCGTTCGCCTCAATGCTGCGCCATCACCGTGTGCAGAACGGGCTGTCGCTGGCGACGCTCGCTGATCGCGTCGGGTGCGCCAAGTCGTACCTTTCATCTATTGAGAACGGGCACAAGGGGCCGCCGGCCGACGCGTTGATCGAGAAGCTTGAACAGGCGCTCTCGTTCCAGTCGGGCGAGCTCTTCGAGTGTGCGCAGTGGGATCAGACGCCCATGCCGATCCGGGAGAGCCTCGAGCAGCTGCGCGAGCGCGAGGAGTCCGTCGCGCGGCTTGCGCGTTGCCTGGCGATGGGCACTAAGTCCAAGCATTCGCTCGATGGACTCTACGAATCGGGCGAGCTCCGTCGGCTGATCGATCAGATCGATCCCGACCACGCTCAGTCAGCGGATAACCCGAAGGACAGACGAACCCATGAGCGAACCCATGACCAAACCCATGGCCAGTCTGATGATCAAGCCGATGAACAACCACCCAGAGCGCTGGGGATGCTGCCGATGGAGGTGCCTTTGATTAATAAGGTGACGGCTGGGTATCCGGCAGATTTTACCGATATGGGCTATCCCGCGCGGATCGCCGACGAGTATGTCCGGGCACCGGACCTGAGCGACCCCGACGCCTTCGCGGCCCGGGTGGTGGGGGACTCGATGGAGCCCAACTACCGCGAGGGGGACATCGTTGTGTTCTCGCCGGCCCGGGAAATCCAGGACGGTATGGACTGCTTTGTGCGTCTTGAGCGTGACGACGAGAGCACTTTTAAGCGGATCTATTTCCAGAAGGATGAGTCCGGGGGCGAGCTGATCCGGATCCAGCCGATCAATAACAGCTATCCGCCGATGACGGTGCCACGCGAAGCCGTGGCGGGGTTGTATGCCGGGGTGTCGGTCACGCGCTCGATCGGATGAGCGGACCAGCCCGGATATGAGCTCTGTATGCACCAATTGATGAAACCACGCCTGTTCGGCCTGCGTACAGGGTCGGGGCATGCCGGTACCCAAAGGGGGCTAGGTGTGCTATCCTTACTCTCTCGGGCTGTTCTTAGCCCGGCGAGGCGCTGCCTAGGCGGCGCAGGGACGATGATTCAAACCAACAGCACGCCGGCGTGATTGATCGCTGGTGTGATCCGATCACGCGGAGACCACACAATGGCCAAGATGTTTTACACGCTCGACGAAGCAGCCGCCAAGCTCGGTATGGATGAGGCGGATGTNCAATCGCTNGCCGAATCCGGACAGCTCCAGGAGTTCCGNGATCGCGANAAGCTGATGTTCAAGGTTGAGCAGGTCGATCTGCTCGCCGGCGACGATGACGGCGACGAAGACATCACCCTGGCCGACACGGCTGGTGGCGTCGAAGCGATCTCGCTGAGCTCGACGGGCAGCGCCAGCGCGATGTCGTTTGATGCCTCCAATGATGGCACGGGCGTTTCGATCTTTGATGTTGATGAGGGCGAAGAGATCGACGCCAATGCCGACACGCTTGTTTCGGGCGGCGCACTGGGCGGCTCGGGGTTCAACATGGACGCCGGCGCTTCGGGCTCCGGGCTTGCGCAGCTCGCGTTTGAGCCGGACGATACATCACTGGGCGGTAACCTGCTCGACGATCTCGCGGCGGACTCGGCAGCGGGGGCCTCAGTTGGCGGCAGCGCTATTGGTGATACGGCCTTTGGTGGCTCGGTCGCGGGTGCGTTGTTTGAGGGCACCGATTCCGCGGGCTCCGACTTTACCCCGGCCGCACCGGCGATGATGCCGATGGCATCGGCCGAGGCGTACGACGGCGCGGCGTCTGGGATGTTCGGCGGGGCCGCACTGGGCATCGTGCTGATGCTCATGGTCGCCATGGCTGTGATGGTGCTGGGTATGACCGGCGGCTCGCAGATGATCCTGGGCAAGGTCGACACCAACATGCTCTACATGATCGCCGGCGGCGGCGCTGCAGCCGTGCTGATCTTCGCGATCGTTGGCTGGTTGATGCTCCGCAAGAGTTGAGGCAGGTCATCATTATTCAGAATAATGAAAGCCGTCCGATCGGGCGGCTTTTTTTATGCGATGCTTTGGTTTGGTGTTAGTCAGTTTCGATATCAGCCCCAATGGGTTCGTAGCGTCCGCCGGGGACTTGGAGCTGCTCGAAGATGGAGCTGCGGATATAGACCAGTTCGTAGCCGTCACCGTGCGTTGTGGATCGGAGGTGGCAGACCAGGTCTGTTGGATCGTCGGATTCGATCACGATGCCCATCGCGGAATCTGCAATTCGGATCGGCTGATCAGGCCCGGCGAGTTCGATGGCTTTGTGTGCGGCGTGCTTGGGATCAAACACGGCGCATGTGATCGGCTGATCCGGGTCGCGCGGATTGATCGTGAGTTCAAGCGTGACAAACGGGCAGTGTCCTTCGGGGGCGTGCTCGCCCAGTGCGGAGCGCGAGACCTTCCAGCTGATCCGGACGGCTCGCACTCGCTGTGCTCGGCTGGCCCCTTGGTCGAGCTCGATGGCGACGAGGGGTTTGGATGCGCGCGTGGGGTTGGTGATCGGGTGGAGGCTCATGGGCGGGCCTCGTTGCTGGGGGAGTTGGGTGTGCGGGGGGCGCGTTTGGGCGCGTGCTTGGTACTGCGTCCGACGGGGGCCTTGGAGAGCAGCTTGGCGGCCGTCTGGAGCCCGGCGCCGCGCGGGCCGGCGAACTTGTGGGTGAGCGTCGTAATCAGCTCGAACCCATCGCGGACCTCGTCGAGGCGGTGGTGCAGGGCGTGGACATCCTCGGGCGAGTTGGTCGCGATCTGCGGGCTCAGGTCGCCGATCTCATCCAAGGCATCGAGCAGCGGGTCCACCTCGCGTTTGATCCGCTCGCGTGCGATCGCTCGGAGCATCGACCAGACATCCTGCTCTGCTTGGTAGTACTCCTTGCGGTCTTCGGGCAGGCGGACCTTCTCGATCACGGCCCATTCGAGCAGCGAGCGCACCGACATGGAGACATTGCCGCGCGAGACGCGCAGGCGGTCCATGATCTCATCGGTGCACATGGGGGTGCCGGTGATGTAGAGCAGGGCGTGCACCTCGGCCATTGTCCGCGAGATCCCCCAGACCGAGCCCATGCGACCCCACGACGCGATAAAGCGGTCCTGGGCCTCGAGGAGCTGGGCCTTGATCTCGGGGGAACTGACAGGGGCGGGCTTGCGTTTCATACCAAAAGTATGCGCGATCGGGCGGGGGAAGTCTAGAAGATTTCAAGAAAATCTGAAAATAGAAAAACTGGATGTGCCCTGGCGGTCACTCGACCAGCAGGTCGATACAGCCCACGATTCCGAGCAATACCGACACGATCCCGTTGAGCGTGAAGAAGGCCATTGGGATCCCGGCCTTGCCCCGCTTGGCGAGGATGCGGTGCTCGTGGAACAGCAGCCCCGCGACGATGAAGATCGCCCCGCCAAAGAACACCCCGAGCTTGGGTTCGCTGCGCCAGGCCATGAGCAGGCAGCCCAGAGCCAGCACATGGAGCAGTCGGCTCAGCCACGCGGCTTTCTTCCAGCCGAAGCGCGACGGGATCGAGCTGAGCCCGACCTCTTGGTCGTAGTCGAGGTCTTGGAGTGCGTAGATGATGTCGAAGCCCGCGACCCAGCACGCGACCATGCCCGCGATCCAGAAGACCCCGGGGCTATCGAGCCCGAAGAGCGCATCGGGGTTGACCGCGATGGCCGCGGCGATGGGCGAGGCGGCGAGGGCACCTCCCAAGAACACATGACACAGCCAGGTGAAGCGTTTGGTGAACGAGTAGAACCCGATCCACACCAGCACGGGCACGCTGAGGATCAGCGGGTACCAGTTCTGTGCGACGACGATGAAGAGTGCGCACGAGCCGATGAAACCCAGCGCGTTGAGCGCGAGCATCAGGTACCCATCGCGGAGGCTCAGGCGACCGCTGGCGAAAGCCCGGCGGGCGGTGCGGGGGTTCGCCGCGTCGATTTTCGCGTCGGCGATCCGGTTGACGAGCATCGCCCAGCTGCGCGCAAAGACCATGCAGATCACAATCAGCACCAGCATGAGCGAGAAGTTTTCCCAGATGACGGTTCTGGGCGCCGATCGTCCGCCGCCGTGTCGTGGGATCACCAAGAATGCGCCGAGCACCGCGAAGGGGAGCGCGAAGACGGAGTGGGCGAGTTTGATATCGCCCATCGCGATGAGGACGCGTCCGAAGAACGACACCGAGCGGGTTGGGGTTTCGATCACGGGTTCCACAACGACAAGCGTAGGCGTGTCGTCGGGGGTGTGTTTGAATCAGGACGAGCCCTTGCCGCCGGGGCAGCCGTTGGCGAAGAGGTCGAGGAATGCGGAGACATCGAAGAAGTCAAAGAGCTCGTTGCCGTCGATATCGGCGGCTGGGTTCTGAGCGCCGAACGCGTCGAGGAATGCCGAGACATCGAAGAAGTCCAGCGTGCCGAAGGGCTCGGCCATGTCCGCGCCGTTGCACCCGCCCGGGGGCAGCTCGGTGATGTCGCCCGTCATAACGATCGCGTAGCCCTGCTGTCCGGCATTGACGGCGGTGCCCTTGACGCGGATGGTGTACTCGCCGGTGACCGGGCTCGGGAGCATGACCATCTCGACATTGTTGATCGAGTCGGGCGAGCCGCCGAACTGTGAGACGCCGTTGGTGATGCTGTTGCCCACCAGGATGCCGCCGACTGGATTGATGACCTCGAGGTCGAGGTTGTTGACGGGCGCGAATGCGGCGTTGGGTGCTGCGGGCGCGTCGTGCCAGACGAGCGTGACCTTGAGCGGCTCGCTGTTGGAGTCCACGGTGAATCGCATATCGAATATGTCTTCAGTGTTCAGCGCGTCGTCGCTGGCGTTGCGGACATCGCGGATGACGAGCTTGCGTGAATCGCCATCAAGATACAGCCCGTTGTCGAGCAGGACGCGTCCCCAGCCTTCTTGCTCNGAGGGGAAGCCGGCGATGCCNGTCATGTCCACCGCGGAGTTGAGCAGGGTTGCTTTGAGCAGCGTGCCCGAGGGGACAAAGGCGTCTGCGGACTCGGNGAGCCCAGAGGGGTAGAAGCCTTCTTCGAAGTACTGGCGGGCGAGGGCNGCGGTGCCTGCGATTGCCGGGGCGGCCATGGAGGTGCCGGTGAACCCGATCGTGCTGCATTCGGTGAATGAGCGGGCGGACTCGATGTCGCATCCGGGGGCGAAGAGNTCGGGCTTTCTCCGNCCGTCGTCGGTCGGGCCGATCCCGCCCGAGCAGAACGAGCCCTGGTTCCCCGCGTCCTGCGATGCGCCGACGGCNAGGCAGTTNTTGGCGTTCTCGGGCGACTTGAGCTCGTCTCGGTTGGTGGCCGCGAATATGACGAGGTTGTCGTCGTTGTTGTACGAGAAGGTATCGACCGCGCGGGCCAGCCCGGAGTACGCGGTGGTGAAGTCGTCGCCCCACGAGTTGGCGTGGATCGAGGCGCCCTGCGAATAGTGCGTGTTGAGTTTGATCGTGAATGCGGAGAATGTGAACTGGGGCTCGATATCGAAGATCATGCGTGACTTGTACGCGACGCCACGGTTCTCGTCATCGAAGCCGTTGTCGCCGAGCGCGGTGCCCGCGACATGGGTGCCGTGGCTGCTGGGGAAGAACGACTGGGCGTTGAATGCCTGGATTTTGCGGTGGTCTGGCCCGAAGGGGTCGCCCTCTGGATCGGCGAAGGCGCAGTGGTCTACATCGACCTCGCCGTCGATCACGGCGATGAGCTGGTTCTCGCCGTGGAGCCCGGCTTCGTAGATGGGGAAGTGGTTGGTCTGGTTTGACTGCACCACCCAGCGGGAGGTCGAGTTGCGGAGTGTGATTTCTGGCGCGGATTCAATCCACTGGACGGCGTTGATCTTGGACAGCGAGCGGATCTCGTCGGGTGATCCGACGACCTGCAGCAGGAACCGATCGTCGGCCAGCTCGTGGCGGACGATCTCGACGCTGCTCTGGGTGTTGATCTGCTTGATCGCGTCCTTGATCTGCTCGCCGGCGAAGAGGTAGACATGGACGGCGAGTTTGTTCTGGGCTGCGATCAGCTTGCGAGACTCGCTCACGGGGACGCGTTGTCCCAGTTCTGGATCGACCTTCCAGGCATCGTCGAACTTGACCATGTGGGTGACGAACGGCAAGGCTCGGAGCGTGGCGACGCGGGCCTTGGAGAGGTCAACGACATAGGCGTGGTCGGGGAGGTAGTCGCCGAGTTTGGCGCCGGTGCTGGCGATCCGGGTGCGCATCGCGGGGGTCATGGGGCCGGCGAGCACGAGGACCATGCGATCGGGGAGCTGATCAAGCTGGGCCCGGTTCATGCCTTTGGCGTTGGTCAATGATCCGACATCCACCATGTTGGCTTTGAGCTGCAGCGATTGGAAGTGTGGTGTGCGTTGCTGGGGTTGGATTGGCTGCTCGGTCGTGTTGCTTTGTAGTTGGGCCAGAGCGCTGCCGCTGAGTGCGATGAGCATCCCGATCAAGACTGGGGTCCGTGTGCCGGCAGAGAGTTGGTGTTTGGTGTTCATAAAAAATGCTCCAGAGCGGCTCGGTGCGTAAGGAATCCGGGCTTGGATCGTCCGGATCGACGAGCATCCCTGAAAGCAGAGATCGGTACACATCCGAAAAGAAACCAGCAAAATCGCGTGTTGTGCGTCCAAAGAGCTCGACGCACCCGCACGACATACCCGAACGGGTATCCGTTGTATCTATACGCACGCTGGTTCTCGCTGGATGCAAGGTTCTGACGCCGATAACTGGGCAGTGGCTTATGCCGCGTGATTGAGCAGGGCTTCGGCGTGCTTCTTTTTGGCTGCCAGCACGCGCTTGTGGGCCTGCGGGCGGGCCTTGGCGGTGTGGATGACCCGGTCGAGCTTGGTCTTGCGGAGCACCTTGGCGATCTCTTTGGGGAGGTTGTAGAGCACGAGCACGCCGCCGACGCGTTCGAGATCGGTGCTCAGCTCGGCGAATGCACCCAGACAGCCCGATGCGAGTGATTCCATCCCGCGCATCGAGAACATCACCATCGGCGGGTGCCCGGGCTTGTGGAGCCCGACGATCTCGGCGCGGAGCTTATTGGTATCAAGCGAGCGCATCGTGCGATCCACGAGGCGGGCGCGATGGATCCCGTTCTCTGATTTGATCGAGAGCAGCTGGGTGCTCGATGGTTCGTTTGCTTTGGTGGGCGCACTGCGCCTTTGGGCGTTGCCCGATTTTCCGAGTTCGATCCGCACGATGTTTCCCCTGTCCCTGCGGCCAAGAACAGGCCGCGGCGTGGAATATGCAAACCGATGGCGAACGATTCAAATGAATCGAGCACATTGAGCTCGAAAAACCGAGATTGGTTTGGGCTTATGGGTCGCTTTGGGCAGGGGGCGATAACCGGGCGATCTGGGTGCGCATCGCGTCGAGCGTCTGGGCCGACACATGATGCTCGATGCCCTCGGCGTCGATCTGGGCCTGTGCCTCATCGACCCCGATGGCGCGCAAGAACGCGAGCACGACCTGGTGGCGCTCGTGGGATTCCATCGCCATCTTCTGTCCGGATTCCGTGAGCTCGATCGGTTGGTGGGGGGCTCGGGAGACGAGCCCTTCTTTGCACAGGCGTGCGATGATCCGGGTGACGGTGACATGGCTCACGCCCATGAGCTTGGCCAGCTCGCCCACGCGGGCCTTGCCGCGGGTGTTGATGAGCTGGTCGATTGCCTCGACATAGTCCTCGGCGGTCTCGTCGCGGTGGGCGCGCCGGGTCGAGTGGAACCGCTCAGCCGCGGAGGGTTCTGGATGGCCTATTTGGTCTGGGCGGTTGGGCGTGGTCATCGTCTGGAGTGTAGCGCACAGATCCGGAGTTCACTCATCGAACACGACCAGCTCGATGTGTGCGTGATCGAGCCCGGCTTTGCTCGCGAGCGCTTCACGCGTGCATCCCTCGATCTCGATCGTTTTCTCGGGATTGGTGTGGCCCTTGAGCACGCGGACCTGCGCGGCTTTGAGCTTGAGTGTGCGGGCGAGCAGGGCGCAGATGGCCTTGTTGGCCTTGCCGCCCTCGGGCGGGGCGCTGGTGCGGACTTTGAGCCGATCGCCCAGCACGCCGGCGATCGCGTCGCGCGAAGCGCCCGGGACGGCTTTGATCCGGATCCGTATGGGCGCTGGGTCGCTCATGGTGTGGAGAAGCCTGATTCTGGTTCGACCAGTTTATGGGCAGGGATTGTTGAAGAGGTTAACAAAGTCCATCACATCGAGCCCGTTGATCGAGCCGTCGGCGTTGATATCAGCGCGGGGCTCTCGGCTCATGAACGCGTCCATCAGCTCGGAGAAATCGTAGAAATCGAACTGGCCGTCCTGGTACAGGTCCGCGGGGTGGTAGGCGTAAACGGTCAGCTCTTGATCGGCGGCCATATCTTCGAGGATGGTGACCGTGCCGTCGCTCCATTCGATACGGACCTCATCAACAGTTTCGGTTTCGCCGAGCCCGAAGTGGAGGGTCATCTCGGACTGCCCGAGGTACCCGCTCTCGCCGTAGACCGCCCGGACATGCTCTTTGCCGCCGTAGGTCGCGACGACCCGCGTGCCGTAGCCCATCGGTGCTAGGCATGGGTGCTTGTCGGTGTTGAGATCGATCCGGAGATAGTGGGCGAGGTCGCGAAACCCGAGATCGTTGCGATAGATGCGGAAGGGCCCGCCGTTGTCAACGAAGGCGAGGTCGAGATCGCCGTCTTTGTCGTAATCGAACTGGACGAGCCCGCGGCCGTTGATGTTGAAGTTGAGTCTGGTCGATGCGGCCAGATCGAAGAATGTCCCGTCGCCTTCGTTGGACCAGTACCGGGTCTGGGCATTGGGCCATGAGGGCCAGCCGTTGGTCGCGATGATATCGATGTCGCCGTCGTTATTGTGATCGCCGCTGACCACGCCCCAGCCCCAGCCGCAGTCTTGAACATTGCGGAGCGTGGATTGGTTGATGAACACAGGGTTCTGGTTGTCGTTGAGCCCGGTGCCCATGTACATGGTGTTGTAATACCCAGCAGCGGAGACAAAGATGTTGGTCTGGAACCAGTCGAGTATGCCATCGCCGTTGAAATCATTGACGGTGGCGCCCATCCCGTTGTTGTCTTCGGTGATCTGTCCCTCGATTGTTGCGTCGCGATAGGTGAACTGGCCCTTGGCGTCCGGCCCATTGTTGATGTAGAGGTGTGAGGTATTGAAGTCACAGGTGAGCAGCAGATCGGGGTAGCGATCGCCGGTGATGTCGACAAACTTGGGTGTGAACCCGCGGAGGACGGTCTTGTTCTTCGGGAGCACCCGCTTGGAGACATCGGTGAAGTGGCCGGTCCCGTCGTTTTCGTAGAGCCGATTGCCGCCTTCGAAGAACTCCCATGTGGCGACATAGAGATCGAGGTCTCCATCGAGGTCGTAGTCGCCGAAGGCTGCACCCTTGCCGCCGATCGCGTCGTAGATATCGTTGACCCCGCGCTGTGCGGCTTGCTCGGTGAAGGAGTATTGGCCGTTGGCATCAGGGCCATTGTTGATGTAGAGCAGGTTCCTGCCGGTGGTCGCGGGCTTACCGCTTGGGCCATAGGAGACAACATAGAGATCCGGATAGCCGTCGTTGTTGACATCGCCCACCGCGCTGCCGTTGCCGTGATGGCTGTAGGCGATGCCATAGAGTTCGGCTTCATCGACGAAGGTTCCGTCCTGCTGGTTGATGTAGAGCATGTCGGGGACGGTGCCCAGGCCCGGGAGGTACATATCGGGCCAGGTGTCGTTGTTGAAATCGCCGATGCTCACGCCGCCGGTCATGTGGTGGTGCTGGCGGGTGTAGAGTTCGGTGGGGATGGTGACGGCGTGTATCCCGGTGTCTTGATTGGCGAGCGTGTAGGTCGGGTCGTTGGCGTGGGTGAGGCTTGCGCAGACGCTCAGGGCGAGTGCAGCACCGATCGTCAGACGGGCGGGTTTGAGGATTGGATCTTGGGTCATCGATCGCTGGGTGTTCATATATTCAAACCTTCCGTCACCGAGATTGGTCGCCCGGGTATTCGATCAAAGCGTGCGCGTAGATACACGCAACAAATCACTGATCCGAGATATGGACAGTGTGCACCCATAGAGCATGACACGATATCGGCTGATTTCAAGAGGATTTGAAAGAGAACACGCCGAATTTCGCCCATAAGGGGCAATTGTTGGGGAGAGTTCGTTCTGACCCGCCGGGTGTCATGATCGAACAGGCGTTTTGGTCTTCGTTCTTTTGGACGGAGTTCGTTTGGTGTGAATCGCGGTGGATTCCCCCCGCAGTGCATCGAGTTGGCGGATCGGGCCATTGATGATCCGATCGAACGCGGTCTTGGCGTTGGATGGCGAATATTCGGTGCCGATAAAATTCCGCCCCATCGCGTGGGCGACGACCCCGGTGGTGCCGCTGCCCAGGAATGGATCGAGGACGGTATCTCCAGGGTTCGACGAGCAGGCGATCACGCGGTGGAGGTAGAGCTCGGGGAGCTGGTTGTCGTGCTGGGCCCGGCGTTCTTTGTTGTTGCCCTGGATGCGTCCCCAGTATTTGCCGTACCAGACATCCATGGGCACGCGCATGCCCGCGGGCAGGCCGTCGCGTTTGGACTCGGTGCGTGGGTCGCCGTAGATCGCGCGTCGGTCGGACTCTTCGAGCACCGGGTCGGCGTTCCATGTTCGGTTTTCGGGGTCTTTGCAGAAGTAGAGCGCGTGGACCTTGGAGTTGATGAACCGCCCTTTGGTGTTCTGCCCGAAGCGGTAGTGCCAGATGCACCAGTTGACCATGTGCATGTTTTTCTTGAGATGCACCACGATCTCGGCGGCCGAGTCATCGGGGATGTTGACCCACATGGAGCCATCAGGCTTGAGCGATTGAACGCACATGTCGAGCCATTGATAGGTGAAGTCGAGGTACTCATCGCGCGTCAGGGCACTGTCGTCCCACGCGTCGCCGGCCTCGTGGCGATCGTAATCGCGCGCCCAGTTGAACGGCGGGTCGGCGAAGACCAAATCCACGGACTGCTCTTGAACCTCTTTGAACTTAAGCAGCTGCTCGCGGCAATCCCCGATCCGTACCGACGCGACCGCCTTGGACTTTGGGTGCGTGTGGGTGTGATCGGGTTTGGTGGCTTTGGGCTTGGGCATGGTTGGATGCTGTGTTGATGGGGCGGAAAAACCGAATTGCAGATTCTACCCGAAACATACACAGAGCGCAACCTCGATTGGAATCAATCTTGTTTGGGCTGGCATACCAAGATTCGGATGGGTCTGCCCGCGTGCTTGGCCGCGAGGACGGCGAGCGGTCGCGAGGCTTCTGGTACCCGGCGTCGGCAGGACTTGGGACTGCGAAACAGCGCATCGGATCGGGTCCGCCCGAGCCGCCCGCGCAGACGATGGCCGACGGATCCGAGCGATTCGACCCGCACGATGACATCAATGGCGCGTTTTTTGGTGATCTGGACGCCGATGCGGAAGGATTCACCGTCGCTGATGACGGGCGGGAGCTCGAGTTCGCCGAAGGCCTTGAGCCATTCGCGGGCCGAGTGGCCGCCGTCGGGTGCGTAGCGGATGACGCGGATCGAACTCAGGCTTGGTGGCGGCATGGGGCTCCTTCTCCCATCAGTGGAGTTTTCGGCGATCAGGGTGTGGGCATCCTATCGTATGGTCGATGAATGAGCCCGCAAGTACATCTCAAGCCGATACGCACGGGCTCAGCGTGATGATCCCGTGTCGGAGCAATGAACGCACCATCGGGCGCGTGCTCGACTCAATCCGTGGTCTGGCGACGCAGCTGGTTGTGGTGGATTCGGGCTCGACCGATCGCACGCTTGAGCTGGTCAACGCGTGCAAGGACTGGGTCGGCGATGATCGCTGCGAGGTGGTCATTATCGAGACTGTCTGGCGAGGGTATGTCCGCACCAAGCAGTTGGCCCTTGATGCGTGCACCCATGCGTACACGCTCTGGCTCGATTCCGATGAGCCAATGACGCCGGAGCTTGCACAGGGCATCCGCGGGGCAATGGGACGCGGCGTGGGCGCCGGGCTCGTCAACCGCAAGGTCGAGTACAAGGGGAGGCTCCTCAATCACTGCTGGCAGCCCGAACACCGCTTGCGGTTCATCAAGACCGAGCTGGCGCAAACGAATCGTGCCCGGTTCGCCGGCAAGACGCACGACTATCTTGAGGTCGACGCCCCGATCAAGCCCGAGCTGATCGCCGGCACCCTGATCCACCAGTCCTTCGAGACCTTCGCCCAGCACCTCGAAAGCCAGCGCCACTATTCCTTCATCTTCGCCAGCGCCCTTCATCAGCAGGGCAAGAAGGGCAGCGCGTGGAAGATACTGACCTCGCCGCCGGGGGCGTTCTTGAAGCAGCTCGTGCTCAAGGGCGCGTGGCGCGATGGCTACGCCGGCTGGCTGTGCGCCGGGACCTCGGCCGCGGGGGCGCTGATGAAGCACATGATGCTCTACGAGATGGGGCAGGGCGAAGACTGAGCATTCGACGGCTCGCGCTCAACATGTTAGTAGTTGAGCAGATCGATATGGCGTTGTTCGGCGATGCCCGCGTCGTGCAGCCTCAGGAATACGGCTTCTCGGTAGATCGGCTCATCGACCGCCTTGGTTGCCTCGGTGAGCACAGACCACGCCTCGTCATCCCGGTCGGCGGCAAGGTACGCGATGTGGGCATCGGCGACTTTGTCGGCAAAGCGTGTGATCGAGCTGAGCCTGGAGTCTTGCCGGATGCGTTCGTCGAGCTCGGCATCCCCGGTCAGCATGACAAGGTTCTTTTTGTTCATCTCATTGACTCGGTTGTAGCTTTCGATCGCGTCGGCGACATAGGAATCGCCCGACGGCAGTGCCCGCCCGAGGATCGCGGCGTGCCCGGATTCAAGCAGCAGGTCATCGATCAGGAAGTACTGGCGTTCGAGTGCGGCCTGTCCTTCTTCGGTGGTGTCGGCTTGGACTGCCCAGTCGAGCACAGGCTGTGAATCACCCAGAGCATTGTGGCTGAGCACGATCCAGTCTTGAAGGGCCTGGTGGTCGGTCTCTGTTTTTTGAGCCGCTTGATCAACCGTCTGTTTGGCTTCGTCACGGATCTGGGTGAAGGCCGTGCGGGCATCGGGGTAGGCTTCGATGAGCGGCTTGATCTCGTTGATCATAAACGAGCCACGGATGCCGGCTAGAGCGGGCTCAAGCTCGATGATGTTGTTCCAGAGCCAGACATACGACTCGGTTGCTTCCGCGTATCGATTTTCTTTGAGTTGGTTCCTGGCTTTCGCTAAGAACTGGTGCACATCGACGGTCGTGTCGGCGTGCGAGCGCTGGGCGGCGGTGTTCAAAGAGGGCGCGGCGTGGACGGAGAACGCGGTGGCTGCACAGAGTGCGAGCATCGCGACGGCGGTTGTGCGGATCGGGTTGTGCGTGTTCATGCTTGAGAGTACGGCATTGTGAAATCGCGAGTTCGTTTGGAGTTGAAAATTATATTACATGGAGATTCCGTCTGGATGAGCGTTTATAGGCTTTGAAGATCTTGGGCCGTGCTTTCATCTTTGTTTGTGAAGATCCCGTGAGGATGCGTCGTCGCATGCCAAATGGGGGTGTTTGTGCGGTAAAGTCTTGCCACGCAAGAGCTGGGGCATGGATGCCGGGCTGTTTGTGCATTGAGTGAACCGTGTGCTCGCAGGGATGTGAAGGAGAATCGATTATGCGATATCGTGCGTGCTGGATCTCGGATTTGCACCTGGGGAGCAAGAAGGCCGAGACGGATCTGATCTATAGCTTTCTCAAGAAGAACGAGTTTGATGCGCTCTATCTCAATGGCGATGTGATCGACATCTGGCGTTGGAAACAGGCTGGGCTCCTGCGGGCCAAGAACACACAAGAGCACATCAATGTCGTCCAGCGCCTGCTCAAGCTCGCCAAGCGTGATGTCCCGATCAACTTCACCCTCGGCAACCACGACGAGTTCCTCATGCACTTCTTGGGAGAGCACGACGGGGCACGAGACTTTGGGAATATCAACCTGGCCGAGCGCCTTGTGCACACCACGGCCGACGGCAAGCGGTATTTGGTCCTGCACGGGCACCAGTTCGACCTCGTCACCCGCACCGCCCCCTGGGTCGCCAAGCTCGGCGATCGTGGGTACGAATCGCTCATCTGGATCAACCGGATTGTGAACCGTGTCCGCCGAAGACTGGGCATGCGCTATTGGTCGCTGTCCAAGTTCATCAAGCTCAAGGTCAAGAAGGCGACGATGATCATCGGCAACTTCGAGCACAGCGCCCTGCACTACGCCCAAGAGCACGGCTATGACGGCATCATCTGCGGGCACATCCACAACCCCGAGATCAAGGTCGACCCGACCGGCGAGGGCCCGACCTACCTCAACTCGGGCTGCTGGACCGACCTGGCCAACTGCAACGCCCTCGTCGAACGCATGGATGGTTCGATCGACCTGATCCACTGGGACGGGCAGCGCGAGCACATCCTCAAATCGACGGACCCTGAGCGGACTGATTCGTATCTGCCCACGCTCTATGAGCTAGGCAAGCAGGCGGACAAGCGGTATGGGCAGGGGATGGGCGGGCTCAAGACCGATGTGTCGGACATCGAAGAGATCTACTCAGCGGTTTGATCGGACGGGCGGCCCATTTTGTGATCCAGCTGGTGATCCAGCAGGTACCCCAACTGGTGACTCGGCGAATGACTCGGATAAGCCCGAACTCCTGTTCGTGCAGGTATATAAGCAGATCCGTCGGCCTATGATTCGGGCAGCACGGGCGTTGGTCCCGTGTAGGTAGCGGAGCCGAGGGCGATCTATTGGAATGATCACGCCCGGTTCGGCGATGGCCCTGATACGGGGCAGAACGGCATATGAATATGGGTGATGAACACAGCGGCGGCTCCGGCTCACGGGGCCGGGGTTCGAGAGGCGGATCAGGCGGTCGATCAAGAGGCGGCTCAAAGGGTGGCGGACGATCAAGAGACGGCGGGGGCCCACGCGGCAAACGCGGCCCACGCGACAAGGGGGCCGACAGAGAGCCCGAACGCCAACGCACCATCAAAGAGCCCAAGGGCGGATGGTCGAGCGATACCTTCGAGACGGACAAAACATTCGCGGATTTGGGGCTCAAAGAATCCATCACCAAAGCGATGGACGAGCGCGGGTTCAAGCACCCGACCAAGATCCAGGCGGCGCTGATCCCCCTCGCACTCGAGGGCGGCGACATCCTCGGGCAGGCCAAGACCGGCACGGGCAAGACCGCGGCGTTCGCGCTCCCGCTGATCGAGATGATCGAGCCGGGGGATTCGATGATCTCGGTGATCCTTGCGCCCACGCGCGAACTCGCCATCCAGATCAAGCAGGACATCGAAGAACTCGCCGAGCACACCGGGCTCAAGGTCTGCGCCATCTACGGCGGCCAATCGATCAATGTCCAAGCCGACCAGCTCCGCAAGGGCCCTGAGATCATCGTCGGCACCCCCGGGCGCATCCTCGACATGATCGATCGCGGGTACCTTGATCTCTCCGAGGTCGAGTTCGCCGTGCTCGATGAGGTTGACCGGATGCTCGACATCGGGTTCCGCGACGATATCCGCAAGATTTTGGGCAAGTGCCCCGAGGACCGCCAGACGATCTTTGTCTCGGCGACCTTCACCGATGAGATCGAGAAGCTCTCGCGCAAGTACATGCACAACCCCGAGAAGCTCGAGGTCTCGGCCGGCGCACTGACGGTTGATCTGGTCAAGCAGGGCTATGTNACCTGNGACCCGTGGGACAAGAAGCGGATGCTCGCTCATCTGCTGACGCACGAAGAGCCGGCNCTCACCATTGTGTTCTGNCGCATGAAGCGGACCGTGGACTCGGTGGTTCGTTACCTTGAGCGCAAGGACATCACCGCGACGGCGATCCACGGCGATCTCTCGCAGGCCAAGCGCAATCAGGTGATGAGCAAGTTCCGCTCGGGCAATCTTGCAGTGCTCGTGGCATCGGACCTCGCATCGCGCGGGATCGATGTCGAGGGCATCACCCATGTGGTCAACTACGACCTGCCCGACGATCCGGATCTGTATGTCCATCGTATCGGGCGCACCGCCCGTGCGGGCAACGACGGGCACGCCTGGTCGCTGGTGCTGCCCAGCCAGGGCTCGCTGCTCACCGAGATCGAGATCTTGGTCAACTCCGAGATCCCCAAGCTCGACTACCCAGATTTCGAAGCCCGCCCACGCCCCGAAGACTGGAAGGACGAGCCCACCGGCGGTCGCCCGGTCTACGAGGTCAAGGGTGCGCCGACCGAGCCCAAGAAGAACCGCTTCGAGACCGCGCAGGTCCCCGTGGTTGAGAAGCTCTCGGAGCGCGACCTGAGCGCCAAGTTCCCGGGCGGGATCGTTCCGACCAAGCTCCCCGGCAAGATGATGGGCGGCAAGGCCAAACGGCGCGGTCGATAACAGAACAGATTGCATTCAAGTACTCAAGCGCCCCGCAGATCGCGGGGTGTTTTTTATGTGCTTAATGTGCGAGCGAAAAAAACGCACCGTGCATCGGTGCGTTCAAGGTCTTTGCGTTGGTAAGCAACGAATCAGAGTGTGTTGGCGGTCTCGTGTGCGGTGCTCTGCTCGCCTCGGATTGATCCAACGATGTCCGGGTTGGCGTTGATGTGGATCTTGCTCTCGGCTCGCGACGCGTTCGCAGTGACCGCTGATGGCGAGCCGGTGTTGGGCGTGCCGGCTTCGCCAGCAGGGCTCTGGGCGTCGGTGTCTGGGGTTTCCATGGCTTCACGCATGCGACGCCCGACCTTGAATTTCACGGTCCGCTTGGCGGGCACCGGGACGCGCTCGAGGGTCTTGGGGTTCTGGGCGATGCGCGGTGCGCGGTTTTTGACCTCGAACACCCCAAAGTCGCGGAACTCGAGCCGATTGCCCTCGCCGAGCTCGACGATCACCTGGTCAAGAAACTCCTGAACAACCTGCTTGACGGCCACACGCTTCATGTCGGTGGTCTCAGCGATCCGGTCGATCAGGATTTTCTTGGTGATCGTGTTCATGTTGTGTTCCCTTATACGCATGGTGCGTGCATGTATTGATGATCGAGCCCCCAAATACTCGGCGGGGCCCCTCTGGTATCCATCGGGGATCATGTTCTTTTCGAGCACATCTGGGGATGGTTATCGGCCGTAGTTGTCTATCTGGCGTTGTCCCAGTTTGGCCAGCTTTTCACCAGCTTTTACCATGGGGGCAGCGACGATAACTCTTTTCCAGCCAGTACCATCCAGATCGGTACACGAAACGGAATATGATCTCCGTGAAGATGAGTATCGCAGACTCAACGCCCAGAGTCAATGGGCACGGCGATGTCTTTTGTGTTCTCTTTTTTTGCGCAAGATCGAGTGGATAAAGCACTTGCAATTGCATCCCAACCTTGCTATGAGCCCCCATGAACGACCCCGAAAACAACGATCAGCACCCCCCGGCGAGCCCGACCAACCGATCAAAGTCGGGTGTTTTGCTCGCGCCCGGGGTCTGGGTGGACCCGAACGCGATCGTGATCAGCTTCGTGCGTTCGTCGGGCCCGGGCGGGCAGAATGTCAACAAACGCTCCACCAAGGCCCAGCTGCGAATCAGTGTTGATGCGATCCCTTTGAGCGAGCGTGCCCGGGCGAGATTTATGCGTCTTGGACGCAACGCGATCAACGCCGACAACGAGCTGGTGCTCAGCGCCGACGAGACCCGCAGCCAGTCGCGCAACCGGCGGGCGTGCATGGACCGATTGCGTGAGCTGGTCATGCGTTCGCTCGTCGAGCCCAAGGCCAGGCGGGCGACCAAGCCGACCAGGGGATCGGTTCGGCGTAGACTTGAGAACAAGAAACAGCGATCCGAGACCAAGCAACGCAGACGACCACCCGAGCAGCATTAAACAGAGTTCACATGACGATCGATTCCAACAACTTGTCAACGATCGTGCTGGCGATCGAGCTCTCCAACCCGAGCGCATCAGCCGATGCGCATGCCGCGGCGGTGTTTCGTGTGGACGGTGTTGACTGCACAGGTCATGGAGCGCTGATCGGCTCGAAGCCCATTCCAGACGGTATACGAAGCTCCGATGCGATCATGGTGCTGATCGAATCGTTGTGCGGTGCGCATCAGATCAGGCCGACGCAGATCGCGCGGATCATCGTGTCCATCGGCCCGGGCGGCTACACCGCGCTGCGGATCGCCAGCACGACGGCCAAAGTCCTCGCCCACACGCTCGGCTGCGAGCTTGTGGCCGTGCCCTCGGCCGCAGTGGGGGCGCAGGCGATCGAGCCATCGCAACGCCCCGCGCTGATCGCGCTGGCGTCGAAGAATCAGATGGCGCATTGCTCGCTGGTGCACCAAGACGGGCGCATCGAATCGCTCGGGGTGCTTGATGCTCAGGGCGTCGGAGCATTGAGTCTCCGCACGATCTTCGCGGACAAGCACCTGCCCGGTTCGTTCGTCGAGCTGGCCAACGATCGTGGCATCTCGATCGAGCCGTTGGTGCTCGATGCACGCCATTGTGTTTCCGCGGCTGCGGGCATCGCCCCGGTTGATCCCGATGAGCTCAGGCCGATCTATGCCCGCGAGCCCGACGCCGTGACGCAGTGGCGAGCACGGGCTGAGAGCTGATCGTCCCATAACCTTGACTCGCTCGCCATCCAGGCGGTGCAGGTTGCTTGACTGAGTGGTTCGCCGCCTCTCGCCCGATCCCTGTGAAGTTGGGTAAGCTGTGCGACGATATCCGATCAGGCAGGTGATCACCCGAATCACTCTACAAGGCAGCATCGATAGGCTCAGATCACGGAAGGTCACTCGGCAATGGTCGCACAACAGAATCAAGATTGGTCGGAGAAGAAGGTCTTCACGACCGGCGAGGCCGCCAAGGTCTGCAAGGTCTCGCAGCAGACCATTATCCGCTGCTTCGACTCTGGTCGGCTCAACGGCTTCCGCGTGCCGGGCTCACGGTTCCGCCGGATCCCACGCGACGAGCTGATCAGATTCATGCGTGAGAACGAGATCCCGCTGGCCGCCATCGGCTCGGACCGCAAGCGCGTACTCGTTGTCGATGACGAGCCCGAGATCTTGGACCTGATCACCGAGATGCTCGTCAGCGACGGGCGCTTCGAGGTCTGCCAGGCATCGACGGGCTACGACGCCGGGATCGAGACGGAGCGGTTCAAGCCGCACCTGATCTTGCTTGATTACATGCTCCCCGATATCAACGGCAACATCGTTTGCCAGCGTGTTCGCGCCTCCGAGACCATGGGCGACACCCGCATCATGTGTGTCTCGGGCGTGGTGGATCCGGTCGAGATCGAGAAGCTCCGCAACGCCGGGGCCGACGATTTTCTCAAGAAGCCCTTCGATCTGCGTGAGATGATTACCCGGATCGAGTCGCTCCTCGAGATCAACGCTTCGTAACTTTTCGGCGAGGGCACCATGAGTAACCAACAGCCAAGCCCGGCAGGACAATCGGACTCTGCTGCTGCGCCCAT
>JGI24723J26617_10001557_pt1 | contig 19979 bp, 16 predicted proteins | sample Cruoilmetagenom6_FD_26617 | JGI IMG/M metagenome (IMG submission 26617)
TGCTTGCCCAGTTATATCAACCCTTACAAACCTTATGTAGCAACCATTTAACCATTCTAGACGATGCTAATGACACCACAGATTCCAATGTCGAAAATGTTTTAGTCAATTTTGGCCGCGAAATTTTAACCAAAAAAGAATACCAAGTATGCCAACTCTTGCTGCAAGGACATTCCACCAAAGCCATTGCTGCTATTATGGCTGTTGGCTATGAAACGGTCAAAATGCATAAAAAAAATATTTACGGCAAAACTTTTTTATCAAGTCAATCAGAGCTGCTGGCGTTGTTTATTGATATTTTACAGCAAGAGCCTTTAGCAAATGATGTTGATCACTTGTTGGTTTATGTCAGTGAACAGTAATGTTTGCTCAATAGTTTCTCAGCAATACTTTAATGTTACCTGTTCGGGGGTAGCGCAAAAATCTCATCCGTTTAAGTTAGTACTAGCAAAACAATAAGTCACTACACGGCACTTATTGTTAATACTAAGAATAATATCTAGTAGGAGTTAGTACTGTGCAAGAACAAGCAACATTAGCCTTAGCCGCGACTAAATTTAGCCCTTTTTGGTTAGATAACCCTGATTGTCCGGCGGCAGAAAAACCACTTACCTTAAACATCAGTACCGACTTATTGGTAGTGGGCAGTGGCTTTACCGGCTTGTGGACAGCATTACAAGCAAAAGAGCAAAACCCTCAGCGAGAGGTCGTGGTTATCGAAGCCAACACCGCCGCTATCGGCGCATCAGGCAGACCTGGCGCGATTTTGTCTACGTCATTAATGCACGGTATGGAAAACTCTAATCGTTTATTTGCCGATGACATGGCGGAGCTAGAGCGTCTCGGTAAAGAAAATATCGACCAATTTCGTCACACCATTGAAAAATATCATATCGACTGCGATCTAGAATGGACCGGCGAATTAACCGTGGCCGTGGGTAAACATGGCTTGCAAGACATTAATAGTGAGCACGCGCTGTATGTGAAATTTGGGCATGATGCACATTTATTAACTCAAGCTGAAATTCAACAGGAAATTAACTCACCCCTGTTTGAAGGTGGGTTATGGTCCAAGCAACGCTCTGGCACCATTCATCCCGCTAAATTGGCTTGGGGATTAAAACGTGTCGCAAAAAGTCTCGGGGTCATTTTTTATGACCACACGCCGATGCTAACCAGTAAAAGCAAAGGCAAGCAGGTCCTAGTTAAAACCCCTAAGGGCAATATTAGCGCTAACAAAGTGATATTAGCGACAAACGCCTTTACCAAACACAAAAAGAAAATCAGCCAACGCGTAGCGGCCATTCGTGATCGTATTGTGATGACTGAGCCTTTAACCGACACGCAGCTGTCTGCGTTAGGCTGGCAAAATCGTCAAGGAATTTACGATACCCGTACTCAGCTTAACTATATGCGCTTAACCAAAGATAATCGCGTCTTGTTCGGTGGTCGTTTAGGTTATTTTTATGATAACAATACTGACCCCGCGCACGACAAAACGCCCAGCCCCTATATTGAGTTGGTAAATAGATTGTATAAAACACTACCGGCGCTCAAGGGCATTAACATCTCGCACGCCTGGAGTGGTCCTATTGCGTTAACGACGCGCATGGCAGTGCATTATCAATATTTTCATGGTGGTAATATGGTTTATGCTGGCGGTTATTCAGGATTTGGTGTCACCGCCAGTCGCTTTGCCGCCCGGGTTGCTCTAGCCATTGTTGATGATGTCGATATACCTGAGCGAAATTTAGCCTTTGCTAAAACCGTGCCTGCCTGGATCCCCCCTGAGCCCTTTCGTTGGCTAGGCGCAAAAATCACGGTTTATGCGTTAGATACTTGTGATGCCAAAGGCGGCTGGAGAATTCCTTGGTTGAAACTGGTCGATAAAATGGGTTTTCCATTAAAGCCATAAATCTTATTCCGGTAACGGTTCATAACTAAACGCTTGACCAGTTCGATAGTATTTGGGCTAAATTAATTGTATAAATAAGCAACAAGAAGGCATGATTTACTGTGTGCTAATTGAAACAAAATCAATCTATTTGTTGCTTTATTTTGGTTTAGTGTTTATTTTATTTTACATTAATAGCGTTAAATTAGACTTTAGGTGTCAGTAATGAAGAATTTAAAAAACTTTTATATCAACGGCCAGTGGACAGTGCCGGCAATCAATAATGATTTCCCGGTAGAAAACCCGTCAAACGAAAAGCAGGTGGGGATTATCACTTTAGGTTCAGCACTTGATGTTGATAAAGCCGTGAGCGCGGCAAGAGCGGCTTTTAACAACTACGCTTTTACCACCCGTGAAGAGCGTATCGCCTTATTAGAGAAGTTATTAGCAGCGTACATGGATCGCTATGACGAAATGGCCCATGCTATTTCTCTGGAAATGGGCGCGCCGATGGACTTTGCCATATCAGATCAGGCAGATACCGGTCGTGGCCACATTAAAACCGCACTTGATGTTTTGAAAAGCTATGAGTTTGAGCATCAATCAGGCAACGCCACGATCAGCCATGAGCCGGTAGGTGTCTGTGGTTTTATTACCCCGTGGAATTGGCCGATAAATCAAATCGCTTGTAAAGTGGCGCCGGCATTAGCGACCGGTTGTACTATGATTTTAAAACCAAGTGAAATGGCTCCGCTATCAGCGCATGTTTTTACTAAAATGATTGATGACGTAGGTTTCCCCGCGGGCGTTTATAACATGGTCAACGGTGATGGCCCAGGTGTTGGTGCCGCTATTTCTGGCCACAAAGATATTGATATGCTGTCATTTACCGGTTCAACAAGAGCAGGGGCGTTAATCTCGAAAGCCGCGGCAGATACCGTTAAACGTGTGGCGCTAGAGTTGGGCGGCAAGTCGCCGAACATTGTTTTTGACGATGTGGACTTAGACGCAGTTGTCACGAGAAGCGTACAGGCCTGTATGGAAAATACTGGTCAATCATGTAATGCACCGACCCGACTCTTAGTGCAAGCCTCAGTGTATGAGCAAGCGGTTACCATAGCGACACGTGCGGCAAATGACACTAAAGTCGCTAGTGCTGAAAAACACGGTGACCATATTGGGCCCTTAGTCAGTAAAGCGCATTTTGTAAAAGTTCAAACTATGATCCAACAGGCGATTGATGAAGGTGCGACCTGTGTTGCTGGTGGTGTTGGTAAACCGGAAGGTCTTGAAATTGGCCATTTCACTAAGCCAACGGTTTTCGCTAACGTCAATAATAGTATGAACATCGCCCAAGAAGAAGTTTTTGGACCTGTGCTCGTTATCATTCCATTTAAAGATGAACAAGACGCAATAACGATAGCGAATGACTCCCTTTACGGTTTAGCCGCTTATGTGAATACTCAAGACGAGGAACGCGCTAATCGGGTAGCAAAGCGCTTAAGAGCTGGCATGGTGAGGATTAATTGGGCACCACATCATTACACTTCACCTTTTGGTGGCTATAAACAATCAGGCAATGGCCGAGAATGGGGTCAATATGGCTTTGAGGACTTCTTGGAGACCAAAGCAACTAGTCGGTAAAGGCAAAATTGCCCAAGCTAATTAAGTGCAGTTAGTGCGGTATTATTGCGGGTAATTTTTTTGTAAAACTGAATTTTCATAAAAACCACTAAAAACGATAGAATTGTGTTAAATATTTTACAAAATTTCTAACTTATAGCCTTTAAAAGGCTTGAATGTTTTGATTTACTGTGATTACATAGAGATGAAACCGAGTGAAATATTTAACGTTTTTGCGGCTAAAGTGTGTATTTGCCTTTGTCGTGTTAAGTAAATTCTCCGTTTTTAGAATTATAAAAAATTAAATAAATTTGATAGATGGGGAAAGTAAAAATGAAAGTGAAGAGTATTACACTAGCTAGCGCATTGTTGACATCAATGACGGCGTTTGCGGCAGAGAAAGTAGTCAATGTTTATAACTGGTCTGATTATATTGATCCTGCAGCGGTTGAGATATTTGAAAAGCAAACCGGTATTAAAGTCAATTATGATGTTTACGACTCTAATGAAATTCTAGAAGCTAAATTGATGTCGGGTGGCTCTGGCTACGACGTTGTTGTGCCAACGGGCTCATTTTTAGAGCGCCAAGCTAAAGCGGGTATCTATAGCACAATTGATAAAAGCAAATTATCAAATTATCGCAATATCGACCCAGATATGGCAGCCAAAATGGCGCTACATGATCCTGATAACAAGCATGGCGTGCCTTATACTTGGGGCACCATTGGTCTTGGTATAAACCAAGAAATGGTGAAAAAACGTTTAGGCGATGTTGACTTAAATAGCTTAGATTTAGTGTTTAATCCAGAAGTGGCAGCGAAGTTGGCAGATTGTGGTATCGGCATGTTAGATTCGCCCGCTGAAGTGATGGCCATTGCGTTAAATTATGCCGGTTTAGATCCTAACTCAGAAGACGGCAAAGACCTTAAAAGCGCCACCGAGATGTTACAAGCTGCGCGTCCTCATTATAAATACTTTAACTCAGGTCGTTTGATTGCTGATTTAGCCAATGGTGATATTTGTGTGGCTATCGGCTATAACGGTGATATGTTGCAAGCTAAAAGTCGTGCAGATGAAGCAGGTCAAGGCGTCAAAGTTGAGTATATTATTCCTAAAGAAGGCACGATTGCTTGGTTCGATATGATGGCGATTCCTAGCGATGCGCCACATAAAGAAGAAGCATATCAATTTGTGAACTTTATTTTGTCAGCTAAAACAGGCGCAAGTATTGCCAACTATGTTTACTATGCTGTAGCCAATACCGCTGCGGATGAATTTATTAATGACGACATCAAGTCTAACCCGGGTATTTACCCAACAGGTGTTACCAAGGCGAAGCTATTTACCCAACAGGCTCACACGCCTCGTTACGATCGTAAACTAACTCGTGCCTGGACAACGATTAAAACTGGCCGATAGTTAAGCAATCTTGAAAGGGCATTAATTTGCCCTTTTTTATAATAATTATTTATAGAATATCTACAGCCTGCCAGATACTGCATTAGGAAACTCAGATGACTCAAGAAAGCAAAATTCCTCTTTGGAAACAGGATGGAGCTAAGCCTTTTATCCAAATAAAAAATATAACGAAAAAGTTCGGAGAATTTACCGCGGTCGATAACGTATCTCTGGATATTTTTGAAAATGAATTGTTCTGTTTATTAGGCGGTTCAGGCTCGGGGAAGAGTACTTTATTGAGAATGTTAGCAGGTTTTGAAACCCCCACTAGCGGACAAATTATCATTGACGGTGTTGATATGGCTAACATTGATCCTTGGGATCGCCCGATCAACATGATGTTTCAATCTTATGCCTTATTCCCACATATGTCGGTATTTAAAAATATTGCTTTTGGTCTAAAGCGTGACAAGGTAGCGAAAAAAGAAATTACCCAGCGCGTCAATGAAATGTTAAAAATGATGCAAATTGAAGAATTTGCTGACCGCAAGCCAGCGCAGTTATCAGGGGGGCAACGCCAACGTGTTGCCTTAGCGCGCGCTTTGATTAAGCGACCAAAACTGTTATTACTTGATGAGCCATTAGGCGCGTTAGATAAGAAATTACGAGAAGAAACTCAGTTTGAATTAGTGAATATTCAAGACAAGCTAGGCGTGACGTTTGTGGTGGTAACACACGATCAAGAAGAAGCCATGACCTTAGCAACTCGTATTGGTGTTATGGGCAATGGCGTCATTACCCAAGTGGATGAGCCACGCGATGTTTACGAGTATCCGCGTAGCCGCTTTGTTGCTGAATTTGTTGGTAGCATTAATATTTTTGAAGGTCGCGTATTCGAAGATCAAGCGGACTTTGTCAAAATTGACTCAAAAGAAGCCGGCAGCAAGCTGTTTGTTAACCACAGTATTAACTGTGCGCCAAATCAAAAAGTTGCCGTGGCTATTCGTCCAGAGAAAATCAGAGTGTCACGTAAAAAGCCGGACACAGAATACAACTGTTTATACGGTAAAATTATCGATATAGCTTATATGGGCAATCTTTCAATCTTCAGAGTTAAGCTTGAAAGCGGCAAAATTGTCCGTGTGACTCTGCCCAATTTAGTACGAGAAAATCAAAACCCGTTAACCTGGGACGACATGATATATCTATCTTGGGATAATGACAGTAGCGTGGTACTAATCTCATGAGTAAAACAACCGGCACCCTTTGGCTAGGTCAATTTGATACCATACGGACCAAATTTGACTTACTTAGAAAAGTTCGTTGGGGACGACTTTCCGTTATCTCCATTCCATCACTTTGGTTAGCTATATTTTTCTTTATTCCATTTTTAGTGGTGTTTAAAATATCGTTAGCTGAGCCGGCTATTGCCGTACCACCATATACAGATTTATTTATCTGGGATGCGGACAATGCCATTGCCGAAATAAAACTGAAATTTGGCAATTACCTGTACCTTTGGGAAGACTCTTTCTATTTAGACGCTTATTTAAGCTCAGTAAAAATAGCGGCGATTTCGACATTTTTTACCTTGTTAATTGGCTTTCCAATGGCCTATTACATCGCGGGTAAAAAGTCCTCAACTCGTACTATCCTATTAACCTTAGTAATTTTGCCATTTTGGACGTCATTTTTATTAAGAGTTTATGCATGGATGGGTTTCTTGAAAAAGAATGGTATTGTTAATGAGTTCTTACAAGCCATCGGACTTATCGATCAGCCTATACAGATGTTACAAACCGATTTTGCCGTCTATATTGGCATTGTTTATACCTACTTACCCTTTATGATTTTACCGCTTTACACGACTTTAGAGAAATTAGACGGTAGTTTAATTGAAGCCGCAAAAGACTTAGGTGCTACACCGGTTAAAGCCTTCTTTTTAGTCACTTTGCCTATGTGTATGCCCGGCATATTTTCCGGCTGTTTGTTAGTGTTTATTCCAGCGGTGGGCGAATTTGTTATTCCTGCGTTGTTAGGCGCGTCTGACACCTTAATGATCGGCCGAGTGTTATGGGATGAGTTCTTTCAAAATAGAGATTGGCCAATGGCATCGGCGGTAGCAACCGTGATGTTGGTGATTTTAGTGGTACCGATCATGTTTTTACGTACCGGTAAAAACGAGGAGAAGCAATAATGACTAGAGATTCAAGGTTTTTAAAGGTTTCTGCGATATTTGGCTTCTTATTCCTCTATGCGCCGATTGTTTCCCTGATTATTTACAGTTTTAACAAATCAAAACTTGTTACCGTCTGGGGCGGTTGGTCTATTAAGTGGTATGTTGAATTGTTTAATAACCAACAAATTATCGATGCTGCTATGGTGAGCTTGAAAGTCGCTTTTATTACAGCAACACTGTCGGTGATCTTAGGTGTGTTAGCGGGCTATGTGTTAAGTCGCATGGGTAAGTTCCCGGGGAAAATAGTGGTATCAGGTTGGATAACTGCGCCATTAATTATGCCAGAGGTGATTACCGGTTTATCATTGTTACTGCTGTTTGTTTCAATGGAAAAACTTATTGGCTGGCCGGCAGGGCGCGGTATAACAACGGTTATTATTGCCCATACCACTTTTTGTATGGCTTATGTTGCGGTTATTGTGCAGTCTCGATTGTCACAACTCGATGACTCGTTGGAAGAAGCAGCGATGGACTTAGGGGCAAAACCACACAGTTTATTTTTTCTGGTGACTTTACCAATAATTTCACCGGCTATTATTTCTGGTTGGTTGCTTGCCTTTACGCTGTCGTTAGATGACTTAGTGATTGCCAGTTTTGTTTCTGGCCCTGGTAACAGTACGCTACCTATGGTGATTTTTTCTAAGATTCGTTTTGGCGTATCGCCGGAAGTTAATGCCCTGGCGACTATTATGATCTTGATTGTCGCCATAGGTGTCATTGCCGCCATGTGGCAAATGAGAAAAAAAGAAAACGCATTGTAAAAAATATTTAATGCATTATTTTGTAGTAGGGGGCTTTTAGGTGATGACCTGAAAGCCTTTTTTTATGACAGTTCAATGGAGCACAAGATGAACAAATCAATAAAAACAAAATTAATCCTGTCAATTGCCATGTTATTGGTTATTTCGATTGTAGCGTTAGTCACCGTCTCGTCTGTCTTCATTAACAAAACCTCGAATTCTTTAAGCGCTTTTATCGCCCCTAAAACTAAAGACGCTAGTTTAATGCCGATGGTGATTTCAGCAGATGCTGAAAAAGCAAGAAATGAAGTGTTTTTTGCCCAGGCGATTAATGAAGCCCAACGTTTCGCTAGTGATATTACTTTTTTACGTCAGCAATTTAGGTCGTTGTTTTTACCAGCTGAAGATGTGCGCCATATTCTGAATATGTATATTAAAGGCGCGTTAGCGAGTAATCAGTCAGCTCTGGGGATTTACGCCGCGTTTTTGCCTAATGCACTTGATGGTGCCGACCAAGCCAATAGAGGTGCGAGTGACTTGGCCTCGAATGAGCAGGGCCGCTTTGCGGTGTATTGGGCTTTAAATGCGCAAGGGCAAGCAGTAGAAGAGGTTTTACCTGAGAGTATGATTGAGGATACCTCACCTAATTCTACCGGCCAACCTTATAACTCATGGTTTACTTGTCCAATAGAAAAACAGCAGGCATGCTTATTAGAGCCCTATGTCGATAAAGTTGATAACCAAGATGTTTTGATGACATCAATTGTTATGCCAATTAAATTTGAAAATAAAGTGGTTGGCGTGGTCGGCTTAGATATTGCCTTAGCGCAAATTCAGCAAAAGGTGGCCGCATTTTCCGAAAAAATTGCCGATGGCAAAGGCCGTGTGCTAATAGTTTCACAAAATAAAGCGATTGTAGCTGATTCTTTGAATGCGAGTAATCAAGGGCGTTTGTTTGCAGATACGCTTGGTAGTGACAATTTTGTAGAAGGTGTCAGTGAGAATGAGCAAAACTACATGCTTACTAAAGCGATTGCTCTGGGCGATTTAGCAACCTGGCATATTTATACTGAAATACCTAAGCAATACATTCAAGAGCAAATTATGCAAACAATTGCGGTACTTGATGAAGGTGTTGAAGAGCAGCTTAGCAGCGTAATTTTAATGGGCTTGCTAGTGTTAGCTATTGGCTGCATCGTGGTATATTTCTTAGCAGAGAGGTTAACCGCTAAACTTAGATCTGTTACCGAAGCGTTAAAGCAAATTGCCAGTGGTGACGCCGACTTAACCCAACGTATTGTTATTGATTCAAAAGATGAAATTGGCCAGCTGGCTGATTATTTTAACCAGTTTGTTGAGCAGCTTGCCGGTATCATTAGACAGTTCTCAAACGGTGTTAACGCGACATACTCGGCCTCAGAGATGGCAAAAGAATTAGCAACACAGACCAATACAAAACTAGGTGATCAACAAATGATGATTGCTATGGTATCGACTGCATCAGAAGAAATGTCGCAAACATCTGCTGACGTAGCACAAAATGCGGCGTTAACGGCAGATGCGACAACTGAAGTTAAAAGCGCGTCAAATGATGGCATTAGCAAGTTAAATCAAACCACAGCAACAATTAGTAATTTGGCTGAGCAAATGCAACAGGCTAATGGTCAAGTGATGGAATTGGCGCAAAACAGTGAAAGTATCTCGAATGTCTTAAACGTCATTAAAGCGGTGGCTGAACAAACTAATTTACTGGCATTAAATGCCGCTATAGAAGCGGCAAGAGCCGGTGAACAGGGCCGAGGTTTTGCGGTTGTTGCTGATGAAGTTAGAGGCTTAGCAGGTCGTACATCAACCTCTGTTTCTGAAATTGAAGCGGTGTTCTCCAGCTTACAATCGTCGACCAAAGAAGTGGTCAATACCATTAGTGCTAATGTAAAAATAGCGGACGAATGTACTGTACAAGCGCAAGAAACTCAAACCGTGTTTGAAGTGATCGAGCATGCCATTAATAAAGTAACCGATATGTCTTCTAATATAGCCTCAGCGGCTGAGGAGCAAAGCCATGTCTCTAATGAAATTACCACGACCTTGCAAAATATTCATACTACCGTTGATGAGCTTGCTGAAAATGCCAAAGAATCGCTGGCTGTTAGTGAAACCTTGCATCAAGAGGGGCAGGCACAAGAGAAGATCATTGGTCGATTTAAGTTTTAAGACTTAGTTAGACACTTTAAGTGATAAGTTTATCAAATGACAGTTAAGCAGCCGTTGGTAAAGCATATTTAACCAGTATGTATTTATTATGAAAAGTACCAAAGTGTGCTTGTTAGTAAGGGCATAACAGCGCATTAATGTGGCCGAAAATACTTAGCTTGCGCTCAATACACCTTCTTTGCTAATTTTAGCAAAGTATTTATGTGCTGCTTATGCGGACGTTGATTAACAGGCAGGTTTTGGTTTAATGATGGGTATTAATAGTTGTGCGTACGGTGTTGGTGAAAACTCGTACATAATGGCAGGTAAGTTAGCGGGTATTACTAAACTCGTTGATGATTTTTATCATCATATGGATGTGTTTTCTGATGCTAGAAAAATTAGAGATATGCATGCGAGTGATCTAGCAGAGTCTAGTAAAAAGCTTAGTTATTTTTTATCTGGTTGGCTAGGCGGACCTAAATTGTATGCTGAGAATTACGGCAGTATTAATATTCCCCAAGCACATAAACACTTATCGATAGGCGTCGAAGAAAGCGAAGCTTGGCTTTTATGCATGAAAAAAGCGATAGATAAACAACCTTATGAAGAATCATTTAAAACTTATTTGATAGCTCAATTACGAGTGCCTGCAGAGAGAATATTGATAGCTTCAGGTACTTAAGGAGCGTAAGCGGGAATACAAGTAGTTTACTCGCGTATGCTTTATTTTAAGCTTTTAGGCAATTATAAAATTGTCATCATTGCTTTTAATTTAACGCCTGATCTTGCATTAAAGTTAATATTGTAGTGCCAAATGCAGCATAATAGTGGCATTAATTAGGACATTGACAGTTGGCGTAATTCGCTTTCGGGTGAAATAGTCAATAAGTAAACTTAACCATATGTTCGCTGATAGGGCGTGAGTAATAACTGTGATACTTCGAGAAGCTAATATAAGAGATTTGTCAAATATTACCGCGCTACATGTTAAGAGTTGGCGTGAAAATTATCGCGGCACTTTGTCGACTGAGTACCTAGCTGAGCAGGTCTTAGCTGATCGGGAAAAAGTATGGACTGAGCGTTTGACTAACCCTGCTTTAAATCAATATGTCTTAATTGCAGAAGCTGATGGGTTTATTGCCGGATTTATTTGTGTTTTTGGTGCCATTCACCCTAAGTACGGATCTATTATTGATAATCTGCATGTAAACTCAAGCATAAAGGGACAAGGACTTGGTACTAAATTATTAATTGCTGCGGCGAAATGGGCTGCTAATCATTATCAAGACCATGATTTGTACCTTGAAGTCTTAGCGAGCAATGAAAAAGCCATCGGGTTTTATGAATCCCTCGGCGCGAAAAATATGGACTTTTCCTACTGGCATACCCCTTGCGGCAATAAAGTTAAAGAGTTTATTTATAGCTGGGGCGCAGCTGAAATATTAGCAAGTAAATCAGCATAGACTAAAAACAGCCGGCTAGTTGCCATGCGCCATTGTCGGTGGCATATGGCAGCTATAATTGCAGAGCTAGTTTACTGCTAGATGATTAAAGTACAATTTTATATCCGCTTTATATACCCGCTAATTGTCAGGCCGAGTTAGTCATTTCTCGCCATTTTTAGATTATTAAATACTTGTGCCTTAGGCTGTGGTGCTGACATTATTTTACTGGTGATCACACCTGAGACCATGGCGCCTGAAACATTTAATGCCGTGCGTGCCATATCAATTAACGGCTCTATTGATATTAGTAGCGCAACTATTTCTATCGGTAACCCCATCGTTGGTAGTACCACTAATGCCGCAAAAGTCGCGCCGCCACCGACACCGGCAATACCAAAAGAGCTGACCACAACAATACCAATCAAGGGTAATATAAACGCTATAGTCATGGGGTCAATGCCAACGCTTGGCGCGACCATCATTGCTAGCATGGCCGGATAAATCCCGGCACAACCATTTTGCCCGATAGTGACGCCAAATGATGCCGATAAATTTGCAATGGCTGGCGGCACTTTCAGTTGATTAACTTGCACGTCAATATTCATCGGCATTGATGCTGCTGAGCTGCGGGAACTAAATGCAAATGTCATAACAGGCCAAATCTTGGTAAAGTATTTTTTCGGATTTACTCCTACTAAGCTTAACAATAAGCCGTGCACGATAAACATGATTAATATAGCCACGTAAGAAGCCACAATAAACGACAGTAAGTTAAGGATATCGTTAGCACTTGAGTTTGCTACCACATTTGCCATCAATCCAGCGACCCCATAAGGAGTCAGGGCAATGACCATTTTAACCAAACTCATTATCGTGGCTTGTAACGCATTTACGCCGGTACGAATAGGTGCGGCAAGTTCGCTGCGTTCACGCATCACTTGACGAGCCGCTATGCCGACTAAGATGCCAAAAATGACCACGGCAATAATTGACGTTGAGCGCGTATTACTTAAATCGGCAAAGGGGTTTTCCGGAATAAAACTTAGCAACATTTGTGGCACTGACCAATCGGCAACCGTAACCGCTTTGTTTTGTATGGTGGACATTTCAGCAGTTTCGCGCACGCCGGCCACTAGTCCTGTTATGCTTAAATCAAAACCATAGGTTACAACAATACCCACTAGGGCTGACATGGCAGTGGTGAGCAGTAAAATAGTAATACTGACTAATGAAATTTTACCCAAGGAGCCTTGATTTTCAAGCTTGACCACCGCAGCAATCATAAACACCAATACCAAGGGCATAATCACCATTTTTAGTAGCCCAACATAGCCTTTACCCACCACAGACACCCAGTTTAAAACCGCTTGTGTGGTGTGCGGTTGTTCAGGGAATAAAAATTGTAATGCCAGACCAAAGAGACTACCGAGAATAAGGCCAAAAAGGGTAGTGCGAGATAAGGTTTTACTTTTTTGAGCAAAAAGATAAATTGCAAATAGTAAGCCAGCAAATAGCGCTAGCATCAATAAGACAGTGAACGACATGTATCCTCTGGGGGAAGGGGGATTTAGCTCCGCACTCTAACTGACAGGACAAGTTTAATGAAATACGCTTGTGCTATGAGTTAGATGAATTAGATATGCTCTAATTACATTTAATTACCAACAATACCATGACAAGATACAGCTGATTACTTTCTCAAAGATGAGATTGAAGCAGCCTACTCAGCGCGGTATACACTTTCCATCGTGTACTGCTCTCTCATACATGCACCTCAACTAAGCTTTAATACTGCTGAGCTGCAGGTAATTATCTGATTGCTATTAATGCCGATGGATAACAACAAGCAGTTTAAGCGAGATGACTTGGCGCGCTAGCAGCCATAAAGTTAGTGATATTACGCTAGACCTAAAAAAGGCTAGCAATTACTTGCTAGCCTTTATCATTTTTATGCTTGTCTGACGCTATTAGCTAGCCGAACAATCATTCATTAAACGCCTAATTTATCTCGTAAAGCGTAATACCAAGCACCCATAGTAATGTAAGGAATTCTTAGCATCCTACCACCTGGAAAGTGGTGTTGAGGCAGGCCAGCGAAAACATCGAAACGCTCTGCTTGACCTGAAATCGCATCGGCAATAACTTTACCCGCTAAGTGGGTTGAAGTAACGCCATGACCACTATAGCCTTGGGCGTAATACACATTACTATTAATGCGACCAAACTGTGGCAAGCGCATCAGGGTTAACAGGAAGTTACCCGTCCACGCGTAGTCAATTTTTACATTTTTAAGCGCAGGGAAAGTCTTTAACATTTTCGGTAAAATAATAGATTCAATTTCGTCAGGATCCCTAGCACCGTAGGTAGTGCCGCCACCGTAGATCAGTCTACCGTCGCCAGATAAGCGGAAATAATCTAATAAGTAATTACAGTCTTCAACACAAACATCGGTTGGTAGTAATTGCTTTTGCACTTCTTCAGATAAAACTTCAGTGGTAATGATTTGCGTACCACATGGCATCGACTTTTGTTGTTGTTTCGGTAACAGGCCTTCAAGATAGGCATTACCACCGACAACAACAAAATCAGCGGTTACGCTACCTGTGTCTGTTTTGACAACGGCTTTTTTACCATGAACAATATCGATAACTTTACTGTCTTCGTAAATAACACCACCAAGTTTCTCAAAAGCTGCCGCTTCACCAAGAGCTAAGTTTAATGGATGAATATGGCCACTCGAATTATCGAGTAAACCACCAACATAGCGATCAGTGCCAATATGCTTTTGAATACTGTCAGCCGATAATAGCTCGGTATTAGTATGACCATGTTTAGCCCAAAGCTCTTGCTTACTGACCATTTCATCGAGTTGCTTATTGTTACAGGCGGCGAATATACCACCGGGCTTTAAATCACAGTTAATTTGGTAGTCATGAATCAAGCGACGAATGATACTGGCACCTTCAAAGGCCATTTTGCCCATTTCAGTACCGACATGTTTGCCATAATGCTTTTCGATAAAGTCCATATCGCGGCTATAACTGTTGACCAGCTGGCCACCATTACGACCTGAGGCGCCAAAACCAATTCGACTACCTTCTAAAATAACAACTTTATAACCTTTTTCAGCTAAATGCAGGGCGCTAGATAGGCCGGTAAAGCCTGAACCAATCACACAAACGTCTGCATTGATATGTTCTATTAGCTTGTTACGTTGCTGCTTATCATTGGCGCTAGCGGCATAATAAGAGCCCGTATGAGAAACTATATTCATAATTTTCCTTTGTATCTTTAATCTTGATTAACTATTTTGTAAGTACCATTTAACTTCGAGGTCGCTAATGTGCATATCAAACTGTTCTAATTCTTTTTGTTTGGCAATTAGGTAATTATTAATAAAGTCTTGTCCAAAATAGTGCGTTAATTTGTTATCTTTTCTCAGCGCAGCTAAGGCAATATCTAATTTTAACGGCAGGGCTTCACAATCATCTTCAAAGGCGTTACCGGTTGATATTTCTCTCGGGGCAATTTTATTTTCAATTCCGTGATGAATCGACGCCAGAATAACCGCCATGACGAGATATGGGTTGGCATCGGCACCGGCAACACGATGTTCAATACGGGTGGCGTTTTTAGGCCCTTGTGGAATTCGTAGTGCCACGGTTCTGTTATCCACGCCCCAATTTTTTGCCATAGCAACATAATAACCTGGCATAAAGCGACGATAAGAATTGACATTAGGGCACAGTAAAGGCATTGATGCTGACATTAAGTCTAAAATACCGCCAATCGCATGCTCAAGTGTTTCGCTGTATTCTTTGTTTTCATCAGCAAAAACATTGTCGCCATTTTCATCTAAAACGCTGACATGAATATGCATGCCACTGCCGGCTTCCGTTGAGTAAGGCTTGGCCATAAACGATGCGTCGAAGTTGTGCTTGTCGGCAACCGCTTTAATAATTCTTTTTAATAAAATCGCGTTATCACAAGCCGTTAATGGATCTGCTTGATGCTTTAAGTTGATTTCAAACTGTCCTGGCGCACATTCAGCTACGGCAGTATCTGTCGGGACATTCTGCTCGATACATACTCTATTGATGTCATCAAGTAAGCTGCTGTAATCGTCGATAGTGTCAACAGAGTACACTTGCGTGTGTTCTTCTCTTCTATCGGTTTTAGGTGATATTGGTGGTTGCAGGTTGCCTGCTTTATCTTTGTTTTTATCGAGCAGATAAAACTCAAGTTCAACGGCAACAACTGGAAAGAGATTTTTCGCCGCTAGCTGGTCAACGATTGCGGCTAAGGCATTTCGTGGATCGGCATAAAAAGGGCTGTTGTCATGATTAAACATGCTCATCAACAACTGCGCTATTGGCCGCTCATGCCATGAAGCCATATGAATAGTATTGGCAATCGGTTTACAGAGCATATCGGGCTCACCAATTTCTTGGCCCAAACCACATTCTTCGATTGTTTCCCCCAAAACATTCATTGAAAAAATAGTTGCCGGCATATTTAAGCCGTTCTTATATACTTTTTTTAAGCTACTTCTCTCGATGCGCTTGCCACGTGCAAATCCGACTAAATCTGAGATAAGCACATCAATTGCTTCTACCTCGGGATGCTTTTCAAGAAAGTTTTCTACTTCTGTTAACTGTCCAACCTTTATCATACAAATACCTACGATATGACCATTGTCATTTTATTGTTTTTACCACACTGGGTGATGAATATTTTCTTCACTTATTTATTAATAAGCTTTTCTAGCTGTCTCGTCAAGTTTAAAGGATGAATTTATCGTTATTATTTACGTAAATGAGGTTTAATTGGCATTATTTGTTGTTAATGTAAAAAATATTGATTGAAATTTGTGTTTTAATGATTTAGTTTTGTTGCTAACTTAATTATCAATAGTGAACTTGGAGTCATTTATAAATGTTTGGTTCAAATAGTAAACCCATCGTCGGTATTACTTGTTGTAGTGCTCTTAATGGTATTCATCACCAACAAGTTGTGGGTGACAAATATATCCGTGCGCTGATAGAAGGTAGTGATGTTATTCCCGTATTGATCCCGAGTTTTGGTAAAGCGATGGAAGAAATGTTACCTCATTTAGAGGGTTTATATTTAACAGGTAGCTATTCAAATATGGAACCACACCATTTTGGTGGTGTAGACCTTGGCGTTGAAATGCCAAGAGATCCAAATAGAGATAGCACCAATTTACATTTATTAAAGCTAGCTAGAGCTTTAAAAGTTCCTGTGTTTGGTATTTGCCGCGGATTTCAAGAAATGAATGTCGCGTTAGGTGGCACTTTGCATCAACAGGTTTTTAATCTTGAAAACATGATAGAGCATCGCGAAGATAAATCGTTATCAATTGATGGTCAGTATAGTGTTGCTCATGAATTAACCCTTAGCAGTGATGGCATGTTAGCTGACATCATGAAGGGTGAGCTGACACAACAAGTGAACTCGTTACATGGCCAAGGCATTGATAAACTGGCTGATGACCTAAAAGTAGAGGCGATTGCACCGGACGGTTTAGTGGAAGCTTTTTCATTAGCGGATCAAGCGAGCTTTTATTTGGGGGTGCAATGGCATCCAGAATGGAAAATCCAACAACACCCTTTTTATGCGGCGATATTTAACAGCTTCGGCGCCGCTTGTCGGGCATATAAAGAAATTAAAAATTAGTTTACGGCTTACTGTCCAAATTGTAATAGACTAGCCACTTGATATCAGCAATAGCGTAATTATTATCAATGTTTTTAGTGTTTAAGGAAACAATATGGAAGTAGGTAAAAGATTAAAAGAAGTTCGAGAAATGTATGGGCTTTCTCAACGTGAACTTGCTAAACGAGTGGGCTTAACCAATAGCACAATATCTATGATAGAGCGCGATGCAGTTAGCCCGTCAATTAGCTCATTAAAAAGAATTTTGGAAGGCGTTTCACTGTCCGTGACAGAATTTTTCACCATGGAAATACCAACAGAGTCACAAGTGGTCTTTAAAAAAGATACTTTGATTGATGTCGGCAGTGATGGCGTGGCGTTGAACTTAGTCGGCGCGACAAAAGCTGACTCACAATTAGCCTTTATTATTGAATATTATCAACCAGGCTCTAGCACAGGTGATGATATGTTAACTCACGTTGGTGAAGAGGCAGGTACGGTAGTTGAAGGAACAATAGAAATAACCATAGCAGGGCAGAGTTACAAATTAACCAAAGGCGATAGTTATAAGTTTTCAACGAGATTGCCGCATCAGTTTAAAAATACCTCAAAAAAGGTGTGTAAAATTATTAGTGCTCACACACCACCGACTTTTTGATGGCAAGCTGTTAAGTTAATCATGCCCTGTTTTGCACTTAGTGCCATTACCCCCTAAAGAGGGTTTTTAATTGTACTAAGTTGGCTTAATTTTAAAGATAAACACAACCATAACCATAACTAAGAAAAACAGGGGAAAACATGAAAAAAATAAAACAAATCGCCGCCGCAATTGCGCTAGCCACAACGGCTCCACAAGTACTTGCAGATGTGAGCGTTACCGGCACACTGACTTCTGATTATGTCTTTCGTGGCGTCAGTCAAACAGACAGTGGTCCAGCTATACAAGCTAGCCTAGATTACGAACATGAAAACGGCTTTTTTGCCGGTGTTTGGGCATCTAACGTTGATTTTGAAGATGATGCTGATATCGAAATTGATTATTTCGCTGGTTATTTTGGCGAAATCAATGACTCGCTTTCATATGATATTTCATATACTTATTATACTTATACCGGTTATAGCAGTGCAGATGATTCAGACTATGGCGAAATTATCTTCAATGCGTATATCGATGCCTTGACCTTAACCTTAGGCCATGCTGCTGATTTTGTAAATTCTGGCGATTCAGCACAATATGTTAGTGCTGCTTATGATTTTGAATTACCAAACGAATATGCCTTAACCGTGCAAGCGGGTTACACCTTTGGTGACGCATACGAAGATTTTGAATATGTAGATTACAGTGCAACCGTAGCAAAAACCTTTAATGGTTTTGATGTCAGCGCTGCAATTATTAATACTGATATTGATGATTACGATGCTGCAGATCTTCGCTTTGTTTTAGGTGTTTCACGTACATTTTAATAAGCAAGTGAAATAAGCTAAAGCACATAGAAAACAAAATGAAAAATCCGCTATTACCTAAGGTAATAGCGGATTTTTCATGTCATCTGTTGCATGATTAAATCACTAGGCTAGCGCTAAGGGCAGAAATAACTCATCTTGTTAATTTAAGGACATTTATACAGGTTGAATTCAGCAACTGGTATAGCTGGTTTTTAGCTGAAGTAGTTAAGTAAGGTATTGATATTTATTGTGTTATTGTTTTTATTGAAAGCAGCTCCGTAATTAGTCGAGCTGCTATTATGGTTAAAAAATCGCTTACTTAATCGATTGATGATTTTTCTCATCGAGCTGTAAAATCAGGGTTTTTAAGTCGTTGATCTCTTGCTTTAATTCACTCAAGCTTGGTTCATTTTTGTTTTTTTCTTTCGAGTGCTCTTCCTCCATAACATTAACCACTATACCTATCACCATATTGAGGAAGGCAAAGGCAGTAAAGAAGATAAAGGTCATGTAATAAATCCAACTATAGGGATAAATTTCCATGGTTTCATATTGAATATCTGTCCAATCTTCAAAAGTCATGACCCGAAAGAGTGTCAACATCGAGATAGCAATATCTCCCCAAAGCACTGGGTTAATGGTACTAAACAAAAAACTACCAACGGCAGCATAGATATAAAAAATAATAAACATTAGCAGCACCACATAACCTAACTGCGGCATTGCTTTGACTAGAGAGTTAATTAATATCCGAAGTTCAGGCACCACAGATATCATTCTCAACACCCGAAATACCCGTACGAGTCGAGCCAGCAGCGCCATTTCAGAGTCATTAATAGGTATTAGACTGATCGCAACCACTAAGGTATCAAAAATATTCCAACCTGACTTAAAAAAGCTTTTTTTATTTTCATCAGTTAAAAATCTGATAGATATTTCGAATAAGAAAAACACAGTAATAAAAGTGTCTAGTAGCGAGGTGATTGAAACTGCGGTATTAGATAATGGAAAGGTTTTAGCACCAATTTCCAATGCAGAAATTATGATCACACATATGACGCTTAGCTCAAAAAATTTGTTGTTTTTTAACTTGGTAAAGGCAGCTTTGGTATTCTGATACATTGAGGATACTTTAACGTTAGTCAGCGGTAAATTTAGCCGCGAATTATAAGCTTTTTTTCGCTCACTTTACTAGGAGGATTATTGCGCTTTAATAATTTACATCGACTGAATTTAAAGCCATGTTACTAATGAAAAAATTTAGCGTTTAAACCAACTAGGTAATCAACTCAGCGGTTATTTTTGTGATTTATCTAACCAAG
>JGI24723J26617_10001559_pt1 | contig 19954 bp, 21 predicted proteins | sample Cruoilmetagenom6_FD_26617 | JGI IMG/M metagenome (IMG submission 26617)
AAGATCGCGATCAAGCGCGTCGTCAAGCAACCCGGCAATCCGGTCGCCGCCTGCAAGGCCCGGGCCTGCATCGCCATCGACGATCTCACCGGCAATGGTGACAACCCCGATCGCGTCTCCGTCCTTGTCGCGCGTGTTCGCGCCCAGCCAGGTGTGTAACGGCGTGTTGGCATAATTTCCGGGCGTCTTGTCGCCATCGCTCTCACCAGCAATTTCTGCAACGCGCAGGCCAAACTCCGTCTTGCTGCCGATGCGATCGACCAGACCTGCCATTTTCGCGGCAACAGGAGCATCGCCCCCGGCGCCTTCAAGCCATCCAACCGGATCGCTGGTGACGAGATCCAGCTTTGCCTTGGGCCGCGCTTTCCTGAAATCAGCCTGCCATGCTTCCCAGATTGCTCCATAGAGCTGCTTGTAAGCCCGGCGCGATTCGTCGGATGGTCCGCTACGGGTCCAGGGTTCGACTGCGCTTTTGAACGTGCCGACCCGGTAAATATTGGCTTGGATGTTCAGCTTTTTGAGGAGCCCGGCGTAGTACAGCGAATTGCCGCCCGGCCCGGTGACGAACGCAGCTCCGTTCGGATCGACCCAGACTTCGTTGGCATGAGCCGCCAGCAGCATCCCGTCATCAACATAGGCAACCGCATGAGCCAGCACCGGTTTGTTGGCTTTGCGAACTTCATCAAGCGCATCGCCGATGTCCTGCAAGTGCACAAACCCGCCACCCATGAATCCCGACAGGTCAAGCACAACCGCCTTGATACGATCATCTGCCGCAGCCAGCCGCAGCGCCCTGACAACATCGCGGGCGCGGTACTCACCAACCGGTGCGGTGCGGGCAAGCAGCATTTCCAGTGGGTCAGACAGGCTCGGTTCTTCGACGATCACACCGTTCAATTGCAACAATAGCGCGCCCTCGCGCACATTGGCCGAGCCCGGCCTTGCCGTAAGTGCGGCATACAAGATCATGAAAAACAGGAGCAGGAACATCAGTGCCAATCCGTCTTTCAAGGCAACAAACAGTTTCCAGACCTTGCGCGCGAATATCATTGTAAATCCTTTTGACTTCGCCGGATTGCTTACAGCCTGTTTCAGGCTGGCGGCAACAATCTTTGCAGAGCGGGGACCGGCCCGATACGGCAAGCTCAAAAGCCCCCCAGACCGCAAGATCGAAAGACTCTACTTGAGCAAACCGGGCGCGTAGCCTAAGGCGCTGTCTTTAATGACATTGCCAGCTTTATCCTACCCGGAAGGTTCCGCGGCATTCCCGCATGCAAGCCTTGTCGGCATTGGCGGATTGGCGCCTCACGAGATATTGTTCCTGCTCGACGAAGCCGAACAGTGGGTAGAACTGAACCGCCATCCCCAAAAACACGATGACCGGCTGGCCGGTCTTACGATCATCAACGCGTTCTTCGAGAATTCGACCCGCACGTTGCTGAGCTTTGAGATCGCGGGCAAGCGGCTTGGCGCAGATGTTGTCAACATGGCTGTCGCGCAATCGAGCATCAAGAAGGGCGAAACCCTGATCGACACGGCGATGACGCTCAATGCAATGCATGCCGATGCGATTGTCATTCGCCATGGCAGTTCGGGCGCAGTGCAGCTGATTGCAGACAAGGTCGATTGCCCGGTTCTCAATGCCGGCGACGGGCAACATGAACACCCGACCCAGGCCCTGCTGGATGCGCTGACGATCCGTCACGCCCTGGGGAAACGAACTGGCGGCACATTCAATGGCCTGACCGTTACGATCTGCGGTGACATTCTGCACAGCCGGGTTGCCCGCTCCAATATCCTGTGCCTCACTTCGCTGGGCGCAAACGTGCGGGTTTGCGCACCGCCCGCCCTGATCCCTGCCAACATTGATGCCATGCAGGCCGAAGTATTCCATGATTTCGAAAAGGCGCTCGAAGGCACAGACGTGGTGATGATGCTGCGGCTCCAGCTGGAGCGGATGCAAGGCCAGTTCATCCCTTCTCCGCGCGAATATCACCACTTGTTCGGCCTGACGAAGGAGCGCCTTGCTCTTGCACAGCCAGATGCATTGGTGATGCATCCTGGACCAATGAACCGCGGTGTGGAAATCGATTCCGATGTGGCCGATCTGGCCGGTCGCTCACACATTACACGGCAAGTCGAAATGGGCGTCGCGATCCGCATGGCCTGCCTTGACGTGTTGACTCGCAAAGTCCGCCGCGTCGAGGGCTGGACGTGAGCATCGCCCCTCCCCTGACAATCGCCAATGCCCGTCTGGTGCTGCCGGGCGGCGAGGTGCGAGACGGCTCGCTGCGCTGCGAGAACGGGCATATCGCCGCGATCGGCGATGCGGCCGCAAAGCCCGGCGACGTGACATACGATGCAAAGGGGATGCTGGTGACCCCGGGCCTTGTCGACCTGGGTGTCTTTGCGATCGACAAGCCGGCATTCCATTTCGGCGGGATAACGCGCGCTGCATTGATGCCCGACCAGTCACCGCCGCTCGATTACCCGGCACGCGTGCGCTTTGCTGCATCGTCAGGCAAGCCGGATTTCTGGGTCCACCCGCTTGCTGCGGCAACAATCGGACTGGAAGGCGAGCAACTCGCCGAAATCGCGATGATGCGCGAGGCTGGAGCGCGCGCCATTGCTACCGGGCGCAGATGGATCGCGGATTCCGGCACAATGCTGCGTGTGTGCCAATACGCAGCGATGCTCAACATGGTTGTAGTCACTCATGCCGAAGACGGCGCGATTGTCGGCAATGCCGTTGCCACGGCTGGCGAAATGGCGACTCGCCTGGGGCTACCGTCCGCACCGGCCGAGGCCGAAGCACTGGCAATCGCACGCGACATCGCGCTGGCTGAATTTTCCGGCGCCCAAATCCACATTCGGCAAGTCACAACGGCCAAGGGACTCGATCTGGTCCGCTCCGCAAAAGGTCGCGGCACGGCCATAACCGCCGGCACCACACCTGCCTATTTCATGTTGTCAGACCTGGCGATGGCCGAATTCCGGACATTCGCTCATCTGTCCCCGCCGCTGCGCTGCGAAGCGGACCGGCAGGCCGTGCTCGAAGCGGTGCAAGACGGCACGATCGACGTGATTTCCTCGGGCCACGATCCACGCGGACCGGAAGACAAACGCCTGCCATTCGCCGATTCCGAAGCAGGTATGGCCGGAGCCGAAACACTATTGCCCCTTGCGCTCAATCTGGTGCGGGACGGCTTGATCGATATCAGCCGCGCGCTCGAACTGCTCGCGGCGAACCCGGCCAGAATCCTCGGTCTCAATGCTGGACAGCTGGAGGTGGGAGCAGAAGCCGACATCGCAGTGATCGATCAGGACAAGCCGTGGATCGTCGATTCAGCGCAAATGGCAGCCAGCGCCGGCAATACGCCATTTGACAGGCAGCCTGTTCAGGGCCGCGCGTTGGCGCTGTTCAAAGGCGGGATGAGAGTGGATACGAAACAGGCCGCCTCCTGAACAGGAAGCGGCCTGGATTCGTCAGGGTACTGAAGCTGAGACGTTAGCGGCGAGCGCGCATTTTTCCGCCGCGCGTATTACTTGTCACTGCTCCGGGCAGCGGGCGATCCGCAGAGTAAGCGATGCAGCCTTCGCCGCGTCCCTTGACGCTGGAGCACAGCGACCGGGCGTTGCGTTTGTCAAACCCGGCAGCAGAAACGCGCCAGTAATTCTTGCCGCGAACAAGCGCCTTGGTGATTGTCTTGTCGAAATTCTTCAACTCGGGATTACGCGAGACGAAAATTCCCCATGCCCGATCTGCATTCTTTGCAGTGGAGAACGATCCAAGCTGCACAAGATGCGTGCATTTGGCCGGATCCTTGGGGCGAGTTACGCCGCTTGCCGATTTCACAGCAGGCTGAACCAATCCGTGCGCGCTTGAAACCTTGCGCGATGCGCGTGTCGGCGTCGCAGCCGTTTCGGCGCGAACGGGAAGCTGCTGGACGATCGGATTAGCCACGAAACTGACGACTCGTGTCGGCTCCGAAGCAGTGGCCGTTCCAGTTGGCGCGAAAGCCTGCTCGAAATCGGCCGCAACTGCTTCGTTTGATACGACACTGACAGGTGCGACTTCGGCCGCAGCAACGACCGGCTCTTCCGGCTTGGCTGCTTCGGCGATCCAGAAATTCGAGTTATCTTCAACAGGGGGCAATTCACCGGTCGGCGCCTGCATCGGGTTGGCAATAGCAAGTGCTGCGGTCGATTCGGCAGACTTGTCGACCAGCGCCAGGTGTTGTGGCTGGCCGGCATCGCTGCGCACCGGCACGCTGAGCATAGCGGCAACGCGCTTGCGATGATCGCCAGCACGGCCATTCATCGCCCATTCGCTGATGCGCGCATCCAGCTTGTTTCCAGGGATGTCTTGCGCCGCCATCACGCGGGCCTCACGCCAGCGACCGTCAAGCGCATAGGCATAAGCCAGTTCTGGCGCAGTTTCGGCGAATCGTCGCCGTTGCGCAGCGCGTCGGACAGGATAGCTACGCCGCGACCGGTTTCACCGGCAAGCGCCAGGGCAAGCCCAAGATCGCCAGCCGGGATCGAATCGCGCCACTGATCGAGTATCGCGACAGCTTTATAGTTCCGCCCGACTGCAGCCTGCGATAGCGCAAGGCTAAGCGCCGTGCGTACGCTCTTGTCGCCAAGGTGCTGGGCNTCGGCAAAGGTATCGACCGCAGATTCGAAACGNCCGGCATTCAGGTATGTGCTGGCCAGCGAAATGCGCGCCGCAGCGTCACGAGGTGCCTTTTCGACAGAACGTTCAGCCTTGCGGACCGCCTTGTCGAGCTTGCGCTCTTCCTTGCTGGAAAGCTTGGGCGCGCTTGCCATGGCAAGTTGGCCCGATCCGGCGAAACCGGCAAGCAATACTGCCGCCATAGCGGTGCACGCGACGTAGCGTACGTGCTTGCGGTTCTCTTGGTGGCGATACATGATCTGTTCCCCTGTTCGAAATTCAGTGGTTCTTGCGAACCTTTGCGGCCAGCGATTCAATTTCCGGCATGGTGTCTAGGAATTGGTCGAGCGCTTCGGTTACGATCCGCTGGGCACTCTGGTTTGAAATCGTGCTGGCGAGCCGCAGCCTGAGATGACGTTCGGCATCGATGCGCAGCGTGAAGGCAGCGCGGCGTCCACACTTGAGTGCAGACTTGCGCCGGTCTGCGGGTACGCTGAGGCTCTGCACAAGCTCCTGCTGCTGGTGCACGATTTCCGGCTCGCCGATCGAGATCGCTTCGCCGCCGTTGATCGAAATGACTTCGCCGCTGCTGGCCTCGTGATCGCCTTCCGGCCTGTGCTCGGATTCCGTTTCGCCAAGGTCGTTCCAGCCAAGGTCTTCGGACATTTCACGAGCAGTCGCCTCATGGAATTGTTGCAAAGGTTGGATCTGGGGTCGCATGGCCGGCTTGGCTCCACCCTTGCGAGCAAGCAGCGTTGGCGAAAGCGAAGCGGTAGGTTTGGGATCGCTCATCCGGGCCAGACCTCTCAAGTGCCTGCAACACGGCGGCCAAAACCGCCAACCGGGCGGCTATTGCCCTGCATTGCAGGTTGGCTGGCGGGATTGGAAAAGACTGTCCGGCGGAAATTCTTTTCAAGCCGGTCGGCAATATAGTTCCACAGCGTCGAAACTTCGTTGGCCGAACGGCCATTGGGATCGACTTCCATCACGGTGCGTCCGTCGATCATCGATGCGGCGAAATCTGTGCGGTGATGAAGCGTTATCGGTGCGACTGTACCATGCTGGGAAAGCGCAACGGCAGCTTCAGCCGTGATCTTGGCTTTCGGTGTGGCCGCGTTGACCACGAACATCAGCGGCTTGCCGGCACGCTCGCAAAGATCGACTGTCGCACCCACGGCGCGCAAATCATGCGGGCTCGGACGAGTCGGGACGACAATCAGCTCCGCAACCGAAATCACGCTCTGGATCGCCATTGTAATGGCGGGAGGCGTATCGATCACTGCCAGCTTGAAGCCCTGTTGACGCAAGACCTGAAGGTCGCTCGCAAGGCGAGCCACCGTAGTCTGCGCGAAAGCGGGCAAATCTGCCTCGCGTTCGTTCCACCAGTCGGCGAGCGACCCTTGCGGATCGATGTCGATCAAGACAACCGGACCTGCCCCGGCCCTTTGTGCCTGGACGGCGAGGTGCCCGGACAAAGTTGTCTTGCCCGAACCACCTTTTTGCGATGCCAATGCCAATACGCGCAAAGCCTGAGACCCCCAAAAACAGCATGAAAACAAATGCGTTCCAGCGCTGGATCGCAGATCGTTCCTAATTTTAGGTTAATTCGGCTGTCTTCAATGAGTTCCAAATTCGGCTTAGAAATCGCAGAATTGCTTTGCTAACCATATGTTCACTATGTCAGTTTGATAATACAACTACCGGGATAGCCGCGCGCGCATCGTTAAACGCCGGAGTTTTCGGGCCGCAATATTTACCTGCCTGCATGGGAGAATTTTCGTGGGCTTGACTAACAGGGGATGCTGGCTTGTCGCAATTGCGCTGCTTGGCGGAGGATTTTTCTCCGCCGGCCCNGCCATTGCGGACGTCAAAGATGGTGTTGATGCCTGGTCGCGCGGCGATTTCCAGGCTGCGATCCGGGAGTGGAAAGGCCCTGCTGCAAGCGGCGATGCCGACGCTCAATTCAATCTCGCACAGGCCTACAAGCTTGGCCGCGGCGTGGAACGCAATCTCACCCGAGCAGAAGAATTGTACAGTCACGCCGCTGGGCGCGGACACCTGCAAGCTGCCGACAACTATGGGCTATTGCTGTTCCAGCGCGGCGAGCGGACAAAGGCCATGCCGTTTATCCACGCTGCTTCGGATCGCGGCGATCCGCGCGCGCAGTACATTCTCGGACTGGCCTATTTCAATGGCGATCACGTGCCAAAAGACTGGGTGCGCGCTTATGCACTGGTCAGCCTGGCGCAGCAGACAGGCCTTCCGCAAGCCGCCGGTGCGCTGTCACAAATGGATAAGCACATCCCGCTCGAACAACGTCAAAGAAGCGTCCCGCTTGCCGCAGATCTGGCTTCGCAGGCCGAAGCAACCCGCCAGCGCCAGGTCGCGGCATCGGATCTTGGGGTAACCGGATCAGGAACAACATCCGCGCCGCCGCGCACGACTCTCAAACCATTCCGGCCAGGCAATCCCGAAATAGCAGCGGCATCCCGCCCGGTTGGACAAGGCACCCCCGCTTCGGCCGGTGCAGACTATGCAAGGCCGCGTGAGAGGCAGGCCAAGGGCGTTCCGCCAGTTTCAACCATCATCAAGAGCGCGGCAAGACAGCCGACGACCAAACCTGCGCCGCGACCTACTTACAAGCCAGTCAAACCGCGCTTCGCCAAGGCGCCCGCAGCACCGACACCGGCCTTTGCTGCTGTGCGCTCGACAGGGGGCAGCTGGCGAGTCCAACTCGGCGCTTTCGGTGTGCCGGGCAATGCCAACCGTTTGTGGAACCGGGTGAAGCATCGTCCGGAACTGGCCGGACACGCCAAACTGGCTGTACCGGCAGGGCGCGTCACCAAGCTTCAGGCCGGTGGTTTTGCCAGCCACGCCGCAGCGCAATCGGCATGCAACCGCCTGAAATCCGGCGGTTTCGATTGCATCGCCGTCCGGAACTGACCTTTTGACCGAGATGACTTCGGACCGGGTCGAATCACTCGACCTGATCCGCGGCATTGCCATTCTCGGCATTCTGGCGATCAACATTGCCGGTATTGCCGGACCGCCTGCCTCTGTCCTGAGCCCGCACCTGCCAACGTCCGGAACCCTTGGCGACGAAATCGCCTTTGCGACAAGCTTCGTCCTGTTCGAAGGCAAGATGCGGGCACTGTTCACTCTGCTGTTCGGTGCCAGCCTTGTGCTATTCATCGAACGAGTCGATGCGCGCGGCGCAGATGGCCTCGCTGCACAACTTCGGCGGCTGGGCTGGCTCGCGCTATTTGGCCTCGCGCACTTCTACCTGCTGTGGTGGGGCGATATCCTGTTCATTTTCGCGATTGCNGGNCTGTTCGCGCTGCTGGCACACGATGCAGCAACCAAACCGCTGGTTATCTCTGCGCTTGCGATCTTCGCTATCTGGCATCTTGCCGGAATGATCATGAGCGGCCCTGTCATTGTTGCCGAAGAGCACGTGCGGCTAGGCACAGCAAGCACAGCCCAGGCCAATGAGCACCACACCTACCTTGAGGCAGCCGATGCGAACACCGCAAACAGCATCGCTGATGTGGAAGGCAACTTTGCCGCGCAAGCGATGTCGCGCATTGCAGGGGCAACCTTCCAGCCTCTGGCGAGGGCATTCACATCGATCGGAGAAACCCTGCCGCTTATGTTGCTGGGGATCGTCTTGTACCGGTCAGGCTTTTTCTCTGGCAAATGGCCAAGGGCAAGGCTGCTACGGGTAGCATGGATCGGGACCGCATCGGGCCTGATCCTGACATTGGCGTTGCTCGGCTGGGCATGGCCGCGTGAATTCCCGGTCCGGGCCATGGAGGCCATATTCATGTACTGGGCGGCTCTGCCCCATTTGCTGATGGCCATCGGCTATGCTGCCATTCTGGTCTTGCTAGCTCCGCACATTATCGGATCGACGCCTGGCCTGCGCATCGTCGCAGCCGGCCGGATGGCGTTCAGCAATTATATCGGGACAACTTTGTTGATGACCGCGCTGTTCTATGGCTGGGGTTTAGGCCTGATCGGCCAGTTCGGCCATGCCGGTTTGCTGGCGTTCGTGGTGCTGGGCTGGGCAGCGATTCTGGCCTGGAGCAAACCGTGGCTTTCCCGATTTCGCTATGGTCCGCTCGAATGGCTTTGGCGCTGCCTGACATATGGCCGGATATTTGCGATCCGGCGCTAACCGCGATCTGTTGAAAATCATTCTCATCAATATATACAACGTCCTGAAGGGATCGCCAATGTATGTATGCATCTGCAATGCTATCAGGGAAAAAGAGTTGCGGAAGCTTGCGTGTCAGATCCCCGGCAATGCCGAAGATGTATACACCGCGATCGGCACACCCCCGCAATGCGGCCAGTGCCTGGACCAGGCCGAAGCCATCCTGAACGATGCACGCGCGGCAAAAAATATACCTGCCTGCATCCCTCACTGACTTGCCCTGAAGTGCGCCCGGTTCCATAGTCCAGCTATCACAGCAGGAGAGTGAATCATGAAGGGCGACCCACAAGTCATCGATTTTTTGAACAAGGCCCTGTTGAACGAGCTGACGGCCGTGAACCAGTACTGGCTGCACTATCGTATGCTGGACAACTGGGGCATCAGCAAACTGGCGCAATACGAGCGNCACGAATCCATCGACGAGATGAAGCACGCCGATGTTCTTGCAGAGCGNATCCTGTTCCTGGAAGGGCTGCCCAACTTTCAGGCGNTGGGAAAATTGCGGATCGGCGAAGATGTCGAGGAAATCCTGAAGTGCGACCTTGAGCTTGAGCATGAGGCAATCCCGCTACTGCGCGATGCCATCGCCCATTGCGAAACCGCGAAAGACTATGTCAGCCGCGAAATATTTGAACGTATCCTCGAAAGCGAGGAGGAACATGTCGACTGGGCAGAAATGCAATTCGATCTTATCAAGCGCATGGGCCTGCAGAACTATGTCCAACTGCAAAGCAAGGCCGCTGGCGAGGGGGACTAGGCTGCGCGGGCAGCGGTAGGAACGCGCGTACTACAAGCCCCATCCGCCATCGCTTGACTCTGCTGGCTCGTCCCAACCATCCGGAGCGGGGCGCGGCTCTGCGCTGAACCCACCAGCGCCAAAATACTCCTCACATCCAAGCTTACGCGCCTGGGCCTGATATGCCTGCATCTTCATTGAAATTTTGGCGACGTCACCAATGCTATCACGAAGGTTGCGCCGGTCATGAAGGTCGGGCGTAGCCATATTGGACCTTTGGAATTCGTCAAGCAGAGCACGGCAGGTCTGAGGATCCGATGCCATTGCGAGTGTCGCCTTGTTCAGCTCGTCTTCCAACGCCATGCTGAATAAACCAAGCGTCACTCCCTCTGAACGAAATGCGGGTGAGACGAAGTCGTCTGGAGCATTTCCCCGCTCTACCATCGCAGTGACTCTTGTGCGTGCCCCATTATCGACAGGCGTAAGTATCGCTGTCATCGTCATGGCAACATCGTTTCCGCTATAAACTTTCCAAACGACCCCATCTTTGGTTCGCTCACGGCGAATGATCGGGGTCACTCCGCCAGCAAGGCTTGGGTCTGTTCCAGGTGAACCCGGCTGGTCGGCTATGTCGAGATCAGAAAGCGCTGTAACGACTTCATCGGGAGTCCGGTCAACGACGCGATCATAGTTCGCACTCTTAAGAAATGAGCACCCGCTCAAAAGGAATAACGCAACACAGGCCGAGAGAATTTTCATCTTGAGAGCTCCTATTCTCAAGGAAAGTCTTGCAAACTCCCGTCAATATTTCGTTACCTCTAAAGAGTCGTCGACGCTCGGTTTTTGCGGGTAAGACGACTGATTCAGCCTGCCAACTACTTCTTCACAAACGGGTTCTTCGGGCTCTTGAGGTTCATCCGCACCGGTACCGAGCCAAAGTCCAGTTCGCGGCGCAGGCCGTTCACCAGATAGCGTTCATAGCTTGTCGGCAGCAGGTCCAGCCGGGTGCCGAACACAACGAACGTCGGCGGGCGAATTCGGGCCTGCGTAATGTAACGCAGTTTGATGCGCTTGCCGCCGGGCGCAGGTGGCGGATTGGCAGCCAGCGCATCGTCAAACCAGCGGTTGAGCGCCGATGTCGGCACCCGGCGGCTCCACGCTTCACGAATATCGAATGCAGCCCGCACCATGTCGTCCAGGCCTTTGCCGGTCTTCGCCGAAACCGCGAACAGCGGCACACCGCGCACCTGGGCCAATCCTTCGTCAAGCGCGTGGCGAATACCGTTGAACAGCGCCGATGCATCTTCGGCCACGTCCCATTTGTTAATGGCGATCACCAACGCGCGGCCTTCTTCCAGCGCCATCGATGCAATCTTGAGGTCCTGGTGTTCCAGCCCCAGCGTCGCATCAAGAAGCAGCACGACGACTTCGGCGAAATCGACTGCATGGCGCGCATCGGCAACCGAGAGCTTTTCCAGCTTGTCGACGACCCGCGCTTTCTTGCGCATTCCGGCAGTGTCGATCAACCGGATCTCGCGGTCCTCACCATTCGCTGGATCCGTCCATGTCCAGTCGATGGCAATCGAATCGCGCGTGATCCCTGCCTCCGGGCCGGTCAGCAGTCGGTCCTCACCCAAAAGCCGATTGATCAGCGTCGATTTACCAGAATTTGGACGCCCGACGATCGCCAGTTTGAGCGGGCCGGACAAGTCATCCTCGTCCTCTTGCGCCAAAGGTTCGATTGGCTGGAGCGGTTCGATAATCGGCCGCAGCCCCTCGAACAAGTCGGCAAGTCCTTCGCCATGTTCGGCGGAAAACGGAATCGGATCGCCCAGCCCAAGTGCATAGGATTCCAGCACGCCGCCCTCACTCGCACGGCCTTCGGCCTTGTTGGCGACCAGGATGACCGGCACCTGCGACACGCGAAGCCAGCGAGCGATTTCCTCGTCCAGCGGCGTAATCCCGGCCCGCGAATCGACCACGAACATCGCGGCATCGGCACCTTCCAACGCGGCCTCTGTCTGCGCACGCATCCGGCCAGGCAGAGATTCCGGATTGTCGTCTTCCCAGCCCGCTGTATCGACAATCGTGAAGTCGAGCCCAAGCAAGTACGCATCGCTAACGCGGCGGTCACGCGTGACACCGGGCTGATCGTCAACAAGCGCGAGTTTCTTGCCCACCAGCCGGTTGAACAGCGTGGATTTACCGACGTTTGGGCGTCCGATGATGATGACTTGCGGCAACATTGTGCCGGGCAAGTGGCCCCTGTCAGGGCGAATGGCAAGCGCAGCGGCAAATTCTTGCCAAGTTGTTTACCAGTTATTGCAGGGTAGAAATAACCAGCAAGCGGCAAACAGGCTGCATGAAAAGTTGCTACATCCCACTGCTCGCGGTTGCCCTTGCCGCCACTGTCATGGCTCCGGCACAAGCCCGCAGCTCATTCGGTACGAACACACCTTCGGGCGGCGGTGAGCTTTCACCTTACCTGCAATGCGTTCCCTATGCCCGTGAGCTGACCGGCGTGCGGATATATGGCGATGCGCATTCCTGGTGGGGTCAGGCCAAGGGCCGATATCGGCGTGGCAGCCGCCCGGCCCCCGGCGCAGTGATGGCAGTCAGGCCGCATGGAAATTCGAGGCTCGGCCATGTCGCTGCGGTCGAAAAAGTTATCGATTCGCGCACCTTGCTGATCAGCCACGCCAATTGGTCGCAGCCCGGCAAGATCGAAAGAAACGTGAAGGCAGTCGATGTTTCGCCCGGCAACGACTGGAGCGAAGTTCGCATCTGGTATTCACCAACCCAGTCGCTCGGCACCAGCCGTTGGCCGCTGTATGGCTTTATTTATGGCAATGGCAGCCGTTCGATATCGTCAAAACGNNCNGCCAATCGTGCACCGGCAGCGCGCAGCAGCGACTTCATTGCCGAGATAATCGCCGGTCGGGTTCGTTAAAAAAGCCTGCTACCACCTCACTGCGATCGGGCAACCGCCTCACGCTTTGGCGACAGGCGGATTGTCTCCAAGATCTTCGTACCAGGCTTCGACAGGCCCGTTCAGCTTGATCGTCAGCGGCTGGCCTTTGCGGTCCAGCGACTTGCCGGCCTGAACCCGCACCCAGCCTTCGGCAATGCAGTATTCCTCGACATTGGTGCGCTGTGTGCCCTTGAATCGAATGCCGATGCCACGTTCCAGCTTGTCCCCATCAAAGTGGGGGCTGCGCGGATTGATGGCGAGACGATCGGGAGGGACATCCTGCCCGGCAAGATTTTCCTGCGGTGTGTTTTCATCGGTCATGCCCCGCGCCTCTAGGCCAAGTTGGGCGCTTGTCAATCGGTCGCACATTTCCTAGAGGCGCGCCTTCCGCACGGCCCACGGGCCTAAAGCGCGGGCGCGTAGCTCAGTGGTAGAGCACACCCTTCACACGGGTGGGGTCGCAAGTTCAATCCTTGCCGCGCCCACCATTTGCCGCAACTGGCGGCGTTCGCCTTGCGCGTGACATGGTGACGCGGCATAGGCTGCGGCCATGCATGATATTCGCCTGATCCGTGACGATCCCGACACATTCGATGCCGGCCTTGCCCGGCGCGGGGCNGAGCCTNCCGCTGCCGAAATCCTTGCGCTTGATGANCAGCGGCGCGCCGTATCAACGCAGATGCAGGAAGCGCAGAGCCGCCGCAACGAAGCATCCAAGGCAATCGGCAANGCAATGGGCCAGGGCGATTCAGACACGGCTGANGCGCTCAAGGCCGAAGTNGCCGANCTCAAGCAATCGCTCCCGAACCTCGAAGCCNACGAAAANTCGCTGGGCGAAAAGCTGAANGATGCGATGGCGTGCTTGCCGAATANCCCTTTGCCCGATGTTCCCGATGGCGCTGACGAAGATGACAACGTCGAAGTGTCCCGNTGGGGAGCNCCGCGCGAATTTGCATTCNAGCCGAAAGAGCATGCCGATATCGGCCCTGCCCTCGGCCTCGATTTTGAAACCGGCGCGAATATATCCGGGGCGCGTTTCACGTTCCTCAAAGGACAGATGGCCCGGCTTCACCGCGCGCTGGCCCAGTTCATGCTCGACAAGCAGACTGGCGAGAACGGCTATATGGAATGCAACCCGCCGCTTCTGGTGCGCGACGAAGCGGTGTTCGGCACAGGGCAACTGCCCAAGTTTGCGGATGACCTGTTTCGCACCACTGACGGGCGCTGGCTGATCCCTACCGCCGAAGTCTCACTCACCAATGCGGTGCGCGAACAGATTCTTGCCGATGAGGAACTGCCAGTGCGCATGACTGCGCTGACACCGTGCTTTCGATCAGAAGCCGGCGCGGCGGGCAAGGACACCCGCGGCTTCATTCGCCAGCACCAGTTCGAGAAAGTCGAGCTGGTCACAATCTGCCGCCCCGAAGATGCCGATGCCGAGCATGAAAAGATGGTCGCTGCGGCGGAGTCAATCCTGAAAGCGCTGGACCTGCCCTACCGCAAGATGCTGCTATGCACCGGCGATATGGGCGCAACGGCAAGGCTGACGTTTGACCTTGAAGTCTGGCTTCCAGGACAAGGCGCGTACCGAGAGATTTCAAGCATTTCACGGTGCGGCGATTTCCAGGCGCGCCGGATGAATGCGCGTTATCGTCCGGCGGATTCGAAGAAGACGGAGTTCGTCCACACGCTTAATGGTTCAGGGCTTGCCGTTGGCCGCACACTTGTCGCCGTGCTGGAAAACGGGCAGCAAGAAGATGGATCGGTCGAAATTCCCGCAGCGCTGCGTCCATATATGAGCGGGATCGAACGGCTGGAGCCTGTTGCCTGATGCGCATCCTGATTACCAATGACGACGGCATCAACGCTCCGGGTATCTATGTCCTTGAGAAGATCGCCGCTGCCCTTTCGGACGATATCTGGATTGTGGCCCCTTCAGAGGAACAGTCTGGCGCGGGTCATTCTCTGACGCTGACCAGCCCGGTCCGCCTTCGCAAGCACGCCGAAAAGCGCTTTTCAGTCACGGGCACTCCGACCGATTCTGTTACCATCGCGCTGCGCAAAGTGCTCGATTCGCCGCCTGACCTGATCCTGTCGGGCATCAATCGCGGCGCGAACCTGGCCGACGATATAACCTATTCGGGCACTGTCTCTGCTGCGCTGGAAGGGGCGTTGGCCGGCATTCCCTCGATTGCGCTCAGCCAGGTTTATTCAAGGGAAAACATCGGCAACGACGTATCGTTCGCGGCGGCTGAGGCCTGGGGCGAAAAAGTCCTGGCGCCACTTGTGGATAGTTCTTTTGCCGAACGCACCCTGATTAATGTAAACTTCCCTCCGGTTCAGGCTGAGGAAGTGAAAGGCATACGGGTCGTGCGCCAGGGATTTCACGATTATTCGCGCGGCACCGTGGTCGAAAATGTCGATCCGCGCGGTTTTGCCTACTATTGGTTCGGCTTGCACGGGATCGAGCACACGCCGGGTCATGACACGGATCTTGAGGCGATTGCCGATGGCTTTATCTCAGTCACGCCGCTGCAACTTGATCTGACGCACCATGCTTCGCTGGCTTCGCTTTCACGGGAATTTGACCAGTGAAGTGGCCTGCTGCTTTTTCCGGCATCGCGCTGATTTTTGCTGCAAGTGCGGCATCGGCGTCGCCTCCGGACCAGGAAACCGAACATCTGGTTGTCTCTGGCGAGACGCTGAACGGAATTGCCAACCGCGCCAAAGTGAAGCGCGATGTCATCATCAAGGCCAACGCTCTCAAGCCTCCGTACAATATCCGTATCGGACAAAAGCTTTCTATCCCGCGCGGTGGACAGCCCGCGACGCGGCCGAGCGCGAGCAAAATCAGCCCTACACCAAGCGGCAGTGCAACCTACACCGTGAAGTCAGGCGATACGTTGGGCGGCATTGCCAACCGTGAGCAAGTGCCACGCATCCTGATTGCCGAGGCCAATCGCATAGAGCCGCCATACACTTTGCGCGTCGGCCAAAAATTGCTGATCCCGCGCACCCGGCATCATGTCGTCAAGGACGGCGAAACGGGATTTGCCATTTCCTACCAGTTTGCCGTTCCGTGGCAGAATATCGCGATTGCAAATGGGCTTGAGCCCAAAGCCGCACTGCGCCCCGGGCAAAAACTGTTGATACCCACAGTGCTCAATACTCCAGGCCCGGCCCAGACATCGGCGAAACCCGCACCAAAGCCCTCAAGCCGTTTTGCATGGCCCCTGAACGGCCCGGTCCATCGCGGATTCAAATCACGGGGCAGCGGCGACTATCATGACGGCCTTGATATCACTGCCCCGCGCGGTTCCGCCGTACGCGCAGCCGAAGCCGGCGAAGTCATTTTCGCACGTAGGGACAAGGCCCAGTTCGGCAATCTCGTCGTAGTCGATCATGGCGGCGGCTGGCACTCTGCCTATGGGTCGCTTAGCCGCATAACAGTCAAGAAAGGCCACCGAGTTACGAAAGGCGAACGTGTTGGCCTGGTCGGCGACACCAGCATCACGAAACGCACCGAGCTGCACTTCGAACTGAGGCGGGACGGCAAGCCTGTCGATCCATTGAGCCAGCTTCCCGGCAAGCCATGAATCCGCAAAAGCAACGGGCGCAATTCAAACCACTGCGCCGTGCAATCGGGCTGCCGGTGTGGGGCGACGTCTTTATCAGGATCGGTGCGGCGCTCGGCCTCGTGTTCATCGTGGTCATGGTGCACTGGGCGGATCGCGGCGGCCTGATTGATGCGCACGACGGCGAGGTAAGTTTCCTCGACGTTGTCTATTTCACGATGATCTCGATCACGACAACCGGGTTTGGCGACATCGCACCTGTCAGCGATCGCGCGCGGCTGGTTGAAGCCGTGATCGTCACGCCAATTCGTCTCGCAGTGCTCTACATCTTCGTGGGCACAGCCTATAAATTCATGATCAAGCGTAGCTGGGAGAAATGGCGTATGGCCCGTATCCAGGAGAGGCTCAAAGACCACATCGTCGTAATTGGATTCGGGGTCAGCGGATCAGAAGCCGTGGTCGAATTGATCGAGCGGTCAACCAACCCGCAAGACATCGTCGTGATCGATCCTAGTGTGGAGCGGCTTGCCAGGGCAGAGGCGCTGGGCTGCAATGTCCTTGAAGGCGATGCTTCGCGCGATGACACGTTACAAGCCGTGCAGATCGCAAGAGCCAGGACCGTACTGGTTTCTGCCGGACGGGACGACACTTCGATCCTGATCGTGCTGACCGTGCGCCATCTTGCACCGGAACTGCCGATCACTGCCGTGGTTCGCGCCGATGACAACGAGATCCTTGCGCGACAGGCCGGGGCAGACAATGTGATCAACCCAGTGCGATTTACCGGCTTGCTGCTGGCGGGGTCTGCGGCAGGCCGACATATCTCGGAATACCTGTCCGACCTTGCTTCGGTCACGGGGCGTGTACAGCTGGTCGAACGCCCTGTCGCGCCCGAAGAAGTCGGCATGCCGCTCAGCAAAGTGGCAAGCGGCGGCAAGGGGCTGAGAATTTATCGCAAAGGCCAGGCCATCGGCTTCTGGGAAGAAGGAGCGAACAGCCTGCAGTCAGGGGACGTGATCGTCGAAATCACACCGTGCCTGAACGAAAAAGAAAGCGCCGCGCCTGCCTAAGCGAGCGCCCAGAACACCGCGCCCATCGCGAGGTAGGCCGCGAACCAGAAGCCGCACTCAATCATTCGTAAGCGCGGCGACACTCCGGCACGCAAGTAAGTCAGCCAAACCGCTGGCATGACAAAGGCTATGGCGATNCCGCCCGATTGCATGAAATAGAGCCACGGCTTCGCATCAAGCACGCCGCTGCCGATCCGAGCAAAGTTATGACCGAGCATGATCGAGCCGATCAGCATGACGGCAAACACCAGCCAGTATCTTCCAGTCGGCTTGGAATCCCCGGGCAATAACTGACGGCCAATCCGGAAAACCGGGCCATACCAGACAATCGCAAGCGCCACAGCCAAAGCCGGTGCGAGTATTACGGCAATCCAGTTTACCGGACCCATAAACATCTTCTCCCTCGTCGAAAGCAAGCTAGCGCAAATTCGCCAGCCAGTGTAGGGGCCGCCGCAAATGGCAACACAAGTCCCTCCTTCCCCGAAAGTCGGCATGGTCAGCCTCGGCTGCCCCAAGGCGCTCGTCGATTCCGAACGAATCCTCACCCGGCTGCGTGCAGACGGCTATGCGATGGTTCCGGATTATGACGGAGCCGATGTCGTACTGGTCAACACTTGCGGTTTCCTCGATTCCGCCAAAGAGGAGAGCCTTGCAGCGATTGGCGAAGCGATTGCCGAGAACGGCCGCGTTATCGTCACCGGGTGCATGGGCAACGAAGCGGATGCAATCCGGGCGCGGTTCCCCGATGTGCTCGCAGTAACCGGCGCACACCAGTACGAAGACGTTGTTGGCGCAGTGCATGAAGCGGCACCGCCAGGTCAGGGACCGTTTATCGATCTCATTCCCCAGCCCGACGTGAAACTGACACCAAGGCACTATTCTTACTTAAAGATTTCAGAGGGTTGCAACCACTCCTGCAGTTTTTGTATTATCCCCGACCTGCGTGGAAAGCTTGCCAGCCGCCGCATTGATGCCGTGCTGCGCGAGGCGGAAAAACTGGTGGCAGCCGGCACGCGTGAGCTGCTTGTCATCAGCCAGGATACATCGGCCTACGGGGTCGATACGCGTCATGAGGAACGCGAATTTCACGGCCGCCCGGTCCGCGCACACATGGCTGACCTTGCCCGTGAACTGGGCGGGCTGTCAGCACCGGACGGTATGCGGCCCTGGGTTCGCCTGCACTACGTCTATCCCTATCCGCACGTCGATGCGGTGATCCCGCTGATGGCCGAAGGGCTGCTGACACCCTATCTCGACATCCCGTTTCAGCATGCCAGCCCTTCCGTGCTCAAGGCAATGAAACGCCCAGCAAACGAAGCAAAAGTGCTGGAGCGCTTGGCCAACTGGCGCTCGATCTGTCCGGACATTGCAATTCGCTCCAGCTTCGTGGTTGGCTTTCCCGGAGAAACCGAAGCTGATTTTGAATACCTGCTCGAATGGCTTGCAGAAGCGCAGCTCGACCGCGTCGGTGCCTTCCGTTTCGAACCGGTCGAAGGAGCAGCCGCCAACGACTTGCCCGGCGCAGTCCCTGCCGAAGTGACCGAAGACCGCTACGCCCGGCTAATGGAGCTGACTGCCCGCATCAGTGCCGCAAAACTGTCAGCGAAAGTTGGCCGGATCCTCCCCGTCATCATCGACGACGTTGGCGAGCCTGACGAGGACGGCGATATCGGTGCCACGGGACGCAGCCAGGCAGACGCGCCGGAAATCGACGGCAACGTATTCCTGCGCAATGTTTCCCGCGACCTGAGGGCAGGCAGTGTCGTAAATGCCGTTATCGAGGATTCAGACGAGCACGACTTGTTCGCAGTTGTGAGCGCCGACTAAGCTAGGTCTTGGCTGAAAACTGTCCACGATCGACTGACGCACATGCGAGATTGCTTGCGCCCCCGGTCTTTGCGCGCCAGCCGGATTGCCCTAGTCCGGTGACACATGGCCGAATCGTCTCGCATCTACACCGCCGCGCTGATCGTCATTGGCGACGAAATCCTGTCCGGCCGCACGCATGACAAGAATATCGCCCAAGTTGCCGACTGGTTGGGCATTCAGGGCATTCGCCTTTCCGAAGTGCGCGTTATCGCGGACCAGGCCGATGCAATCGCCGATGCCGTCAACACGTTGAGAGCCAGCAACGACTATCTTTTCACAACCGGCGGTATCGGGCCAACCCATGACGACATCACTGTCGACGCTATTGCGCAGGCGCTGGGCGTAGGCGTGGTCGTCCACCCCGATGCGCGCGCAATCCTGGAATCCTATTACGAAACGCGCGGCGGCGTGACCGAAGCACGGCTGCGCATGGCGCGTGTGCCCGATGGGGCCGAGTTGATTCCCAATCGCTATACAGGCGCCCCCGGCATCCGGTTCGGCAACATCTTCCTGATGGCAGGCGTGCCGCAAATCACGGCAGGTATGCTTGATGCGCTATCGGGCAAACTGGAAGGCGGCCTGCCGATGCTGTCTGAGACGGTGGGATGCTGGGTCCAGGAAAGCGAAGTCGCAGACCTGTTGCGCGCCACCCAAGACGCTCATGCGGACTGCCAGATCGGGAGTTACCCGTTCTGGCGTGACGGTAAGATCGGTGCCAATTTCGTGATCCGGTCAATCGACGCTGACGACCTCGCCGCCTGCACGAAAGACCTGATGCGCGGGCTGCAAGAGCTTGACCATCCGCCCTTTCCAGGCGGGATCAGCGCCGAAAGCAAATAATG
>JGI24723J26617_10001561_pt1 | contig 19931 bp, 19 predicted proteins | sample Cruoilmetagenom6_FD_26617 | JGI IMG/M metagenome (IMG submission 26617)
GCCAAAGCGGTTTGAAAGTGGGACGACGAGCACGGCAAGCAGCACCGTGGCGGCAACGGCATACCATGCGGGTGCGATCCGTCGACGCTTCTCGGGCCGGGATGCAAATTGCTCCCGCGCGAGATTGGCTAACGACCGATCGACTCGCGCCGTGATCAGCGAGCCACGCTTGTCTGACTTTTTAAGTTCGGCGACGAGCTCGTCAGGCAGTGTTTCGAGGTTGTCTTCTTCGTGCATAGTGCTGCGCTCCTTGAGTATTAAGCGCAGCAGCCACCCAAAAGGTTCATTTTTCGAAAAACGCTATGACGCCCGGCGCCTTGCGCAGCGCGTCGATGGCTTTGTGGAGCCGGGATTTGACGGTGCCGAGCGGAATATTGAGGATCTCACCAATGTCCCTGAGGGGCAGGTCGTCAATGAATCGCAGGGTCACGATTTCTTTCTGACCGGGCGTCAGTCCTCGCAGCAACGTAGCGAGGTCGCTGGAGTCCCGGTAAGCGGGCGCGGGTAGATCGTCGGGGTCGATCTCGCCACCGGCCTCGCCTTTGTTTGTTTTGCGTAGTATCGAGATCGCATTGTTCCTGGCAACGACGTAGAGCAGTGTCTGCAGTTGCGCCTTGAGGACGAGCCCCTCACCCGGTGGCGGGAATTTCTTAAGGATGTAGCTGAACGTGTCCTGCAGAACATCGAGCGCAAGGTCGGCATCGCCCACGTATCGAAACGCAACGCGTAACACGTAGTCTTTGTGGCGTGCGTAGAGGGTTTCATAAGCCTCGACCGCGTCGCTTCGATCGCCCGTGTTGCACAGGTCGACAAGCTCCGTATCGCTCAGGTGATTCAGCCCAGACATGCGAAATACCGTATCAGATCGAGCGACGGCTGCGACTAGTTGGCCGCGTCAATCAATTCGCTTAGCAATTCGTAATAAGCATGCGCCCCGGGATTCTCCGCTTCGGATTTCAGGACAATCACCATGTCGAGCGAGGGGACGACGCAGATAATCTGGCCGCCCCAACCATCAGCATTGAAAGCCAAATGACCGGCGCGCTGCGAAACGACCCAGTGATAGCCAAACCCGAAGTTCCCGCTTCGCCGCACGTGGTCACGCGTTGATTCAACTACCCAATCAGTATCGACGATTGTCCTACCGGCCCACTGTCCTCTATTGAGATAAAGATAGCCGAATCGGGCCATATCCCGAGCGGTCATACTCAGACCGAAGGCTCCAACTTCGATCCCGGTATTGTCACGTTTCCAGGTGTGTGGTGTACGAATCAAGAAGCTGTCCCACGTGACCCCATTCGGCACCACCTGCTGGGGCTGAAATTCGATTCCCAGCGGCTCGAAGATGTATTCCTCCGCATAGTCACCGGGATTCGCGCCGGTCGCGTGCTCTAGTAGTGCGGACAGAAAATGTGAATTGCCGGAACTGTACAAGAGCCTGGTGCCGGGGGAATACTGGCGCTCCCGGTGAATCGCATTGGCTACTGGATCAGGAGACGCCAGCCAAGCTACGAAATCGTCCCCTTCCTCAGTCCACTCCAGACCAGTCGTATGGGTCAGTACGTGCCGGATTGTCAGATTGCCGAATGCCGGGTAATCAGGAAGGTACTTGACCATCGGGTCGTCAATGCTATCGATGTGGCCTTGCTGTATGGCGACTCCGATCAGGGCGGACACAATACTCTTGGTCACGGACCAGACTTCGGTGCTCTGGTCGCGCGCTCCCCCGTTGAAGTACTCTTCAGTGACGATGCGGCCGTCCCGGATGATCAGGACAGCACGCAGGAGTTCGTCGTTTCTGGCTGCTTCAAGTGCATCTGAGAGCCGGCCGATATCAAAGGCATGGTCACTCGCTAGTCCGGACGCCCATTTATCGGTCGGCCAATAAGGACGCTGCCGGTCACTCCATTTGTACCCGGCTGCGGGCACTATCGCCTCGCCGGCCTCTAACGCCGCACCAAGTGAACCAGCACCAGCAGCTCCAGATGCGACACTTAGCGAGATCGCCAATACCAGGAGTCCAATCTTCATTCGGTAGCCTTCCTCAAAGCCTCGACACAGTCCTGATTATTGAGAAACAGTTTGTTCATCCAGATATCAGATTCAACCCTCCTGTATCATTATATAGCCTTCTATCCGGTTTCTAGCCATGCTGATTCGAACTACTGTCATCATCTTTTTACTTGCCTTCCTGGCAGTCGCTCAAGCTGCCCCGAGTGCAAAGTCGTTTGGTGCATTGCCCGATATTCGCGACGCCGCAATCTCGCCGGATGCGAGTCAAATCGCGTTGGTCATGAATGTTGAGGGTGAGTTTGCGGTGCGCGTATTCACTATCGGCAGTGTTGGTGAACCGATTCGTGCCGTGGGGCTCGATGTAGGCGTGAAACCCAATTGGATTCGTTGGGTAAACGACGATCGTGTTCTCGTCGGCTTGTCGCATATTGTGCCAGTCGGAGGCCGCCCCACATGGGCGGCGTTCATTTACACGCTTGACGCCAACACCATGGAAGGCAAGATCCTGGTTCGCCCCAAGGATATTTTTCGACAGAATAATGCTGACGTGATCGATTTTCTGGACGACGATCCGGACCATATCTTGATGGCGTTTTCTGATCGCACCCAGTACAGGAAAGAAATCCAACGGGTAGAAGTCGCGACTGGAAAGTACAACCGCGTGAAGCGGGGCCTGGAGGGGGTGCAGTCCTGGTACACCGATCAGAGTGGGGAGCCGCGAGTTGGGCAGGGTCGCATCGACAAAGAGGGTGACGACTTCGAATGGCGATTGCTGATTCGCGACAGCGATAGCGAAAAGTGGCGGCCGTCCAGGGATTTTCCGGGCCTGGAACCGGATACAACTATTATTGGATTCAATGAGAATCCGAATGAACTGCTCATTGGGCATCGAGGCGACAAGGATACGCTGGGCGTTTACGTCTATGACCTGGAGAAGAAGGAAATCGGCCGGCGCCTGTTTCACAACGATGACTATGACGTCAGCGGCCTGGTGACGAATCTTGATGGAGAGATAATAGGTGCTCGATACATTGCCGACACGCCCGAAACAGAGTTGTTCGGCGAACACGATACGCACCTTGGCCGGATGCGCATGGCCTTTGGCAATTACATCGTCAGCTTCGTTGATCAATCAAGAGATGGAAGTCGACTGATCTTCCGGATATCTAATTCCAGTGACCCGGGAGCGCTGCTGCTGTCGGATAGCGCAACCAACAAGATTATTCGTATTTCGCAGACGCGCAGCCAGCTTTCCGCCGCCGACATGGGCTCCGTGGTCACCGTCAAATACGAGGCGCGTGATGGGTTCGAAATACCCGCCTACCTGACTTTGCCGCCGACGATCCATAGTGTCGAGGCCGCAAGAAATGCGCCGACAATAGTGCTGCCACACGGCGGGCCATACTCCCGGTCGTATCGCCGATTCGACTACTTCGCGCAATTCTTCGCAACGCGTGGATACGTGGTGGTGCAAATGAATTTCCGCGGGTCAGCCGGGTACGGCGAAACTTACGAAGACGCGGGCCGGAATAATTGGGTGTTGATGCAAGAAGATGTTGAAGATGCAACCCGCTGGGCACTGGACCAGGGCATTGCCGATCCGAATCGAACCTGTATTGCGGGTTGGTCGTACGGTGGATACGCAGCCCTGATGGGCGCTATCAAGAATCCGGAACTGTATGCGTGTGCAATTTCCATCGCCGGCGTGACCGACGTTCAGAATCTCGTCAGGGACCTTCGTTCATATCGCTTCGGAGACACCGCGGCAAACAAGTTCATATTGAGCGGGTTTGAAGACAAACAGGTCATGCGGGACAATTCGCCAGTGCGACGAGCCGATGAACTAACTGCGCCGCTATTCCTTGCGCACGCACGCAAAGATCTCAATGTACATTTCGATCATTTCAAGCACATGCGAAAAGCACTTGAGAAAACAGAGACCCCGGTCGTCTACCTGGAGGTCAAAGGTGACGATCATTTCTTTTCGCAGCAGAAAAATCGCGAATCACTATTCACAGGTTTGCACGAGTTTCTGATAACGACTATCGGTCCGGGTGAGCTGGCGAACTAGACGCTGTGCCCGGGCCGAATCTCCGAGAATCTGTCCGACTTACTCCTGTAACGTGTACTCGTCGATGACTTTTTCGATCGCCTCGGCACACACGGCACAGAACGCTTCTGTACGGGTAAACATCAGGCAGTTCTGGGCTGAGCGGTAGTAACCCTTCGCCTGGTAGTTGCCACCCTCAAACGCCCCGACAACACCCTTTCGCCCGGACTCATCGAACAAGGCCTCGGCGAATTTCTGGTTATTCAGAAACAGCTTGTTCATCTCATCTTCGGGGACGTTATCGGCACGCATCTGGCGGCGGACTTCCTGGTACGCGATCGAGTGCTCCTCAAACTTCTCCTTGGGCCACGATGTTGGCAGCGGCGTGTTCGGCGCTACATGATGCTTCCACTTGAGGTTGTCCGGGTCGAGCAGTGCGGTGACGTTGGGTTCGTAAGGCTCAGTGATCTCAGTCGGCGCTTCATACATAACCGAGCTCGTGTAGTACTCGTCGGCGAGCCCTGCGAAGTGATGGCCGAATTCGTGCACGAACAGGTAGGGTGCCCACTCGCTGTTCGCTGCAGCTGTGCTGTAGAGGCCGTAGATGCCACCACCACCGTAGACTTCACTATTGGTGAGGATCTCGATGAAATCATACGGTGCCGATGACGCAATGCGTCTCATTGACTTGTTGTCGAACGTCAACACATAGCGCTCCGAGCGGAACGCGTCGTAGGTCGCACCAATCGGTGAGTCACGAAACGTATTGGTGGACGGACGCGATACGCCGGATTCTGCCGCTGGCGGCGACACGGCCCAAATGTTGAAGTCGTCCATGCGTTCCTTGAACGGCGATGTAGATAACAGGATGTCTGTCAGCTCCTGTGCCTTGGCGATGAACTCGGCTTTCTCATCAGCGGTGTAGCCATCACCCATTAACAGCAGGTCGACTTTGTTGGCCGGATCGCCACTCTTGTGAATGGCAACGACATGCTCGGCAAACATGGCGGACTCGCGATGGACGAGAACGTCCGTTGGGTCCAGTTCGATACGCCAGAGCTCGACAAACTCATTGGCGGGTCCACGCTTCTTGATTACGAGTTCGAAAGTGGAGCCCTGCGCCGGGAACCGTACTGACTCATGGAATGAGCGGTTGATGCGGCGCGACTCACCGGTCGTCTCCCACTCGCCATAGATACTGCTGAAGCTGCGTGACCAGGCTACTTCACCGCTCTTGGGGTCGACAACCTCAAACAGGTACTTGCCACGCGACGTCTTGTCGATTGGCTGCGACATGTTGCCGGTCCAGGGCAGCGGTTCAACGACGACCTGGTCGAGAGAGAACATCTCGGTACTGTTATTGCCGCTATGATAGTAGTCGACACGCATCGTATCCGGTGCACTTGCCATTGCAGTTGTGGCAAAACCCAATGCGGCCAGTAATGCGATCAGTGAAACTCGTGTCATCGGTTCTCTCCTTGAGCAATCCTGTATGGTGATGAGATGCGCTCTCGTTTCCTGCTAATGCTGACGCTCATTCTTGCCGGGGAAATTGTCTTCCTGCTGCCGTTTCACACGACGCGTTTTTTTCGGCCGACCATGCTCGAAGCGTTCGAGCTTACGAACACACAGCTGGGTGACATGTTTGCGGTATACGGCGTCATGGCGATGATAGCGTACTTCCCGGGTGGCGCACTTGCCGATCGTTTCTCAGCACGTTCATTGCTCACAGCCTCACTCATCGCGACGAGCGTGGGCGGTCTGTACATGGCGCTTTACCCTGGCCCAATTGGCATGGCCGCGTTGTTCGGGTACTGGGGTGTGACGACAATATTGCTCTTCTGGGCGGCACTTATTCGGGCAACGCGTGAATGGGGCGGGCATGACGAGCAGGGCAGAGCCTTCGGCATTCTCGAGGGCGGGCGTGGCCTGGTGGCTGCGTTGCTGGCATCGGGCGGCGTAGTGCTGCTTGCGATGTTCATGCCGGACAACCTCGACCAGCTCAATAACGAGGAGCGACGCTCGGCGTTCCGTTCGGTGATCTTCTTCTATTCGGTGATAACACTTGCCACCGCGGTTCTCACATGGTCGATCATTCCGGCAGTCAAACACATCGGTGAGTCGGCCAGCAGCCTGTTTCGAAGCTCTGTGAAGGTGCTTGGGCGACCGCTGGTCTGGGCACAGGCCGCCGTCATTATCTGTGCCTACTGCGGCTACAAGGGTTTCGACAACTACTCGCTGTATGCCGTGCAGGTTCTCGGCATGAGCGAGGTTGACGGTGCGAAGCTCGCTGCCCTTGCCACCTATGTTCGCCCCATCGCGGCGGTTGCGGCAGGCCTGATAGCTGACCGCTGGGCCGCCGGCAAGACGGTTGGAGTCTGCTTTGGTGTGTTGGTGATCGCCTACGGTGTGCTGGCGACAACGATGCCGGCGGGTACGGGCTTGTTCATTATCTACGGAAATATTTTTGTGAGCGTTACTGCCGTCTTCATGTTGCGCGGCGTTTACTTTGCGCTGCTCGAGGAGAACCAGGTACCTCCGTACCTGACAGGTGCGGTCGCCGGAACTGTGTCATTCATCGGCTATACGCCGGAGATATTCTTCGGGCCTGTTACCGGACGTATTCTCGACGCAAACCCGGGCCCGGTCGGACACCGGAACTACTTCCTGTTCCTGGCCGTGGTTTCGGCGCTCGGTGTTGTAGTCGTGGCGTGGCTTCTCTGGTTGCAGCGCAATAGTTCGGCCTCTGAATGGCCCGACGAGCGCACTTTGGATTCGGCGACGAAATAAAAACGTGCCTGGCAGGGTCTGTTGGGGCATGAAGTCCAGCAAAACTATCAGCGAACAGGTCCGGCGTAACCTCGTTGCGCTCATCAGCCTCGTGGTCGCAGTGACCAGTCTTGGGTACAACACCTGGCGCAACGAGGCCAGTGAGCACAACCGCAACCAGCGGCTGGTGGCCATCGAGATCCTGCGCAATGTCGGTGAATTGCAGCAGGTTACCTTTCTTCTCCACTACGACACAGATGAAGCCGACCAAGCAAACCCACGGACCGGCTGGGCAATCGTCCTGACCATAAACGACCTGGCGATCGTACTGGATGAGCCGCTGCCCGCATCGGCAGAGCGCTTGCGCGCGACCTGGGACGAGCACTGGCGGGACCTTGGGGAGAACGATGCTGGCAAGGATCGAATCATCGAAGCCATCGAAACACTGCGCATGGACATACGTGAGTTGTTGGACGATCTCGACTAACGCATAATTTCTCCTTCTATATACGCGCTCTCCGGGGACCACCATGAAGAACAGTCTTGCCCTTCTATTCGTTCTATTCCTCTTTGGTTGCCAGCAGGCGGCCGAACCCGTTGCAGAAGAAACGCCACCTGCCGCTGAACCGGCAGTGGAGATAGACATTCTGGCTGCTGCACTTGACGCACAGCCCGATGAGGTGAAGGCGCGCTACCAATACCGCCATCCGCAGGAGACTCTGGAGTTCATCGGCATCGAACCCGGCATGACTGTGGTTGAGGGTCTTCCCGGTCGTGGCTGGTATACCAAGGTGCTGCTGCCGTACCTGGGTGCAGAGGGTCATCTTATCGGTGCGAACTACGCGATTGACATATGGCCGAACTTTCCGTTCGGCACGGAAGAGTTCGTGGAAAAGCAACGCACCTGGACAACGGATTTTCCGGCGGGCGCTGAGGAGTGGCGTGGAGAGTCAGGCGCACCTGTCACGGCATTCATTCTCGGCTCTTTGCCCGAGGAGATGAACGGCACGGCTGATGTCGTTTTCTTTGCGCGCGTCCTGCATAACGTGGCCAACTTCGAGGAAGAAGGCGGTTTCCTGACGGCAGCTCTCGCTGATGCCTACGCTGTCTTGAAACCCGGCGGCACGTTCGGGGTTGTGCAGCATCATGCTCGCGACGAGATGTCAGACGAATTCGCGGACGGTAGCCATGGTTACCTGAAGAAGAGTTTCGTCATTGCAGCTGCAGAAGCGGCAGGCTTTGAATTCGTTGGTGAAAGCGATATCAACGCCAACCCGAACGATCAGCCTGGTGAAGACGATATCGTGTGGCGCTTGTCGCCCACCTTCGCTACCAGCGCGGATAATCCGGAGCTCAAGGCAGAACTCGAGGCCGTCGGTGAATCCAATCGCATGACGCTCAAGTTCAGAAAGCGCTAGTTAGTCAGGTCGATGCCGATCACTACCGGGTCGTGGTCGGACGCCCGGTAAGGCGTCGTACCGTCAAACAGGGTCGGGTCGCGACCATTCTCGAGGTTGTAGTCGAGTAGGCGCGGCTCGTCGGCGTTGATGTGCCATTCCATCGTGTCGACGATCTGCGGGGCGAGGCTTGCGGACACAATGGCGTGATCCAGCGCACCGGATTGTGCGTCGAACACAAATGAATGCGGATCGGTTTGTGCGCCGAGCAGGTTTGTGAAGCCGGCGCTGGCCAACGTCGTCAACGGATCCTCGTTCATATACGCATTCAGGTCGCCGATAATAAGCGCGTCATTGTCGCCACTACCTGTTGGGTCCGTCGCGATCCAGTCAGCCAATGCCGCGGCAGCATTTGTCCGCGTGATGTTGCAGTTACCCTGGCCGTCGCCGAGATTCGGGTCGCCATCCGCATCGCAGGGCGATCCTTTTGACTTGAGGTGGTTTACAGCGATAGTCAGCATCGCTCCGGATGCGTCGAGCGCAAAAGTCTGTGCGAGCACAGGTCGATTGCGCGCATCGTTGAAGCGGGAATCAACACTGCGATCAAGTATGGCGAAACTGCCAATCGTCGATATTCTGGCCCTGCGATAAACGAAACCCGTCTTGATGACGTCATCGTGAATCGTACCTGTATCAAGCCAGGCGTAGTCCGTGGTCCCCGTGCGTGCGTTCATCGCATCCACCAGGGTGCTCAGTGATTCGCCCGCATTATTCTCCAGCTCGATCAATCCGATGATGTCGGCGTCCAACATGACCAATGCCGTTACGGTTTTTTCGAGTTGCCGCGCGAACTCGGCATTGCTGTCGGCACCGCGGCACGCCTGGTCGTTCTGCGGGCCACAGTCAGTCTGCCCACCATCGATAGTCGTGAAGAAGTTCAAGACGTTAAAACTCGCCACCCGAACACTGCCACCAATGGCCGGCGCGGCAGGCCGTGGATTGGCGGCCGTGAATTGCGGGTCTACGGTCGGCATAAGGCGCCAGGTTTCGTCGCCACTGCCACCGCTGCCGCGTGAGTAGCGAAGGATGCCAGTGACGCCGTNGAGCGTGTCACCGGCTCGGATCGAGTGGTTCGCCGCGCCTGCTGCAAGGTAGTGAATATCGGCCGGGTTTTGATTTCTCAGACCATCGTCGAGGACGATGGAGCGGCGCGCGATCATCTCTCTATGAGCCGAGTAGCCGGCGACATCCGGTGCGTTACTGTTCGTAAATTGCCGGAGCCGACCGCCTTCCGATAACACCAGCGTNCCAAAGCGCCCCAGGTTGTGATGGCCGCTTACAGTNAGTGTGTCGATCAATCTAACGGACATTCCCTCGTAGCGCTCAAGATCCGGAACGGGGTCGCCGTCGCTGTTAGTCGCAGTCGCACCAAAGGGGAGGCTCAGGGGCCGCGCAACCACCGCCCCGGCGCCCCTGACGCTTACCGAGCTTGCGTTGATCTGGGTCTCGCCGAAAAACTCGGTGACTGTGCCGGTGACCTCGACGAGGTCGCCGGTGCTGATGTCAGTCGCCGGATTGTCGCCGTCAAATATGAACACGCCGTCGGACGTCTGCAGATTGACGTCAGGTGGCGCGTCCTGGATGTAGAAGCCGCCGAGATTCCTGCGGTCATCCGCGTCGTTTTCCTGGAAGTCACCTGTAACGATACCGGTAACGGTTACCGTCTGGCCTTCCATCGGGCTGGTTGCACCGGTGCCTTGTATGCCGCTGATCATCGTGGCGGCAGGCGGTGGTGGATTGGGTGGAGTGGCGGAACTGCTACCACCGCCACCACAGGCGGCGGCGAGGCACAGGCTCGCGGTCAGGGTCAGAATTCGCATGACGGGATTCTAACCCATCGCGGCTAACTCATATTGAACAACAACAGTTCGGCGTCGTCATGCGCCTCGATTTCGATGCTGGCTTCGCTCCGGATTTGCGCACCGTCTCCGGCGATGAGTGCTTCACCGTTGACAGCAATGCTGCCGGAGATGACCTGCACGAAGACACGTCGGTCTTCCACATCGTCGAGCACGACCTTGTGCCCCTGCTCGAGAATGCTCGCGTAGAGATCGACATCCTGGTGAATAGTGATCGATCCACCTCGGCCGTCGCGCGAACCGACGAGCCGCAGCTGATTCAGTTTGTCATCACGGCTGAACAGGGTCTGCTCATATCCAGGCGTAAGTGCGTTCTGCTCCGGAAAGATCCAGATCTGCAGGAGGTGCAGCTCATCGCCGAGGGAATGGTTAAATTCACTGTGCAGGACGCCGGTACCGGCTGTCATTCGCTGCACTTCGCCGGCCGAGATAACCGTGCCATTGCCCATGCTGTCTTTGTGTTCGATCGCACCGCTGATGATGTAGGTCACGATTTCCATGTCCTTGTGCGGATGCGTCTCGAAACCCTTCCCGGGCGCGACCCGGTCCTCGTTAATCACGCGTAGCTTGCCAAAGCGCACACGCTGCGGGTCGTGATAGTCGGCGAACGAAAACGTGTGTTTCGCCTGCAGCCAGCCGTGGTCGGCGCTGCCGCGCTCATTCGTACGAATAATGTCGATCATGAGTGTCTCCTCACCGTTCAGGTTGCCTTCGGCGCCAGGTGAATCAATTCCGCAATGCGAGCGCGTGCACTGTCGAGCGCATCGCTGTTGCCGCGATCAGCACCCTCGGCCCCGATGAACTCGACGTCGGTAATACCGACAAAGCCGAACGCATGACGCAAATAGGGCGTCGCGAAATCCATTGGACTGCCAACAGGTACGCCGCCGGACGGTACGACAACGTAGACCTTCTTGTCGGTCAGCATGCCGACGGGGCCGTTTTCAGTGTAGTGAAACGTCAGTTGAACGCGAGCGATCATGTCGACCCACGCCTTGAGAACCGCAGGAATTGAGAAGTTATAGATCGGCGCGCCGATCACAATTACGTCGGCTTCCTGCAGCTCGGCGACGAGATCGTCGGAGCGGGACAGGATCTGCCGATGTGTGCTCGTCCGTTCCTCATCGGGCGTGAAGTTGGCGCCAACCCAGGCCTCGTCAATAAACGGCAGGCCGCTCGCGAGATCCCGACGTGTTACGTCGGTATTGCCGTGGCGATCTTCCAGGGCCGCGATAAGGTCTGCAGTGAGTTCCCGGCTGATCGAACCTGTACCGCGGGCGCTGGCCTGTACTTCCAGGATATTGAGTGTTGTTGCTGTGGTCATGGCGATGTCTCCAATGCGGNTATTTCTCGATGTTGGAGCCAGTCTCGCTGTTGCCGAATATAAGATAAATACTGAATTTGGAACAAGATTNTTCTAGAATAAGCAACAATATGGATAAATTCGAGGATTTACAGGCATTTGTCGCCGTGGTCGAGACAGGCACCTTTACGGCCGCCGCCGACCGGCTTGATGCAGCCAAGTCAGCCATTAGCCGTCGTGTCTCCGCGCTCGAGGAGCGGCTGGGCGTGCAACTGCTTCGGCGTACCACGCGTGTACTCAACCTGACAGACACCGGGCAGAGCTTCTACGAGCACAGCGCGCGCATTCTCGCGGATCTTGACGAGGCAGAGGCCGCCGTCCAGCAGGAACATGGCGAGCTGCGCGGCACGCTCCGCGTAGCATTACCCCTGTCGTTCGGTGTACGCCATATGTGCAAGCCGATTGCCGCCTTCTCCAAGCGGCATCCAAACCTCAAATTCGATCTCGATCTGAATGACCGGCGCATCGATCTGGTGGAGGAGGGTATCGATGTCGCCGTACGCATCGCACACCTTCAGGACTCGTCGCTCATTGCGCGCAAACTATTCGAGTCCACGACCGTCATGGCGGCCTCGCCTCACTACCTTAAGACCCACGGTTCGCCAGAGACGCCGGCGGAACTCCGCGATCACGACTGCCTGGTCTACTCGAACCTCCCTGATCCGAGTCGCTGGTCCTGGACGGACGAGAAGGGCAAGAAACAGGTCGTAACGGTCGGGACGGTCATGAGTGCATCAAGCGGCGACTTCCTGACCAATGCGGCGGCCCACGGCCTGGGTATCGTTATCCAGCCGACTTTTCTTGCCTCCGAGGCAATTCGCCGCGGCAACCTGGTACCCATCCTGACCGACGTCGAGTGGCCGAAGTCCCCGGGCTACGCTGTGTACCCGCCGACACGTCACCTGTCCTATCGCGTGCGCGCGTTCATTGATTTCCTGGTCGAACGCTTTGCAGGCACGCCTCAGTGGGATCGTGATTGCGAAGAGCTTAGTGCCAGGCAGACCTGACCCGCGTAATAAAGGGGAAGCCCGATGATGTAAGTCGGGTACTCGGTTTGCACCAGGCGTAGCGCGGCGACGGACAGGTCGGACAGGAAGAACAGTACTGCCCCTGCAACGATGAGCAGTGAGCCCCCACGTCCGCGGGTTCCGATGGCGAAGATCACCATGAGGCTGATGACTGCTACATAAGCTCGCACCGGGTTCATCAGGTCCGGGGGTGTGTTTGGCTCCAGCCACACAAAGACGCCGATGGCGGCAGCGCTAACCGGGATCGTTGCGGCCCATACCCAGCGACGTTCGTAACCGTGCGTAACAAACGCCGCTACGTACGCAACGTGTGCGAGCAGGAAAGCGACCAACCCGGACAGAAACGCTGTCTTCGATGAACCGACAAGAAACATATCGCCGCACCAGGACAAGGCAAGGCCAAGCAGTATCAATCGGCCGTACGGTGACGCCCATGCGCCGGCCCTCAGCGCGGCGGCAACCAATGCCGTGGATGCGACGAATTTGGCGATCGCGGCCGGCAGGCGCATATCGAGCAACAGCAATGCTACTAGAGCAACGCAGGCGACAGCGACCAGCGAAATGAGGGGGCGGACAAAAATCACTATGACGATAGTTTACAATGCCCAGCGACTAGGGAGGGGATCAAGACATGGATGATGGGAACACCGGTTCAAAATTCTCCTGGGCGGAGATAAAGCGACGCAAGGTCGTTCGTGTCGCAATCGCCTACCTTGTCGTTGGCTGGTTGTTAATTCAGGTCGCCGACGTCACCAGTGATCCGCTCCAATTGCCGGATTGGGCCGACACGCTGGTTATCTGGCTCATCGGTCTCGGCTTTCCTGTTGCCCTCGTACTTGCGTGGCAACTCGACATCACTTCGAAAGGCATCGTGGTAACACCGGACAAGGCTGATGAGCCGGACTCGGCTAAGGACGCGTCAATTGCGGTCATGCCGTTCGTGAATATGAGTGGCGATCCTGAGAACGAGTATTTCAGTGACGGCATGTCAGAAGAGCTACTCAATCTCCTGGCAAGGCTGCAAGACCTGCGGGTGTGTTCGCGAACATCGTCATTTGCCTTGAAAGGCACCACACTGGATATGCCCTCGATCGGCGAGAAGCTTGGTGTTCGCTATGTACTCGAGGGCAGCGTCAGGCGTTCTCAGCAGCGCGTCAGAATCAATGCACAGTTGATTGATGCTTGTGCCGATCGCAATCTCTGGTCCGAAAACTACGATCGCGATTTACAGGATATTTTCGCCGTTCAGGACGAAATCGCCGGACACATCTTCAGCGAGCTGAAGCTGACGTTGACCGCTGATGAACACCAGGCCATCCAATCAACGACGGGAAGTGTCGACGCCTACGAGCACTACCTGAGAGGGCGTGAGCAGTACCATCGAACGGATCATGGTCACCTTGACAAGGCGAAGAGGGAATTTGAGAAAGCTATCGAGGTCGATCCAGACTATGCACTGGCGTGGGCTGGCCTCACCTACGTTTTTGTCGACAGCTACTGGTATTGGGATAGGGATCCGCGGCTTATCGCGCAGGCACAAAGCGCAAGTACCAAGGCCGTAGAACTGGCGCCACATCTTGCTGAGTCGCATTCTGCTCGTGGACTGGCCTATCGACTTGCAGAAGACTTCGAAAAAGCGGAGCGAGAGTTCGAGGCAGCGATTGCCCTGAACCCGGGGCTATTTGAGCCGATTCACTTCTACGCGCAAATGGCCCGCACACTTCGGCAGTTCGAAAAAGCGGCCAAGTTGTTCCGCCGTGCAGCGGATGTCCGGCCCGAGGACTACCAGACGCTTGCGTTGGCTGCGAACATGTTTGAGACGATGGGTGATGAAGCCAATCAATTGCGCGCTTCTCGAGAAGCCGTCGAACGAGCGGAGCGATCGCTTGACGTAAATCCAAGCGATGCCAGGGCCTTGATACTCGGCGCCGGCATGCTCGGTGTGCTTGGGGAAAAAGCCAAGGCGTTCGATTGGGCGACAAGAGCGGTTGCTATCGAACCCGACTCGCAAAGTACGGCCTACAATTTCGCGTGCTTGTTGACCCGCTACGATGAGCATGAGCGCGCCATCGATCAACTCGAGAATGCGGTACGTCTCGGCAATCGCAACAAGCGTTACTATGAGACGGACGTCGATTTTATTCCTCTCCGGGATCACCCGCGATTCCAGAAATTGCTGGACAGCATTTAGCAACCTTCGGCTTCCAGGCTTGTCCTAACCGCAATGACTGACAGGATCGCAATCATCGGCGGAACAGGGTTTGTCGGCGGCTATCTCGTTGAGGCCCTGCGCAAAGAGTGTCATGACGTAAGCGTCCTCGTGAGGCCGGGTAGCGAATGCAAAGTACGAAAGGCGAGTGAGCTGCGGACAGTCGCGGGCGATCTCGCGTCGACAGACGCGCTGGCAGCGGTGCTCGAAGGCTGCGACGCCGCTATCTACAACGTCGGGTTGCTAAGGGAATTTCCGCGCCGCGGCGTGACTTTTGAGCAAACCCAGTTCCAGGGTGTAGTCGACACGGTTGCTGCTGCCAAAGAAGCCGGTATTTCACGCCTGCTTCTGATGAGCGCAATAGGTGTCAAAGACCCGGGGACGGCCTACCAGCAGACAAAACGTCGCGCGGAGCTGCATGCACTGGCAAGTGGGCTCGACGTTACCGTTCTTCGGCCGTCAGTTATTTTTGGCGATCCACGCGGCACCATGGAATTTGCGACCCAGCTATATCGGGACATGGTCAGGCCGCCCTTGCCGGCGGTTGCTTTCCCCGGCGTCTATATGTCACCCGTACACGTCGAGGACGTGGCCGACGCGTTCTGTGCCTCCCTGGCGGATGACAACACCATCGGCCAGATCATCGAACTGGCAGGCCCCGAGACGCTGGATTGGCAGGAAATCGTACAGCGCGTGGCGTCGGGATCAGGCAGGTCGAAGACACTCATTCCCATGCCCCTGTGGGTAATGCGTGTCGGAGCGACGCTTTTCGATTGGCTCCCGTTCTACCCAATCACACGGGGCCAGCTCACAATGCTGGAGGAAGGCAATACAGGAACTCCCGGCGCCATCGAAGATTTGATCGGCCGGGATGCACAATTGTTTTCTCCAGACTCACTCCAGTACCTGAGGTGCTAGAATCCGGGCAGAGGTCATTATGCGCACACTGACAATTTCAATAATCGCCGTATTGCTCGTGTTCGCGAGTATGCCAGCGGACGCCAAGACTCGCGTCGCTGAGTTCAAGGGAACGGGCAATACGACGACGGCTATCTTTCGCGTCGATTCGCCGTGGGTGCTCGACTGGCGACTCGATGGAGACTATGAGCAATTAATGGGGCTCGAGATAACGTTGATCGAAGCCAAGACCAGCCGTCATGTCGGACGCGTGCTGTACACCAAGATACGTGGCAATGGCGTCAAGCTGTTCCATACGGCCGGCCTGTACCAGCTCCGTGTCAGTTCGACGCTGTCTCGCTGGAACGTGAAAATCGATCAGCTCACGCGTGAAGAGGCCGAGTTGTACACGGCGAAAGAAAAGAAGTAGCACTGTGTGAGATGATCTGATCGTGGAGCACGCACCGCAAAATAGAACCAGCACAGTCATCATGCTCGCGGCCGTTGTGGTTGTGATCTACGGCATGCAGATGATGTCAGTATTGCTCGTCCCGTTCCTGATCGCAGTGTTCCTCGCGCTGATCACCGTGCGTCCGATGCTCTGGTTGCAGGCTCACCGGGTGCCGTCAATCCTCGCGGCATTAATTATCGTGACTATGCTGATGCTCGTCCTCGTGGTCGTCGGCGCAATCCTTGGCACATCAATCGCTGATTTCACGGCTGCGCTGCCGACTTACCAGGCGAGCCTTGATGCACTTAACGACCAGTTGTTTGCGTTTATCGACAGCAACCTGAATCTTGATGAGTCGACCCGAAGCATGAGCGACATGGTGGACCCGGGATTCGCAATGGGGCTGGCCGCCGGTATTCTCAACAGCCTGCGTGAAGTTCTGACGAATACCTTCCTGATTATCTTCACAATGATTTTCATCCTGCTCGAAGCAGGTACCGCCAAGACCAAATTCGAGGCAGCCTTCGGCAGGAGCGCGGAGTCTCTGCAAGGTGCACGTGACTTCATGCAGAACCTGGGGCGATACCTTGGCATCAAGACGCTCGTTAGCCTCGCGACCGGGCTGTGTGCCGGCTTGCTAACCTGGGCACTGCATGTGGACTTTCCATTGCTCTGGGCAATGTTCGCTTTTCTATTGAATTACGTGCCGACGATCGGCTCGATCATCGCGGCTGTGCCGGCAGTTCTACTTGCCCTCATACAAATCGGACCGGGTGCGGCCAGCGCGACAGCCATTGGCTTCATCGGTATCAATATCGTTTTCGGAAACTTTCTTGAGCCGCGCCTCATGGGTTACGGCGTCGGCATATCTCCGCTCGTTGTGTTCGTTGGCCTGGTCGCGTGGGGATGGATCTTCGGACCCGTTGGCATGTTGTTGTCGGTGCCACTGACCATGACACTGAAGATGGCGTTGGAGAACGACGAAAGAACACGGTGGGTTGCTATTCTTCTGGGCTCGGAGCGCGATGCCGAGTACGCACTCCGCAGCCGGGAAAGAGAGAAATCAGACGATCAGGCGACGTCGACGTCGTCGTAATCCTCGGTGACCGGTTCCGTTTCCTCGAGTTGCTCGAGAAGGTTGATAGCAACCGCAACGAAATCCGTGTCCGTAATAATGCCGACGAGCGTGCCATCGTCAAGAACGGGCAAGCAGCCTATCTTGTGTCTCTCAAGGAACAGCGCGGCATGGCGTAAGCTGGCGCTGACGTCGACTGTTGCAACGTCCGTCACCATTACGTCCGCGATGCCAATGTCATTGGCGTGAATGCGGGTCCCGTCATCGCGCAAAAAGCTGTCCGTGGCGGCGAGTACATTCGTTAATGACATGAGGCCAGTGAGTTTTTCACCATCCATAACAGGAAGGTGGTGAATCCGATTATCGTGCATCAGCGTCCGGGCCTCGGCCAGAGTCGCGGACGGGGATACCGTGATCAGATTGGTGCTCATGATTGCTTCGATGCTGAACATAGTTCCGTCCTTTCTTGTCTTTTCCTTTTGTTCCTCCTGTATTTGAGTCTATCCCTGAGGGACGCCTGTACCATTGCGAGAAACACCTACAGCATCTCCGCAAGTGACTGATTAAAGGTAGTGTTCAGGTGATAGACTCAATAGCTGCCGCAGGCCCAGAGCGGTCTATCGAGACAAGCAAAGGAGCAAGCATGTCATTCGGCAAGAACGAGACCGTGAGTCCCTTGAGGCGTTGGCTTCGATCGGAGTGGGGTCAGCTGGCGATTCTCGTGTTGCTACTGCTCGCCGGACGATCCTCACTAGCAGATCACTATTTCGTGCCGTCTGGATCCATGGAGTATTCTTTGATGCCAGGCGATCGCGTCGTTGTTGATAAAACAGCCTATGGCATCCGTATCCCGTTTACGAAAACGGACCTTATCGATATTGACAAACCTGAGGCCGGAGAGATCGCTGTGTTTGACTCTCCGAGCGACGGAACTCTTTTGATCAAACGCATCGTAGCGGTAGGCGGAGACCGAGTTGACCTGGTCAATGGGCGCTTGTACGTAAATGGAGAGCCACTAGCAAGAACGGACCATCCGGTATGGGAAGAATACGAAAGTCGTACAGGACGTCTGAACCTTGAGGATGGTGGTGGTCCGGACATACAAGGATTGCTTCTTCCAGAAGGGACCGTCTTGTTACTTGGCGATCATCGCGGGAACAGCCGTGATGGGCGTTACTTCGGGCCAATCGCCGAGAGCGAACTCTACGGCCGTGCTATTGCAGTCTATTACTCCAGGAGCGAGGGGTTCCGGTGGAAAGCGCTTTAGCAGTCACCTGATTGCTACTGACCCAAAGCGGACGGTTGCTATTAGTGAGAAACAGGCTCAGCGACAAGGACACTGACACTCATCGGAATTGGGACGAAAAATCGCCACATCGTGATCTTTGATGGCGTGTGCAATTTCTGCAACGGCGCAGTCAATTTCATCATCAAAAGAGACCCGACAGCTCGATTTGCGTTCACACCCATGCAAAGCCCTGTTGGGCAGGAACTGATCGAGAAATACGGCGCGACGATGGTAGGAATTGATACGTTCCTGCTTGTGAAGAATGGGCATTGCTATGAACGGACAGATGCCGCATTCGAAATCACTGAAGATCTTACCGGTTTCTGGCACCTATTTCGTATGTTGAGGATTTTGCCAAGGCCATTTCGCGATTATTTCTACCGGTTGTTTGCTCGAAACCGTTACAAGTTGTGAGGCGATCGCTCGCATCGAGTGGCCGGCGGCCAACCCTCGAGAGATCTCTTCACGTTCGGCCAGTGTCAGCGCAAGACGCGAGCGTTGCTTGGGTGCGGGACGGATGCCTCCGGTTCTCGCCAGGGCGCCTTGAACCGCTGAGTGATAACGCCCAAAGCTGCGGGCTATCGCGTTAAGGGACTCGCCTTGTTCCCAACGGTACCAAACCTCTTCCATCTCGGTCTGCGTGAAATATCTTCTCTGCTTCATTATCAACACCTCCCGCTCTATAGTTAGAGCTTAGGTGTTGCATTGACCGGTTGAAACCGCAGCCGGAAGCAGACCCTCAGATTTCCCAAGAACCCAAGTTTGAACGACTGCTTTCAGCAATAGCAGACAGTCAGGCCGAGCGGTGCCATTCCGCTTATGCGCGGACGTGGATTCTGAACCGATCGGAAGGGGACTAGAGCGTAGCTAGTGCAAATACGCTGGCGGCGGCGGTTCCGATACCTGTTTTTCCATNGCGCTCAATAATCCTCCCGCGGGAGGATATTCATCCATGCTGGAAACATAACCNACCGGTGGTACGGCGATGCCGTCAGGCCGTGCGAAGTACCAGCTATCGCGGAAGTCTTTCTCAACACGGAAGCCACCTTCATGCACCAGCGTGTGGTGCTTGGTGCAGAGCAGCATGAGGTTATCGAGACCCGTTTCACCCCCGTTCGACCAGTGCTCAACGTGATGACAATGCAGGAAGCGTTTGTTGTGGCAGCCCGGGAATGTGCAACAATTGTTGTCCCGGGCACGAACAGCCCTCGCCACAGCCTTCGGAATGATCCGTGACTTGCGACCAATGCTCAGCGGCTCGCCCTTGCCATCCTCGGTGATCACGACTGCATGACTGTCACAACACAAGCGCTTCACTGACTCGATCGGCAGTGCAGCACGGCCGTCATTGCCTGCCAGTGCCGACTGCTCTACGTGCACGGTAACGAGGTAGTTGTCACTTGCCACACCATCACCGCCCGACAGGTAGCCGCTAATGACATTGATGAACGCATCCGCCTGTCGCGTCGACC
>JGI24723J26617_10001562_pt1 | contig 19930 bp, 20 predicted proteins | sample Cruoilmetagenom6_FD_26617 | JGI IMG/M metagenome (IMG submission 26617)
GTCCATTATTTGCTCAAGAAGAAGACATCGATTTAAATGCAGACAATTCTTGGCTTAAAGCAGGTTTAACAGCAGGCATACCAGTAGGTGATGCAGATGAAGCGTCATCGTTTGCTTTAGGTGTAGATTTGAGAGGACAATACTTATTTAATCCTAATTTAGGAATTGGATTAGCTTCTGGTTACACTAATTATTTTGGAAAAGATGAGAATGATGATTTCGGAATNGTTCCACTTGCAGGATTTATTCGTTATTATTTTACGCCTGATGGCTTGTTTTTTGGCACCGATTTAGGCTATGGTTTTTTAACCGGAGTAGATGACAACGAAGGTGGACTTTATGTAAATCCACAAATAGGTTACCATAATCGCGATTGGAATTTTTACGCTTATTATCAAAATACATTTGCAGAAAATGATATAGATATCCAAGCTGTAGGAATTGGAGCAACTTATAATATTAGGTTTAAATAAGATAAACCACATAAAAGTTAAATTAAAGAGGAGAAAGTTTATTTCTCCTTTTTTTATNGAGTTTATTGTTTGACCCAAGTAAAGAAATTACATTTGTAGCTCACAACTAAATGATGATTAAATGAACACCATAGTAGATACCAATTTCAACTTTCCNAATCAGAAAAGTGTTTATAAAGGAAAAGTAAGAGAAGTTTATAATATTAATGATGAACAATTGGTTATGGTTGCCACAGATCGTCTTAGTGCTTTTGATGTGGTGATGCCTAAAGGGATTCCTTACAAAGGCCAAATCTTAAATCAGATTGCGACTAAAATGATGAAGGAGACTGAAGATTTAGTNCCTAATTGGTTGTTGGCTACACCAGATCCTAATGTGGCTGTTGGTCATTTATGTGAGCCTTTTAAGGTAGAAATGGTAATCCGTGGATATATGTCTGGTCATGCCGCTAGAGAATATAAAGCAGGAAAGCGAATGTTATGCGGAGTTGAAATGCCAGAAGGCATGAAGGAAAATGATAAATTTCCTGAAGCGATTATTACACCTGCAACAAAAGCTGAAATGGGTGACCATGATGAGGATATATCCAGAGAAGATATTTTGAAAAAAGGCATTGTTTCTGAAGCGGATTATATTGTTCTTGAAGATTATACAAGAAAATTATTTCAACGTGGAACAGAAATTGCTGCAAATCGTGGATTAATTTTAGTGGATACCAAATACGAATTTGGAAAAACTAAAGACGGAAAAATTGTATTGATAGATGAAATTCATACACCAGATTCTTCACGTTATTTTTATGCAGATGGTTATCAAGAGCGTCAAGATAAAGGTGAAGCACAGAAGCAATTATCTAAAGAATTTGTGAGACAATGGTTAATTGCTAACGATTTTCAAGGCTTAGAAGGGCAAACTGTTCCTGTAATGACTGATGCGTATATTCAGTCTGTAAGCGAACGTTATATTGAGTTGTATGAACAGATTACAGGTGAAACTTTTGTGAAAGCAGATGTGTCTGATATACATAATAGAATTGAAACTAATGTTTTAGCCTATTTAAAATAATCCAAAAACAGAAGCTGTTTTAGAACAAAAAATAGGTGTATAAATAATTTATACACCTCTTTTTTATTTATAGAAGTTGTTATTTATAGTGCATACCATGTACCGCTTACATAAATAAGCTGTACTGCAGACCCACCACTTAAGACTAGAGGAGTTGAAACTAAAGAGCTACCAGCTTTTAAGATTTTTCCGTTTGCATTTAAGGAAGTACCTCCTTCATGATGAATATATACAATTTGACCTTCTTGAGGAGTTGCTGGTAAAGTTAATGTCATTGTACCAGAACTTATAACAATTTGACTTTCTGTAGTGATAGTTGTATTAGAATTTACTACAGTGATTGTATAATTTCCGCCATCAGCGCCATCTGCTCCTGCAGGTCCAGCAGGTCCTATTGGTCCTTGAGGTCCTATAGCACCAGTTTCACCAGTAGGTCCGGCAGGTCCAATTGGTCCTTGAGGTCCTATAGCTCCAGTTTCACCAGTAGGTCCGGCAGGTCCAATTGGTCCTTGAGGTCCTATAGCACCAGTTTCACCAGTAGGTCCAGCAGGTCCAATTGGTCCTTGAGGTCCTGTAGCACCAGTTTCACCAGTAGGTCCTGCAGGTCCAATTGGTCCTTGAGGTCCTATAGCTCCAGTTTCACCAGCAGGTCCAATTGGTCCTTGAGGTCCTGTAGCACCAGTTTCACCAATAGGTCCGGCAGGTCCAGTTGGTCCTTGAGGTCCTGTAGCTCCAGTTTCACCTATAGGGCCAGGAATAGAACTACCAGACGTTTTTGCATATAAGGCATATGGAACACTCATTAATTGACTAATTCCTGTGATAGTATAGTCCGTTCCTCCTGTAGGGTCGATTTCAGTTTTAATAAAATATAAATTGTTTCCCCAATCAATGTCACTAAAAATACCAGTGGTATTAGTTCCGGTACCTATCTCAATAGACAATAAACCATTGTTATTTGTTGTAGGGTTTTGTGTTTCAACATATATNGCATTACCATTNGTAGCTCCTTCTAAAAGGCTAATTTGAATGCCTACGTTCTGATTGGCTAATATTTGGTCACTACTGTTTCTTANTATCGCTTGATAACTAATTTTATCTGGCGCTTGTGCCATAACAGTTAATGAAGTGGCGATAAAAATAAGAATTAAAGTAATTTTTTTCATTTCGGTTAGTTTTTAATTATTTTAAAGATTTGGGATGTTTGATTTGTAGTGTTTTCAATTTGAAGTAAATAGGTTGCTATTTCTAATTGATCAACATTAATTGTGGTAGTTTTAGTAGTAACTTTTCCATTGATTACCAATTGACCTAATACATTATACAATTTATAAGTAAGTGTATTGGGTTTAAAATCATCTATAGTAATGTTTAGTTTTGATGATGTCGGATTAGGGGAGGTTGTGATTTCTAAATTAGTTTTTATATCAACTACTGTGAGAGTTTGGTCTTCAAAATAGAACTGAATACCTTGTACAGCAGAGGTATCGCCATCTGTTAAGGTATTNTGAACAACTTGTCCGANGGAGTAGTTAACACTGCCACCTGTGTCTGTGATATCGCCACCTGCAGCAACTACGGTTTCTTGAGCTTCCATATAATTGAAGCTTGAAATAAGGGCTCCTAAAAGTAAAAGGGATCTAGGATTTAAACGCAAAGGGTATGCGTTAGCCAATTTGGTTGGTTTCATAAAGTAGGTTTAAAAATTTGGTTAGTATGCTTGTTTTTTCGACGAAATGTCGATTTAAACAGTTCAAATGTAGTTTAAATTATCAATAAAAAAAATGTATAATCTTTATTTTATTTTAATAATCTTAAAGTTAACCCTAAGGATGGTGTTTTCTATATTAAAATCAATTTGATTGCGTTGTGTTATAAATTTAGAACAGAACTTGAATGATTGGTTGTTATACATACGACACGCTACAAACATTATATTTTGAGATAAAAATTATTATGAGTTGCGTATGATAATGCTATAATTTGCTTTAGTGTGTTGGTGTGATGCTCAACATAATGAGCAGTCCACATTATAATTTCTCGAACAGGCATTTTTCCATTAAAGGATGTGGTAAAACAACGGTATCTAAGTTTTTGTCGCTTATGCGTCTTGTTTTATATTGTAATTTCTTTTCTTCAGTTTGTATGCGGTTTAAAAGATATTGCTTATCTGCCAAAGTAGGTGTTTTTAGGTTCTTAGAACTTTTATTTGTTTTGCCTTTAGCCTCTGATAAGCGTTGGTAACGTTTTACTATAGCGGGATATGGTCATACAGATCTATTGGCTTTTCCTTATTTAAAACGCAGTAAGTATTTAGGCATACTTAGAGCATTGTTCAATGGGATTATGCTTTGTGATAAGTGAGGGGCATGCTGCCCTGTGGTCCATTTCCCTTCTGGCCCTTGAGTCCAAGAATCATTTGGTTGGTTTTCGAGCCAAGTGATTAATTCGGAATATTTAGCTTCAATTAAATCTGCACTAGCTTCTTTATCCATATGAAAGAATTTGATAAAGAAGAGATAGAGATTTTTACCGAATTGTAGATAGGGGAAAATTCTTTTATTTTTCTAACAGCTACTCTTCAATTTCTTTTTCTTGAATCACAATTTTATCTTTCTTAAAAATAGGAACTAAATAAGATAGGTTAAACCCAAAGCCTCCTCCAAATTTGCTACTGTCAAAAGTTCTGTTGTAACCAGGGATATAAAGATTTTCGTAATTGTCAGGTTCAGTTTCAGAAATTAAGAACTTAAGTTGAATGTTAACACCAGCAAAAAAATTATTAAATAATTCCGCCTTTAATCCAATTTGAAGTTCTGCCCACAGTGCGGTTAAGCTTTTAAATTCTTCTCCTTCTTCTATATAAAATTGTTGTTCCCAATACTGGTTGTTAGGATCGTAAATTGTATAATTGTTTAAAGTACTGCTAAAAGTACTCGCGCCAATACGGAAACCAGAATAAATCATGTTTTCCATGTCAAGCCAATTTTTGTAGAAATTGATATCAACTCCACCTTTAAAATAACTCCCTTTTGTAGTGGTGTTCATAAAATCATTTTCGAGTGTACGTTCTTCGTTACCAATTTCCCCAGCAATGTAAATGCGTTTGGTGAGGCGATAATCTCCTGTAATTTCAAAACCGGTATAATTGTCATCAATGAAAGAACGCGCTAGCTTGCTTATATCTGCGCCAAGTCTAAGGCCATACTTTTGCTTGTAAATTAAAGTATCGTTAATTGTTTTTTTCTTCTCTTGCGCAATTGCTATTGTAGATAACAACAGCAAGATAATAACGCTTCTAATGGTAGATGCGAACATGTGTTGTATTTTCATTTTCTACAGTTAATTCTATGGTTTCTTCTATTTCTATATTGGCAATCCATGGCTCACTATCAGTGTCTCTAGTAACGCTTAATTCTGTAAAGATACTTTTGTAACCACAAGCTCTAGAAACATATACAAATTCAGTTTTATAGGTGATTTCTAAAATGTCTGTGTTAGATTCTCCAGTAGCATCTATACGTTGGTTAGTGTCTTTTTCTAGTATATATCGTGTGGTAATAGTTTCGTTATTTAGACCGTCATCTATTTTTAAAGGTAGCCCAATTTTATTTGTATTTACATTAAAGACATAAGAACTCTCATTAACGTAAACTTCTATAATTTTATCAGAGGCTTCTATGGGTTCTATAATTTGGCCATCCTCATTTAATATTTGACCTTCTCCATAAACTGTAAGTCTAGGGACATTTTTTAAACTCTCAGGATTATCTATATCATAAAATTCTATAACTAATCGCGGAGTCGTGGAAGTTGTGGCAGCACAAATATCATCGCGTTCACAGTTTTGTAAAGTCGTTATAACTATTAAACTAAGTACAAATGGGATGATATATTTTTTTTGAAATAATCTTTTCATAGAATCGTGTTGATTCGTTTATTTAATAATTGCGAAATGCATATAGCATATAAGTTATTTTTTCAATTTGGCTTCTTNCGAAGGTGTAATCACTATCAGNAACAAGTCAAAAAGTTAACCTTTTTCAAACAAAACAACCGTTTCTATNTGTGCTGTATGCGGAAACTGATCTACCAAACTTAATTTTTTAATGGTGTAACCAGACTCCATTAATTGTTCTGTGTCTCTGGCTTGTGTTGCCGGATTACAAGATACATAAACCAAACGTTCTGCATTTAGGTTTATTATTTTTTTAAGAGTTTTTGGTGCAATTCCGGCTCTCGCAGGATCTAGAATAATCGTTCTAATTTTATTAGTGTATTCAGGATGTTCTGTTAAAAATTTACCAACNTCNGCAGCAAAGAATTTTAANCCTTCAATATTATTTCGTTTGGCATTTTCTTTAGCGTCTTCAATAGCAGCAGCCACAATATCCACTCCAACAATTTTAGTGTTATCAGATTTGTTAGCTATAATTTGACCAATAGTTCCTGTGCCACAGAATAAATCTAAGACAACTGTATTNTCAATGGCGTNTTTATTTTCTAAAGCATAATCGACNACTTTAGANTATAACTTTTCAGCACATTTAGGATTGGTTTGAAAAAAGCTTTTCATGCTGATTTCAAAATTTAAGCCTAATAATTCTTCAACAATTTTATCNTCNCCATATACTAGAGAAATACTTCCGGTTGTAGCAATCGTTCGATCTCCGGTTTCGTCGTTAATGGTATGTAATAAACCAGCAACACGNTCGCCAAATAATTCGACTAAATAATTCGCGAATTTATCTAAATCAAACTCTGGTANATCGTAAGACGTTGTAACTAAATTAAAAAGTAATTGATTGGTTTTAAAAGATTTTCTAACGACAAAATACCTAAAAAAGCCTTCTCTTTTGGGAGGATGCCAAGGGGCTAATCCGGTGTCTACGCAATAGGCTTTGATGTCTTTTAGGCGGTTTTCAAATTCAGCATCAAATAAACCAGAATCTTTTTTAAGATCATCACCACACCACCATGTACCACGTTTTTTAAATCCTAATGTAAATTCATCGACATCGGTTTTTAATTCGTGATTATAACCAATAGCAGAAAAACCATATTCCATTTTATTTCTATAATGAAATGTGTTTGGTGAGCTTACAAATTCGTCAAACTTAGCTTCAATATCAGCAACTTTACCAATGCGCTTAAATAACTCTAAGGTGCTTTGCTTTTTATAGTCGTGCTGCTTTTCAATAGGTAAATTAATATAAGGAGCACCAGGAATGCTTTGGTAAGGCATATCTATTTCATCTTCCGATGGTTTTAAGACTTCAAAAAGTTTACATTCGGCNTACTTTTTACTCGTCTTTTTTACCTGTCCTTTTACCAATTGACCAGGTAATGTATTAGGAACAAAAACAACAAATTCTCCATGTTCATTTCTAATACGACCAATACCTTTGCCNCCAAAAGCGTAATCTTCAATTAAAATCTCAATGATTTGTCCGCGCTTTACAAATTTATTCCGTTCTCTCTTTGGCATTTTATAATAATTTGAGTGCAAAGATATTCTTATTTTATAAATAGTTGGACTGAATTAGGTCTGTATAATTTAGATTAACTTTAAAAAGAATTTCAAAATAAAATGAACCTTTTTATAATTCTGTCATCTTTAAAGTATGAGAGTGAAAAATAGGCATACCAGAATAATCCATCAGCCTAAAGAAAAGGTGTCTCAATTATTTAAAACATTAGCGTCTTCTGAAGATTTAGTTTGGCTTTCTGAAAACTGGCCAGCCATAAAATTCAAGAATGGATTGCAATTTGGAAGTAAAGACGGTCACGGTCATATTAGATATACTATTATTGAGATGAGTGATTTTGATGATATTAAATTTCAGTTCTCTAAACCAGAAGGGTTTATTGGGACGCCCGAGCTTCAAGTTTTAGCATTGTCAGGAAAAATAACAGAGTAAGTTTTAAATCGAAAAGAATATTTGTTAATTTGCACGTTCTTAGGGATGATTTCTCTCCCACGCTGCTTTTTCAACACGTTTGAAAGAATAAAGGTGATGAAGGAATGGATATTTTATTCATTTATTAAATTATTTTTAAAATGGCTGTTATAGACCAATTAACATCGCAAGAAGCGATAGATTTAGAAAACAAATATGGTGCGCACAATTACCATCCACTACCTGTAGTNTTGAGTAGAGGAGAAGGTGTACATGTATGGGATGTAGAAGGTAAACAATATTACGATTTTTTGTCTGCTTACTCTGCNGTAAATCAAGGGCATTGTCATCCTAAAATTGTTGCTGCTATGACTNAGCAAGCACAAACNCTAACCTTAACATCAAGAGCATTTTATAATGATATGTTNGGGAAATATGAAAAATACGCTTCCGAAACATTTAATTTCGATAAGCTTTTACCAATGAATACAGGTGCCGAAGCTGTAGAAACNGCTTTAAAACTTTGTAGAAAATGGGCTTATGAAGTTAAAGGAATTGATGAAAATGAAGCTGAGATTGTTGTATGTGAAAACAACTTCCACGGAAGAACAACAACAATCATTTCGTTTAGTAACGATCCTATAGCACGTAAAAACTTTGGACCTTATACGAATGGTTTTATAAAAATTGAGTACAACAATTTAGAAGCTTTAGAAGATACGTTAAAAAACAATCCTAATGTTGCTGGCTTTTTAGTAGAACCAATTCAAGGTGAAGCAGGAGTTTACGTGCCAAGTGAAGGATATTTAGCAAAAGCAAAAGCGATATGTGAAGCTCATAATGTTTTATTTATTGCAGACGAAGTACAAACAGGTATTGCTAGAACTGGAAAGATGTTAGCTGTAGACCATGAAAACGTTAAGCCAGATATTCTAATCTTAGGAAAAGCCTTATCAGGTGGTGCATATCCTGTGTCTGCTGTTTTGGCAAATGATAACATTATGAATGTTATAAAGCCAGGAAATCACGGAAGTACGTTTGGAGGAAATCCAATTGCTGCAGCAGTGGCTATTGCGGCTTTAGAAGTTGTTAAGGATGAAAATTTAGCAAACAATGCTCAAGAATTAGGAGACTTATTTAGAAGTGAATTATCTAAATTTATTGAAACAAGTTCTATTGTTAATTCTGTAAGAGGTAAGGGGTTATTGAATGCTATTTTAATAAACGATACAGAAGACAGTGATACTGCTTGGAATATTTGTTTAAAATTAAGAGACAATGGCTTGTTAGCAAAACCAACACACGGTAATATTATTCGTTTTGCACCACCTTTAGTAATGACAAAAGAACAATTACTAGATTGTGTGTCTATTATCATTAAGACTTTAAAAGAGTTTGAATCTTAGTAATAATTTCAGCATAGATATAAAAAAGCGATTTTCAATTAAGAAAATCGCTTTTTTATTTTTTATTAAAGTACTATTGATTTTGTTGGATTTGTTCCATCATTTCTTGTGACTGTAACATTATTTCGTCCCAACCAACAGTGTATATTCTGTAAATAGTCATTAGCAAGTAAACCACATTTATAATTAAAATTATTAATGCTACAATTTTAGCTGTATTCATTGCTTTTACACTTCCTTGATCGTAGTTTTCAGGATTAAGACTGGCTTTCTTTAAGCCACTTTGTGCAATAAAAAAAGCAGGTGCTGAAAGTAATACACCAAGACCGCCAAAACAGCAGCATAGTAATCCAATAATAGCTAATACATAAACAATAGCTGGGTTTAGTTTTTGTTGTTCCATAATTTTTGTTTGATTTATTTTAAGTAAAGTTTGATTAGGTAACTAATAACTATGATTAATACATTAGCTAAAGCCAATATAATAATAATTTTATTGCTATGCTTAAAATTTTTAAAACTGTTTACAATTAAAAATCCAAAGAAGGCAATTAAAGTATAGATTGCAGGATACATAAAAAAGGCATCTATTAATTGACCATTAAGTATTAAGGCTACAGAGCGTTGAAGCCCACAACCCATACAGTCAAAGCCTAAAAGTTGTTTGTTTAGGCATGGTAACATATAATCCTCAAGTCCTTTTGCAAGTATTAGCATGCCGCTAAATTAAGAATTTGATAAATAATTTATGCCTCATTTTAAAATTCATTTGCTATTGCCGTAAATATTTTTCTAAACCTTACTTTTGCGTTTAATAATTTATTAGTTATGAATATTTCTAGAACCATAAATTTTATTTGTATCGTTGTTGGTGGCTTAATCGCTTTTTATGCACAAGCACAACAGGAACAAAATAGTTATATCTTAATAGGAGGCATTGTGTTATTAGTATTTGGTATTTATAGAACTTCTAGAAATATTCCAAGTAAGCATGATAAGCCTGAGGAATCTTTTATTAAAAGCGAAAAGGAAGATGAAATTTAAAATAGGTGATACCGTAGAAACTATTGATGATGCTATTTCTGGAGTTATTACAAAAATTTCAGGAGACATGATTTTTGTTGAAGACGTTCATGGTTTCGACTTTCAGTTTGAAGCTCAAGAACTCATGTTAATGGCTTCTGGTAATAGTCTAGAAAATGCCGTTTACAACACGGATATTGAAGCTGTAAAAAAAGAAAAAGCATCTAGAAAACGAAAGTCTGCACCAACGGTAAAACCGAAAGAACGACATGCGCCAAAATTTGAAGTAGACTTGCATATTCACCATTTAACAAAATCNTCAAAAGGTATGTCTAATTATGACATGCTAAATCTTCAATTAGATACAGCTAGAGGNCAATTAGAATTTGCCATGCGAAAGCGTATTCCTAAAATTGTATTTATACATGGAGTAGGAGAAGGCGTGTTACGACAAGAGTTAGAAACGCTTTTTGGTCGCTATAATAATGTTAAATATTATGATGCAGATTATAAAACCTACGGGTTAGGAGCTACAGAAGTTAGAATTTTTCAGAATATAGCACCTTAATCTAAAAAGATACTTGGTGTTACTTCTAAGGTCGTTGTTAAAGTACCAAAATCAATAACTGTTGTTCTTAGAATTTCTAAATCAATACCTACTATTGTAATACTTGTTGTTACCGTTCTGGTATATGTTGTAACTCTTTTTCCTGGATCTGGATAGGTGTCTAAATAATCTTCGTGATTATATAAATAACGAAAAATGTCTGATCCAAACTCATCAACAACGTAGTTAGAGAGATCTCTTGGGTTTTGATCTCCATCTACATCTTCTAAATAAGTGGGGATATTATCACCATCATCGTCGGAATCTAAATAGTCAGGAAGCTCATCTCCACCTAGTACTAAATCTGCATCTGTATTTAGAGGGTTAGTGGTTGGGTCATCATCACCATCTGTATTATCAATTTCATCTATAGTTAGTACGTTGTCATTGTCATCGTCTTTATCTATATAATCTGGAAGCCCATCTTGGTCAGTGTCTAAAGAATCCCAATAAATACCATCTTCGTATGGCTCTCCGGCTAAACCTTCAAATTCGGCAGGTACTCCATCATTATCATCATCTACAACAGTTACTGTAATTTGAATTTGGCCATCAAATGCTTCATAATTATCCGCAATTGATAAATCATAAGGCGGTACAATATCGCATAATTCACTATCACTTAAGTTTCTATTGTAAGTTCTAAATAAAAATCTAGCATTAGTAGAACTAATATCTATAGTTACGGGTTCGCCTACAGGTGTAGGAGTTGTAAAAAGAGCGTTGTTGGCGTTGTTTTTAGGTAAAATTAAGATGAGAGATTCACTTGGGTCTTCTCGTGTATCATATATTAAATGGTACTCTTCAAAATTATCACAACGTTCTAAGTTTCCTTCAAAATCTAAATCAACAGTTAAAATATCGCCATCATCACAAGCGACTACAAACACTAAAACAAAACAGATAAAAAAACGACGTATCATAGACTCAATTTTGAACAAAAATAAACGATTTGTAAAATTATAACGCTCCATTAACTAAATAATTTTATTTACGATATTTTTGCAATATGAAGCAAGTATATTTAGACAACGCAGCGACAACAGCTATACGGCCAAAAGTTATAGAGCGAATGACGCAAGTAATGCGAGAAAGTTACGGAAATGCATCGTCCACGCATAGTTTTGGTCGCTCGTCTAAAGCACTTTTGGAACAGTGTCGAAAAAATATAGCCTCCTATTTTAATGTGTCAGCTTCAGAAATTATTTTTACTTCTGGAGGTACTGAAGCCGATAATTTAGCACTGCGAAGTGCAGTGAGAGATTTAGGAGTTACAGAAATTATTCTTTCTAAAATTGAGCATCATGCCGTTTTGCATACAGCAGAACAGTTACAGAACGAGTATGATGTAACATTAAGCTTTGTAGATTTAGATGATTGTGGTGTTATAAATTATGCTCATTTAGAAACATTGTTACAGTCTGGAAACAAGACTGTGGTTAGCTTAATGCATATAAATAACGAAATTGGTAATATTTTAGATGTTGAGCGTGTTGCAAATCTTTGTAAAACCTATGAGGCCTTATTTCATACAGATACTGTGCAGTCTGTTGGACATTATAAAATAGATTTACAGACTATTTCAATTGATTTTTTAGCGGCTAGTGCACATAAGTTTCATGGGCCAAAAGGAGTGGGGTTTTGTTTTGTAAGAAAAGAATCGGGATTAAAACCTTTGATTTTTGGTGGAGAACAGGAGAGAGGCTATAGAGCTGGTACTGAATCGATACATAATATAGTTGGTATGGATGAGGCACTTAAAATTGCTTATGCCAATTTAGAAGAAGATAAAAAATACGTTTCTGCATTAAAGCGTTATTTCATTCAGCAAATAAAAGCACATTTACCAAACGCTAGTTTTAATGGAAGTTGTGAAGAAGAAGAAACGAAGAGTACTTATACGTTAGTGAATGTTTGTTTGCCAATTGCACCACAAAAAGCTTCAATGTTACAATTTCAACTTGATTTAAAAGGAATTGCTTGTTCTAAGGGTAGCGCTTGTCAAAGTGGAAGTAACCAACAATCGCATGTGTTAACAGAAATATTAAATGATGAGAAATTGAAACAACCATCAGTCCGTTTCTCCTTCAGTATATATAACACTAAAGAAGAATTGGATTATGTGGTTACTGTTTTAAAGGAATTTGTTAGTTCTTAACAATAATTTTTTGAGANTTGGCTTTTGTATTTGAATTAGTAGCAACATTTACCACGTAAAATCCATCACTCAAACGTAATGTAGATAAATCGTATTTGTTTTCTATAGCATCAAAATTAGCTTGTAAAATACGTTTACCAGCAACGTCAAAAATTTCAATAGTTTTAATGTCTAAACCATTTGGGTTATGCACGTAAAGTTCATGAACTTTATTATTTTGCTGTATTTTTAAAGAGGCTAAGTCAAGCTCATTAATACCAAGAGAGTCATCTTCTGGAGTAAATACAATTTCAAAACGATTTGTGTAGTTTCCTGGTTCAATATTGAGTTCGTAATCTAAATTTCTCAAATTAACATAAGTATCATTCTCTAAATCGTGAATATAGATACCTTGAGAGTCATCAAAATTCTGAATATCAAAAATTCTAAAACGTAAAGGCTGTTGTTCTTCAATATCTATAGTTAAAGGGATGATAAGTGTTTCTTCAAAAGGAAAAGCTTGTCCATTGTATATTTTGTCATCCAATAAGAAATAAGCATCTGAAGGAGTAGGTTCAGAATGAATTAATTCTAAACCATAATCAAAACCAGCAGTGGCAGATTCATGAAAATTTAAAACCAATTGTCTGGTATATTGTGCTTCTTCAACAGTGAAATCTACATTGATTCTAAAACGTTTAAAATCATTAGGCACAATAGAAAGTCCATTCTCTTGATATTGAATGCCTGTAGTTTCAGCAGTGTTATCGCCATTGTCAGCACTGCTTCTAAAGAAATAACTGTTACCATCAGATTCTTTGGCAAATACACGATGGGAGTTTTTAGTGTAAACAGTAGCTGGAGTTCCTGGTGTACCAGCAATGCCTTCAACCATAAAGCCTTGTCCTATTGGAATATATCTACCAGCAGATTTANNACCATTAGTTGGTATAGCTAAAGGAAANGTGTTGTCTTGTTCGTCGTAAGTCATAAATTGAGCAGGAGTATCCGTAATTACTGTTCCTGAGGCGTCAATAGTGAACGAATAGTAACCTCCTCTATAATCTTGTAAAANATGTGAATTTACAGAACCATCTTGTTCCCAAAAAAGTAGNGTGCCTGTAATTGATGNTTGGTTTTGAGGATCGTGAATAAACTCGACAGTATCCATTGCACTTGGATATGGATTACCAATTAAAGTATTTAAGCCGTTAGCCACATCGTTAGTAATGGTGCCGTTATTAGGTTTGCCTCTAAAATCATATACTTGGCTACCTGTTAGACCAACTCCGTTTCCTTTCATTGTAAAGCCAAGTCCTGGTCTAATATTTCCGGCAGCACCTACATAAACCCAATCAAGATATTGATCGGATGTTTGGTAGGTCCATAGCCAACGATNAGAAATTGTTAAAGGACTTGAACTCCCATTAAAAGCCGTAGTAAATGCAGCATCTGTNCTAGATGTTAATCCTGTAGCATCATCAATTAAATTGACACGTGCATTTTCATTTCCAGTTGCTGCAGAATTATTACCAACAGGAGAGCACCAATAGTTATAAGCCCATTGATTTACAGTACCTGTTTGATAAACGCTTAATTGTCCTGTTCCAGAATTTGTACTTGTAGCAGCTCCAAAATCTTGAATTAATTGTGCTTCGTTTCTTAAATAGATATGACTATTAGTTCCTGTTAAGTTCACGGCATTTGTAACGTATAAAGGAGCTATATCTGGAGCGGCTGTAAACCCATCTCCATCAACAAAAACATAAGAATTGTTTGTTACTGTTAATTGAGCAAAAGCTACACTAGAGCATAGCAAAATACATGCTAAGAAAGGAAATTTCATGTCTTAAAAATTTATGCTGAAGTTTAGTAGGGTAACCTAAAGCCAATTAGATAGTTACAAATTTAATAAATTAATGCATGATATAAGTGCTTAATATCGGAAATATCGGTTGTTCCACTAAAAAAAGGTATAGATAGACTGTGAAAATTAGATTTAATCTAAAAACGAGCGGATAATCTCAAATTAAAAACGCGAGGTGTTAAATAATTTGGAATAGCATATTGTGCCTTAGAATAAACGTCTCTAACCCATGTATTGGTAATAGAGTTTTGATTATTAAACATATTGTAGATTTCAAATCCAATAGCTAATTCTCTAAACGATTTTTTCCATTTAGCATTATATGTTTTTTCTGGATTTACAACTTCAAATGAGATGCCTAAATCTGCACGTCTATAATCTTTTAAGCGTATTTGATAAATATATGGATCTGCATAACTAGGCGAACCACCAGGAACTCCGGTATTGTAAACGAGATTTAAGTACATTTTTAAATCAGGCATATTAGGTACATAGTCTTGAAATAAAGCCCCAAATTTTAAACGTTGATCGGTTGGTCTTGCAATATACCCTCGATTGTCTATGTTCTCTTCTGTTTTTAAATAACCAAAACTAAACCAAGATTCCGTTCCAGGTACAAACTCACCATTAAGTCGTAAATCTAGTCCATAAGCATAGGCCTTAGCATTATTGTCCGCACTGTAGCGTATTCTAACGTTTTCTAAGGTATAAGGATTAACATCTGTCATCCCTTTAAAATAAGCTTCGCTAACCAGTTTAAATGGTCTTTCCCATAGTTGAAAGCTGTATTCATTACCTANAACAACATGAAACGATTNTTGTGCTTTAACGTTAGGTTGTACTGTACCTGAAGAATCTCTTAACTCTCTGTAAAACGGAGGTTGATAATACAGNCCACCTGCAACTCTAAAAAGCATGTCTTTTTCCCAATTTGGTTTAATGGCAAACTGAGCTCTTGGACTAATAACAGTTTGAGTTTTATTATCAGAAATACCATCACCACTAACAGACCAGCTGTGTGTTCTTACACCTGCGTTGTAAAATATCTCGTGTCCATTCCAGTCGGTTTGTTTGCTGTATTGTACAAAAGATTGTAGTCTATTTATTTTTACAAAATTTAAAGATTTTATGTTTTCAAAAGCCGTTAATGGTCCTGTAAACGGGGTGTAAGGTTGTGGGTTAGGTTGGCTAAAACGAGGAGGTCTAATTGAAAAACCTGCAGAATCAATAACTTCATATTCGACTAAGCGGTCTCTAATATCTTCGTGAGTGTATTTTACAGACCATTCTACAGTACTTTCGTCATCAATTTTATAATCTCCCCTGTGTTCTGCATTAAAGATTAGAGCATCTAAATCATTACGTGCATGTGTTAATTGCGAGCCAATACCTTCACTAAATTCTACTTCACCTAAATTCTCATCTCCTATATTTGTNTTTACTTCACCTAAACGGTATTGGGCTAATATATCAAAGTATTCTTGTTCTGTAGTATGGTAGGNTGAAGCAATGAGTTTAAGAGTTAAATCATCATTAACAAAATAATTGGCTTTAAAGGCTCCAAAATAAGTTTGGTATTTGTCTTTTTCTTGTCCCTCATAAACCACTAATAGTGCCACAGGATCTTCTAAGGTACCAAAATTGGTTTGTCTATTTTCTGGTTGAAAATTGTATTTGTTTAAAGATATGTTTCCTAGAAAATTTAGATGAAATTTACTTGAAAAACGATATGTTAAGTAGGTTTGTGCGTCAGCAAAAACAGGTTCAACATTGCCTTCGGTTTCTAAACTATTTAATAATAAACTGTTGTCTCTATATCTAACTCCTGCAATACCAGAAAATTTTCCGTCTTTGGAAACGGTTTCTGCAGCGATACTTCCGCCTAGTAAACTTAAATCTGCTCTTATTCCAAAATCTACCGGATTTCGGTATGTAATATCTAAAACAGAGGATAATTTATCACCGTATTTGGCTTGAAAACCTCCNGCTGAAAAATCGACATTCTGAACCAAATCGGTATTTACAAAACTTAAACCTTCTTGATTTCCAGAGCGAATTAAAAAAGGTCTATACACTTCAATCTCATTGACGTAAACAAGGTTTTCATCAAAGTTTCCACCTCTTACAGAGTATTGTGTACTTAATTCATTAGAGATATTAACGCCAGGTAAGGTTTTTAAAATATTTTCAACACCTGGTTGTGCACCTTTTATAGTTCTTATCATTTGTGGAGAAATAGAGGTGACTCCATCAACAGATTGTCTGGTATTTGTATTAATAACAACAGTAGCAATTTGTTCAAATTCAATTAACATTACAGGGTTGTATTCTATTTCCTGGCCGTTTTTTAAATTAAACTTTTGTTCTATACGTTTGTGTGAAACATGGGTAAACTCAACAGTTATTTCAACTCCATAAGGAATTTTAAGTTCGTAAAATCCGTTACTGTTAGTGGCAGTACCTTCGCCTGTATTTGTTTTTATATTAACCCCTTCTATTGGGTTTTGAGCTTCGTCTAAAATAACACCTCTAATAATGGCAGATTGAGAAAAGGATAGCAAACTAAAGAGTAAGCTGAGTAGGACTGAGAAATATAAGCGTTTCAAATAATTTAGTTTTATATGCCAAGTTTTAGATCTTGAACTTTAATAGTCTTTGTTTTAGGTTCTAAAAGCGAAGCGGTCTATGGTCTTTTTCTATTTTCTAAAAAATGTTGCTTCAAATGTAGAACTATTTCCAACATTATCCGTCACAATTATTTTTAATTCATTCTTAGTATCCTTAACGATATTATCATTAAAATCGTGTGTTAAGGTATTTGTTTTATAATCATACTCCATTAAAATCCACTTTCCATTAACTGTAGCTCTGTATTTACTGATACCAGAAAGGTCGTCTTCAATCTTAACTTTAAGATAACGGTATTTACTTATCCATTTTTTATCCTGAAAATTAATAGGTTTTATGGTTGGTGGTGTAAGATCAGTTGCTAAAGCAAAAGTTCCTAATGCTTTAGTTTTAGCCGTTAACACATTGCCTTTACGTGAGCTAGTAACGTAATAAGGTTTCCAATAATTGCCATAAAACCTAGCAATAAATAATTTTTCTTGATGTTCACTTTTATAGTTGCTTAAATCGTAATTGATATAAAAGTTCTTTTGCATAGGAATGCGGTCTTTACCTAAGAAAAGGGTGTCAGAACTTACTTTAAAATCTATATAGGTATCATCGTATAATGTGTTTTCATAGAAATTAACAGTCACAAGTCCAGAGGTTAGAGTTGTAGGTTTATTGCTATAAACTAAGGATTTTGTAGTGACATTATCAATACTATCCTTTTTTATGGTTTCAAGTTTTCCTTTTATTGGTATTGTTACCCATGTTTCATTATCATGATAATCTCTTATTCTTATTTTGTAAACAGAAGATGTACTGTCTTTAATCATAACATAACCATTGTCATAAGGGTCTTTAAAAAGACTTAAAGGGTTATTTTTTTCAATGAATAACTTCTGAATTTTAGATTTTTTACTTTTGTAGTATTCGTAATCTACATACCTTTTTATATGTTTAGTTTCATCAAAACTAAAACGTTTAAAATCGACTTCTAAACTTTTATTACCGTTAAAGAATGACTGGATATTACTGACGCCATTTTTATTTGGAGCTAAATCTTGTTTGTCATTAGAAGTAACACCAAAACCAATAGCTCCATGGGCTTTAATTTCTTCAACCATATAATCTCCTGTTTTTCTTGGGATTAATCGTAGTTCAGTTCTTTCGTTTTTACCATTAATAGTTGCGTTTTCATCTTTAGGATATGCAAAAATAGCAGTGACATAAGGTGCTTTTGAGTCTTTTACTTCCAATCCAAAAAGCAAAGGGTTCATTGGGCGTTCTTGATTATCTCTAATTTCGAAATGTAAATGCGGTCCGCCAGAACTACCTGTATTACCAGAATANGCAATAACTTCGTTNGGTTCTACTAAGATTTCTTCGACTCCTGGAAACATNTCTANCTCATAACTCTCTTTTTCATACTGGCATTCTTTAATATAGTCTTCTAAACGCTTTGAGAATTTTTTAAGATGCCCATAAACGGTTGTATACCCATTAGGATGTGTAATGTATAAGGCTTTTCCNTAGCCAAAATGCGAAACTTTAATCCTGCTTACNTAGCCTTCTGCAGCGGTATAAACTTTTAAGCCTTCTTTTTGTTGTGTTTTAATATCTAAACCACCATGAAAATGAGTTGACCTTAATTCTGCAAATGTTCCGGCAAGAACCAAAGAAATATCTAGTGGATTTCTAAAATAATCTTGAGGATATTCTGATTGTCCATAAGCAGAGCAGGTTAGTAAAAAAAGTATCAAAAATTGTTTCATATGTTGTACTATTACTGCTAAAATATTAATTTGATAACGATAATCAAACGTTAAAAGTGCATTATTTTTCTTAACGCTTTAAACCCTTTAAAGTTATATAAATAAAAAATAATTGTAAAAGAATTGTATTTCTTCATTTGGTATGTTAACTTTGTTTCAATAGTATTGAATTGCTTTAATGAGTAAAATAGAAGACATTGTTGACGCGTTAGAGAATAAAATCAGTAAGATTTTACACAAGCAAGAGGTTTTAAAACAGACCAACGCTAAGCTCTCAGAACAATTACAACAGCAGCAACAAAAGGTTTTGGATCAGCAGGAAGAAATTGCTGGTTGGATAGAAAAACATGATACACTCAAAATGGCAAATTCAATGCTTGGTAGTGACGAAAATAAACGAGAAACGAAGCTCAAAATAAATGCACTTATAAGAGATATTGACCATTGTATAGGGCAACTCTCAGAATAAAGTTGTAAATTTAGACGTGATATGTCAGAACAATTAAAAATTAAACTTTCTATAGCAAATAGAGTTTATCCGTTAACGATAAACCCGAGTCAAGAGGAAGGTTTACGAAAAGCCACAAAGAAAATTGAGGCTATGATTGGACAATTTGAGCAGAATTACTCTGTAAGAGATAAGCAAGATGTTTTGGCCATGTGTGCTTTGCAATTTGCGGCTCAAGTAGAGCAAAAATCAATAGATAAAGAGTATGTAAATGAAGAGGTTCAAGAAAAGTTAGAAGCTTTGAATGAACTTTTACAAGCACATATTTAACTCGTACGTTCTTTAAAATAAAATAAGGTTACTGCCTATATTAGTTACATTTTTTGATAAACTCAACGATCAATTCTTTAAAAAGGGTGAGTTTAAGTTGTAAAATCGTGCTGTTAGTGCTGAACTCGTTTCAGTATCTTAGACAGATTTTTGATCAGCTTGTTAGCCCTAAACTTGTTTTTAAGGAGTTTATACAAAACCGATAACTGATATAGGCTTTTTTTATATTTCAACTTTAGGTAGAAATTTAAAAAAGAACCACCAATCTAAATAAACTAAATAAGAAAA
>JGI24723J26617_10001564_pt1 | contig 19923 bp, 15 predicted proteins | sample Cruoilmetagenom6_FD_26617 | JGI IMG/M metagenome (IMG submission 26617)
CTAAACATGACTTTTTTTTCTACTTCGGAAAAATTAGAGATTGGTGATATTCCATTTATAAGCAATAACCCAAAACCCAATAGGAATGAGGCTTTGGAATATTATCGCCGCGTCGCTACTTCAAATAATCTTCACATAAATTTATANGAANCAATACTTTCTGTAGAAAAAGTGAATGAGTGTTTCAAAATTATTTCAGAAAAAAATAACTACACCACAAAAAAAGTAATTGTAAGCACGGGTTTTTATGATATTCCAAAAATGTTGAATATTCCGGGCGAAGAATTGCCAAAAGTGATGCATTACTACAAAGAAGCACATCCGTTTGTAATGCAAAAAGTTATTGTTGTTGGTGCAAGTAATTCGGCAGTTGATGCCNCATTGGAAGTTTGGCGCAAAGGCGGTGACGTAACNATGGTTGTTAGAGGCCCTAAAATTGGAGAACGTGTAAAATATTGGGTAAAGCCAGATATTGAAAATAGAATTGAAGAAGGAAGTATAAAAGCATATTTTAATTCTGAAATAATAAAAATTACTAAAAACGAAGTTTTTATACAGACTCCAAAAGGCCCAAAGATTTTAGATAATAATTTTGTGATTGCACTCACAGGATATAAACCAGACTTTAAATTTTTAAAAAGTTTGGGGGTTCAATTTTCTGAAGACGGCAATTACTTCCCAAAATACAATACTGAAACTATGGAATCAAACGTGGAAGGACTTTATTTGGCAGGTGTAATTTGTGGCGGTTTGGAAACACACAAATGGTTTATTGAAAATTCACGTGTGCACGCGAAAATTATTATTCAAGACATTTCAAAAAAGAATCAATAATCTGCAAAATTAAAGTTGAGCAACTTTTTTGTATGTTCGTATATTTTAGGGAATATTCTCTTAAAATCTTCAGGGGATTCAAAAAAATATTCTGTTAAAACAGCCATAAATTCGTATTGATTGGTGAATGCATATTCCCTAAAATATCTTGTTTTGTCTAATTGATCTTTTACATCCTGTCGCATCAATTGTTTTAAGATAGCTTGAAAATGTTTTGAAAATCGGGCAGAATCCAAATCTCTGGCTTGTTTTGCCTCTAATTGCATTGCATGTGTAAATTCGTGGATTCCTATATTTAAATTATCATTTTCAATTTTATATCCTTTTTCAAAATCCTTCCATGAGAGCACAATTACTTTCTCTCGTGGATTAAATTCACCTTTGTGGTAGGCATCATTTATTGCGCTATAAAATTCCTCTGGATAAATCAAAATGAAATCAACAAGATTGTAAGTGTAATTTCTTCTACCAAAACTTAACATACAGGCAATTGCAGCAATCAAAACTTTCATTTTTTCAGTGATTATAACTTCTTCCCTTCCTATAATTTTTTTTTCTGATAGGAATTGTGCCATTCTATGAACAAATTGTTTTTTATTTTTTTCTGAAAGCATGCGATAAAACACAAATTCATTTTGGAGTATTTTTAGTTGTGAAGGGGACAGTTTTCTATAAACGAAATAATGCCTAAAAAGAGGTCTGTCAAAATTTGAAGCAAACCAATTTTCAAATACTCTAAAAAGAAAAAAAGCAATACCCATCAAAACTATTCCGTAAGCATATGGAGCAAGCCAAGGGGCATGAGCTTCAGATTGAAGAAAAATTGGCATGGGGCTAAATGAAATTTTTATAGTATTTAAAACGTATTAGAAGTTTCTTTATTTCTTTAAAAATATACAAATGATAGGAAATAAAAAATCCCCGGCATAATGCCGGGGATTTTATTAAATATTAATTCTATGTGGCTCTAAATTAAAAGCCCCAAGTGTTATCAAATTTATCCCAGAAAAGTCTAGTTTCTGTTGCATCGCCGCCAATTGCACCAGCAGCCTCTTCATAATTTGTTGGGTTTAGGTTAATTTCGCTAACAGGGTAAGGGTAGCGAACAGGATAACCAGACTCGGCATCAATTGGTTTAACCAAAACTGGAAAGTCTAAACGTCTAACAGAAAGCCAAGAAGCAAATGTTCTGTTATAGTTTGCTAACCAAGCTTGAGTACCAATAGATTCTCTCCAAGCTCCACTGTTATAAGCAACAGCAGGATTAGCAAGATAACCAGCAAGGCCATCTGCGCCCCAGAAATCAAAAGAAGCAGTGATACCAGCTATGTAATGGCTTTCAGCATCACCACCAACGCTATATCCTCTTGCAGCTGCTTCAGCTAATAAAAATTCAGTTTCAGCATACTGTAGAAACCAACCAGGGTAATCGCCACCTAAAATAGATGGAGTTACATGGCTATAATCAGAATAAACAGTTTGGTCACCAATTACACCTCCGATATATTCTCCGTTAACATCAGTGAAAAAAGAACCTCTACGTGGATCTTCTAAGGTATTCATTAAATCAATAATAGTTTTACCGGCAACGTAATCATTACGGTTACTCAAAACTAAGTTATTATTTAAAGGATTACCGTTTGGAGGAGCTGTATATGCATATCCAGCATCGTCTGCATTGCTTGTAAATACTCCAGAAGCAAAAGCAGATTCAACTGCTGCTTTTCCAGCTGCACCATCCGCATCGGCAAGGATAATACCCATTCTTAATTTAAGTGTATTTGCAAACTTCTTCCATGAAGCAACATCACCCGAATAGATTTTTTCTTCATCACCAGAAAAACTTCCTTTGCTGGTATCCATAGAGTTAATAGCAGCTGTTAAGCGTACAAGTAAATCTTTGTAAATGGTCATAGCATCATCATACTTTGGTAGTAAGTTATCAATATCCAAAGCTTCAGAATAAGGAACATTTCCATAGGTTTCAACCAAATTGCTCCAAGCGTAAACATTCATTACCTCTATAATGGCCAATTTATTAGGCTTTAATGGGTTTGTAATGTCGTTATCAGCAGCAGCAATGTTTATGCTTGCTTCCTTAAGATCTCTCAACACATCTCTGTACATTTCTCTCCAGTGATTATCTGGAATTGGACGGGTTGATTGATCATAGTTACTNTCATCAGGATAAGTGGTTTCCTGCCAATGCTGAACAAACAATCTAGTATTGTTNAAGTTTACGTTTGGCGTCGTGATTTGATCAGCTAGCTGCTTTTGNGCAGAAGCGAATAAACTCTCACCACTAACTGCTGTAGGGTCTTTTATATTCTGATTCAGATCCTCTAGGTTGTCTGAACAAGAGACGGCGAAAACTGCCGCTGTTAATATTAAAATCAGTTTCTTCATTTTTCTTTATATTAAAATTGTGCTTTAATGTTAAACCCGTAATCTTGGGTAGTTGGCAATGAACCTGTAATATATCCTTGAGAGTTACCTGAACTCAATCCAGATTCTGGATCTGCATAAGGTGTCTTTTTATCAATGATCCAAAGGTTTGAGCCAGTTACCGTAAACTGAAGGCCTGTCATAAATGTATTGTCAAGGAATTTTGAAGGCAAAGTATAGCTTAGTGAAGCTTGACGTAACTTAACATAGCTAGCATCATACACAAATTCAGATTGTGGATAAGCAGCATAACCAAATTGACCAAACTCAGAAGCATCAACTCTAGTTGTATTTGGAACATACACTGGGTTCTCGTCTGTTCCAGTATTTACAACTCCAGGATTAATAAAACCACCTCCGTTTTCAATAGTATTTCTTACAGGGTTTCCTAAATCATTTATGTAAGCAGACTCAGGATATAAACCTGTTGCTTGACCGTAATATTGATCCAGGGAGAACACAGAGCCACCTTGCTGAACATCAATCAAGAAACTAAATGACCACGATTTATAATTAATAGTATTGGTAATACCCATTAACCAATCTGGATTAGTATCCCCAATTTTTTCATTAGGTCCAGTTTTTAAATATCTTCCATTGGCTCCAACTACTCTATCTCCATTATCGTTATAAACGTAATCAGCTCCATAGATTACACCGTAAGGTTGTCCAGGTACCGCATTAATTTTTACACCACCTTGGTAACTAGCCAGCTGAAATACTTCTACTCCTTCTGGAAGCGCAATAACCTCACTCTTGTTTTGGGTAAAGTTACCGTTTAGCATCCAGCTAAAGTTATCAGTTTTTACCGGAGTAGCGTTCAAAGATATTTCAAAACCTTTGTTTTCGATTTCACCAGCATTTAACAATTTTCTAGATTGACCAGTTGCTTCAGAAATTGGCACTTGTACAATTTGGTCAAGTGAGTTTGTCTTGTAGTAAGAAAAATCAAAACCAACTCTGTTATTAANAAATCTCATTTCAAGACCTGCTTCATAACTTTTAGTACGCTCAGGCTTCAAATTTGGATTATTAGCGGTACTAGGAACAGAAGTTCCAGTATCTATATTAATATCAAAAGTGTTAAACAATTTATCAAATTCTGGTCCATTTCCTACTTCAGCGTAGTTAACTCTTAACTTACCAAAAGAAATAGCATTTACGTTAATTAATTTACTAAATACAAAACTGGTAGAAACAGATGGATAATAGAATGAACTATCATCTACAGGAAGTGTTGAGAAATGATCTCTACGTATTGTTCCATCAATATAAACAACATTTCCAAAACCAAGAGAGGCACTTGCGTAAACACCATCTACACCAACTTTCTGTGCTACTTCTTGAGATTTTGGAATATCATCTCTTGAGTTTTGAATTGAATAAAGTCCTGGAACNACCAATCCACCAGCGGTAGANTTTGCTATAGAGTTAAACTCATTTCTTCTAATGTTTGTTCCCAATATACCTGCTACATTAATACTTTCAGAAATATCAGCATCAAAGTTGAACATTAAATCATAATTGGTTTCAGTAACGGTCAAATCACGTCTTAAATATCCAGAACCTGCATTAGGACGAGCTACACCTGGAGGTGCTACACCAAAACTAGTTGGAACAGACCCAACGGCTCTGCGCTCTTCCTGCTGCTCGTTATAAGTATCTGTTGAAACTCTACCTGTAACATTTACCCAATCAGCAAGCTTATAATTTAGCTCAAAATTACCTAAGAAACGACTTCTACCGTCATTCTGATAGTTCTCATAACGAGTCCAATAAGGGTTATCCCAATATATTGGGGTTGTCCCTGGCGCAGAAGAACCTGGGTTCCATCCAATATTTCTCTTAGTGTTATTGTAAATATTCCACTGTTCCTTAATATCAACGTTGGTTTGCCACCATTGTTTCATGTTACCAACTACGTTATCATTATAACCAGTTGAGTTACGCCCTATTGCACTAGTTTTAATATAATTTGCAAAACCACTAGCTGTCAACTTATCCGATAGATCAAAAGTACCGCTAAAAATGAAGTTATGTCTATCTATTTGACTGTTAGGCAATAAACCTGATTGATCCAACTTAGTATATGACATACGGTATGAACCGTTTTCAAAACCATTGGAAAGAGATATAGAGTTAGTTAAAGTAACTGGAGTTTCAAAAAATGTAATTGCTCCATTTGGAGAGTTCACCCAAGGTGTTCTTTTNAGATAGTTTGGTGATGCAGGATCAAATGAATCCCACTGATAGATTAATCGTCCATCGAATGCAGGCCCATAAGAAGCGTCATCAAGATAATTGGAAACAACATCATCAATGCCGTCACCATCAATATCCTCAGAAGTAAANGCTTGTCCACCATAACCCGCTCCGTAGCCATCCTGATACTCAGCAAATGTGCTTTTATCAATAAACCCTACTTGTGCATTGGAGTTAATAGTAACACCCATCCCTTTAGATTTTTTACCTTTTTTGGTAGTAATAATAATTACACCACTTGCGGCGCGAGAACCATAAAGTGCAGATGCAGCTGCACCTTTCAGTACGTTCACAGACTCAATATCGTCTGGATTAATATCTGCAGCAGCATTACCATAATCATAATAGTTACCTCCAGACGAGTTCTTTTGACTCGCNTCGTTGGTATTTCTATTGCTAATNGGCACTCCATCCACAACAAATAATGCTTGGTTGTCACCTGTTAAAGAAGTAATACCTCTAATAACTACGTTAGTAGAACCACCAAAGTTGTTGTTTCTTCTAATTTGAAGACCCGCAACCTTACCAGAAAGACCGTTCGTAAAGTTATTTGTTTTTACAGTAGCCAAATCTTCTCCTGCTACTTGTTGCGTAGAGTAACCCAGTGATTGTTTTTCACGGGATATACCTAGTGCAGTTACTACAACTTCGTCCAGAACGGATCCAGCTTGCATAGTAACATCTATCTTATTTGATGCCCCAACAGCAATCTCTTGGGTATCAAAACCTACATAACTATAAACAAGTGTTTGCCCTACTGCAGCATCAATGGTATAGTTACCATCAAAATCAGACTGCGTTCCAGTACTAGTACCCTTTATAATTATGTTAACTCCTGGAAGTGGCAGGCCTGTGTCATCGGCCACCGTTCCGGAAATTGTTTTTTCCTGTGCAAAAGCGAGCTGCACAATCAACACTAACAAAAGTGTTAAAATTCCACTAAACTTTGTTTTCATTTTTTTGTTTGTTTGAATTAGCACCCCAAAAGTGCCAATAAAATCTTACAATTCCAACTTTTAATGAAAGTAGATTATGAAAATTTTATCAAAAAGTTATTTTAAAATCTCCCTTTTGACGGAATTTTTAGGTTAAAATTTTGCAAAGCCTTGGTTTTCTTGTGTTTTCGGAAGGAGGGCTATACAGCAGCTAGTGAAATATGTTTGCAAAAAAACTTTGAAAAAATTTCAAACAGTTTATGAACAATTCCTCCAACTTCACAAATAATGCCGTTTTTGGGCATTTTGAAGTTTACACAGAAGAAAGAAATTTCTTATAGGGATTTTCTTTTTTTTTAAAAAAAGTAGCTAAGAATATTAAAAAAGTGCTAAATCTAGATAGACCGTCCTTAATATAAGTTGTCGAAATATTATTTCACCGCACTTTCCCCTTTAAATTGCTGAGAATTACTTTTGAACAGCACATTGAAGGTCGTTAAACTTCCGTAGCAACGCGTTATGTATTGCTGAAGGTCTATTTTATCCTGTTCTGCTAACTCTGCACTAGCATTTATTTTTTGTTCCATCACCCGAAGCCTGTCGCGCAACATCACTATTTTATGAAAAAAAGTATCAATGGGTATTTCCTTTGAAGCCAAATTTGAATCAGCAGGTTTCAATACAATAGTGCCGCCCTTCCATTTATCGGCTATAGGTACAATCTCGCTGAAACCATTCCATTTTTTAAGAATATCGCGCAGGCTTTTCTCAACTTCATAAAAACTTACCGTATCCACCTCATCTTCAGCAGCATCGATAATCTCGAAATCATCGTCCGTAGCAATTGTTTCAAGTCCATTTTCAATAAACGTAACCCAATACATTTTGGCGGTAACATTTGTAACAACGCCTTTTCCATATTTGGGGTGATCTATTCGCGAGCCTATTCCTAAAATCTGTTTCATCGGTTTGTGGTTTGTGATTTGTGATTTGTGATTTGTGATTTGTGATTTGTGATAAAAATATAAAATTTTCGAATCTCAATGTTATAAAAAAGAAGAACCATCCAAATTAAAAACTTAGGATGGCTCTATTAAAAAAATATTTACTATGCCAAATAGGCTCGGCATTCGTCGGCACATTTTCTGCAAGCCTCAGCGCAATCTTGGCAATGTTTCGCTTCATGTTGAGAACATTCCTTTGCGCAGGCATCGCATACTTTAGCGCAATATTTAACCAGATCATCCACATCTTTAAAGTTAGTAGCCAAAAGTTGGTTAAGGGTACTACAAACTTCCGCACAAACCTTATCGGTGCGGATGCAGTTTACCATCATTTTTACATTTTCTTCATCGAGACATGCATCTGCACAATAATTACAATGGTTGATGCAATTGCCCAAGGCGTGGATTAACTTTTCGTTTTTCATAATTTCATTTTTTTATAAAATCAAATTACCAAATTGACGCGATATTCAATATTAAGGAAATTATAAAATCCTACTAAAATTATTCTCCGCCCTGCTTATGATCATCTACTACTTGCTGATCGCGATATTTACAGCAAGGGTCAATGTTTTCATAAACTTCGTCTTTGGCCTTTATATCTTGGGTGTCGTGCCCTGTGTCTGCAATACTCTGCTGGATCTTGGTCAAATCAGTTTTTCCTTCGTTATAAATGAGGTCCAATTGATGGGTGTCCACATTCCAAGTTGCAGATTTTACTCCTTTGGCCTGAATGGATGCTTTCTCAATACGTTCTTTGCACATACCGCACACACCGTCTACTTCAATAGTGGCTTTAGCGTTTTTGTTTTGGGAGAAACCAGAAACCCCAATTACTAACATTCCTAAAACTAAAATTACATTTTTCATACATTGTATTTTTAAAAGTTACTTTTTTTAAATTAATTAAGTCGATATCTTAAACCTGCATAATAAGAACTACCAAAAATGGGTCCGTAAACGTAGGTTGTGTCAAAAGTTGTTCCAAACGGATTGTCGCTTCCCACTATAGGGTTTTTCTGTGTAACGTTCGTTATATTTTCCCCACCCACATAAATTTCAAAATTAGGGGAAAAAACTTTAGTAATTTGCGCATTCAATGTGGAAACTGAAGGTGAAAATTCTGAAAGCCCAATAGTATTCAAATAAGTTTCTGTGGAAGCAAAACGCTGTTCGCCCACATAGTTGAAAGTAGCGTCAAACTTCCAGTTACCACCCTTAGTACCTTGATGTGTTTCATAGGAAGCATTCGCAAAAATTCGATGGTTGGGCGTTAAAGGTGTTCGTTTTTTTCCACTTAAATAAGTCGTTTCCACATCGTAATATTTGTACGCCAACCTCATATCAAAATGTTCAAAAACATTATAATTGAATTCCGCCTGAAAATTATTCGAAAAACTCTCACCATCCAAATTATAAAAATTTATTTCCGATGGGTTTTCCCAATCCACAACTATCTGATTTACAAAATCGGTTCGGTAAAAATCAAACGTAATGTCAGCTTTTCGGCTAAAGAGATTGAAGCCTTGCATATACGAAACACCATAGTTCCAAGCAATCTCGGGATCCAGTCCATAAATCTTTCCGCCATTTCCAAAAATATTCAAGCTACGCGAAGTGGCGAAAAGTTGTTGATTTTCTGTGAAAATATTGGCGCTGCGTTTTCCTCGTCCCGCAGAAATTCTGAAAGCCGACTTGTCCCAAGGCGTGTAACGCAAATGGAAACGTGGTGTAAGGAAAGTTCCCAATCTGTTATGAATATCAGCGCGAATTCCGGCGCTGAAATTCAAATTGCCTAAATTGTCGAAATTGTATTCAAAAAATGCCCCAACTGAATTTTCTATTCTGCTAAAATTTTCGGTCAAAACCAATTCATCATAACCATCATAAGTTGCGCTCAGCCCTGTTTTTATCTTGTGTCGCGAATCGCTAATAATAGAGTTGTAAAGAAAATTAGCATACAGGCTGTTATGCTGAATATTATAATCATTCAACCCAAAATAAGATTCTTGATCGTGATGGCTGTAGGCAAGTTGCAATCCACCGGTTCGCCAAGGTATTTCAGGATTTACAAAACCAAATTTCCCCGAAACATCAAAACGCTGCGTCTTTATCTCGCTTCCCCAGGCATTTGTGGTTCCGCGATCTTTATCTGGATCAAAAAAAGTTTGTCCAGTTTGTTTTGCATCATTTAAATATCTGAAATTGAAAAATCCGACGTAACCGTTTTCAGTATCCGTGTATTGCCAGCGATTCATAACGTTTACTTGCTGCATTAAGGGTGCGTCAAGAAAAGAGTCATTGTTATTATCAAATTCTGTTTCACGTATATTCCCGTGTAAATATAAACCTGTACTCCAACGCTCGCTAACTTTTGTGTTCAAATGTGTATTCAGCTCAAAACGGCCATTGCCGGCACCGTACGCATTAACAAAAAGCTTATCATCGGTAGTGGGTTTTTGCAATTCGGCGTTAATTTGCCCTGCAATACTTTCATAACCATTGGTAACGCTCCCGGCTCCTTTGGTAATTTGAATACTTTCCACCCAAGTTCCAGGAATAAAGCTCAAACCATATGCCTGCGAAGCACCACGAATGCTTGGTACATTTTCAGTCGTAATTAAAATATACGGACTTGTTAGACCCAGCATTTTAATCTGCCGTGTTCCCGAAATGGCATCTGCAAAATTCACATCAATCGATGGATTTGTTTCAAAGCTTTCCGCCAAATTACAGCAAGCAGCTTTTAAAAGTTCGGCGCTGCTGACGTTCAAGACATTCGTAGCTTGAATGAATGAACGTGAAGTAGCCTTTTGTCTGGCGGTTACGGTAACTTCATCAAGATTGGCCGTAGAAGTTAAAGAATGTGTTATCCTTTTTGGCGAATTCACCGAAATGGTATCGGTTTTATAACCCACAAAACTGATTACGAGTTTTTTGTATTCAGGTTTATAGGAGATTTCGAAATTTCCATCAAAATCGGTTACCGTTCCCACGGAAGTATTCAGCCAGTAAACATTTGCGCCACCAAGCGGAACTTCTTCGTTATTTCTATTTTCAGAAATAGTTCCCGTTATTTTTTCCTGTGAAAAAACGCACAGTGGAAGTATAAAAAGTATATAAAGTAGATTTTTCATTTTTTAAATTTTTGCACTGCGCAATCGCAATGCATTAGTAATAACCGAAACTGAACTGAAACTCATAGCCAGCGCAGCAATCATTGGTGATAATAGAATTCCGAAAAACGGATAAAGCACTCCGGCAGCAATCGGCACGCCGAGTGTGTTATAGATCAATGCGAAAAAGAGGTTTTGCTTTATGTTCCGCATTACTTTTTCACTTAAATGAAAAGCTTTCACTATGCCGTGTAAATCTCCTTTTACCAAAGTAACGCCAGCACTTTCAATGGCCACATCGGTTCCGGTGCCCATTGCGATGCCTACATCACTTTTTGCCAAGGCGGGCGCATCGTTTATACCGTCACCTGCCATTGCCACTTTTTTGCCTTCAGCTTGCAATTTTTCGACTACTTCAAGTTTATCCTGAGGAAGCATTTCCGCTCTAAAATCTGCTAGATTTAATTCGGAAGCAACGGCTTTTGCAGTATCCTGATTATCGCCGGTGAGCATAATAACGGCAACTCCTCTTTTCTGAAGTTCAGCGATAGCTCTTTTACTGTTTTTCTTGATTTTATCAGCAATCACAACATATCCAACGACTTTTCCGTCCACAGAAAGCATCGGTACGGTTTTGCCTTTTTTCTGTTCTTCGGAAATTTCTTTTTGAAGTGCTTGTGCCTCCGCTAAAGCTTCAGGCGACACGCGGGCGGAAATGGTTCCGCCAGCTTCCTGCATCATCTTTTCGTTGCCGAGCGCTACTTTTTTTCCATTGATAGTTCCAGTAACACCTTTTCCGGTAACCGAATTGAAATCGCTTGTCTTTATATGTTCGGAATTTTTCTCCTTTCCATATTTTACAGTAGCATCAGCTAATGGGTGTTCGCTATTTTGATTTAGTGAAACAATATATTTAAGTACTTCTTCTTCTGAAAAATCTTTTGAAGACCCCACTTTTTCAACGGAAGGTTTTCCTTCGGTAAGGGTTCCGGTTTTATCAATTATCAAAACGTCAATTTTGTTTAAAGTCTCGAGCGCTTCGGCGTTTTTGATGAGTACCCCGTTTTGGGCGCCCTTCCCTACTCCAACCATTACAGACATAGGTGTTGCGAGACCCAAGGCGCATGGACAAGCAATTATTAAAACCGCAATGGCATTCACCAAAGCATATACATATTTTGGCTCTGGACCAAAAATTGCCCAAACTATAAAGGTTATAACCGAAATCAAAACTACAATCGGCACGAACCAACCAGAAATTTTATCGGCCAACTTCTGAATTGGTGCGCGACTTCGGCTGGCTTTGTTTACCATTTCAATAATTTGTGAAAGTAGTGTGTCGCTGCCAACTTTTTCGGCTTTCATCACAAAGGTCTGTTTGCCGTTTATGGTTCCGGAACTCACTTTGTCGCCCTCCGTTTTTGAAACAGGAACGGGCTCGCCAGTAATCATCGATTCGTCAATGGAACTTTCGCCTTCAAGAATGCTTCCATCCACGGGAATTTTCTCGCCCGGTTTTACTCGGAGTTTATCGCCCACTTCTATTTTGTCAATCGCAATGGTTTCTTCCTTTCCATCAATAATTCGAACGGCTTTGTTTGGCGCCAGTTTCAGCAATTCCTTTACAGCAGAATTGGTGCGGTTATGTGCCCGCGCTTCCAAAACCTGACCCATTAAAACCAAGGTGAGGATTACAGTTGCTGCTTCAAAATAGACGTGCACCGTGCCCATTTCAGTTTTAAACTGTGCTGGAAAAAAGTCTGGAAACAACATTCCAAAAACGCTAAAAACCCAAGCCACGCCGGCACCGATACCGATGAGGGTGAACATGTTTAAATTCCAAGTTTTAATAGAACGATAGGCGCGTTCAAAAAACATCCAAGTGGCGTAAAAAACAACGGGAATTGATAAACCGAATTGTACCCAATTCCAATATTTCATTGGCATTAAATCATACAAAGGATTGTTTGGAATCATCTCGGACATTGCTATCAAAAAGATGGGAACGGTGAAAGCCACCGCAATCCAAAACTTTTTCAGCAAAGCTTTGTAACTTTTATTTTCGGCAGATTCGTTCACTTCTTTTGGCACTAAATCCATTCCGCAAATAGGGCAAGAACCTGGCTCATCGCGGATTACTTCGGGATGCATTGGGCAGGTGTATTCCGTTGCCGAGCTATTTGAAGTTTTCACCTCTTCCACCAAATCCATTCCACAGACGGGGCAATCGCCGGGTTTATCGTAGGTTTTTTCGCCTTCGCAATGCATCGGGCAATAAAAGGTTCCCGTACTTGGCTGCTTCGCTCTTTTTACTTCTTTTTTCTTTTTGTGTTTTTGCGCGGCTTCGGCATCGTCGGGAAGGGAAATACTGTATCTTCCACCGTCGTCATCCAAAGCTTTTTCAAAAACGTTCAATGGAATGTGTTTATCCATTTCAATAACCGCTTCAGCTTTTTCAAGATTTACCGATGCCTTGGAAACGCCTTCAATTTCACTTAAAGTCTTTTCCACATGGCCTCGGCAGCCGTTGCAGGTCATTCCGTGTATTTTATATGTGTGTGTCATTTTTGTTTTTCAAGACGATTAATCATTTCTTTCATCTCTCCAATTTCCTTGCGCTGTGCTTCAATAATATCATTGGCCAGTTTTTTTACTTCGGGGTCTTGGATATCCGCTCTTTCACTGGTTAAAATAGCGATGGAATGATGCGGAATCATTGCTTTCATCCACAAAACATCTCCAATTGGTTTCTGTGCCCGGACCAAGAACAGCGCGCTACCAAATAGCAGCATGCTTCCCAACAGAATTGCGGTATTCTTTTTACGGTTTTTGTACATTTTCTTCATAAAGAAAAACATGATTAAAGCCATAGCTGATATACCCAAACATGTCATATAAAACCGGGTAAGACTGAAATAGACATGATCCATTTCATTAGTATTTAAATACATGGTTATATACATTGCCACGAAAGAGGCGGAAAGCATTAAAACAAATTTTGTATAAGGGTTTCCTTTAGTTTTATTATCATTTTTCATAATTCTAAATTTAAAAGTTATTAAAAGCGAATGGACACTCCACCACCCGCTCCAAAGCGATTGTCATAGCTGGCCATCAAAGAAAAATTCTTTGAAAGAAAATATTCAAGACCGGCATTCCAAGTTAATTCATCTCCGTAATCAATTCCTGATGGAAAATCGTCTACCAGACCAAAATCTGCTTGGTATTCAATCATTCCAAAAGCAATGGTTCGGGGAAAAATCATTATTTCACGTTCCAATCCAATTTGTGGACGCAGTTTATTATCTATTCTAACATTTAAATTAAATAAATAGGGCGTTAAATACCGAATACCTGCAATAGCTGTGGTTTCAATTTCATCTAAGCTATATTCGGTTTCGTTTTCTACATTCACTCCTCCAAATACGCGCAAATAATCGTGTAGATAGCGCTCATATGTAACCTCAGCTTCTATATTCTTGTTCCAGCCATATTCAGCCATAATATTAAATTGGTTTCTCAAATTTGAAGAAGTCACATTTAATTCAGTCATATGCGAAGCCACATCTGCAGTTCCCCACGTATAAAAATGGTTGGCTTCATTCATAATTTTTGAAACAGGATATTCCTCCATTCTTGGATCTCTGGGGGTATCATAACTAAAAACTCGCGCCATTCCACCCATCATATGATAGAGTACATGGCAATGGAAAAACCAATCGCCATAGGCATCACCATAAAATTCGATGGTAACCTCTTCCATTGGAGGAACATTTAAAGTGTGTTTTAGCGGTGAATATTCGCCGTTTTTGTTGATGACCCTAAAAAAGTGTCCGTGCAAGTGCATTGGATGGTGCATCATTGTGAGGTTGTTCAGCGTAATTCTCGTGACCTCGTTCCCTTTAATTTTGATGTGATCGGTTTCAGAAAGCGGAACTCCATTCATACTCCAAATGTAACGGTTCATATTTCCGGTGAGATTCAAGAGAATTTCTGTAACGGGAACATCTTTGGAATAACTTGTTTTTTTAGGAGATTTGAGATAGTCATACGTATATTCTGCATTCATTTTCATCCCTTCCATGGCCATTGATTCATTTTTCATGGCATCCATTTCCATTTGCGAATGATCCATTTTTGAATGATCCATTTTTACTGAATCTTTTGGCTTCTTCATTTTTGAATGGTCCATTTTCATCCCATACTCTTCTTTCATTTCAAAACGTTCGTCTTTTTTTGGTTGAAATTTCAAAGCGTGGGCGCCCATCTTCATTTTCATTTTAGCCATTTCCTGCATCATCGCAATCTTATCAGGTTTTTCAACAATTGGCGCTTGCAGAATTTCTCCTGTACCAAAATATGCTGAAGCAGTTCCAGAGCCATCCTGGGCCATCGATCTAAATTCAATTTTTCCACTTTGTGGGATGGTTACAATAAAATCGTATGTTTCCGCAATGGCAATAAATGTTTTGTTTCTTTGCACAGGTTCCACATCAAGCCCATCAGCCGAAACCAAGAGTGGTGTTTCACCCCCAAAAGTCATCCAAAATTGCGTGGAGGCCGAACCGTTAATAATTCGCAACCGGATCTTTTCACCGGGTTTAAAATCTGGATATTCCACCATCTGGTGACCGTTTATCAAAAAAGCAGGGTAATATATATCAGCTATGTCAGCGCCTTCCATGCGCTGTCTCCAAAAATCGATTTGTGCCCCAAAAGCACCTCGGCCAATTACTTGATTTAACGGAGTGGACGTTCCTTTTTTAATTTCATACCACTCACTGCCCCGTTTCAGGGTTCGCATCACATCTTTTGGTTTTTCATTGGTCCAGTCAGAGAGCATCAAAACCAACTCCTTATCGTAATCCAAGGTTTTTTCTTTCGGTTGAATTACGATGGAACCAAACACTCCACTCTGCTCTTGAAGCATCGTATGAGAATGGTACCAATACGTTCCAGAGTGGTTGATAGGAAAGTTATAGGTGAAAGTTGTTCCAGGTTTGATAGGTGGCGTAGTTAAATAAGGAACCCCATCCTGAAAATTTGGCAACAATATTCCGTGCCAGTGGATGGAAGTCTCCACGTCCATTTTATTAGTTACGTGGATTACTGCTTGTTCGCCTTCTGTAAATTCCAGCGTAGGGCCAGGAATAGTACCGTTAACGGTCATTCCCATAACTTCTTTTCCGGTGAAGTTTACTGTTTGTTTTTCAATATTCAGCGTATATTCACGAATGGGCCGTTCTTCTTTTTCCTGTGAATAGGAGTAATTCAGAAAAACCAAATTCAAGAATAAGGCTATTATAAGTTTGTATTTCATTTTATAGATTTGATTAAATATGAGTAATTACTCCGAAGAAATTGGGAGTTTTAATCATCAGGTACCTGCCTTGCGCCTCTGTTATAGCTACAGCGGCACGCGAACGCAGGTATAAATCAAATCAGGAAAGTCTCGTACAGAATATTGAAATCCTGTTCGAGGGGTGGCGGACTGTAATCCGCAAAGAAGATTTTTTCAGCAGAAGTAATTTCAACTTCCTGCAATACAAAGATTGTAACGAAAGTAGCTACAAAGGTTTTGTTCAATTTTAAATCGAACGAAGCTTTTGCAAAATTATCGTCAGTCTGTATTTTGGTAATATGGTTTTTACAGCAATCGTGAGCTTCGGGAGCATCGCTTTTATCACCACAATCCGAATCTGGAGCATCCGCCTCCATTCCACAGGACAGCTGTTTTTCACCCAAGGTAACTTCAGCCATCATTTCCATTCCACTGCAAAAGTGTTGTGCATAGGCAATCCCCGAACTGCTGGCGAGCATCAGTATGGATAGGAATATGGAAATGGTTTTTTTCATGCTTTCGCAAAAATACAAAAAAGCCTCCCAATTAAACGGAAGGTTTTGTTAAAATCATTTTACTTCAGAATCTACCCTTCCACATTTAAGCATTTTGTCGCCAAAATAAGGGTTCAAAATGTCTTTGCTGCTGCTTATCCAATAAGCACCTTTATTATTGAAGGCCATTGGGCAGTATTGTTTGTAAAGAGTACCGGATACAAGAGCCCCTTGAAGCATTTGTTCAATAGCCATGCTTAATGGTTCAAAACTTTCACGCTGAACTTTGATATCTTCAGAACCTGCCATAGTAGAAATAGCTGTTAGCGTAGCTTCATCAGCATTCTTTTCCTTAAGGAGCAATTCAAGTTTTGAAGCTTCGGTGGCTGTTTTGGTGGCATCGGTGTTTACCAAAGCTGCTTCAACCTGCAAGTATTGTTCAAAAATTGCCTCAACCTTTGGGTCGTTGAATTTTGCCTCTGTCTGGGCAATTTCATAAGTTTTTGGCACAGTATTGTCCACAGTTACAACCTCAGGTTCTGTTTGCTTAGGAGTGTCTTTACATGATGAAACTGTAAATGCTACAGTTGCGAAGAAAATAAGTGATAATTTTTTCATTATAAAAATAATTTAGAGATGCAAAGTTATTAAAATTTCATCGGCTTTTATACTTCTGAAAATAAAAAGCGGGAAGCAAAAGCAGTAAAAATAATGGTTGGATAAGAAACCTCCGCACATAGAACAAGACCATATGGCTACTAGTCCCTTCCGAGGTATAAACAATAAAAATAAATGCCATAAAAAGTATAACAAATAAGAAACCATAAAGGATTGCCGAAAACTTAATGATTTCCCTATCCTTAAAAACAAACCAAAGTATTGCAAGTGAAAGGATCGTATTTATTAAAAACCGAAGCGCCACAGCTGCTAAGAGCCTAAAAATATCCATCTTGGGAAGCGGTAATGTGTTATAATCCATTTTGAAAAATTCCAAAAGTGGATCGTAGAATAATGTGTCTTCAAAAGCACGTATTAGCACTAAAAAACTGGCAAAAACAATTATGCCCAATATTTTCAATGGCTTTTTCATTTAGGTAAATTTGGTTTTAGCATCCGTACCCATACCATCCAAAGAATAAAGACCATGCTATAAATGATACCCGGAAAAACCACGGAATGCAAAACATCTTCGTACCGCGGGTATTTATATAGTGCGACCGTAAGGATCGCGATCCGAATGATATTCACTATATAAATCAATACAGCACCAGCAAAGACAAACAGGAAGGTCTTTTTAAATTTTTCCGCGAACGCGATAATAAAAGCAACAAACAAAATAATAACACTGACGGAATTGCAACCCTCAACTACACTCACGGTGTAATTATTATCGATGGTCAACAACATTCCTTGAGCAAAAGAATCTTTCCATAAAATTGAATTATAACCAAAACCATCAAGCACAGCAGCGCTTTGCTTTGCAACAAGATTGGTAATATAATCTGGGAAATAAGCTCCATTTTCCGAAGCTTTTAAATAAACCGAGTAAATAATTCCAAGAACCAAATAAGTTCCTAAAAAAAGGATTACAAACCGAATAACGGATTTATATTTTCTGAAGAGTTCTCTCAATGGACCAGACTACTTTTTTAACAAAAATACAGTATTTGTTTTTGGTGTATATAGTGGTTTTAAAATACTTTTACCGAAGTAATCAAGAACTAAAAATATGCCCTTTTCACATTTAAAATCCAAGGTATCCACCATATTGGCTAACGACCGCGAGACCCCTGACCAACGCATGAAAGAAGTTTGCGAGCTTTTGCAGTCTTCCATTGGATACTATGACTGGGTTGGATTCTATTTTGCAAACGAGGCAGAAAAAACGCTTCATCTAAAAGCTTTTGCTGGAGAACCTACCGACCATACCGTTATTCCTTTCGGAAAAGGAATTTGTGGGCAAGTAGCATTGAGCAATAAAAATTTTGTGGTGCCAGACGTGAAAGCGCAAGACAACTACATTGCCTGCAGTATTACCGTGAAATCAGAAATTGTAATTCCACTTTTCAAGGACGGAAAAAACATTGGTCAGATTGATATTGACTCACACATAGAAGATCCATTTTCTATTGAAGACGAGCGGTTTTTAGAATGGGTAAACCAAGAAGTTGCGATGATACTTTAATTTTTGAAAATAATTATAGCCGCAACTTCTTCTTAAATTCCAAATTACAAGCTCCAAATTCCAAAGCAAACAATAAATCTATTTGGGATTCGGAATTTAAAATTTTGGAATTTGTGAAGCTTACATTCCAGTTCTAATAGCCTCCACCGGATCCAATTTTGAAGCTGAAATAGCTGGAAGAATTCCAGAGATCAAACCAATTGCAGCACTGATTGCGGTACCAATAAACATATTCCATGGCGAGAGTATAAATTCAAAATCACCTGTGAATTGAGATGCCAATATTGAAACAATAAAGACCAAAAATAGCCCAATTAACCCACCAATTACTGCAAGAATTACGGCTTCAAACAAAAATTGGAAAAGGATAAACTTATTTTTTGCTCCAAGAGACTTTTGAATTCCTATTAAATTGGTGCGTTCCTTTACGCTTACGAACATAATATTGGCTATCCCAAAGCCGCCAACCAATAAAGAAAATCCACTGATTATAAGCCCTATAACATTCATACTTCCTGTTATTTCATCAATAAAATCTGCAAAACCCTGCATTTGGTTAATAAAGAAATTGCTTACTTCATCGGGTTTCAAGCCTCGTTTCAATCTAAGTTTTTGTTCTAATATTGCCTTAAATTCGGCATCGTCCACCCCTTTTTTAGGTTTTACAACAATTTGCGGGAAGGTTCTTTTGTTATTGTCGCCATATAAGCGGCGCACCACATTCACCGGCATCCAGACAGATGTATCCTTTGAATTCCCAAACAAACCTGCTCCCTCCTTCTCCAAAACTCCAATTACGTTGAACTTTCTTCCGTAAATACGCACTTCTTTGCCAATAGCATTTGCAGCACCTCCGAACAACTGATTGGCAATTTCATCACCCAAAACAACGACCATAGAGCCACTGTTTGATTCCGAACCATTAAAAAATCTGCCTTCGCCAAGTTTTAATGCTTCAATATCATAATAACTATCCGTAACTGCCCCTATTGGAACATTATCTACCTGATTGTTTTCGTATTTTATACTTTCATTCGGAACGTTTAGCGTAAAAGTTGCCGCTTCAATATTCGGGGTATTCCGGTCAATGTATTGATATTCATCATAGGTAACATCTGGAAACTGTTGCCATTTCCATCGTGGGATATCTGTTGGTCCAAAATTGAAGCGCATAATGATAATGGTACTATTGTCCAAACCACTTATGCTGCCTTCAATTTCCCGTTTTAAGGAATCAACCGCCGCCAAAACCGCAATGATTGAAAAGATTCCAATCGTTACGCCAACCAAGGAGAGAAAGGTTCGCA
>JGI24723J26617_10001575_pt1 | contig 19829 bp, 13 predicted proteins | sample Cruoilmetagenom6_FD_26617 | JGI IMG/M metagenome (IMG submission 26617)
ATGACACGCCGATGATGTGCGTTCAGCCATTTCCCTTCATGCAGGCCGCTNAGCAGCTTCACCATGGCAAGCGGGGTCGCGCTGTCGCGATATTCGATCACAGAGGCCGGATCCACCGCGCCATCATCGCGAACCAGCGTCGCAATATCGCGGTCAATGCGAAAATCCTTGATCCCCGCGCGGCCAACCCAGGCATTGACGGCGCTTGGCCCCCCCACAACGGCCAGCAACGCATCGGTGGCTGGATTACTGCTGCGTGTGATCATCAGCTCTATCAGGTCAATTGCCTGCATATATTTTCCGCGGCGCACCGGTGCGACAGCGCTGGAATGCGCAGCGGATCTGACCGGAATCATCAGCGGAAACTCGCTTGTCAAACTCCAGCGGCGATTTTCCACCCCTTCCAGGAAGGTCGCGGCAATGGCAATCTTGCTGGTGCTGGCCATGGGAAATCGCTGGTCCCCAAGCACTTGCACGGTATCGCCTGTCGACAGATCCATCGCCGCAACGCCGATGCGGCCCTTGGCAGCGTTGGCCAGCCCGGCAATGCGGGCTTCAAAGGGGCTGTCATAAGAACGCGGCGCCCGTGGCTGCGTGCCGAAGGCGCGGTCAAATGCGCGCTCGATATCATCGCCGCTATTGGCATGGGCCGGCGCAGCAGAAACCAGAGAGACAGCAACGAAAGCCGCGATCCCGCACATCTTCCATAGAGTTTGTCTCATTCGACCAGCCATTGCGCTCGCCCATATTCCAATTTCGACATTTGACATTAGACCGTCTGGCCCCCGTGTCCAAACAGGGGTTCGATGAACCGAGTCCTGCCTGCGGTGAAAATTTGCAGCAATGCGTAATTCGCACGAAAAGGGGCCGGGAAGGTGTGTCCCTCCCCGGCCCCGATATTCGAGACAGAGTTGCGATTGAGGCTTAGAAGCCCATTCCGCCGCCCATTCCGCCCATTCCGCCCATGTCAGGCATCGGCGGCATTGCTGGCTTGTCATCAGGAATTTCGGCAACCGCCGCTTCCGTGGTGATCAGCAGGCCGGCAACCGAGGCTGCATCCTGCAGGGCAGCGCGCACAACCTTGGTCGGATCGATAACACCAGCGGCCTTGAGATCCTCATAGGTGTCGGTAGCGGCATTGAAGCCCATCGATTCGTCTGCTTCGCGAAGCAGATTGCCCGAAACGACCGCACCGTCGAAACCGGCGTTCTGCGCGATCTGACGCAGCGGAGAAAGAATCGCCTTGCGGACGATATCGATGCCACGGGTCTGGTCATCATTCTCGCCCTTGAGGCCATCAAGCGCCTTGGTCGCGTAGAGCAGCGCAGTGCCGCCCCCGGGAACGATGCCTTCTTCAACCGCAGCGCGCGTGGCGTGCAGCGCATCGTCAACGCGATCCTTGCGTTCTTTCACTTCGACTTCCGAAGCACCGCCAACCTTGATCACCGCAACACCGCCAGCCAGCTTGGCCAGGCGTTCCTGCAGCTTTTCCTTGTCATAATCGGACGTGGTGATCTCGATCTGTGAGCGGATCTGTTCAACCCGTGACTTGATCTCGTCAGCCGTGCCCGCGCCGTCGACAATGGTGGTGTTGTCCTTGTCGATCGTGACCTTCTTGGCCTCGCCGAGCATGGTCAGCGCAACATTTTCAAGCTTGATACCAAGATCTTCGGAGATCATTTCGCCTTCTGTCAGGATCGAAATGTCCTGCAGCATGGCCTTGCGGCGATCGCCGAAGCCCGGTGCCTTGACCGCAGCAACCTTGAGGCCGCCACGCAGCTTGTTGACCACGAGGGTGGCCAGTGCTTCGCCTTCGATATCCTCGGCAATGATCAGGAGCGGACGGCCCGACTGGACCACAGCTTCAAGAATCGGCAGCATCGACTGCAGGTTCGAAAGCTTTTTCTCGTGGATCAGAATGTATGGATTTTCGAGCTCGACCGTCATCTTGTCGGTGTTGGTCACGAAATAGGGTGAAAGATACCCGCGGTCGAACTGCATGCCTTCTACGACATCAAGTTCAAATTCCAGACCTTTGGCTTCCTCGACGGTGATGACGCCTTCCTTGCCCACCTTTTCCATCGCCTCAGCGATCTTCTCGCCAACTTCCTTGTCGCCATTGGCGGAAATGATCCCGACCTGCGCAATTTCGGAAGAGCCGGACACGTCAGAAGAGCGGCTCTTGAGGTCAGCGACGACCTTGCTCACAGCCAGATCGATGCCGCGCTTCAGGTCCATCGGGTTCATGCCCGCCGCAACCGAGGTCATGCCTTCGCGCACGATGGCCTGGCCCAGAACGGTGGCAGTGGTGGTGCCGTCGCCAGCAAGATCATTTGTCTTGGAGGCCACTTCGCGCAGCATTTGCGCGCCCATGTTTTCGAACTTGTCGTTAAGTTCGATTTCCTTGGCGACGGTAACGCCGTCCTTGGTGATGCGCGGCGCACCGAAGCTTTTTTCGATCACGACATTGCGCCCCTTGGGGCCGAGCGTGACTTTAACCGCATTGGCGAGCGTATCCACGCCCTTGAGGATGGCTTCGCGCGCATCGCGCGAGAATTTTACGTCCTTAGTAGCCATTATTCTTTTCCTTCTGAATTCGGTTCGTCAGTGACAGGCTCAGGCAAGAATGCCGAGGATGTCGCTCTCTTTCATGATCAGCAGCTCTTCACCATCAACGGTGACTTCGGTGCCAGACCATTTGCCGAACAGCACGCGGTCACCCGCCTTGACATCAAGCGGTGTAACTTTGCCGTCTTCGGCCTTGGAGCCCGAACCGGCAGAGACAATCTCGCCTTCAGCGGGTTTTTCCTGGACACTATCGGGAATGATGATGCCGCCAGCCGTTTTTTCTTCGGCTTCAACGCGGCGCACGAGCACGCGATCATGCAACGGGCGAAAACTCATGGGATAATCCCTCCTTCACTAACAACGTATGAGTTTTGGCACTCACAGGTGTTGAGTGCCAACGGGCGCGCATATGGGAACGTGAGACCCAACCGTCAAGCGATTCGAGACGAAAAAGTTTAGCGCTGTGCCGTAGCGGGAAGGAGATTGTATTGGCCGCGCCGCACCCAGCGGACAAGCAGCAGGAAGGCGGCAACCACAAGGCTGATTGCCAGGCCGATCCACACACCTACTCCGCCCAGAGCCGTGCCAAGCCCAAGCCACGCCGAAATCGAAAACCCGATAAGCCAATAAGCGCCAACCGCGAAATACATCGGAATGCGTGTATCCTGCAGCCCGCGAAGCAGACCGGCCGTTACCGCCTGCACCGTGTCAAAAACCTGAAACGCCGCAGCAATGAATATATACTGCGTGGTGAGCACTACGAGCGAGGCATTTTCCGGCGCAGCGATGTCGATGTAAACTGAAAGCAGCAACCCCGGCGCTGTAAAGAACAACACCGCTGCCCCGCTCGAAAAAGAGAACGCAACAAGCAAGGCCGCACGCCCGGCCCGCGCGATGCCTGCATGGTTCAGCCCGCCAAAGAAAAGCCCGACCCTGATTGTTGCTGCCTGCGAGATCCCATAGGCAATCTGAAATGTGAAGGAGGCTATCTGTAACGCAATCGTATGCGCGGCCAGCTCGCTTGCGCCGATCCGCCCCATAATGAAGGCCGCGCCGGAAAAAAGACCGCCTTCAGCCATCAGCGTCAACCCGATCGGGGTGCCAATGCGAATGATGTCTTGCAGACGCCGCCATTCGGGCCGCCACCAGCGCCCGAAGATATAGTAGCGCCGCATGCGTCTGTTCCCGTGGATGGCCAGCACGTATACCAGCACCGTAATCACCGATGTGATCACCGTTGCCAACGCGGCCCCCTCAAGGCCCATTGCTGGCGCTCCGAAATTGCCGAAAATCAGCGCGTAATTGCCAAGTGCATTCACCGCGATGGCAAAGCCTGTGATGACAGTTGCAAAAATTGGCCGGCCCATCACCGAAACAAAAATGCGCAGCGCGGTGATCAGCANCATCGGAAACAGGCTGAATGATGTGATTGCCAGGAAATCGGCCGCGCGCTTGGCGATGTAAGGATCCTGCCCGGTCAGCAGGAAGAAGGGCTCGCTCACCAGCGCCAGCGCCACGCCCACAACGCCGCCCGCCAGACTGACCCAGAAGGACATCCGCATGGAACGGCGAACCTCGCGCACGGGGTTGCTGCGGCGNCCCAGTTCCGCCGAAATGAANGGCGCAACCGCGCTGATCAGCCCGGTCAGGCCATAGCTGATCAACCAATAGTAGGCGATTCCAAGGCTCGTCGCTGCCAGGGCTTCGGGGCCAAGCCGCGCCACGAATATCACGTCGATCGCATGAACAGCCATTTGCAGAAACGCCGCAGCCGACAGCGGAGCTGCCAGCCTGACCGTTGCGGAAAGCTCTGTTCTCAGAGTTGGCGGTTCCACAATGGCACTCATCGCCTGTCCATAGGGGCGCGGGGCGCCGCACGATAGGGTGGTTCTTGGCCCCTTGGTGCAACCAGAGATGGACAGGTGCTGACAACCTGTGTTTCCAAGAGCAGGCGTCTGCGTTACCGAAGATTGCGAATGCATGTCATGGGGGCATAATGAACAAGACAATTTCGAAATTGGCCGCGGCCACGGCCACATTCCTGTTGGCAGCCTGCGGCGGTGGAGGTTCCGGTTCTTCTCAAGAAAACCCGGCCGGAAGCGAACCAGCATCACCCGTGCAGGCATCGGCAAAGGGCGCTGTTATCCCGGCGGCGGCGCCACCGCGCGAATATATGCAATGTCGCTCTTGCCATTCGCCGCAACCGGGCAAGCACGGGGTCGGGCCAAGCCTGCATGCCATCCTTGGCAGGCCGGCGGGCAGCATCGAAGGGTTCAATTACACATCGGCGCTGAAACAATCCGCGATTGTCTGGAACCGCGAAACGCTTGACAGCTGGCTTGAGGCACCCCGCAAGATGGTGCCGGGCACGCGCATGGTTATGGCTGTCCGCGATGCCGGACGGCGCGCAGCGATCCTGGATTATCTGGAAAGCCTGACGCCAGACAAGCCGGCCCAGGAATGACGCATGATCAGCTGATAGACCGGGCGATGATCCAACAACGCCTCGCTATTGCGGCGCAGGCGGGTGATACGGACAGAATCGACGAATATGTCAGCTGCTTCACGCCCGACTGCGTGATTGATATGGTGACCATCCAGGTCAAGGGCCGCGACGGCGTGCGCCAGATGCTCGAACAACAGACCACTGCGGCATTGGCGCCCAGCGGCAAGATGACTCACCATCTGACCACATGTCGCATCGATTTTGAGAGCGTGAGCGAAGCGAANGTCACGACCTATTGGATGCTGGTGCAATCCGGCGGGCTGGAGCGTACCGGATTTTACCGCGATGTGTTCCGCAAGATTGAAGGTGAGTGGCTGATCTTCCACCGCAGACCGCGCTATCTTCAGGACCGCTCGAAACCGTAAGCCCTGATGCGTCTTCGATCGAGACGGGCAAGCCTGCCCGCGCGCTTGCCGCAGCGCAAATAAAAAGGGCGGCCCCATACAGAGCCGCCCTTCTCTATTTCAGACCGGTGCTTCCGGAAAGAAGCTCAGGTCGGAAAGCGAATTACTTCAATTCAACCGTACCGCCAGCTTCTTCGATCTTGGTCTTGACCTCTTCAGCTTCGGCCTTGTTGACGCCTTCCTTGACAGCCTTGGGCGCACCTTCGACCAGGGCCTTGGCATCGGCGAGGCCGAGACCAGTGATAGCGCGGACTTCCTTGATCACCTGGATCTTCTTGCCGCCGTCGCCGGTAAGGATGACGTCGAACTCGTCCTTTTCTTCAGCAGCGGCACCGCCGTCACCACCGCCAGCGGCAGGGCCAGCAACGGCAACCGCAGCAGCAGCGGAAACGCCCCATGCTTCTTCAAGCGCGGTGGCAAGCTCTGCAGCTTCCAGAACGGTCAGCTTTGAGAGGTCTTCAACAATTTTCTGAATATCGGCCATTTAATTTCACTCCATCAAATCGGATCAGCCGCCCGCAACGATCTGTCTGCGGCACGGCGATGTGTTCTTACAAATACCGTTATGCGGCTTCCTTCGCGCCATAGGCACCAAAGACGCGGGCCAGCTTCGACGCCGGAGCGGTCGAAAGCTGAGCGATCTTGGTGGCCGGGGCGTTGAGGAGGCCAACCAGCGTGCCGCGCAGTTCATCGAGAGAGGGCAACGAGGCGAGTGCCTTGATACCTGCTTCATCGAGAATCTGCGTGCCCATCGATCCGCCAACGATTTCGAGCTTGTCATTGCTCTTGGCGAAATTGACAGCGACCTTCGCCGCTGCGACCGGGTCGACCGAAGTCGCCAGGGCAGTGGGGCCGATCAGCATATCGTCGATACCGGTATAATCGGTGTCGGCGATGGCGCGCTTGGCAAGACGGTTTTTCGCAACCTGGAAGGCCGCTCCTGCTTCCCGCATCTTCGTGCGCAGTTCGGTGGACTGATCCACCGACAGGCCCAGGTTGCGGGTGACTACCACCACGCCCACCTCGTTGAAGGTTGCGTTGAGCTGAGCGACCGCGTCGGCTTTTTGCGAACGATCCATGCCTTACTCCTTCACAATGACCGCGTGGGACATCCCGCACGGCCGGCTACGTTACCCCGCGCAGCAAACGCCGCGCGGATGGTCCGCCGAAGGGGAAGGAGATAGCGCTTTCGCGCCAGTGCCATCGTGCCAGAAGCCGCGATGGCCGTTAGAAACTCATTTCCCCGTCTAGGCCGGAAATTAAGAGGGCCAGATTACCCCCACCGACGGTCTCGGACGGATGACCAGCGAAAAGTCTCGTCGGTCGAGGCGGGCCTTTAACTTGCCGGCGGCCCAAGTCAAGGCGTTTCAGCCATTCTCANAGCCATGCAGATCGCCGCCGGGTTTGACTTGCGCAAGCTGCCCCCCTATATCGCTGCCACCAGATTGCTTCGAGCAAGGCGTGCCATACGCGGGGGCACGCAACCGGAAGGAAGCTCTGGTTTCCGTGAGACGATTTTCAAGGCTGCAGAACGGTGCCCGCTGGTGCCGTTTTTTCTGCGGCCTTCTCCGCGTCTCACGTATTATTCCGCCAGTTTGAAAATTTACTCCGCCGGCTCCCCAAAGGGTCGGCTTCAGGCAAAAGGCACATTGCTCTCATGGCGACAAAGGCTAAGGCTTCGGCCACCGGCAACGGAACCCAGAAGAAGCGCATCCGGAAGATTTTCGGTGACATTCACGAAGTCGTTTCGATGCCCAACCTCATCGAGGTCCAGCGCGAAAGCTACGAGCAGTTCCTGCGTTCCGATCCCGAAACGGGATATGTGTCGGGCCTGGAAAAGACATTGCGCTCGGTCTTTCCGATTCGCGATTTTGCCGGCGCTGCGGAACTGGACTTTGTCCATTACGAGCTTGAAGATCCGAAATACGACACCACCGAGTGTCGCCAGCGCGGGATCACATATGCCGCGCCGATGAAAGTGACGCTGCGCCTGATTGTTTTCGAGGTCGATCCCGAAACCGAAACCCGCTCGGTCCTCGATATCAAGGAGCAGGACGTGTACATGGGCGATATGCCGCTCATGACCGAGGACGGCACTTTCATCATCAATGGCACCCAGCGCGTCATCGTTTCGCAGATGCACCGTTCGCCGGGCGTGCTGTTTGACCATGATCGCGGCAAGACGCACTCATCCGGCAAGTTCCTGTTCGCGGCCCGTGTCATTCCTTATCGCGGCTCGTGGCTTGATTTCGAATTTGATGCCAAGGACATTGTCAATGTCCGGATTGACCGCAAGCGCAAGCTGCCGGTTACAGCGCTGCTTTATGCGCTTGGCGATGCGGTCATCAATATTGCTGACAGCAAGGGCGAAATCTCGGTTGGCGACATGATCTCGATTGACGGTCTTCGGCGTCCGGTTGAAGTACTTTCAGTTGATGGAAATGTCGTTTCGATCAAGTCTCCTGTCGGGCCTCTTCAGACAAGCGCGCAAATCACCGGCGAAGAGATCAACTTTACAGCGAAAGTCTCCAAAGTCCTCAAGCGGGGCATGGATGGCGCAGATATTCTCGATCACTTCTACGATATCGTTAATTGGAAGCGCGGCGCGGGCGATGTTGAGGGCGGCGGCTGGCTGCGGCCTTTTGTGCCCGCACAATGGCGCGGCGTGAAACCGACGTTCGATATTGTTGACTCCAAGACAGGCGAGGTGGTTTTCCCCACCGGCCAGAAAATCTCTCCGCGCGCGGCCAACAAGGCCGAGAAGGACGGGCTGACGGAATTGCTGCTCCCGACCGAGGAGATCTTCGGGCGGTATTCCGCGCATGATCTGATCGATGAAAAGACCGGGCGCATCTATATTGAAGCGGGAGACGAGGTCTCGCCCGAAAACCTTGAAGTGCTTGATGCTGCCGGTATCGACCAGCTCAATCTGCTCGACATTGATGACGTGAATACCGGCCCCTGGATGCGCAATACGTTGCATGCGGACAAGGCCGAGAATCGCGACATGGGCCTGGAATCGATCTACAAGGTGATGCGCCCCGGCGAGCCGCCAACGAAGGAAACCGCAGAGACGCTGTTCGAAGGCCTGTTCTTCGATGGTGAGCGCTATGATCTGTCGGCAGTTGGCCGCGTCAAGCTGAACATGCGCCTCAACCTCGATGCAGAGGATACGGTTACCACATTGCGCACCGAGGATATTCTCGCGGTGGTCAAGGAACTGGTGGACCTCAAGGACGGCAAGGGCGAGATTGACGATATCGATAATCTCGGNAATCGCCGCGTGCGGTCAGTGGGTGAACTGCTGGAAAATCAGTACCGCGTCGGCCTGCTGCGCATGGAACGCGCGGTGAAGGAACGGATGAGCTCGGTCGATGTGTCGACCGTGATGCCCAACGATCTGATCAACGCCAAGCCCGCCGTTGCGGCGGTGCGAGAGTTCTTTGGTTCAAGCCAGCTTTCGCAATTCATGGATCAGACCAATCCGCTGTCCGAAGTGACCCACAAACGCCGTGTGTCGGCGCTTGGGCCGGGTGGTCTGACGCGCGAACGTGCAGGCTTCGAAGTGCGCGACGTCCATCCCACCCATTATGGGCGTATCTGCCCGATTGAAACGCCGGAAGGCCCGAATATCGGCTTGATCAATTCGCTTTCAACCTTCGCCAGAGTAAACAAATACGGCTTTATCGAAACGCCTTATCGCAAGATTAGCGATGACAAGGTGACCGGCGAAGTCGTTTATCTCTCGGCGATGGAAGAACAGAAGCACACGGTGGCGCAGGCCTCTGCCGATCTCGATCCGAAGGGTGGCTTTGTAGAAGAGCTGGTTTCCGCGCGCGAAGCTGGCGAATTTGTGCTGGCCCCGCGTGAAAACGTCACGCTGATGGATGTCAGCCCCAAGCAGCTGGTCTCGGTTGCCGCATCGCTGATCCCGTTCCTGGAAAACGATGACGCCAACCGCGCGCTCATGGGATCGAACATGCAACGCCAGGCCGTGCCTTTGGTAAGGGCCGAGGCGCCGTTCGTTGGCACCGGCATGGAAGAAACCGTAGCACGCGATTCAGGTGCGGCGATTGCCGCCCAGCGCGGCGGCGTGATCGACCAGGTTGACGCCACACGTATCGTTATCCGGGCTGCAGGGGATATCGAGGCGGGCAAATCCGGCGTCGACATCTATTCGTTGCAGAAGTTCCAGCGTTCAAACCAGAACACCTGCATCAACCAGCGTCCGCTGGTGAAGGTCGGGGATCTGGTGACCGAAGGTGATATTATTGCCGACGGGCCTTCAACCGATCTGGGCGAACTGGCGCTTGGGCGTAACAGCCTTGTCGCCTTCATGCCGTGGAATGGCTATAATTACGAAGATTCGATCCTGATCTCCGAACGGATCGTCAAGGATGACGTCTTCACCTCGATCCATATCGAGGAATTCGAAGTCATGGCCCGCGATACCAAGCTTGGCCCCGAAGACATCACCCGCGACATTCCCAATGTCGGCGAGGAAGCCCTGCGCAATCTCGANGAGGCGGGCATCGTCTATATCGGAGCCGAAGTGCATCCTGGCGATATTCTTGTCGGCAAGATCACGCCCAAGGGCGAAAGCCCGATGACGCCTGAAGAAAAACTGCTGCGCGCAATCTTTGGCGAGAAGGCATCCGATGTGCGCGATACCTCGCTCAAATTGCCGCCGGGCGTCGCAGGCACGATTGTCGAAGTGCGGGTGTTCAACCGCCACGGTATCGAGATTGATGACCGGACCCGTGCCATCCAGAACGAGGAAATCGAACGCCTCGCCAAGGACCGCGAAGACGAGCGCGGCATTCTCAACCGCGCCACNTACAACCGCCTGCGCGAAATGCTGGTGGATCAGGTGGCTGCGGCGGCTCCCAAGGGTATCAAGAAGGGTGGCACGATCACCCTCGAAGGCCTTGAGGAAGTCGAGAAGCACGAGTGGTGGAAATTCGCGGTCGCCGACGACAAGGTTCAAAGCCAGCTCGAAGCGGTCAAGGTACAGTATGACGAGACGGTAAAGTCGATCCAGGACAAGTTCGAGGATCGCAAGGAGAAGCTGGAACGCGGCGACGAGCTGGCGCCAGGCGTGCTCAAGATGGTCAAGGTCTTTGTCGCGGTGAAGCGCAAGCTGCAGCCGGGTGACAAGATGGCTGGCCGCCACGGCAACAAGGGTGTCATCAGCCGCATTTTGCCGATTGAAGACATGCCGTTCCTTGAAGATGGAACGCCCGTCGATGTCGTGCTTAACCCGTTGGGTGTGCCCAGCCGCATGAACGTTGGGCAAATCTTCGAAACGCATCTGGGCTGGGCCGCGCGCGGCCTGGGCCAGCAGATCAAGACGGCGCTCGATGATTGGCGGCTGGCCAATCCCGATCCTGAAGCAGCCAAACCACCAGAAGCGGTGCGTGATAGGCTGAAGACGGTTTATGGAGAGCAGTATCACGATGATATCGATAGCCGTGATACCGCCTCGATCGTTGAACTTGCCGGGAATCTGACCAATGGCGTGCCAATGGGCACACCGGTGTTTGATGGTGCGCGTGAAGCCGATGTCACCTCGATGCTGGAGCTGGCGGACCTCGATTCGTCTGGCCAGTCGACACTCTATGATGGCCGCACCGGCGACGCGTTCGACCGCCAGGTCACCGTGGGCATCATTTACATGCTCAAGCTGCATCACCTTGTCGATGACAAGATCCACGCCCGTTCGATCGGTCCCTATTCGCTCGTCACCCAGCAGCCGCTGGGCGGCAAGGCGCANTTNGGTGGCCAGCGCTTCGGCGAGATGGAGGTCTGGGCGCTGCAAGCCTATGGCGCGGCTTACACCTTGCAGGAAATGCTGACGGTCAAGTCCGACGATGTGGTCGGGCGGACCAAGGTCTACGAATCGATTGTCAAAGGTGACGATACGTTCGAGGCTGGCATTCCCGAAAGCTTCAACGTGCTTGTCAAGGAAATGCGCTCGCTCGGCCTCAATGTCGAACTTTCCTCATTCAGTGACGGTGAGGATGACGATGATGACAAGTTGGCGGTGGCGGCGGAATAGCACCAATCGGGGCAGCCTTTTGCCGGGCTGCCCTGACTGCGCATCCGCCTGAGTTTTCACCCTTACCGGGGACTGTATAAAATGAACGACCTGACCAAATTCACCAACCAGCTGGCCAAGCCGGAATCCTTTGACCAGATCCAGATTGGCCTGGCTTCTCCTGAACGCATCCGTTCGTGGTCCTTTGGCGAGATCAAGAAGCCCGAAACGATCAATTACCGCACGTTCAAGCCCGAACGCGATGGCCTGTTCTGTGCCCGCATCTTCGGCCCGGTGAAGGATTATGAGTGCCTGTGCGGCAAGTACAAGCGCATGAAATACAAGGGCGTCGTCTGCGAGAAGTGCGGCGTCGAGGTGACCGTCACGAAGGTCCGCCGCGAACGTATGGGCCATATCGAACTGGCCGCGCCGGTCGCGCATATCTGGTTCCTGAAATCGCTGCCCAGCCGCATCGGCCTGCTGCTTGATATGCAGCTCAAGCAGCTGGAGCGGGTGCTCTATTTCGAAAGCTACGTCGTGATCGAGCCGGGCCTCACGCCGCTGGAAAAATTCCAGCTGCTGACCGAGGACGAACTGCTCGACGCGCAGGATGAATATGGCGAAGACGGCTTTTCCGCCGGTATCGGTGCGGAAGCCGTTAAGATCATGCTGATGGATCTCGATCTGCAGCAGGAAAAGGACGACCTGCTCGAAGAGCTTGCCACCACCAAGTCCGAACTCAAGCCCAAGAAGATCATCAAGCGGCTCAAGGTTGTCGAAAGCTTCATCGATTCTGGCAACCGGCCGGAGTGGATGATCCTTGAGGTTGTGCCGGTCATTCCGCCTGAACTGCGGCCGCTGGTTCCGCTCGATGGCGGCCGGTTCGCGACCTCGGATCTCAACGATCTCTATCGCCGCGTCATCAACCGCAACAACCGGTTGAAGCGATTGATGGAACTGCGCGCCCCGGACATTATCGTTCGGAACGAAAAGCGCATGCTGCAGGAATCGGTCGATGCGCTGTTTGACAATGGTCGCCGCGGCCGGACGATTACAGGTGCCAACAAGCGCCCGCTGAAATCGCTGTCCGACATGCTCAAGGGCAAGCAGGGCCGGTTCCGCCAGAACCTGCTGGGCAAGCGCGTGGACTATTCGGGCCGCTCGGTCATCGTGACCGGACCGGAACTCAAGCTGCACCAGTGCGGCCTGCCCAAGAAGATGGCGCTCGAACTGTTCAAGCCGTTCATTTACGCCCGGCTTGATGCCAAGGGCCTGTCGATGACGCTGAAGCAGGCCAAGAAATGGGTGGAGAAAGAGCGCAAGGAAGTTTGGGATATCCTCGATGAGGTGATCCGCGAACATCCGGTGTTGCTCAATCGCGCGCCAACGCTCCACCGCTTGGGCATTCAGGCGTTCGAGCCGGTTCTGATCGAGGGTAAGGCGATCCAGCTTCACCCGCTGGTCTGTTCTGCCTTCAATGCCGATTTCGATGGTGACCAGATGGCCGTGCACGTGCCGCTGTCGCTCGAAGCGCAGCTTGAAGCCCGCGTGTTGATGATGAGCACCAACAACATTCTGTCTCCTGCGAACGGCAAGCCGATCATCGTGCCCTCGCAAGACATGGTTCTTGGTATCTATTATCTGTCGATGGACCGCCAGGGTGAGCCAGGCGAAGGGATGCTGCTGGGCGATATGGCCGAAGTGCATCAGGCGCTCGAAGTGGGGGCCGTGACATTGCATTCCAAGATCGTTGCGCGCGTTCCGCAAACCGGTGAAGACGGCAAGGAAGTTCTTGCGCGCTTCGACACAACGCCGGGCCGGATGCTTATTGCCGAATGCCTGCCGCGCAGCCACAAAGTGCCGTTTGAAATCGTCAACCGCCTTCTTACCAAGAAGGAAATCGGTGACGTGATCGATCAGGTCTATCGCCACACTGGCCAGAAAGACACGGTGCTGTTTGCCGATGCGATCATGTCGCTCGGCTTCCGGCACGCTTTCAAGGCGGGCATTTCCTTCGGCAAGGATGACATGATCATTCCTGATTCGAAGGTTGGAATGGTCGAAGAAACCAAAACTCTGGTGGCTGATTACGAGCAGCAATATCAGGACGGCCTGATCACCCAGCAGGAAAAATACAACAAGGTGATTGATGCCTGGAGCCGCTGCGGCGATCAGGTGGCTGCGGCGATGATGGACGAGATTGAAGCGACGCCCATCGATAAGGACGGGCGTGAAGCGCAGATCAACTCGATTTACATGATGAGCCATTCGGGCGCGCGTGGTTCGCCAGCGCAGATGAAACAGCTTGCCGGGATGCGCGGCCTGATGGCCAAGCCTTCGGGCGAAATCATCGAGACGCCGATCATCTCGAACTTCAAGGAGGGCCTGACCGTCCTTGAATACTTCAATTCCACTCACGGCGCCCGCAAGGGCCTGGCCGATACCGCACTGAAAACGGCGAACTCAGGTTATCTGACCCGCCGCCTGGTTGATGTGTCGCAGGATTGCGTCGTTGTGGTAGAGGACTGCAAGACCGATCGCGCGCTGGAAATGCGCTCGATCGTGCAGGGCGGCTCGACCATCGCTTCACTTGGCGAACGGATTCTCGGCCGGACCCTGGCTGAAGACATCGCCGACAAGGAAGGCAATGTGATCGTCAAGGACGGCACTTTGCTTGATGAGCCGACTGTCAAGGCAATCGAGGCAACCGGCATCCAGGCCGCGCGCATTCGCTCGCCGCTGGTTTGCGAAGCCGAGCAAGGCGTATGTGGCAAATGCTACGGGCGCGATCTGGCCCGTGGTACGCCGGTCAATATTGGTGAGGCCGTAGGCGTTATCGCCGCGCAGTCGATCGGTGAACCGGGCACGCAGTTGACGATGCGGACCTTCCACATCGGCGGTGCCGCGCAGGTCAACGAGACCAGCCATCTTGAAACATCGTGCGACGGCAAGGTCGAATATCGCGACATGCCAACCATCAAGGACAAGCGCGGCAGGCTGCTCAGCCTGGCACGCAATGGCGAAATCATCGTGATCGATGCCGATGGGCATGAGCGTGAAATCCATAAGGTTCCTTATGGCACCAACCTGCTCCACAAGGATGGTGGCAAGGTGAAAGAGGGTGATCGCCTGGCGGAATGGGATCCGTTCACGCTGCCGATCATCACTGAAACCAAAGGCATTGTGAAATATCAGGATCTGATCGACGGCCGCACCATGACCGAGCAGGTCGACGAGGCGACGGGCATCGCCCAGCGTGTTGTCACCGAAATACGGACATCGGGACGCGCGAAAAAGACAGAAGACGTTCGCCCCCGCCTGACACTGCTCAACGAGGCTGGCGATGAGAGCGAGGCGGCGCGCTATATGCTTGCCCCTGGCACGACGCTTTCGGTCGAGGACGGCCAGGAAGTCGAGGCGGGTGAGGTTCTGGCCAGGGCCAGCCGTGAAGCCGCCAAGACTCGCGACATCACCGGCGGTCTGCCGCGCGTTGCCGAGCTGTTCGAAGCGCGCAAGCCAAAGGACAACGCGATCATCGCCAAGACCTCTGGCCGCATCGAATTTGTCCGTGAATACAAGGCGAAGCGCAAGATTGCGATCATTCCTGAGGAAGGCGATCAGGTTGATTATCTGATTCCCAAATCCAAGGTGATCGATGTCCAGGAAGGTGACTGGGTCAAGAAGGGCGACAATCTGATCTCCGGTTCGCCCGATCCGCATGACATTCTTGAAGTGCTGGGTGTGGAAGCGCTGGCCGAATATCTCGTCGCGGAAATCCAGGAAGTTTACCGGTTGCAGGGCGTGAAGATCAACGACAAGCACATCGAGGTGATCGTTCGCCAGATGCTGCAGAAGGTCGAGATCACCGATGGCGGCGATACCACGCTGCTGCCGGGCGAGCAGGTCGACTATGAGGAAATGAACGAGGTCAATTCCAAGCTCACCAAGCGGCAGAAGCCTGCGCAGGGCAAACCGATCCTGCTGGGCATCACCAAGGCCAGCTTGCAGACTCGTTCGTTCATTTCGGCTGCGTCCTTCCAGGAAACGACCCGCGTGCTCACGCAGGCCGCGCTGGAAGGCAAGCAGGACTCGCTGATCGGCCTGAAGGAAAACGTGATCGTCGGGCGCCTTATCCCAGCCGGAACCGGCGCCGGGATGAACCGCGTTCGCGTCGCCGCATCCAGCCGCGATGCCGCGCTGCGCGCTCAGTACAAGAAAGCCCAGGATGCGATTGAAGCAGCCCAGGCGGCTGAAGAAGCTGAGGCCGCTGAAGCAGCTGAGGCATCCAAACCTGAAGAGGTTGAAGTGGCAGTCGTTGAGGAAGCCGCTGATGCGCAAATGAACGAGGATGCGTTGCGCGCTGCGCTCGCTGGCGAAATACCTGTCGAGACAGACGCCGACACAGCCCAGGATGGTGAAGAGGAAGCCGGCGAGGAATAATTCTCGCTGCTTCTGCGTCACAGTAAATGCCCCGGTGGAGCGATCCATCGGGGCTTTTTACTGGCTGCAATATCTACACAGGCTGGAACGCTGGCTCAGTTTGGGCGGCGCTTCGGGATGGCTCAATCCGGCGGAGGCTCGTATCGCAGCACGCCTGCCCAGCGCATTTCACCATTGTTATCTCGCGGGTGGATGGTCCCGTCCACAACGGGCACTTCGGTAAAGTCGAAAGGGCTTATCCCTTCAAGGCAGGCGACATTGATGCCGTACTGGTTCGGGTTGGAGCGCCTTTGGTGATGCGTGTAAATGCCGCAGGTGCTGCAGAAAAAATGCTGCGCCTCGCCTGTGTTGAAGCGGTAGCTGGTAAGGTTATCCTGGCCTTGTAGGAAGCGGATACCGCCAAGGTCAGCGGATACGGCGATGGCGCCGCGCATCCTGCAATAGGAACAGGTGCAGCGGCGGATGGTGTTGAAGCCATCGGTCAGAGCGGCTTCGAAGCGCACCGCGCCGCAATGGCATTGGCCTATATGGGTTGCCTTGGCTTCTGGCACTGCCGCCACCTCCTGTGATCTGCCGGCAGGTTGTTGCCGGCCGCGTTCTGCGGACATCATAAAAAGGATCGGCCAGGATTGCCACGCCGGGCTTGGCTGCCAGCGTTGTTCGCCATAGGATGGGGCCATGCACAAACGAATGACCGTCTTTTGCTTGTTCGCGGCATTGCCGCTGGCTGCCTGCGGCGCGGCGACGGGATCACCGCCGCCTGCATCCACACATGTTCCGCCACCGCCCATCAGTGCGCCACCCGCACCATCCTATCCCGGCGAGCAGACAAAGATTCTCAGTCAGCACGATGCAGACAGGCTGCGCCGCAACAAGGGCGTGACGCTGCAATGGCTTGACTGGAATACACGCGGCACGGTGGTTGTGTCTCCGCGCGACGGGCTATGGTCGCTGCGCGCGGCGCAGTCCGAAGCGGCGGGGCCGGGCCGCCTGTTTCTCGACGGGGCAATCCTCGAAATTGGCGAGGGCTATTTCACCTTTCGCGGCACGATCCGCATATCCGACACGCCCGACCATGGGCGGACCTGCAAGCTGGACAAGACGTGGCATTTCGCAGTGACGCAGAACCGCCCCTATTACCGTCTGCGGGAATTTGAATGGTGCGACTATCTGACCGATTACGTCGATATCTATTTCTGATGGCAAGCACATGAAGAGGCCTTCCCAAACCAGCACGGGACGTGTCTAAGGCTCGCAAGATAGAGCCAAGCCATTGAAGCGCGGCCACCGGAGAGGAACGGGCGTTGGCAGCAAAGCCGGATGCGGGGCTGAACGAGTGGAGGAAAGGTTGGCCGGTTGTCACAGCCAGCCTTGCCGGATTCACGCTGGCTTCCTTTTACACCTTCTCGTTCGGCGCGTTCATTGCACCCATCGAAGAGGAATTTGGCTGGAGCCGGGCTGAAATCAGTATTGGCCTGTCGGTCATAACAATATCTGCCGGCTTATTGACCCCGCTGTTGGGCATGATTGTTGATCGCTTCGGGCCAAGGCGGGTCGGGCTTCCCGGTGCAATTAGCTATATGTTGACCTTCGGCATTCTGGGCCTGACGACAGACAATGTCTGGGTCTGGTGGGGGCTNTGGTCTCTACTNTCGTTGACCATCATCGGGATTAAGCCGCTGGTATGGACGACCGCTGTTGCCTCAACTTTTACGCGAACCCGCGGGTTTGCGCTGGCGGTCGCCCTGTGTGGCGGCGGTCTGGCCTCGGCATTCGCGCCGGCTCTCGCAACCCTGGGCGATCGATACGTTCGGCTGGCGGTTGGCCTATCCGTTTCTGGGATTGTCGATGGGGGCGGTGATTGTCCCGATCCTCTATTTCGGGCTGCATAGCGGTGCTGACAAGGCCAAGGCCAAGGCGAGTAAAACGGATGCGAAGCAGCCGGATACTATCCTGTATGGCGTAAGCGCGAGGAAGGCNTTCAAGACCGCGTCGTTTTTCCAATTGGCCATTGCCGCATTCCTGTTCACCGTGGCGGCAATTGGCCTGGTGCCCAATTTGATGCCCATTCTGTCATCATTTGATTTTGGCCGGACAGAAGCCGCCGCGATTGCCGGCACCGCGGGCCTGGCCTCGATAGGCGGGCGATTGGTTACAGGCTTCTTGCTGGACCGGCTGCCAGCAAATCTTGTCGCGGGAACAGTTGTCGTGCTGCCAATTATCAGTTGCCTGCTGCTCCTGTCCTTTCCCGGCGATACAATGATCGCGATTATAGCGGTGATGATCATCGGCCTGTCGCTTGGATCGGAGGTTGATGTCATGGCGTTCATGACAGCGCGCCAGTTCGGAACCTTGAGTTACGGCACCATCTTCGGCGTTATCTCCGGGCTTTGGGCTATCGCCAGCGGGATCGGGCCAACCGCTGCGAACCGGATTTATGATGTGACAGGCGGGTATGAACTGGCGCTGCAAGGCGCAATTCCGCTGTTCGCGGCGACATCGATCCTCTTGTACACGCTGGGCAAGCCGCTTGAATTTGCCAATTCGGGCCGGGAGCCCACACCGGTGCAATGACCTGTGCACCGCCCCTTCAGGCCGAATCAGGAGCCGATTGAATGTCAGACAAGAAGGCACAGGAAAGCGAATTTAGAACTGGATGGCTCGTCGCCTTCGCCGCCATGTCTGGCTTCTACTTGTCGGCAACCTACACGTTCACGGTAGGGGCGTTCATCGCACCGCTGGAGGCTGAGTTTGGCTGGACCCGCGCGCAAATAACCTTCGGCATCACGATTATTACCTTCTCCGGTGCGTTTTTGTCGCCCGTGGCCGGATTGATGGTTGATCGTTGGGGGCCACGGCGCCTTGGCGTTCCCGGCGCATTGATTTTCGCAGTTACCTTTGGCCTGCTGGGGCTGACCACAGGCAATATCTGGGTGTGGTGGCTCCTCTGGTTATCACTGGCTGTCGGGTTTATTTCTCTTAAACCGCTGGTCTGGGCCACCGCCGTCGCTTCCACTTTCGATCGCAAGAGGGGCTTTGCGCTGGCTATTGCCCTGTGCGGAAGCGGCTTAGCCTCCACTTTCACGCCGTCTTTGGCAACCTGGTCAATTGACACATTCGGCTGGCGGATGGCCTTCCCGTTCATTGGCGTGGTTGTTGGCCTGGGCATTTTTCCGATCCTGTATTTCGGCCTGCACAGCGGGGCGGATAAAGCGAAAGCCAAAAAACCGGATATAGCCAAAAGCGCGCCGCCGGTTACAGGTGTTGGTGTGCGTGAGGCATTTGTGTCGCTCACCTTTTTCAAGCTGGCGCTGGGGGCTTTCCTGTTTACGCTGGGGGCGATGGGGCTCGTGCCGAATCTTCTCCCGATACTGACCTCGTTTGAAATTGGCCGAACCGAGGCCGCCGCGATCGCTGGTGCGGCAGGCGCTGCTTCAATCGTCGGCAGGCTGACAACCGGATACCTACTTGACCGGTTCAATCCCAACATGATTGCCGGAACAGTCGTGTTCCTGCCGGTAATAAGCTGTCTCTTGTTGCTTTCATTCCCAGGCCACACGGGGTTCGCAATCACGGCAGCGCTCGTAATTGGTATTTCACTGGGCTCTGAGGTCGATGTCGTTGCTTTCCTGACAGCGCGCCAGTTCGGAATGGCTCGTTACGGAACGATCTTTGGTGTCATATCCTCGATGTGGGCATTTGCTTCGGGCATGGGCCCACTGACGATAAACTATATTTACGATGTGACGGGCGGATATGAACTGGGCCTAAAACTTGCGATCCCGCTGTTCTTGATCACATCGCCACTGTTCTTCACGCTTGGCAAGCCTCTCGATTTCGCAAACACCGGTCAGGCGGCAGCGGCAGCAAACTA
>JGI24723J26617_10001580_pt1 | contig 19774 bp, 19 predicted proteins | sample Cruoilmetagenom6_FD_26617 | JGI IMG/M metagenome (IMG submission 26617)
TCCGCGCGCCAGATCTCCAGCCTGTGCCAAGGCACGCGTTTCACCATGCGGCCGCCCGCCCGGAGCCGTCCAGCCGCGCCCGACAATGCGCCCATCGCGCACGATTACACAGCCTACGGATGGGTTTGGCCAACATGCACCTTGCCCGCGGCGGCCCAACGACAGGGCCAGCGCCATAAACCGTGTGTCGCTTTGGCTCACTCGTCTTCCGGCGCGGGGGGGCGCAGTTCGGAAACAAACGTCTCAAAATCATCTGCTTCCTGGAAGTTCTTGTAAACGCTGGCAAANCGNACATAAGCCACTGTGTCAATCCGGTTCAGCGCCTCCATCACGATCTCTCCGATCATCGAGGACTGGATGTCGGTTTCGCCCATGCTTTCCAGACGCCGCACGATTCCGGAAATCATCTGGTCGATCCGTTCCGGATCAATCGGGCGTTTCTGCATTGAGATGCGGATCGAGCGCTCCAGCTTGTCGCGGTCGAATTCTTCACGTTTGCCGGTGGTCTTGATCACCACCAGATCGCGCAGCTGCACTCGCTCGTATGTGGTAAACCGTCCGCCGCATGCCGGGCAGAACCGCCGCCGCCGGATCGCAACGTGATCTTCGGCGGGTCGTGAATCTTTTACCTGTGTGTCGATATTTCCGCAAAACGGGCAGCGCATCAGCCGTCCCCCATGTTCGTTTCTGCCTCAGACTTGTGGGCGCTCAGGCTCACTTATCCACAAGTATAGGGCCTCCGCTAGGATTTGGGTAGGGGCGATTTTGCACCCCAACATACAGCAAGTCAGCTGTTGCCAAGATGCGCCGCCACCTGCCGTTGATGCGGCGCATTTCGGTGCTCGAACAGGTAGATGCCCTGCCAGGTGCCCAGAACCGCGCGACCGTTTGTTACCGGAATCGACAGGCTGACCGGCAAAATCGCGGACTTGATGTGCGCGGGCATGTCGTCGGGCCCCTCGGCCGTATGGCGCAGATACCCCATCGAGGCATCGGACGCCGGTGGCACCAGTCGGTGAAAGAACGCCGACAGATCATCCATGACCGCCGGATCGGCATTTTCCTGGATCAACAACGAACAGGAAGTATGACGCACAAACAACGTCATCAACCCGTCGTGCAACGCGTGCCCNTCAAGCCACCGGGTAACNTCTGCGGTAATCTCGTAAAGGCCGGTGCCGGATGTGTTGATGACAAATTCCGTCTGCATGAGATTATATCTGGCCGGTCACGCGCCCACGATCAAGCCTCCACGCAAGCCCTGAGCAACTCCGAGTCATCAGAATTCATGCACCCTGTTGCCGATGCAATATGACTGGGCCAAAGTTGCATTCAGATTGTCCCCGACCCGATCCACTGAAAGCGTGAACATGGTCNTCAGATCCGCATCCTGGGGCGGGACCAGCGAAAACAGAACCGCCCGGTTCCAGTTCCGGGTCTGGGCCGGAGCCGGGCCGCGCACCAGATAGACCCGCTGGGCTGCACCGGCCCCAAGCGCACGGCGGGCGAAATCCCCGGCAGCGCACCAGAATTCCTGTCCGCCNGACCCCGGNCTGCCGACCACTTCNAACACAGTTTCGGAAACAAGTTCAACGTGATGCCGGTTATCGGCAGTCCACGCCCCGGACAGACCGGGTGCCATTGCCAACACGAGTGTCAGNGCAAATCCATTCACAGCATTCATAAGTTTCTCCTTTGCACATGCGTCCCAACCAGGGATCAATTACCAACCGCGCGGGATAAACGGGTCAAAGCGGCTCCCGCCCAGGCAATACTGAAAGGCGGCGGCGGCGGTCAGATTGTCACCAACCGCCTTGACTGACAGGGAAATTCCCGGTGACGCCGAGGCGTTTTCCGGAGGTGACAAAGAAAACTGAACCGCCTTGCGACCCGATTGTACCACACTTGGGCCAATTGCCTTCCAGATATATACGCGCGTTGTCGCGGGCATGCGCAGGGCGTGGCGCACGTAATCCCCGGCACCGCACCAATAATCCGCAGCACTGGACCCTGGCCTGCCGATGACTTCGAACTCGGTTTTTGAGACCGCAAAGACATCATGCCAGTTGTGCGCACGCCAGGCCCCAACCCAACCGGGCATTGCAGCCAGAACGGTGACCAGGAGTGCGTTTTTCCACCACATCATTACGGCTCCCTTCGGTTTCTTCATACCACAAGTGCCGGAGCAGCAATCAGAAACGCTCCGGTCCCATATTGCAATACTGGTTGGCCTGCGTCACCGACATGTTATCACCCACCTTCAATGAGTTCAGGCTAAGCGACGGACCCGTAGGCGTAATTCCTGCCGCCGCAGGATCCAACGTGAACTGCACCGACGAGCGACGCCCGGTTGTCACGCTCTGCCCGCGCCCGCGCGCGATATAGATGGTGTCTTGCCAACCCGCCCCCAATGCACGGCGCGCATAATCTGCCGCGCCGCACCAATAGTCGTACCCAGAGCCCGAGCCTCGGGCAACGACTTCGAATACCGCTTTGTTCACCGGTGCCACACGGGTGCCGCGCTTGCCGGAAAAGGCCAGAGCGGGGTCGGGCACCAGCATGGGCAACAATGCCAGCATTGCACTCGTTGCGAAGAATCGCCTGGTTTTCTGCATCGCATTGGCCCTTCTAAAGCCGCTTCCGGGCGGCATGCCTATCATGCCGACCATATGGCCGCTGTATCAAATTTCTGAAACCAATAGCCCGAATCAACCGTTGCAGAAATTTCTTGCCAGGCTGGCATGCATATGCCCGCCAACATTCAATTCGTTCAGATTATCCGAAAGCGGCGCGGGTGTTATCCCTGCGGCCGCAGGATCAATTGTAAACTGGGCGGCTGAACGGCGGCCAGTGGTTTCACTTTTCCCTGCACCGCGAACTACGTAAATCTCTGTTTTCGGTGATTTTTTCAGAACGGTTTCAACAAACATCCCCGCCGCGCACCAAAACGCAGCGCCACCATGCGCGCCCTCAGAGACGGCTTCGTAAACCACATCATTGACTGGATTAATTTCGAACCCGGCGTGAGTCATAGAGTTCTTGGCAACGGCATTTGTGGCCATAAACGCAAGCGCACAAGCGGCAATACTAACTTTGTTCATTTGGGCAACCTTTCAAAATCCACACGCGCAGAGTAAATCAGCGACAGGTTTGCGCAAGGGACTAATTCTACACGATCCCGCTATCTGTTTCTTGACCGGCGGTCGCAGATCAACTGTTGAGCGGCCGGAGTTAGAGTGCGTGGGTCAGCACCCACCTTACACCTTTGTCAAAGAAACCTGTCCAGGTATCCGAAAATTGCTTTGGCCACATCGGCATTGTGAATTCTGACGGTTATTTCACCGTCCTGAACCTCATTGGCACCAGGGAAAACCGCTTTTTCACGTCCTCAGAATCCAAACTTCCGGCTAATCGTGCCAGATGCCACAATTCGTCTTTCGAGCGCATTTACTGATCCAGGAATGACCGCAATTTCCGGGACCGGCTGGGATGCTTCAACTTGCGCAACGCCTTGGCCTCGATCTGGCGGATACGTTCGCGGGTCACGCTGAATTGCTGGCCGACTTCCTCAAGCGTGTGATCGGTGTTCATGCCAATGCCGAACCGCATCCGCAGCACCCGTTCCTCGCGCGGGGTCAGCGAGGCCAGAACCCGCGTCGTGGTTTCTTTCAGGTTCTCCTGAATGGCCGAATCCAGCGGCAGGACCGCATTCTTGTCCTCGATGAAATCACCAAGCTGGCTGTCTTCCTCGTCGCCAATCGGCGTTTCCAGCGAAATCGGCTCCTTGGCGATCTTCATCACCTTGCGCACTTTCTCAAGCGGCATTTGCAACTTTTCGGCCAGTTCCTCGGGCGTTGGTTCGCGACCGATCTCGTGCAGCATCTGCCGACCCGTGCGCACCAGCTTGTTGATTGTCTCGATCATATGCACCGGAATACGGATGGTGCGGGCCTGATCTGCGATGGATCGGGTGATCGCCTGGCGGATCCACCAAGTTGCATAGGTGCTGAATTTATAGCCGCGGCGGTATTCGAACTTGTCCACCGCCTTCATCAGGCCAATGTTACCTTCCTGAATTAGATCAAGGAATTGCAACCCGCGGTTGGTGTATTTCTTGGCGATGGAGATAACCAAACGCAGGTTCGCCTCGACCATTTCCTTCTTGGCCTGACGTGCTTCCTTCTCGCCTTTTTGCACCTGTTGCACGATGCGGCGGAATTCACTGATATCAAGGCCGACATACTGGCCAATCTGGGCCATATCAGCGCGCAGACCTTCGGCCTTCTCGGTCGAGCGTTCGATGAACATCTGCCAGCCGCGCCCCGGCTTTTCGCCCATGTCGGAAAGCCAGTTGGGATCCAGTTCGCGCCCGCGATAGGCCTCGACGAATTCGCGCCGGTTGATCCGCGCCTGATCGGCCAGTTTGACCATCGAACCATCCAGAGCCATCACCCGGCGGTTGATGCCGTAAAGCTGGTCGATCAGCGCATCAATCCGGTTGTTGTGCAGATGCAGCCCATTCACCAGTTCAACAATCTCAGAGCGCAAAGCCTGATACTTTGCTTCGTCCTTTTTGCTGAACGACCCGTCTTCGTTCAGGGTCGCCGAAATCCGGCTGTCCTGCATTTCCGACAATTGCGCGTAGTCGTTGGAAATCCGCTCAAGCTCNGTCAAAACCTGCTCTTTCAGAGCAGCCTCCATCGCGGCGAGCGACATGTTGGCCTGTTCTTCCTCGTCGTCGTCATCATCATCAGTGGTGATGGGATTGCCATCGGCATCCAGTTCCGGTTTGCTCTCGGACTCGGACTCGGGGTTGGTGGCTTCGGTCGCGGCGGTGGACGTAGTGGTGGTGCCTGCGGCGGCATTGACCACCGGCTCCTCGACTTCGCCATCCTCGTTCATCTGGTTGCCAAAGGTGGTTTCCAGATCAATCACGTCGCGCAGCAGAATATCTTCGGACAACAATTCGTCGTGCCAGATGGTGATCGCCTGAAAGGTCAGCGGGCTTTCGCATAGCCCCAGGATCATCGTCTTGCGCCCGGCCTCGATCCGCTTGGCAATGGCTATCTCGCCCTCGCGGCTAAGCAGTTCAACACTGCCCATCTCGCGCAGGTACATGCGCACCGGATCATCGGTGCGGTCCAGCTTTTCAGACGTACCGCTGCCCAGCGTGATTTCGCGGGTGCCCGCCGTTGTGGCCACCTCGGTCGAACCTTTGGCCTCTTCCTCTTCGGCCTCTTCGCCTTCGATAATGTTGATGCCCATTTCCGACAGCATCGACATCACATCTTCGATCTGTTCGGAACTGACCTGATCGGGCGGCAAAACCTGATTAAGCTGATCGTAAGTAATATAGCCTTTCTCGCGTGCATCGCCGATCATCTTCTTGACGGCGGCCTGACTCATATCCAGCGAGATTTCTGCGTCCTGATTGTCGGGCTTGCGGTCGTCAGCGTCTTTGGGGGCCATGAAATGCTCCTGCAGGGGCTATGGGTGATTCGTTTGAAAGCGAATCATTAGCGTCATCTGGTGATTCGGCTACCCGTTTAGCTGGTTTTCTTTGCTTTTTCTTTAGCAAAATTACGTTATCTTCGAGGCTTGGCAAAATTGATCTGCCCCACAAGGGCCCCAAAGGTGTTCCGTTCCTCGCGCTTGATTCGCGCGCCATTATCGGCTGTGTCGTATTCTGCCTTGTCTTCGTTTTCGCTCCGCTCGGCCTTGTTGCGGGCCTCGGCGGCCTGCCCCAGACGCCAGGTCATCGCCTCATCTGCGACACCGGACAGCTCTTCGGCGGCTTCGGCTATCTCGGCGCTCAGGCCCCGTCGCGATTCAAGTTTTGAGAGCTCTTCTCCCAAGGTCATTCTGGCAATTTCAACGTCGCCGGGGTTGCGGATACAGGGGCTAATTGCGACATGGCGAAGCGAGGTCAGATTTTCAAGGGCTTCGTCCCCCAATTGTCCAGATATTGCCGCTGCGAGCGTCGTGGGCGTATCAGTGGCGTGGCGCAAAATCAGATCGCGCAGCCGTGCATGGTTGGGGTCAGCACAGACCATCGCCTCAATCCCGGCCTCGAATTCGATTATCACTTCGGGCGTGGCAAGCAGGCTGGCCAGAATGACGGCTTCGCGCAGATGGTCCTGCACCATGTCGCCCGACGCGACCAAAAGCGAGGATTTAGTGCCGGCAAGCGGCGCTTGCGGGGCGGGTTTTCCGCCTTTCCAGGCCGATTTCCCCTTGGCAGAGCGGCGGGCCTGAAACAACTGCCACCGCAGGTTCTTGATTTCCTGACCATAATGACTGCGGATCGACGGATCGCGGATCAACCGGATCTTTTCGCGCAAGGTCTTGTCAAGTGCTGCCTTGCGTTCGGGGCTGTCAAAAACCTTGCCGTCGGTTTCGCGCTGCCACAGCAGTTGCACCATCGGCACCGCCTTTTCCACCAGCGCGCGCATGGCCCCGGCCCCTTCGGCGCGGATCAGGTCATCGGGATCCTGGCCCTCGGGCATCATCGCAAAGCGCAGGGATTGCCCGGCCTCAAGCAGCGGCAGCGACAGATCAATCAACCGCAGCGCCGCGCGCAGACCCGCCGCATCGCCATCCAGCGCGATCACCGGTTCGGGGGCAATCCGCCACAGCATCTGCAACTGGTTTTCCGTCACCGCCGTGCCCAGCGGGGCCACCGCCGCGCCAAACCCCGCCTCGGACAGGGCGATCACATCCATGTATCCTTCGGCCACCAGCAGCGGCTGTCCCTTGCCCGCCGCCGCGCGGGCCGGCGCGAGATTGTAAAGACAGCGGCCTTTGTCGAACAATTCGGTCTCGGGAGAATTGAGGTATTTGGCGTTGTCGGCCGGGTCCATCGCCCGCCCACCAAAGGCAATCGCCCGCCCGCGCCCGTCACGGATCGGGTACATGATGCGGTTGCGGAATGTGTCGTAGGGTTTGCCGCCCTTGCTGGAGGGCTTGGCAAGCCCCGCGCCCAGGATCAGTTCCTTGTCCACACCTTTGGCGGTCAGGTGATCCCACAGCCCCTGCCAGCCATCCGGGGCAAAGCCGATTTCCCAGCGTTCCAGCGCCGCGTCTTTAAGCCCCCGCCCCGCCAGGTAGTCCCGCGCGCCGCCCCCGGCCCCGGTATTCAGTTGCAGGCGGAAATATTGCACTGCCTGCTCCATCACTTCGACCAACTGGGTGCGGTGATCGGATTTCTCCTGCGCCCTGGGATCCTGGGCCGGCATGGTCATACCGGCCTCGCGGGCCAGAATGCCGATGGCCTCGATGAAACTCACATTCTCGGTTTCGCGCACGAAGGAAATCGCATCGCCCTTGGCCTGACAGCCGAAGCAATAATAGAATCCCTTGCGGTCATCGACGTGAAAGGACGCGGTTTTTTCCTGATGAAACGGGCATGGGGCCCACATGTCGCCCTTGCCCTGATTTGATTTACGCATGTCCCACGTGACTTTACGTCCGACAACCGAGGAAAGGCTGGCGCGATCGCGTAGTTCGTCGAGAAATCCGGGGGGCAGAGACATGGTCTGTTATCCCAGTACGGGCGGGGGGCTGTCCAGCCCTACTGCTGCATACACAGTTCGTTCCAGACGGCGGACAGGTCTTCGGTCTTGATAACCTTGCGTTTCTTTTCATAAACCCAAGGTGCCATCAGCGGGATCGCCGCATTGTAATTTTCCGGCCAGGTGGGGTTTGTCGCGGCGATGGCGGCGGGCACTTCGCGTTCCTTGACCCGGTCCAGCCGGGCCTGCTGAATCGCGGCGACCACATCGGCCTGATAACCACAGCTTTCCTTTTGGGTTTCAGCAGCAAACGCGGGCGCGGCCAGCAGGCAGGTAAGAACGGCAAGGCGGATCATCAGGCAATCTCCGGAATCAGTTGGGTTTACCCAGACTACCTGTGCGCGGCCACGCCTTCCATGGCCGTTTTCAGGTCATGCACCAGGGTTTCAGCCATTGACCGGAACACCATGATCTGAAACGCATTTTCCCCCGTTTTTGTCAGCGATGCCATCATGTGCGCCATATCCGTGCGCGCCGTGTGGCCCCGTTTGAACCGGCTTGCCCGCAAATCCAGCGGCACCAGCCGGGCCAGAACCTTCAACACGCCCTGGCCTTCCAGCCGCACAACAGCCCAGGCGTCGGATTGGTCGGTCAAAGCCGCGTATTCGGCCAGCGACACATCCGGCTGTGGGCCCATAAGCAAAGCCTGCCCCTGCGAGAACCAGATAGCCCGCCCGCCCGCCTTGCCAGTGGCGCGGCCCGGTGATGGGAACCCCATGCCATGCGCCGATTTCATCGCCTTTGACAGGTCGTCTTCTCTTCCCCGATACGGCGCAAGAGAGGTCATCGCGGCGGGCAGGTCTTCGCCGGCGGTCACGCCGCCGATAGTCANCGGCAACAGCCCCTCGCAGGGGGATCTGGCGGTCAGGTCAGCCACGCACGCGCCCTCCTTCGGGATCAAAGAACACCGGATTCACCACTTCGCACAGGGTCTCGATGCCGCGCAGATGATCGACCATGCGAATGGTCTCGCCATGGCGGGCAGGGCCGTTTTTCAAAAACCCAAGCGCGATCATATGCCCGAAAGTCGGCGAAAACGCGACGGAGGTGACATAACCCTGGCCGTTGATCCGCACCGCATCATCGTCCTGTCGGAACAGATGGGCACCGGCGGTCAGTTGCTTGATGGCCCCGGTTGGTTTCAGCCCGACCAGCTGCGCGCGGGCCTCATCCGTCAGGCCGGGGCGCTGCGACATGGTTTTGCCAATACAGTCCTTTTTGGCCGACACCATGCCCGCCATGCCGATATCAAACGGTGTGACCCGCCCGTCAATTTCGGAATGAGTGATAAAGCCCTTTTCGATCCTCAGAACGTTCAGCGCCTCCATCCCGTATGGACCTCCGCCCAGCTTTTCGGCCCTGTCCAGCAACAGGCGGAACAGCGCGTCGCCGAAACGCGCCGGCACAGCCAGTTCATACGCATGTTCGCCAGAAAACGAGATGCGGAACAGGCGGGCGGCGATGCCTTGAACCGCAACCGCGCCGCAGGCCATGAATGGCCAGTCATCAGGTTTCAGCGGTTCACCCAGCAACCCGTTCAGCAGGTCACGCGATTTTGGCCCGGCGATGGCGAATTGCGCCCATTGTTCGGTTACAGAAATGAACGACACGTCCAGATGCGGCTTTAACCCCTGATGCGCAAAATCCAGATGGCGCATCACTTCGCCCGCCGCCGCCGTGGTGGTGGTCATCAAATAATGCGACTCTGCCAGACGCGCGGTGGTGCCATCATCCATCACATGCCCGTCTTCACGCAGCATCAGGCCGTATCGCACCCGCCCCACCTTCAGCGTGCTGAACTGGCCGGTATAGACGAAATCCAGCAGTTCGGCCGCACCGGTGCCCTGAATGTCGATCTTGCCCAAGGTGGACACATCGCACACCCCGACCGATCCGCGCACCATATTCACCTCGCGGTCACAGGATTGCCGCCAGTTGGTCTCTCCCTTGGTGGGGAAATAGCTGGGGCGATACCACAACCCCGCCTCGATCATCGGCGCGGCGCGTTCGACGGTGGCTTTGTGCGAAGTGGTAAACCGCTCGGGCGCAAAGCCGGCCCCCTGCCCCGTCGCGCCCAGCGCCGCAATGGCAACCGGGCTATAGGGCGGGCGAAATGTGGTGGTGCCGGTTTGCGCGATACCGCGCCCGGTGGCATCGGCCAGCACCGCCAACGCGTTGACGTTGGAGTTCTTGCCCTGATCGGTGGCCATGCCTTGGGTGGTATAGCGCTTCATATGCTCGACCGAGCGGAAGTTTTCCGTCGCCGCCTGTTTGACATCCTTGACGGTCACGTCGTTCTGGAAATCCAGCCAGGCCCGCCCCTTTCCCGCCACCGCCCAAAGCGGGGTCAGCTTATATGGCGCGTCCTCGGCCAACGGCAATCGTTTCATTGCCGCCTTGATATCCAGCGCCTCAAGCGCCCGGTTGGCCGCCTCAAGCCCGTCCTTCAGACAGGCCGAGGTCGAGAACACCCCATTGCAGGCCCCGGCCGTATGCAGCCCCGGAACCATGCCCGGGACCGGCACAAACGAAGCAATATCCTGACGCCATTCGGGACGTCCGTTCATGTGGCACGCCAGATGGACAGTCGGGTTCCAGCCGCCTGACATGGCCAGACAATCGACCTGCAACCGGTCCTGCCCACTGGCCGACCGGATGGTGATACTGTCCAACCCGTGCCGGCCCGAACTGCCGCACACCTGCGCGCCACGCCTGACATCAAAGGCATCCGACAGGGGCGCATCGTGGCGGCTGTCGATGACAGCGGCCACATGCACGCCCGCGTTGACCAGATCCTGCGCCGTGCGATGCGCGTCGTCATTGTTACAGAAAACGGCCACGGATTTACCGGGGCTGACCCCCCATCGGTTCAGATAGGCCCGCACCGCCCCCGCCGTCATGATGCCGGGCCGGTCGTTGTTGGCAAACGCCACCGGGCGCTCCAGCGCGCCGGCCGCCAGCACCGCCTGTTTCGCCACAATCCGCCAGAACGTTTCCAGCGGTGCGCCATTGCCGCGCTTTGCGCTGTGATGGCTGACCCGTTCCAGCGCGCCATAGGTGCCCTGATCATAGGCCCCAGTCACGGTGGTGCGTGTCATCAGGCGAACATTGCCCATGGCGCGCAACTCATCCAGCGTGGCATCGACCCAGGCATGGCCCGGCTGCCCGTCGACCTCATGCGTTTCGGCCAGCAACCGCCCGCCCATGCGCGAATCCTCATCCGCAAGGATCACGTCCGCCCCGGCGCGCGCCGCCGCCAGCGCGGCCATCAACCCGCTCGGCCCGGCCCCGATCACCAGCAGATCGCAATGCGCCCAGGCGGCATCGTATTTGTCGGGGTTGTTCTGCCCCGACAACTCCCCAAGGCCCGCAGCGCGGCGAATCGCCGGCTCATACAGTTTCTCCCAAAATGCTTTCGGCCACATGAACGTCTTGTAATAAAACCCCGCCGACAAAAACGGTGCGGCCAGATCGTTCACCGACAAAAGATCAAACCCAAGCGAGGGCCAGCGGTTCTGGCTGNTCGCCGTCATCCCCGGAAAAATCTCTTGCACCGTGGCGCGCTGGTTGGGATCCTGTCCAGCCCCTTTGCCGATAGTTATCAGCGCATTGGGTTCCTCGCTGCCGGCGGTCAAAATCCCGCGCGGGCGATGATACTTGAACGATCGCCCCACCAGCCGCACATCATTGGCCAGCAAGGCCGAGGCCAGCGTATCCCCTTGGATTCCGGTGTAATGCACGCCGTCAAAGGTGAAGGTCACCGTGCGGGTACGATCCAGCAAGCCCTTGCCNGGAACCCTCATGTTTTACCCCCCGCAACCACCGAGGCCAGTTNAGCNCCCAGAACCTCGTGCGTGTTGGTGTTGCGCCGCACCACCAGCCAGGCCGAACACCCGGCTTCGTGATACCACAGCTCCCAGGTTTCCCCGGCCGGGTTGTCGCGAAGATGCACATACTCATCCCACGCCGCCAGACCAGCCTCCGGGTCAGGCCGGTTCAGCGCCACAGCCGCGCCTTTGTAATAGAATTCGCGCCGGTCGCGCTCACCGCAAATGGGACAGGGTAGCCGCATTTCGTCCTCTCTAGTATTCCGCCGCGCAAACGGCGTCGGAGACACGGTTCAGCCTGTAAGAAACGGGCTGGCCCTGCACCTCGGCCAGATCAACGGCACCGCCGCATTCATCCGTATCCCCGACCAGCAAGGATCTGGTTCGAAAGGTCAGACCCTTGGCGCTTTGTTTTGTTATCTGCATCGTCCCGCCATCACATTCGACCGCGCATTTGTTGACGCCGTTGTCGGACCAGCAGTGCAGAAACTGAGAAAACCGCCCGCCGCCATGACCACTGGCAGCCACATGGCCCTGATTGGCGGTTTCCACCCACATGTTGGCGAACCTGCCGGCCCCCTCCTGTCGGGTAATATGCAACACGATCCGGTCAACCACCTGCAATCGGTGTTTTGTCAGGTGGGCGGCAGAATAGTCTCGCTCATAGCAGCCCAAAGCCGGGCTGCCAGCCGCCGCCGGCCCCAAATTTACGCCGATCAACGTCATGATCGCGAGTATTTTTCTCAAGACACTGTCCCTTCAATGCAGGTTATGTTGCGCGCCTGTGCCTTCTTCGTCGACTATCCCAACCCCGGTGAGAAGCCGGTCCAGCCCAAACCCGGTGGCCGCCCCGTGCGGACGATCCGTGGCGATCAGATGGGCAAAACAATGGCCCGACGCCGGCACCGCCTTGAACCCGCCGTAACACCAGCCGCAGTTCAGGTAGAGCCCGTCAATATCCGTCTTGTCGATAAAGGGCGACCCGTCGGGCGTCATGTCCATTATCCCGCCCCAACTGCGCAAAACCTTGGCCTTGCCGATCATCGGCATCAGGGTCATGCCCGCCTGCATCACATGTTCGACAATTGGCAGGTTTCCCCGCGCGGCGTAAGAGGCATACATGTCAATGTCGCCGCCAAACACCAGCCCGCCCTTGTCCGACTGGCTGATATAAAAATGTCCCATGCCAAAGCTGATGACCTCATCAATCACCGGCTTTACCCCTTCGGTCACGAATGCCTGCAATACGTGTGATTCAACCGGCAGGCGCATCCCCGCCATCGCCGCCACCTGTGAGGACCGGCCCGCCACTACAATGGCGACCTTTTTGGCCCGGATGTCGCCGCGCGTGGTCTGCACGCCCTGTACGGTACCGCCTTCGATGTCGATGCCGGTCACTTCGCAATTCTGAATCAGATGCACACCGCGCTGATCGGCCCCCCGGGCATAGCCCCAGGCCACCGCATCGTGGCGCGCGGTGCCGCCGCGCGGATGGTAAAGACCGCCATAGATCGGAAAGCGCACATTGTCGAAATCGAGGTAGGGTACATGATTGCGCACGCCCTCGCGATCCAGCAGGATGGCATCATCACCCTGGTTGATCATCGCATTGCCGCGCCGCACAAAGGCGTCACGCTGACCATCCGAGTGAAACAGATTGATCAGCCCGCGCTGGGAATGCATCACGTTATAATTCAGCTCCTGCTCCAACCCTTCCCACAGCTTCAGCGAATGGGAATAGAATTCGGAATTGCCCTGCAGGAAATAATTGGCCCTTACAATGGTGGTGTTGCGCCCCACATTACCGCCGCCGATATACCCCTTTTCCAACACCGCCACGTTGCGCAGCCCATGCTCTGCGGCAAGATAGTAGGCAGTGGCCAGCCCGTGCCCGCCACCGCCAATAATCACGATGTCATATTCCGGCCTGGGTTCGGGATCACGCCAATGCGGTTTCCAGCCTTTGTTGCCACTCAGACCTTGGGCCAGAATATTCAGGGCAGAGTAGCGCATACAAATTCCCTTTGGGCGTGTATCAAGAAACCGGAACCGGTCCATGTGTACCTTATATACCGAGACACGGATTCGGACAGGCCGGTTAATCGCGACACCAATTTGCCCAGTCCCGACTTTATGACTGCCCAGAAAGGCCGGGCCTGGACTTTCGCCATCACGGTGGGTCTGTCGACAGCCCTGCCATTTCCTACAACCCCTTGGCGCGGTAGCTGGCCGCAACCTTGCCGATCGACACCAGATAGGCCGCCGTGCGCAGATCATCAACATCACCGCGACTGTGCCAGACCTCGCGCATTGACTGATAAGCAATGCGCATCGTGTCATCCAACCCCGAGCGGACCAGCTCCAACTCGTCCGCGCCGCGCAGGTACCTGTCCTTGAATTGCGGCGTCATTGACCAGGCGTCGCCCATATGCCGGTCAAGCCGCGTCAGCTCGTCGATCACCAGTTGATGGCGGGCCTCTTCCTGGCGCCGTTGCATCCGGCCGAACCGGATATGGCTCAGGTTCTTGACCCACTCGAAATAGGACACCGTCACACCGCCGGCATTGGCATACATGTCCGGAATAATCACCGTCCCCATTTCGCGCAGAACGTCGTTCGCCCCCGCCGTAATCGGGCCATTGGCCGCCTCGATGATCAAGGGTGCCTTTATCCGCGTCGCGTTCGTCAGGTTGATCACCCCCTCAAGTGCCGCCGGGATCAGGATATCGCATTCTTCCTCAAGGATATCCGCCCCTTCGGCTGTGTGCGTGGCGTCCGGGAATCCGGTGACACCGCCATGTTTGACAATCCAGTTATGCACGGCCTCAACATCCAGCCCGGCCGGGTTGAACAAAGCACCGTCGTGTTCGATGATGCCGGTGATGACAGACCCATCCTCTTCGGCCAGAAACTTGGCGGCGTGGAAACCNACATTCCCCAGCCCCTGCACAATCACCCGCTTGCCATCCAATGAGCCGGTGAGATTGGCCTTTTCCACATCGCGCTTATCGCGGAAAAATTCGCGCAAGGCATACTGGACCCCGCGCCCCGTTGCCTCGACCCGGCCGGCAATACCCCCGGCGTTCAGCGGTTTGCCGGTGACACAGGCCCGCGCATTGATGTCGGTCGTGTTCATGCGTGCGTATTGATCGGCGATCCAGGCCATCTCGCGCTCACTCGTGCCCATGTCAGGGGCGGGAACGTTCTGAGACGGGTGGATCAGGTCGCGTTTGGCCAACTCATAGGCAAAGCGCCGGGTAATCATTTCCAGTTCATGTTCATCATACTGGCGCGGATCAATGCGCAAACCACCTTTGGAGCCACCAAACGGGGCTTCGACCAGCGCGCATTTGTAGGTCATCAGCGCCGCCAGCGCCTCGACCTCGTCCTGATGCACACTGGGCGCAAAGCGAATGCCACCCTTGACCGGTTCCATATGTTCCGAATGCACAGAACGGTAGCCGGTAAACGTCTGGATCTGGCCACGCAGACGCACGCCAAAGCGCACTGTGTAGGTGGCGTTGCAAACCCGGATCTTTTCTTCCAGCCCGGGCGGCAAATCCATCAGGGACACCGCCCTGTTGAACATTAAATCCACGCTTTCGCGAAAGCTCGGTTCCGGTTTCACGGCCATTGGGCATTCTCCAAACTTGTTGCCTGCGACGACTCGCCGCATAACTTTTGTGACAGCACCAATATGACAAGTCGATTAATAAGTGCCAAATTTCCCGGCACCTATCGACCTGAACCGGCACAAGCCGCAGCAGCTTCGGCAGAATCGCCCGAGTCGCGCGCATTGCTTCTCAAATGGAAACGGCCAGCCAGACGCAGAGAGTATTGTTGCAAAGAAAGGCTGAAATACCCTTTATTTAGCTACATTTACGCCGCATTTCAGTCACCTTCTCAAGGCAAAACGGTGCGGACGAATTGTGTCTTTGTAAGTGCTGCGCCCCTGCCGGCGGAAGAGGTAACTCATGCTCATGCGTTTGAAAAAACTCCATTTTGATCGGGTTTTGCCTAAACCCGAATTTCTGTCCCGGTTTGCCCGTGAGGAAGACGGAATATTGATCGTGTTCGGCGTCTACGTTTTCCTGATCATCCTGGTGGTTGCTGGAATTGGCGTTGATCTGATGCGCTTTGAGCGTGACCGCTCACTACTGCAAAACACGCTTGATCGTGCGGTCCTAGCAGCCGCCGACCTTGATCAGGAACTGGACCCCACTGAAGTTGTCGCGGATTATTTCGACAAGGCCGGGATGTCCGACTATCTGACGTCGGTCACGGTTGATGAAGGTCTCAGCTATCGGACAGTATCGGGGTCGGCTACGGCGGACGTTGACACCAAGTTCATGCACATGACCGGCGTCGATACGCTAACTGCACCGGCCAGCAGCACGGCTGAAGAACGTATCGACGGCGTGGAAATTTCGCTGGTGCTTGATGTATCCGGCTCGATGAATTCCAACAGCAAACTGAGCAACCTGAAGACCGCAGCACGTGATTTCATCGACGAGATGGTGGCAAACACCGAAGACGGAAAATTGTCTATATCGATCATCCCGTACGCGACGCAGGTTTCTGCTCCAACCGAATTTTTTCAATATTTCGATGTCTCGTCGGAACACAGCTATTCCAACTGCATCAATTTCGAAAGCGCGGATTTCGATGAAACCGCCATGGACCTGGACCAGTCATGGGAACGCACCATGCATTTCGATGTGTGGACCTATTCCGATGGCCGATACGATTCTCCGGCAGCGCTGGTCGATTTCCCGGTCTGCGAAGCTGACGACAACCGCGAAATGTTGATCATGCAAAAGGATGCTGACACTCTCAAAGACTTCATCACGAATCTTAGTGCCCGGGGCAACACTTCGATTGACGTTGGTATGAAATGGGGGACTGCGCTGATTGATCCCGAAATGAACCCGGTGATCGTTTCCATGATCGGTGACGGGACCGTTGACGCCGATTTTGCCGCCCGCCCGCTTGAGTATGACGACAGCGATATTCTGAAAGTCATTGTGCTGATGACCGATGGAAAAAATACCTCGCAATACTATATCGACGACGACTACCGCGAGGATGCGTCGGATATCTGGTGGAATGCCGACGAAGAAAAATACTCGGTCTATGACACGGGCAGCGATAGCTATTACTGGCCGCATGACGACGACTGGCATGATCACGCCTACGGAAACCAGGGTGCCGTCACCTATTGCAAAAAATACCGCTGGAACGGCAAGTGCAAAAAATGGGGCACTATCCCGCCAGAGCCGGGTGAAGCTTTTGTTTTGGATTACCCGGAACTGTGGGCCCGCACATCGATGAAAGAAAACGTCCGTGAACATTATGAACCCTGGAGCGGCTCCGCATGGAATGACTGGTATTATGATGTGCGCCACTATGTTGGTTCCTCAACCAAGAATAATCGCACCAAAGACATCTGCGATGCCGCCAAAGAACAGCAGGTAATCGTTTACACCATCGGCTTCGAAGCACCGGAAAGTGGCGAGGCAGTGTTGGAAGATTGTGCCAGTTCAGCCAGCCATTTCTTTGACGTGGACGGGTTGGCAATATCCGATGCCTTTTCATCAATAGCGTCTTCAATCCGCAAGCTGAGGTTGACCCAATGAGTTGCTCCCGTTTTGCACCCATCTCGTCCCTGTTTGGCCGGTTTTCCAAGTCCGAGAACGGCAGCGCGACGATTGAATTTGCAATCATCTTCCCGGCAATGGTGACTGTCATGGTGTCCGGAATTGAGCTTGGGTTTGCCACGCTGCAACACTCGATGCTTGAACGCGCTTTGGATATATCGGTGCGTGAAATTCGCCTTGGCACCGGCAGCGCACCGCAACATGACGAAATCAAAGACATGATCTGTGACTATGCGGCATTCATCGATAACTGCAGCGACAACCTGCGCCTTGAGATGATCCAGATGGACCCGGACAACTGGGTCGCCGTTTCCGACGACGTGGATTGCACCGATCAGTCCGAAGAAGTGGCCCCGGTTCGCAGTTTTGTCAACGGGCTGGAAAACGAGCTGATGATCNTGCGCGCCTGCGTCAAGATNGATCCGGTGTTTCCGACCACCGGTCTGGGNAAGGATCTCAAAATGGACGGGGCGGGCCAGTATGCACTGGTCTCGTACTCGGCCTTTGTACAGGAGCCGAAGTAAACCATGGTTATTCAGTCTTTTCTCAGCCGCCTTCGCACATTTTCCAACGAAACCCGCGGCAGCGTTTCAGTTGAATTTGCGCTGATCATGCCACTTCTGTTCTGGGCTTACATGGCCTCATATGTCTTTTTTGAAGGGTATCGGCAAAGCTCGGTCAACCTGAAGGCCGCCTACACGATCGGCGATCTGCTTTCGCGGGAAACCAATGTTATTACCGACGAGTACATCGATTCCATGCAATCGCTGATGGAGCTTCTGACCCGTGCGTCTTCATCCGTCGATCTTCGCATTTCGGTCATCCGGTGGGATGAGGATAACAATAGCTATTACGTGGACTGGTCGCAGACTCGCGGTTTCACTACAACGCTAACTGACGCCGACATGGAAGCCTTGGAAACGCAACTACCGGTGATGCCAGACAATGAACGGGTGATCCTGGTCGAGACGGTCAATGTATTCGAACCGCCATTCAATATCGGCATGGACAACGTTGACCTGGAAAACTTCATATTTACCAGACCGCGTTTTGCGCCTCAGGTGCTTTACTCGTCCTCATAAAACCGGGGTGAACTGACAGGGGCAAGGGCNGCCCCGGTCAGAGGCGGTCAGAGGTTTTCGATCCGCAATGCAACCGGCGACGAAGCCAGNACATTCGTGACCTGCATCCCCGACAATGCCACATCCAGCGCCTCGCGGGTGGTCTTGTGAGTGACGATCAGCACCGGCGCGCTGGGTTCAGAATGGCCGTACTGGCGCATCCGGTCGATTGATATCCCGGCCTCGCCCAGAACGGTGGTAATCTTGGCCAAAGCACCGGGTTTATCCATCAGTGCCATGCGCAGATAATAGGGAGCTGGCAGACCTGTGCGAGCTGCAGGCACATCCTTGAGCGTGGTCGCGGGCTGGCCAAACACCGGCAGGCGCATCCCGCGCGCCAGATCGCAAATATCACCGACAACCGCACTGGCGGTGGGGCCTTCCCCGGCACCGGGGCCGCGCAGTACAATCTGTTCCACCGCATCGCCTTCGATCACCACCATATTGGTGCCACCCTCAAGCTGNCCAAGCGGCGAACTGACCGGCACCAGACAGGGCTGCATCCGCTGTTCCAGCCCGCGCGCGCTGCGTTGGGCCAGCCCAAGNAATTTGATGCGATAGCCCATGTCGGCGGCCTGACGGATATCCTCAAGTTCGATCCGCTGGATACCTTCCAGTTCGACCCCGTCGAAATTGATCCTGGTGCCAAACGCAATCGAGGACAGGATCGCCAGCTTGTGGCCCGCGTCGATGCCACCCACATCCAATGTCGGGTCAGCTTCAAGATAGCCCAGCTTACCGGCCTCTTCGAACAGGGTGTTATAACCCAGCCCCTCGGCCTCCATCCGGGTCAGGATGTAATTGCAAGTGCCGTTCATCACCCCCATCACGCGGGTAATCTCGTTGCCGGCCAGACCTTCGGTCAGCGCCTTGACCACCGGGATGCCCCCGGCAACGGCCGCCTCGTAGCGGATCATCCGGCCTGCGGCCTCGGCCTGTTCGGCCAGGGCCTGACCGTGAATCGCCAGCAATGCCTTGTTGGCAGTCACCACATCCTTGCCCGCATCCAGCGCCGCCTCGGTCGCCTCCCTGGCCGCCCCTTCGGAACCGCCCATCAGTTCAACAAACACATCCACATCAGGCCGGATGGCCAGTGCCACCGGATCGGTCTCCCAGGCATAGGGTGACAGGTTGACCCCCCGGTCGCGCGAAGCATCCCGTGCCGAAACCGCCGATATGGTGATCTCGCGCCCGGTGCGCGCCGACAACAGGGCCGCCTGTTTGCGTAAAATTCGAACAACGCCGACACCAACCGTACCCAATCCGGCAATTCCCAGGCGCAAAGGTGCTGTCATCGCTATATTCCGTCAGTTTGTCTCAGCTATCGGGTGTGCCATATCCGGTTCAGCGCAGCGGTGCAACGCACCAGGTGCGGCCATCTACCGGGTTATCCCGTCCTGCATCCGCTGCCGGGCAACGGGATCGACAACCGGCGCGTTCAGAGCTTTGGCGCGGCCCTGCAACCGGTCCCGGCGCGCAACCAGAGATTGCTCGATCTCTGCAGCCTGATCCTGCGGTGGCAGGACCGTTGCCAAAGAGCCATCCAGCGGCACCAGTTCCGGATAAGGGGCGTTGCGCAAATGGTCGGGAATGGTGGC
>JGI24723J26617_10001581_pt1 | contig 19765 bp, 18 predicted proteins | sample Cruoilmetagenom6_FD_26617 | JGI IMG/M metagenome (IMG submission 26617)
AGCCCGAGTGTGCCAGCAGCGAAATCGCCGCGGGGCACCTTGATCAACTGTGCGCCTGCCGTTGTCGCCTGTGTCATCGCCAGCGGTTCGGGCGTAACTGACATCCCCGAAAACCACACGCGGTGGCCCGTGCCGGTATCGGGATGGCCAGAAAACCCACCCGACCGGTTCGTGTAGTTGGGCATCCAGAACACCCTCACGTGGGCTGTGCCGGGCGGGAAGTTCGCCATTACATTGTCGCCAGATCGGTCAATGCCGCCAATATAGCTTTCAGAGCGGTACCAGCGATCCGTTTCGGGCACGACGATCGCGTTATAGAAGCTGTAATTGTAGTTGCTGCCACTGGAAGCATTGGCGATCTTCGATCCCACCGGCCATACGCCAGACGGATCATCCGGATTGGCAAGGCTGGCAGGCAGGGGCTTGTTGAGGGTTACAGAATGGTTGACCTTATCGACATCTGCGATATCGAACATATCCATCGCCACCAGACGGCTGTAGCGGTCATAGGCGAAACCCAGCGAATTGCGATACCCGAACAGGATCAGCCCTCGGTAATATGAGGCCGTTGCCGTGTCGTTCCAGCCCGAAGCATCCGCCAGGTGCACAACGGTGTCACCCGGAGCCAAGGGCGCGGCCAGTGTCGTCAGGCTGTCTGTTCCACCTTGACGAAAGCGCATGTGATGTTGCGCCTGAATCATCAGCCCATCCTGATCGAAGCAGAGTAGCCCCATGTACTGGCTATGCCGCGCACCATGCGTCCAGGTCGACCAGTCCCCCGCGAGACCTTCCTGGCGCAAGCACGAGCCCAGCCGGTAAACCCGGTTCGGATCGACCGGCAACGGCTCAAGCATCTGCACGACACCGGTATAGTGCCCCGAGAATGAAAAGCTTGCGGGCAGGTGCGGCGTTACTTGCGGGTCATAGAAGAAACTGTCGGGATAATTATAGCCGTTGCCCAGCTGGCCGGTACCGTTGGCCACAAGATCCGTGCCGCGCGCGGCGGCGTAATCCGTGGTCAGAAGCGGCCCGGACCCAAATGCGGCAGGTGCCAGCCTGTCCACCCCGTGTGGAAAAAACACGCGCCCCGTTCTCGCGTCAGCGACCATAGCACTATGGAACGTGGTGCCGTCGCTACTCACCTTGATCTCGAAATCGTCCCCCCCCGGGGGGCCCCATCTCGGCCCGCCCCGACCAGCCGGTCTGAAACAGCAGGCTGGCGCTGTCGCCCGTCGATGCCTTGTTGATTTTCAACTGGTGGTCTGCACCGGCATGGGTCAGCAACGTGGCTTCGCTCGAAACCGCGAGCCGGTTGGTCGCGTCCGCACTGGTCTGTACGCCCAGTTGCGGCAGGTTCTGATAATCGGGGGCCTCGATCGGATCCACCCAGGCCTCGCCATCGAAAACCCTGTGCCGGCCCTGATCCTCGATCCAGGCAGTCCAGCCCGCCAGCGGCGCCTAGTAGACCCAAGCGGTCTCCTCGAACACCGCCAACGAATTCTTGTTCTGGCCGGACCATGTGCCCGAGGCACCTTCCGGCAACAGGAACCGCGCTCCTGGCTCCGGAGCATCGGGCGGCGTCACCTCGTCCATTGAAGCGACGGAAAGATGGATCAAAGCGTCCAGCTTTCGCATCTCCTCATTATGGGTGACATGCTTCTGCGCTTGGGCAGGTTGGATGTATGGCAAAGCAAGATGTGTGGAACAGTCGGAAAAACCGGGCATGACAGCCCCCCTTGATTAGGTGTGGAATGACACGCCCGATCCTCGGTTCCAAAGTTGAGAAAACCCTTACACCTAAGTGCGCTACCCCGCAGGACACCTAAATGCTCGGGATTGCAGCGCTCTACGGCCCTTGCCTGACATCACCTCAGTTATCGTAATAGGAACTGTAGGCGCCATAACTGTCGCCATACCCATAGCGCTTCATACCGCTGGAACTGATCTGGCCCAAGACCAAGCCAGCCACCCGCACATTCACGCTTTCGAAGGATTTTATCCCCTCGCGCACCTGGCGCTGCGAGGTGCTGTCCCATTTGACGGTGTAGATGATGGCATCCACCCATTGCCCGATCACCCGTGCATCAGGTACCGCCAGCACCGGGGGCGTGTCGATGATGATGTAGTCATATCTCGTGCGCAGTTCGTCCAGGAAGTTACGGAACCGCTCGGTCGAGAACACGTCCGCCGCATTGGTCGAGGTCTTCTCGGCAATCAACAGGTCGGCCTGCAATGTCGGCTCGTGAATGATTGCATCTTCCAATTCCACATCATGCGTCAGCACCGACATCAAGCCCTTCTGGTTTTTGATGTCGAAATACTCTGCAAAGACGCGGCGGCGCATGTCGCCCTCTATCAGCAAGACCTTCTTGCCCATCCCGGCCAGATTCTGGGTCAGGGCGATGGATTGGGTCGTCTTTCCTTCGCCCGGAATGGACGAGGTCGACATGATGATCTTGGGCGGATTGTCGAGATCCGACAGCAGCACCGAGGTCCGCAAGTTGCGGATGGCCTCGGCAGCGGCAGAGGTGGGTTTGTCCGCAAGGTATTGCAGCACGTTCTTGCGTTTGCGTGCCGGAATAGAGGGGATCTGTCCCAAGACCGAGTAGCCGGTCTTCGCCTCCAGATCCTCGGCCACGCGGAAGGTGTTCTGCGTGAATTCACGCCCCAGCACGATCGCGCCGCCGATCACGGCCCCCAGCACGATCGACAGTGCCAGGATCAGGGACTTGCGCGGCGCCGAGGCCTTGCGCGGAACCACCGCGTGGCTCAGAAGGCGGCTGTCTGCCTGCTGAATGCCCTGTTGGATCGATGTTTCCTTCAGGCGGTTGAGGAAATATTCATAGATCAGTCGGCTCGCCTCGGCCTCGCGCTCAAGCTGCTGCAGGGCAACGAGATCGGCCGATTGCTGCTCGATCTGTGTCTCTTGCGTCTTGATCGACGTTTCCAGCACGCTGATCTGACTCTCGGCGCGGGTCACGTCGAGTTGCGCGCGCTCCAGCACCTGCATGAAACGGGCGTCGAATGCGGCGCGATTACTGTCGTTGAGCATTTGCAGAAAACGGGTGAGTGTCGAATCGCCAGCGGCGTCCACCATCGTCTGAGGATCGTTCGTCGCCCGGGCGGCTTCGAGAACCGCGACGCGGGCGGCGGACGTAGTCTTGGCCTCTTGCGCCTCGCGCAGACGGTCACGCGACTCTTTGAGTTGCCGGTTCAGCCCGACCAGCGCCTCGGGGCTGATCAGAGCCGCGCTGGCGTTGAATTCCTTGACCGCAGCCACGGCCTGTTCCAGTTCGACCTGCAACTGGCTCACCCGTTCGCTGAGCCACTGGGTCGCCTGCTCGGTCGCGGCGAATTTCACCTCGACCTGCCCAAGGATGTAGAGATCGGCCAGGGTGTTCGCGATGGCGGCCGATTTTACGGGATCACCCGTGACGGCCGTGATATTGAACACATAGCTCATCCGAACGTTCGAGACAGAGATGGCGTTGGTGACCTCATCAATCACCATGTTTAGAATTGCGCGCTCGTCGGGTGAGGTCTCTTGGCTTCCGATTCCTACGAACCTGAGAACCTGCCGGATTGCCCGGCCTAGCGAAAAGATGGGATCGGGTCGCAGCAGGGGATTGAATTCCGCATCATTTACCAGATCCAGCTTCTTGACCAGTTTCTCGATCAGCCCACGCGAGCGGATCACCTCGACTTCAGTATTGATTGTGGCCTGGTCGGCCGACAGCCCGGTCATCACGCTTTCTAGATCGACCACCTGCTCCTGGCGGCTTTCAAGCATGACCACGGCACTGGAGGTGTAGGCCGGTGAAGCCTGAACAAACGCGTAGTATCCGCCCAGAAACAACATCACGACAGTGCATGCGGCAATCCAGATCTTGCCGCGCCAGAGTGTCCGAAAAATCTCGGTCAGGTCAATTTCGGACTTATCAAGAGATATGGCGGATTGATTTTTCTGATCTGCCATCGTGATATCTTTCATCCTATCGCCGCACTAGTTCCAAAGATTGCAACGCCTTCACATAACCGCGGCCCGAAGGCAATGTCATACCTTGATGGCAACCAATTTTCATCGTTCTGTCGGCGAAAATCAACCGCAACCGAACCGTGGAATGGGGGGAATCGTTTGCCAAACTTTAAAGAGCGGAGCGTGGCAACACAGGCATTTCCCTCGATGAGGCACGATTCCCGCAAGATGATTGTTCGCGGTGTCCTCAGGCTTGCGCGCCCGTCCAATCGGGGTCCGTTCCTGATAGTTGATATGGGACCAGAGTGGCCAGATCCGACATTGCCCTCGTCCGGAACATCCAAACCGCGCGCCACCGAGCCGGGTGCCAGATACGCTGGCTTTTTTGAATCATCATGACCAGTTATCTGCCGAACCTTGCTGGCAGAGGGTTGACCGCGCCCTGCACCGAATCCCGCAAGGCGCGTCGCGTGCCAATCGCCAATCACTGCAGCGTAAAGGTAACGGTACCCCCATTTCCAATCTTGTTGCCTCCCTTCGCCTTGCGCGCCTGTGGTCATTAGGGCAAACGTGAACGCGATAAATCAGGCTGGGGCCGCGGAGGGGACATTAAATGCTGAAACATCTCGTACTGATCGCAGGGTTGGCCGGATTGGCAGGGTGCGGTGTCGCCTATATTTCCCCCAAGGTAGTCGAAGCAGATGGCCAGGTACGTGTTCTTCCACTGACCGCCGACAGTGTCCGCGTCGCAAACGGCTCTTCCTACCAGCCCAAGGAATTGCCCAACGTTTTCTTCGCCAATGCCGGCGGTGGCAGCGGTCTGCGCGGGGCAGGGGCGACACCGCCCGCGTCGCTAGATCGTCAGAACCGGCCCGCAGCTCTGGCAATGAACCTGCCCCCCAACGTCAACCCGGGCCCCTACCAGATCGGTGTCGGCGACGTGTTGCTGCTGGCGACCAAGACGCCCGGCAACACCGTCGAGGAACTCAGCGGTCTGCTGGCGGCGCAGAACAGCCGCCAAGGGTATACCGTTCAGGACGACGGTGCGATTGCAATTCCGGATGTGGGACGTGTGCAGATCGCGGGCCTTACGCTCGAAGAAGCCGAAGCGCAGCTCTTTCAGAGCCTCGTGGAAAACCAGATCGACCCGACTTTCAGCCTCGAGATCGCCGAGTTCAATTCCAAGCGCGTATCGCTTGGCGGGGCGGTCGCCAACCCGACGGTGGCGCCGGTGACGTTGACGCCGCTTACGCTTGATGCGGCGCTGGCTGCGGCAGGCGGGATCAACACGAAGGATCTCGATTACGCCTCCATCCGGCTTTACCGCGACGGCACGCTCTACCAGATCCCGTTGAACGAATATCTGCGCCGCCCGGCCGTGCAGAAGACCCGGCTGATTGATGGCGACAGCGTTTTTGTCGATACCGAATACGAGCTGGACAAGGCACAGGCCTATTTCGAAGAGCAGATCACATTGGCGCAGTTCCGCCAAACCGCCCGTGTGCAGGCGCTCAACGAGCTCAACGCCGAAGTCAACCTGCGCCGCGCAGCGTTGCAGGAATCGCGCGACAATTTCCGTTCGCAGATTGAGTTCGACGCGGTGGACCGCGATTACGTCTACCTGACCGGTGAAGTCGTCAAGCCCAGCCGCTTTCCGCTGCCCTTCGGGCGCACGGCGACAATGGCTGATGCGTTGTTCGAAAATGAAGGTTTCAGGACCGAGAAAGCGAACCCCAGCCAGATATACGTGCTGCGCGGCTCGCCTGAGCCGGGCAATCCGGACCTGGTCACCGCATGGCATCTCAATGGGTCCGATGCCAGCAACATGATCCTCGCCACCAAGATGCAGTTGCGTCCCAATGACGTGATCTTTATCGCCGAGCAGCCGATCACTCGCTGGAACCGTGTACTGCAACAGTTTGTGCCGTCGATCCTGACCACCGGTAGCGCGCTCGCGGTGCAGTAGGCGACAGCGCCAGACACCATAATAAGAACTAGAAGGCCGGGCAGGATTGCCCGGCCTTCTGCGTTTCAAGTCGGGCCGTTGAGGTTAGGCTGATGCGGCAGGGTGACTGAGGAAGGTGCGAACCAGGAGGGGGATTCCCTTCTGATGAATAATGCAAGCGTCAGAGGGTCGGCGTGACCAAGGGCCTGCGATGGCCGCATTCCGGCCGCCGGGATCGGCAACCGTACTTTTCGTGATGGGAATGAGCGCCCGGTTTAGCGCAGTGACTGAATAACGATATACCCGTTCATAGGGCTGACCCACTGGCGGGATTGTACGATACGTCCGCCGGGGCTGACCTGATAGCTGTTCTGGAACGTGGTATCGCGGAACTCATCCTTGTCGGCGATGCAGGATTCCAGCATCCGGGTGGTCGATGTGTGCACCTCGCCCAAAGCGACCTGCCCGCTGCCATCCGGTTTGACCTGGCAATAGGGATCGAGCGTGACGGTGATGTTCTCGCCGTCGAGATAGCGGTTGACCCGATACGCCTTGCCCACCTTCCGGGCGCGGATGATCGCAGAGACTGCGTCCACATCCGACGACAGCAGATCGTTGCCGAGGCCCCTTGTGGCGGTGACGATACCGGCCTTCAGGGTAATGCTGCGCCGGTCGGAGCTACCGAAGGTGACATAGGGTCCGTTGCGTTCGATTTCCTGCATCACGGTCATGGCGTCGCGCGACGGGATCGCCAAGAGGATCACCTGCCCGGACGTGTTGGCGAGGATGCTGGCAGCTTGCTGGGCTAGCGCGTTCGGATCTGGTGACTTTACACCATCTTTCTTGAAGATGGCCGCAAGCGACCCTTTGATCATGTCGGTGGCTGACAGGTCGTTGTTCTGCCGGTTGCTACAGGCTGCTAGGCTCAGGCAGGCAAGTGCAACGAGGCCGATGGTGCTGCTGCGCAGGGTGGATTTCGGGCTCATCTCCAGAATTTCCCCCAGGTCTTGGCCATTGTTGGGCGGTGGGTGTCCTTGACCTTGTCGTAGAGGCGCCCATCGACTTCAAGCCGTGCGCCGCCGTCACGCGACAGAGATTTCAGCACAGTCTCGGATTTCTGCAGCGTCGGTGAGCCGGTTCCCCATGAGAACGGGATCACGATCCGGATGCCCTTGTCGAAGGAGCCTTCGCCGAAAGTGGCCGAACTGACATCGGTCTTGGTTGCGTAGGCGCCGATGCTCCAGCCATTGGCGAAAACCCGGTCGAGCGACACGGTGGCCCCCCAATCGCCAGCCAGATAGCGCCCGGCATCCACCTGCGTGTGGAACCCGTAGCCAATATCGTAATAGGCCGAGACATGCCCGTTCCATTCCGGGATCACGCCGGTGTTGGTGGCGCGGGTGCGGATGCCGAATTGCTGGTCATAGTCGCGTGGCAGGACATAGTTGACCTCGGCACCCAGAGCCAGACGGCTGTCGACCGGTTTCCACAACAGTTCGGCCGATGCGCCGGCATACATGCGCTCCAGATAGCCAACCGTCAGGCGGCTATAGAAATTCTTGGCGGGGCGTCCGTATTTGGCGACAGTAAGATAGTCGATCATCGGTTCATCGGACTGGTTGTAGAAGGCCACATTCGAGCGCACCCGCGCCAACCCCGAGGGGCCCGGCAGCGAGATGTTGTCAAGATTACCGATGACTTTCTGCGAGACCGAGCCGGAGGCAACCCAGCCCGGCGCGAAATGGTATTCACCCTTGGCGCGGATGCCGGCGGCGTAACGCACCGGGTTTTCCGGGTCGAAAACCGAAAAGCGCAGGTAAGGGGCGATATCGTATTCAAACCGCGGGAAGGCATCATCCATCGGTGTGATGCCCTGATTGGTCTCTGCCCCGTCCTGAAATGTGCTGGCCGCCAGAATTTCGGTGGCAGGGGCGTTTTCAAGCCTCTCCAGATCAGAGCGTGACATGGTGACAGAGCTGGTGGGCTGGCCTTCGATCATCTGGGTGATGGTGAACGTCTCGACCGAGGCTGGCAGGGTTCGGGTGAGCGCCCGAGCCGTGCGGCCCACGGCCTGCGCGCGCATGTCGTACCGGGTGTTGCGGATCTGCACATGGGCGCGGCGCGGCTCCAGCGCGATCGCGTGCAGGATAATCCCCTCGCGCGCCAAAAGTTGGGAAAGGCTGGCCTTTACGTTTGTCGTGCGCGTCGTGTCCGTGGACCATCCCAGATCGGCGGCCCCTTTGGGACGCGGTGCAACGGGCAGGGGGGCGCCCTCGGCCCCACCTTTGACCGCTGGTTCGCGCGTGTTCAGCGAAAGTGACAGGTTGACGCCAAACTCGCTGCCATAGAGCGAATAGGCCCCAAACCGTAACGCTTCGCTGACCTTGTAGGTTGCACCGAAATTCCATGGCGATTTGCGGTCCAGTGCGCCAGCCGAAACCTCGCGGTCATAGCCGTCCGAGGAGTATTCAGCCGAGAAAGTCAGCTTGTCAGTGGCGTGCCACGAGACTCCGCCAAAGGCCGCGACATCGCCCCGGAACCATTGGTCATAGGTCGGAACACCGCCCGTCCCAAGCCGTGTTGTCGACCGAGTGCCGGTGCTGCCAAAGCTGCCGTAGCTGCCCAGTCTGCCCCAACCGATCCCCCCGGAGAAGCGCAGCTTGTCATCGAGCAGCGATTTCGTGGCAACGATGTATTCGGCCCCGTAAACCCCGGTGCCGATAAAATCGCGCATGCCGATGCTGAGCGCGGGAAGGTAAGCGGATTCGTGAAACAGGCGGTAATTGATGTCAAAGCTGCGGTCATGCAGCGTGGTAAAGTTGGGTGTGCCGGTTACCGGAAGGATGCCGCTCACGGCCGAGTAGCGAAAGCTGGCGCTCAACCGGGGCAGCACCTGAAAGCTGAGCGTGGTGCGGGTGGTGAAGTCAGAGCCCGAGCCATAGGCCGAAATCGTCGTGGTAAGTTGCCCTTCCGGGGCCATCTCGGCCGTCGGCATGTCTATCAGGTTTCCGGGGGTGCCAAACATGTTGGTACGGCCAGTCACCAGATCACTGGCAGGGGCCAGGATCGGCGCACTGAAAATCATGGCGGTTGCTGTAACTACACCGACAAGATGTTTGCCTATCACCTCAGACCCTCATGTACTGCGACATTTTTTCAGACCATAGACAAACACGCGCCAAAACCCCAGATCGTTTCGACATGCTGCGCAACGGTTTTGCCACCATACGGTGCATGATCATCACAGTGCGGTTCGGGATGCCGGTTTTGGGCGGCGTTCGGGGGGGCATGCAACGGCTGGCGTGCCTGTCGAGACACTTTCTGGAGGCATTCCGGCCTGAACGGGGCGACGCGAACACGCACTCCGGCGTTTGTGGAAAAGCGGCACGGATCTCCCCGTGCCGCTTCAAACTTTGATCGGTACATTTTACCCGGCGATCAGGCCCATCTGTTCGAGTTTCAGAATGACCTGATGAGCGCAATTGTCGACGTCGACCTTCTCCGTCTCCACGCGCAATTCGGGGCTCTCCGGAACATCGTAAGGGTCCGAGATACCGGTGAATTCCTTGATCTTGCCTTCGCGCGCCAACTTGTAGAGACCCTTGCGGTCGCGGCGCTCGCATTCCTCCAGCGACGTGGCGACATGCACTTCGACAAAGGCGCCAAAGGCCTCGACGTCTTCGCGCACTGCGCGGCGCGTGGTGGCATAGGGTGCGATCGGTGCGCAGATGGCGATGCCGCCGTTCTTGGTGATCTCGGACGCGACATAGCCGATGCGGCGGATGTTCAGATCGCGGTGCTCCTTGGAAAAGCCGAGTTCCGAGCTGAGGTTTTTCCGGACGATATCACCATCCAAGAGCGTCACCGGGCGTCCACCCATCTCCATCAGCTTGACCATCAGCGCGTTGGCGATGGTGGATTTGCCCGACCCGGACAAGCCCGTGAAAAAGACGGTGAAACCTTGGCGCGCCCGTGGAGGCCGGGTCTTGCGCAGTTCCTGCACGACCTCGGGGAAGGAGAACCATTCAGGGATCTCCAGCCCTTCCTGCAGACGGCGGCGCAGTTCGGTTCCGGAAATATTGAGGATCGTGACATCGTCCTTGTCGGCGATCTCGTCCATCGGCTCGTATTGGGCGCGCTCCTGCACATAGACCATATGTTTGAAATCGATCATCTCGACGCCGATCTCGTCCTGATGGGCGCGGAACAGATCCTGCGCATCATAGGGCCCGTAGAAATCTTCTCCGGCAGAGTTCTTGCCGGGGCCCGCGTGATCGCGGCCAACGATGAAATGCGTGCAGCCGTGGTTGGCGCGGATCAGACCGTGCCAGACCGCCTCGCGCGGGCCAGCCATGCGCATCGCAAGGTTCAGCAGGCTCATCGCGGTGGTCGATCCGGGGTATTTGTCCAGCACCGCCTCGTAGCAGCGCACGCGGGTGAAGTGATCGACATCGCCGGGTTTGGTCATGCCGACGACCGGATGGATCAACAGGTTGGCCTGCGCCTCCTTGGCGGCGCGGAAGGTCAGTTCCTGATGCGCGCGGTGCAGCGGGTTGCGGGTCTGGAAGGCCACCACCTTGCGCCAGCCGAGCTTGCGGAAAAATGCGCGCAGTTCGTTGGGCGTGTCGCGCCGGGCGCGGAAATCGTAATGCACCGGCTGCTGGATGCCGGTCACCGGCCCGCCGAGATAGACCTTACCGGCCGTGTTGTGCAGGTAGTTCACCGCCGGGTGCGCCTGATCGTCGGCGCCAAAGACCTTCTCGGCCTCGTGCGATTTATCTGGGGTCCAGCGGTCTGTGACCGTCATGGTGCCCAAGATCACGCCTTCCTGGTCGCGCAGGGCGATGTCCTGGCCCAGTTCAATGCTGGCTGCAAAATCTTCGCTCACGTCGAGTGTGATAGGCATCGGCCAAAGTGTGCCGTCGCTGAGGCGCATGTTTTCAACGACGCCGTTGTAATCGGCCTCGGTCAGAAACCCCTTGAGCGGATTGAACCCGCCATTCATCAAAAGCTCAAGGTCGCAGATCTGGCGCGGCGTGAGGTCGTGGCTGACCAGATCGGTCGCTTCGGCCTTAAGCTTTTGCGCGGAATCGTAGCTGACGTAGAGTTCGGGTATCGGGGAAAGGTTGCTCGCCATCGACATTGGATTACTTTCACTTGAAATTACAGGGCCTGAACGGGTTGCCCCGGCTTTAGCCCCTGATTGTGTCAACTTTCAAGGCAAACGCGAAAATTTGGGCCAGATGAGGATATTTTGCCGCCCAAGCCGCCCATCCAATGGCGCTTTTCCGCTTTTCGGCGCCAGACCTTGATGCTGTTCCTGTGGTTTGCCTGTCCGGCGCCATGCGCGCAACGCGGGGCGCGTTCTGTCTCGTTCACGGAGCCTGCCCTGTGGGCTGGCCATGGCGGCGGCGTGCGGTCTGCCTCGATCTGTTGACCTTGATTGGTCCGGCCGAAATTCCCCAGATTCTTCCCGCACAAATTCAATGAACTTGGGGGCATTTATTTCGGCGAAGTGCGAAAAACGCCAAACATGCGGGCAATTATTTTTGAAACTCCGGGAACCTTTTCACGCCACCCGCATCCAATTCAGCAGACACGCCAGAGATGGCCTGTCGCTGATATTCGTGAAAGGAACTCAATATGACCCGCTTTTTCGCCGCCCTCGCGGCATTGTCGCTGTCTGCCACACCGGTGCTTGCTCATGGCCCGGTTGACGCGGTTGCGAGCAACCCGCCTGATGCGCCCTATCAAAAAGTCAGTGATCTGGTGCCACTGCCAAGCTTCCTGCCCGGTATGGGGGAACTGTTTGTCGATCCTGCGACTCTGCCTGCCGGCCCGTTCGTTGCCTATGACCATGATGACCGGGTCGTCAGCACGACATACATGATCCCGATTTCGCAGATGAACGCGGACACGAACTTTGACAATCTCGCGGTGCCCGGTGGAACCGTCGATCATACGGATATCTACTACAACGCGGGCCACCCCGGCGTTGCAGAGCCGCACATCCATATCGTCCTCTGGCATGTGCCGGTTGCAGACGAAGCCAGCGTGGCCGAATAAGATGCGACGCAGGACGTTTCTCTGGGGTGGTGGCAGCCTGATGGCTGCCACCACGCTATCGCCCGGTATCGTGATGGCCGACACTGTGATCGAGATCACCATGACAGGGCGGCCCGATGGCTCGAAAGTCTGGTTTGATCCTCTGGGCGTGCTGATCCAGCCCGGGCAGATGATCCGATGGACGAACAATGACAAGGGCAATGCCCACACGGCCACCGCCTATGCGCCGGACGATTATGACCATCCGCGCCGTATCCCCGAAGGTGCCGTGGCTTTCGACAGTGACTACCTGTTGCCGGGTGAGAGCCATGAAGTGACTTTGGAGGTGCCGGGCGTGTATGATTACTACTGCATCCCGCATGAACTGTCCGGCATGGTCGGGCGTATCATTGTTGCCGAGCCGGGCCAGACCGGCTTTGCGGACTATCCCGAGGGCGATCTGCCTGCGGCGGTTTTGGGTGGGTTTCCGTCGATTGCGGAGATTCTGGAGCATGGCAGCATTCGGGTGGATGGCTGAGATGAGATCTGAACCGGTTCCGATCCGAAACTCGTATGAGGGGTTGAGCGAGGCCGAACTGGTCACGCTGGCGCGTGACGGCGACAATGACGCCGTCCATGCGCTGGTGCGCTGCAACAATCAGCAACTCTTTCGGATCGCGCGCGGTATCCTGCGCAATGACGCCGAAGCAGAGGATGCGGTGCAGGCGGCCTATGTGAAGGCGTTCACCAATCTGGACGGATTTCGCGGCGAGGCGGCGTTCTCGACCTGGCTGAGCCGGATTGCCATGAACGAGGCCTATGGGCGATTGCGCCGCCACCGGCAGGTTGTCGATCTGGCCAAATACCGCGAAGGGCCGCGCGCGCCCCTAGATGGAGAAATATCGCACCCGATGGCACCTCATCCGAGCAACCCCGAAGCCGAGCTTGCGCGCGCCGAAGTGCGAAAGCTGCTGGAAAAAGCAATCGACGCGCTGCCGGAACCCTTTCGGCTGACATACCTGATGCGCGATGTGCAGGAGATGACATCGCGCGAGGTGGCGACCCTTTTGGGAATCAACGTCGTCACGGTCAAGACCCGCCTGTTTCGGGCGCGCCGTTTGCTGCGGGCGGAATTGAGCAGGAATGTTGCCGGCGAATTCTCGGCCATATTTCCGTTCGATGGTGCGCGCTGCGCGAGTATGGCCAGCCGGGTGATTCAAGAACTGTCACTGCAGCGCGATGAATGAGATCGCGGCGGCGCATCGGTGCGGTTCAGGCTGACCTACGGCGTGCGGGCCATTCAGGTCACTTATATCGGCCTGCTGCCTGATCTTTCTTTGCCGAGGATGGGGGCGTAATCGCAATGGGGAGGATGTAGGGGCAGGGCGGGCAATTCACGCCCGCCGGGTAAATCCACTGACGGTTTTCGCCGGGCCGTGACGCTTCAGGTGTTGAACAGGAAGTGCAACACATCGCCATCCTTGACGATATATGTCTTGCCTTCCGAGCGCATCTTGCCGGCTTCCTTGGCGCCCTGCTCGCCGCCCAGGGAGATGAAGTCGTCATAGGCGATTGTCTCGGCGCGGATGAAGCCCTTTTCAAAGTCGCCGTGGATCACGCCCGCGGCCTTGGGCGCCGTCGTGCCGGCCTTGATTGTCCAGGCGCGTGCCTCCTTGGGGCCGACTGTAAAGTAGGTTTCAAGATGCAACAGCTCGTAACCTGCGCGAATGAGCCGGTCCAGCCCGGCCTCGTGCAAGCCCATCTCTTCCAGGAACATCTGCGCCTCTTCCTGATCGAGCTGGCTGATTTCTTCTTCGATCTGGGCGCTGATGACCACATGGGAGTTGCCTTGGGCGGCCGCCATCTCGGCCACCTTGGCGGAGAAATCATTGCCCTTGGCAGCATCGGCCTCACCGACGTTGCAGACATAGAGCACGGGCTTGGATGTCAGCAGTTGCAGCAGCTTCCAGGCGCGCGCATCTTCGTCGTCAATCTCGACCGTGCGGGCGGGATTGCCCTCCTCCAGCGCCGCCAGCGCCGCGCGCAACAAACGCTCTTGCTGCACCGCTTCCTTGTCGCCGCCGCGCACCTTGCGCACGATGTTCTGCAGGCGCTTCTCGATGCTTTCTATATCGGCTAGCATCAGCTCGGTCTCGATGGTCTCGGCGTCGGCCACCGGATCGACGCGCCCCTCGACGTGGGTTACATCGCCGTCCTCGAAACAGCGCAGCACATGGGCGATGGCATCGACTTCGCGGATGTTGGCCAGGAACTGATTGCCGAGGCCCTCGCCCTTGCTGGCGCCTTTCACCAGCCCGGCGATGTCGACAAAGGTCATGCGGGTCGGGACGGTCTGCTTGGATTTGGCAATCTCGACCAGCTTGTCCAGCCGGGCATCGGGCACAGCTACGTCACCCACGTTCGGCTCGATCGTGCAGAAGGGAAAGTTGGCCGCCTGCGCGGCAGCCGTGCGCGTCAGCGCGTTGAAAAGGGTCGATTTACCGACGTTCGGCAGACCCACGATTCCCATTTTAAAGCCCATGACGCACCTCTTGTGACAGCAGCGCTGCTTCTATGGGCTGGTGCGGGCGGGCGCAAGGCCGAAGGAAGATCTCCCGCGTGTCGTTGTGGGTCAGTCATAGGGGCAACGCGACCGACGCAAATGCGCATTTGTGACCGCCGCCATCAGCGCCGGAAATTCGCCAAAGAGGAAAATCACGCACGCGCCATTGATTTTCGCGCCGCAAAGCCGCAAAGGAAGGGCAGCACGCAAGAGGGGATGCCAATGTCCAGGATCGACGCCAAATTCGCAGAGCTCAAAGCCGCCGGGAAGAAGGCTTTCGTGGCCTATGTCATGGCAGGCGATCCCGATTACGACACGTCGCTGGAGGTGGTCAAAGGACTGCCCGCTGCAGGCGTGGACATCATCGAGCTGGGCGTGCCCTTTACCGATCCGATGGCTGACGGGCCAACCATCCAGTTGGCCGGTCAGCGCGCACTGCGTGCCGGCATGACCCTGCAACGGACGCTCGATATGGCGACCGAATTCCGCAAGGATGACGACACGACGCCGATCGTGCTGATGGGCTACTACAATCCGATCTTCAATCGCGGCGTGGACAAGTTTTTGACCGATGCCAAGGCAGCGGGCATTGACGGGCTGATCGTGGTCGACCTGCCGCCTGAAGAGGATGAAGAACTGTGCATCCCCGCCCAGGCTGCCGGTCTGAACTTCATCAGGCTTGCCACCCCCACCACGGATGACAAGCGTCTGCCGAAGGTGCTGCAGAACACGTCGGGCTTTGTCTATTACGTGTCGATCACCGGAATCACCGGTGCGGCGGCGGCAGAGGCCACCGATGTGGGCCCCGAAGTCGCGCGAATCAAATCGCAGACCGATCTGCCGGTCATCGTCGGCTTCGGCATCCGCACGCCTGAAACCTCGCGGGCTATCGCCAGCGTCGCGGATGGTGCGGTGGTCGGTTCGGCCATCGTGTCCCGGATCGCTGATGGTGACAGCCCCGCCGACGTCCTGCGCTTCGTCAAGGGATTGGCGGACGGCGCGCATTCGGCCTGACCTGCCGGTGCCCGCGATCACGGTATCCACGCCGATCGGGCCGATGACAGTTGTCAGCGATGCCGGGTGTATCACCGCGATTGACTGGCGCCAGACCCATGCCAATGACAGCACGCCAGAGTTGGAAGAGGCGCGCCGCCAGCTGACCGCTTATTTTGAAGGATCATTGACCGAGTTTGATCTGCCGCTGCGCATCGACGCTTCGGCGTTTCAGCGCGACGTCTGTGATCAGATCGCGGCCATTCCCCACGGCGAGACACGGACCTACGGCCAGATCGCCAAGGCGCTGGGCGCGCCGGCGCAGGCGGTGGGCAGTGGCTGTGGCGGAAATCCCATCCCGGTGATCATCCCATGCCACCGGGTCCTGGGGGCGACGGGGCTTGGAGGGTTCTCGGCCAAGGGCGGGGTCGAGACCAAGGTCTGGCTGCTGCGCCACGAAGGGGCTGCCGGGCTGCTGATCTGAAGCCTATTGCACATCTGCAAAGGCAGATGCTCGCAGCGCGATCAGGCCTGCCGCGCCGGAATCAACTGCTGCGTGATCCCCGCAAGGAGCAGATAGATCGAGGTCAGCACCAGCCCCCAATGCGCCCAACTCTCGGGGTGGAAATCCACCCAAGCGGCCCAGCCGGCAAAGAAGGTCCAGGCCAAACACATCGGCAGCGATACTGTCCTCCAGCGTTCAGTCCGTACCGGATGCACGAATTTCAGCGGCAGGAACATCCCCACCGCGAGCAAAGATACCAGGCCCAGGCTGACCCAGAAACTCGGCTCGGTTGCGAACAGGACCAGCACCACCATGTTCCAACAGCCCGGAAAACCGGAGAAGGAATTGTCCTTGGTCTTCATCCCGCGGTCGCAGAAATACATCGCGCTGGCAAAGGTGATGATGATGATCGCCACCCAGCCCGGCCAACCCGGCAGCAGGTCGGATTTGAACAAGGCAAAGGCAGGGATGAACGTGTAGGTGATGTAGTCGATGATCATATCGAGCAGATTGCCGTCAAAGCGCGGGGCATTCTTGTTCACATCGTATTTGCGTGCCAGCGGTCCATCGACGCCATCAACCGCAAATGCCACGACAAGCCAGAGGAACATCAGGCTCCATTTCTCATCCGCGGCGGCCAGCATGGCCAACATTGCAAAGACGGCCCCGGTTGCTGTCAGCAGGTGCACGCACAGGGCTTTGAGTTCTTTTGTCATGGCCGCTTCATGGCGTATATGTGAGTTCTGTGCAATCAAAGCCTCTTCAATGATGTGCTCGTTTGCGGCAGTTTTTGACCACCGGATTTTCACGACGCGGCGCGCGCGCTTTGTACCGTGCCAGGGTCATGCCTTGGGATGCGCGCGCTGGTACACTTCCAGCAGCCGTGCGGTGTCGACGCCCGTGTAGGCCTGCGTGGTCGACAATGACGCATGACCCAGCAGCTCTTGGATCGCGCGCAGATCGCCGCCGGCGTTCAGCAGATGAGTGGCAAAGCTGTGCCGCATGGCGTGCGGCGTGGCAGTGGCGGGCAGGCCAAGTTGCATGCGCGCCTGCGCCATAACCTTCTGCACGATGCGCGGGGCCAGTTTGCCACCNCGCGCGCCCCGAAAGATCGGTGATTCCGGCTCAAGCGGATAAGGGCAAAGGCGGATATAGGCCGCGACAGCCGCGCGCGCGGCGGGCAGAACCGGAACGATGCGTTCCTTGTCGCCCTTGCCGGCAATCCGCAGCACTTCGCCCAGGGGCGTGTCCGCCCCGGTCAGCGACAGCGCCTCGGAGATTCGCAGCCCGCAGCCGTAGAGCAGGGTGATGACAGCCTGATCGCGGGCGCTGATCCACGGTGTCTGCGATTGCAGGTCGACAGTGTCGATGACGGCGCGCGCGGCGTCTTCGCTCAGCGGGCGGGGGAGCTTGCGCTGGAAACGCGGCGACCGGGTGGCCAGTACGGCAGTCGGCTCGAATCCCTCGCGCTCGCTCAGCCAGCGGTAAAAGGATTTCACCGCCGACAATTTGCGCGCCAGGCTGCGCGGGCCGACATCGTCGCTGCGGGTATGGGCCATCCAGGCCCGCATGTCAGAAACGCCGATCTGCGCCAGCGGGCGCAAGCCCTGCGCTTCGCCCTTGTGGAGTGTCATGAAGGTCAGGAAATCGGTGACATCACGCGAATAGGCCGAGATGGTGTTCTCTGCGGCCCCCTTCAGGGCGCGTTCCGCCGCCAGCCAGCTTTGCAATGCATCGCGGGCAGCTGGCGAGATCATGCCAGCCAGCGGCGCATGCTGCGTTCGAAAATACCCGCAAAAAAGGTCAGCAGATCGGTTCCCTGCTGCGGGCTGAACTGGTGCGGGTCCTCGGCCCCCATCACCAGCATGCCGGGAAGACGGCCTTCGCCAAAATCCAGCCGCAGACATGCTTCGGAGCGGATATAGCCGGCATCGTCACCATATAGACGATTGTCGTTGTCATGGACCTGACGCAATGTCACCTGCCGCTGCGGTCCGCCGCGCCCGCCGGTCAGGTAGCGGTCGATGAAGCCCGGTTCGGCCACGCTGAGCACATCGCCCAGCCGTTTGACCGCCGGATCCTCGTCGTTCTGCACCGATTCCAGCACCAGCCGAATCGCGTCGACGCGCAAGATATGGGCCACTTCACCGCCCAGATCGCGCAGGAACGTCTCGAACTCGGTCGGGTCGAGCATCCGCAATATCGCACGGTGCACCTGATTGGTGCCGGCCAGATTGTCATAGGCTGCTGCAATCACGCTGCGATGCGTGTCTTCAAGTCGGTCAAGCCGTGCCTCNAGCCGGTCCATGGCGATGCCGCGCAGATCGACGATATTGCCACCCATCGCGCGTTCGTTCGCGGCAATGAGGGCGCGCATAAGATCTTGATCCTCCAGAATAACATCTGGTTGGGCGATGATCCGCTCGCGCAGGGTATCGTCGATCTTGGTATTGCTGCTCATACTCGTCTCGTTTCTTGGTTTTGCGGTGGTATAGCATGGCGTTGTGGGGAAATCTTCACCTGATTTTGGGATGTAGTGAATTTTGCTGCAGCAAAGGAGCGGCTGCAGATTTTCATCCCCACGGCGTGGGTTCGTCGCCCACTACTTGGCCGAACCGATTCTCCCGATGCCAACGCAAATTTTCCGGATGTGGGGCGTTGCGAGGGTCAGACGGCGCCAAAAGCAGACCATCAGGTCGCAACAGCCGGTTCACAACGTCCGAGGGCACCTTGTTGCGTGAGACGAGGATAGTCTTGCAATCCTCGGCAACGGATACTAGGCCTCGATCAAACATCCAGTGAAGTGTTCCCGAAAGCGCAAGCCCGTTGCGTGGTGAATCTGTTCCGTTTTCTTCGACCGGCTTGATGTGCGCGGCCTGAACTTCCGGCCGCCCTCCGCCGTTGCGAAGTCGCAAACCCGACATCGCGCACCGGTAGTCATAAGCCTCCCGCACCTTTCTGCGAAACGCCACATCACGATATGGCCGGCGGGTGAGCCTCTCGATCACTGGACGCTCGAATGTCAGAGGTTCGTCCTGAAAAACCTTTGAAACTGGCTCGTATCTTCGTTCTTCCTGCCTTTCGAGATCCTGTGGCAATCCCAGATTGACGATCCGGGCAAAATCACGCTCGGGTAGGCGTCGAACTGCGAGTTGGATCGCGCCGCCTTTCTTGGGTGACCCGTCTGGCTCTGTCAGTGATTGCTCCAGAGGAGTGCCTTGGACGAGGCGCGGAACGTCTACGTCAAACGGAAGAAAACTACCGGGCTCGATCAGAGCCAAGAAGCGTCCTTCTACACTCGGTTTGGGGATCACCTTACTGATCCTTGCGACGGCGAAATAACCTCGTGGCCCTGCCTTCACCGGCTCGTAATACACAATCCAGTCGCCCACGGCCTCCATAATCGCCTTCAGATAAGTTTTGGGAAAGTCGTAGACCACATCAGGCTCGTCCTCATAGATCGAGTCGGCCTTGTGCATGAGAACCAGTTTTGTCATTTCGCCAGGAAATCGGTTTTCACGACCAAGGCAAGGACGTTTTGCCAATCTGGCAGGAATGATAATATTTTCATGACACATAACTTGGGCTGCTTAACTTGGGCTGTCGCTCATCTCGCGTCAGCGGCCCAAGCCTGTCCAAGGGGGGCGAGGACGCCTGATCGGGCTGACCAAGGGCGGCATGAATACCAAACTGCACGCGATCACAGACACCAGCGGACGACCGATCCGTCTTTTCATC
>JGI24723J26617_10001585_pt1 | contig 19733 bp, 18 predicted proteins | sample Cruoilmetagenom6_FD_26617 | JGI IMG/M metagenome (IMG submission 26617)
GCGCGCATCCTGCGGGTTCGTTTACTTCGCGAGCCACGCCTGGAATTTGGCGTCGATGTCGTCGCGGTAGTCAGCCCAGAACTCGTAGTTGTAGAGGAACGTGTTCTTGGCGTTGTTGGGATCGGTCGGCATGTGTGGTCCCATTTCGATGCCCAGATCGGCGTGCTTACCTACCAGCGGTGCGGAAGACGCGCGCGCCGGACCGTAGCTGATGTACTTGGCTTGATCCGCGAGATGCTGAGTGTCAGTCGTCGCCATGATGAAGTCCAAGGCACGTGCTTTGCGCTCGTCGCTGAGGCCGGTAGGAATGATCCACCCGTCAAGGTCGAACACCTGCGCGTCCCACATCATCGCGACAGGCTGCTTCTGCTCTTCGATCACGCTGAACAGACGACCGTTGTAGGTCGAACCCATGAAGACTTCGCCGTCTGCCAGAAGCTGAGGCGTATCCGCGCCAGCCGACCACCAAATCACGTCGTCCTTGATGGTCTCAAGCTTGGCCAGTGCCTGCTCTTGACCTTCTTCGGTGCCCAGAACGTCATAGACTTCGTCCTTGGCAACGCCGTCGCAGAGAAGTGCCCATTCCATGTTGTTGATCGGACGCTTTTCCAGCGAACGCTTGCCCGGATAGGTTTCCAGGTCGAACACGTCGCAGATATCGTCAGGTGCATCCACGCCTTCAGGCACCATGTCGGTGCGATAACCGAAGGTGGTCGAATAGACGATCTGCGGGATGAAGCAATCGGAGACGAGAAGGTCACCAAAGTCATCCTCGGCCGACGTGCCATCGGGCGCGGGGGCGAGCATGGTGTCAGGGTCGATTTCCATCGCCAGACCTTCGTCGCACAGACGGATCGCATCTGAGGCAACCACGTCAACCACGTCCCAAGTGACGTTGCCCGCTTCGTTCATCGCGCGCAGCTTGGCGACTGCTTCAGCCGAGCTTTCGTCGTTGATGATCTTGATGCCGGTCTTTGCCATGTAGGGGTCGTGATAGGCCAGCTGTTGCGATTTGGAATAGGCACCACCCCAGCTAACGATTGTCAGCTCGTTGGCCATGTGGGCATCCGCCGAGACCATGCCAGCGGCGACCGTAAGCGCCGTGGTGGTCATCAGTGTCTTGGTGAGTTTCATACAAATTTCTCCCTAGTGAGACCCGTTGTTTACGAAGGAGGGCCCGGCCACGGGCGAGGCAGTGTGGCCCCCTGTTCATCGGGCCCCGGAGGGCCGCGATATTTCTAACCTGTCACGCATCCAGCGCGCGGCAATCCTCTGGGAGCCAACCGATCTCGATCTGCTCTCCGGGCTGCATGCGCCGCTGGTCAGGTGCGTTGCGCGTCTTGACGATAAACTCGTCATTGCCGCCGACACGCAGGCGGGTACGGAAGATGTCACCCATATAGATGAATTCCAGCACTTCAGCCTTGAGCGTATGTGCGCCCGGCTTCAGCCGGCTCTGGTCAACCTCAACACGTTCCGGCCGGATCGACACCCGTGTACGTGCGCCCACTTCGCTCACGTTCACCGGTTTGGCGTCGATCAGCGCGCCGCCATCCAGTTCAACCAATGCGGTGCCGCCTTTGATCTCCCTGACAACGCCGAGCATCGTGTTGTTCTCGCCGATGAACTGCGCGACGAAACTGTTGTCGGGTTCTTCATAGAGCTTGTCGGGCGGGTCGATCTGCTGAATGCGGCCATCGTCGAATACCGCAACGCGGTCCGACATTGTCAGCGCCTCGGTCTGGTCGTGGGTCACATAAACCGTGGTGATCCCGAGGTTATGGGCCAGATCGGTGATCTCGAACTGCATCTTTTCCCGCAGCTGCTTGTCGAGCGCGCCGAGCGGTTCGTCCATCAGGACCAACTCGGGCTCAAACACCAAAGCGCGCGCCAATGCGACACGCTGCTGCTGACCACCGGAGAGCTGTGCAGGACGGCGCCCGCCAAAATCGCCCATCTCGACCATCTCGAGCGCGCGCCTGACCTTGGCTTCGCGGTCGGATTTCCCCATCTTGCGCACTTCTAGCGGAAAGCTGAGGTTTTCGGCGATCGTCATGTGCGGAAACAGGGCGTAGTTCTGGAAGACCATGCCGATGCCGCGCTTGTGCGGCGGGATGTTGTTGATCGACGTGCCACCGAGGCGAATATCGCCATGTGTTGCCACCTCGAACCCGGCCAGCATCATCAGGCAAGTTGTCTTACCCGAGCCTGAGGGCCCCAACATTGTCAAGAATTCGCCGCGCGGTACCGACAGGTTCAAATCTTTGACGACGAGTGTTTCGCCATCATAGCTTTTTTGGACGCGCTCAAATTCGACGAACGCATCATCGTTGTTTTTTTCCGCCAAAATCGGCTCCCTGAGTTTTTTTATTCGCAGTTTTTCCTGCGTGCATCCCGCAGTAAATCCACATCACAGTCACGATGCAAGCAATAAGCGGTGTTTTTCGTACGGATTGCGACGTTCATTGGCAAATATTCGGCTTGGCGCGCCCAAAAGGCGCGCCAAGTAATCATCACAGGACCCGACCAACGGCCTCTACGGTTTTGCTCACAACTTCGTCGGCTTCTGCGCGGCTAAGGCAGAATGGCGGCGCGAAGCCCAGGATGTCACCTTGGGGCATGGCCCGTCCGATCACGCCCAGATCCGCCAGCGCCCCGGCGATCCGCGGCCCGACTTTTTCGCTTGGATCATAAAAGACCCGGTCGCCCCGGTCCTTGACGAATTCCACGGCGCAGAGCATCCCCTCGCCCCGGATTTCACCGACCTGCGGGTGATCGCCCAGCGCGTCGCGCATTGTGGAATTGAGGTAGCCACCGATTTCGCGGTTGTTCTCGATCAGCTTCAGATCATCGAGCAGTTTGAGGTTGGCCACACCGGCCGCCGCCCCGATGGGGTGCGCCGAATAGGTCCAGCCGTGGCCAATCGGGCCGTTCTCGTCGGTGCCCTGTTCCAGCACTTTCCACATCCGGTCAGAGACGATGGAGCCGGACAGGGGTGCATAGGCCGAGGTCAGGCCCTTGGCGATGGTGATCAGGTCCGGTTTGATCCCGTAGTGGTCCGAACCCATCATCGTGCCCAGTCGGCCAAAGCCGGTCACAACCTCGTCCGCGACAAGCAGGATGTCATGCTTGTCCAGCACCGCCTGAATCGCGGGCCAATAACCTGCGGGCGGCGGAACGATACCGCCCGTACCCAACACCGGCTCTCCGATGAATGCGGCGATGGTGTCGGCACCTTCGCGTGCAATCATCTCTTCCAGCTTGGCGACACAATGGGCGACGAACTGTTCTTCTGTCTGGTCCAGATCATCGCGGCGGAAGTAATACGGCGCTTCGGTATGCAGCACCCCTTCCAGCGGCAGATCGAATTTCTTGTGGAAAAGCTCGAGCCCGGTCAGCGAGCCGGTCATCAGGCCAGAGCCGTGATACCCGCGCCAGCGGCTGATGATCTTCTTCTTCTCGGGGCGCCCGAGGATATTGTTGTAATACCAGATCAGCTTGATGTTGGTTTCATTCGCGTCCGATCCCGACTGACCGAAATACACTTTGCTCATGTGATCGGGCGCGCGGTCCAGAACCATCTTGGCTAGGGTGATGGAGGCCTCGGTGCCGTGGCCGACATAGGCATGGTAATAGGCCAGTTCGTGTGCCTGTTTCGCAATCGCCTCGGCGATCTCGGTACGGCCATATCCGACATTGACACAGTAGAGGCCAGCAAAGGCATCCAGATGCTTGTTACCGTCGCGGTCCTCGATATGGCATCCCGACGCGCCGCTGATGATGCGGCTTTGCAGTTCGCCACGGGCGAATTGCGCCAGATGGGTCGAGGGATGGAAAAAATTCTCGCGATCCCATTCGGCGAGTTGATCGTTGCGCAGCATCTTTTTCTTACTCCTGAAACATCTTGGCCGGGCCTGTCCCCGGCGTCTTTGGGCGAAACATGCCCCAAATGGGTCAGCCTGTGTCACTGAAATCCCGGCATTCCCCAGAAGAATATTCTGTCAGTCGAGATCCAGCACCGCAGCAATGGGTGGCACCGGGTCATCTTTGACGGTTTTCGTCACGATATAGGTGAAGTAGCGTGACAGGCCGATCCGCGCCTCCAGCATCGAGTCGATCAGACGCTGATAGCTGTCGATGTCGCGCGTCACCACATGCAACAGATAGTCATAGCCACCGCCCAACGCCCAGCAGCCGGTGACCTCGGTGTACCGCGCCATCGCCGCCTCGAAGATCCGAAAGGCCGCAGCGGTGTGGTCGCTCAGCTCTGTAGTGACGAACACCTCCACATGCGGCCCGAGCTTGCGTAGGCTGATATGGGCATGGATACCGTCGATGATGCCGGCCTCCTGCAGCTTGCGCACCCGTTCCCAACAGGGGCTGGCCGAAAGGCCCACGGTTTCGGCCAATGCCGCGTTGGTCATGCGCCCGTCTCTTGCCAGAGCGCGCAGAATGTCGATGTCGCGAGCGTCAAGGCGCATCATGTGTCAGGTCCCGATCATTGTGCCGATGTCCGCGTTGCCCAGCACGTCCATCACATGCGTCGCAATCGCGGTGTCCTGCGCGCCGGTGCCGGTCAGGTCGCAGATCGTGATCTGTTCCTCTTCGGTGCGCCCCTCAATTTCGCCCATGATCACCTGCCCCAGCTCGGGCGGATCAGGTCGATCCCACAGCCCTGCCTCAACCGCACCGCGCAGCTCGCCCAAGCCACGGCATTGACTGACGCGATCGCAGTAATAGGCATCTGCCGCCACCAGAGCCTCGGGCGCGATTTCGGTCTTGCCCTCGGCGTCCGATCCCATCGCGGTGATGTGCAGGCAAGGGTGCAGCATGTCGGCGGTGATCAGCGGCGTGCGGCTGGGTGTCGTGGTGATGACCAACTGGCAACGCGCGACCAGATCGGCGGGATCAGTAACGGCATGGACGGGCACGCCCAGTGTATCGGTCATCTCGCGGGCACAAGCCTCGGCCTTGGCCGGGCCGCGGCCCCATATCAGCGCTGCCTCGAACGGGCGCACCAGATGTGCGGCCTGCAGTTGCAGCCGCGCCTGAAGGCCGGTGCCCAGCACCCCCGCAGTACGCACACCGACCGGCGCCAGATGCATTGCGGCCACGCCGCCTGCCGCCGCCGTGCGGATATCGGTCANATACCCGTTGTCCAGCAGCACTGCCTCGACCTGTCCCGTCTTGGCCGAGAAAACCAACATCAGCCCCCCGAGGCTGGGCAATCCCAATGCGGCATTCCCGAAAAACCCTGTGCTGGCCTTCAGCGCGAACCGTTCCAGCCCGTCGATATAGGCGGTTTTCACATCGAATTCGCCGCCGACCTTCTCCAGATCCATCGAAAGGATGGGCGGCATGATGACATCCCCTCGTGCCAGCGCTGCAAAAGCGCGCTCGACGATCTGGACCGTCCCCATATCGAGGCGAACCGCCCCGCGCAGTTGGGTTTCGGTCAGGATGCGAATGTCGTGAGGCATGAAGCGTGTTTTCCTTCAGGGAGTAAATTTTTGTACGGCCCGGATCATGATGTGCCCTTATACACCTGCCCGGGCAGGTGAAGATCACCAAGGGTCACATCCTGCCCCGCCATGATCCTTGCGTGCATATCCATGTCCATGTTCCGACCAGTAATGATCGTCGCGGCAGGCCCGTCCAGCGCCACCTTACCGTTCAACAACGCCGCAATGCCGACGACGCAGGCACCTTCGGCAACGATGCGATCCTCATAGTAAAGCGCCTGCATGGCGTGATAGATTTCGGCCTCAGAAACCAGGATAACATCATCCAGAAAATCGCGGCACATCGCAAAGCTCAGCTTGTTATCCATGCCGATGCCGCCACCGAGACTGTCAGCAAGAGATGCACGCTCGACCACCTCGACCGGATGTCCCGCCTTCAGGCTATCATGCATTGCCGCACCGCGATCCATCGTCAGGCCGATGATGCGGATATCGGGGCTGATGAGGCGTGCCGCGAGCGCAACACCAGCGGCCAGCCCGCCGCCCGACAACGGAATCAGCAGCGTGCGCAGATCGGGCCGTGCCGCCAGCAATTCCAGACCGATGGTGCCCTGCCCTGCGATCACATGCGGATCATCGAAGGGCGAGATTTCGGTCAGCCCCTCCTCGGCTACAAGGCGCTGCGCCTCGGCCAGTGCCTCGTCCTGGCTACTGCCGCAGATGCGGACCTCGGCGCCCAATGCCTTGATCCCGTTCACCTTGGCCTCTGGCACCAGGTTGGACATGCAGATCACCGCCCGCAATCCGCGTTGCTGCGCCGCATAGGCAACACCGCGTCCGTGATTGCCGGTCGAACAGCAGGTCACGCCCTGCGCTCCGTCGAGCGCGGCCACGGCATTGAGCGCGCCGCGCAGCTTGAAGGCGCCGATGGGCTGCATGTTCTCCAGCTTCAGCAGCACTTCGTGCCCGGTATGCGCTGAAAGAAACGGCGACGGCACCAGCGGCGTGTGGTCCGCCACGCCCGTGATCACGCGGGCAGCGGCAAGGATATCGGCAAGGGTGGGCTGCATCGCGAGGCGCTCCGGCTGGTTTGGTGCAGTCTTTGGCTGGTCGCGCGCAAAGGTCAAGCGCAGGGCAGTGCAAAAAGAAGCGTGCAAGCGCCCCTGTCCTGGGGCAGGCTGCGGGCGACAAAGGAGAGGAGAGAGATATGATTCACAAGGACCTGCCGTTTTCGACCGCAGAGTTTCAGCGCCGCCTGACCAAGACCCGCAAGGCGATGGAGACTGCGGGGATCGACGTCCTCTTTGTCACCGACCCGTCCAACCAGAACTGGCTGACCGGCTATGACGGCTGGTCGTTCTATGTGCATCAGGGCGTGCTGGTGTTCCTTGACGAAGATCCGATCTGGTGGGGCCGCAGGCAGGACGCGAATGGCGGCGTGCGCACCGTCTGGATGAGCGATGATCGCGTGATGGGGTATCTCGATCACTTCGTGCAATCCACGGTACGCCACCCGATGCAGGATCTGGCCGCAAGGTTGAAAGACATGGGCCGGGGCAGCGCGCGGATCGGCGTCGAGATGGACAATTACTATTTCTCGGCCAAGGCCTATGCGGTGCTGGAGGCCGAACTGGGTGATGCGACGTTCAGCGACGCCACCGCACTGGTAAACTGGCAGCGCGGCGTGAAGTCCGCCGAAGAGATCGCCTATATCCGCAAGGCCGCCGCGATCAGCGAAAAGATCGTCGACGGGCTGCTGGAGCGGGTCGAGCCGGGTGTGCCCAAGAACGAGGTCGTGGCCGAGATCTATCGTGACGCGTTGCGCGGGGTGGATGGCGCCTGGGGTGATTACCCGGCCATCGTGCCGCTCTTGCCCTCGGGTAGCGATGCCGCCGCCCCGCATCTGACATGGGACGGGCGGTCATTCGCGACGGGCGAGGCAACTTTCTTTGAAATTTCCGGCTGCTATCGCCGCTACCATGCGCCATTCTGCCGGACGCTTTTTCTGGGCAAGCCTGACGATTTTCTGCTGCGCGCCGAGGCGGCGCTGGTCGAAGGGCTGGAGGCCGGGCTGGACAAGGCGCGGGCCGGCAACCGGGCCTGCGATATCGCCAACGCGCTGGCCGCCCCGCTGGAACGCGCCGGGATCGAACGCGGCGCGCGCTGTGGCTATCCCATCGGCCTCAGCTATCCCCCCGACTGGGGCGAGCGCACCATCAGCCTGCGCTCCGAGGACGAAAGCGTGCTGGAGCCGGGCATGACATTTCACTTCATGCCGGGGCTATGGATGGATGATTGGGGGCTGGAGATCACCGAAAGCATCCTGATCACCGAGGACGGCCCGTGCGAGACGTTCTGCAACCGACCAAGGAAAATGTTCGTGAAGGACTGACTTTCCGAATTGCGGGGTGGCGCGGCACCGGCGTCTAGATCGCCTCCACCCCGCACCACTCTGCGATAAACAGCGCCATCGCGCCGGTTATCCGCTTGACCGAGCTCAGGCTGACGCTTTCGTCGTAGCCGTGGATGTTGCGCGAGATCGGCCCGTAGCAAAGCGCCGGGATCTGGTTGTAGAGCGCATAGACCCGCGTATCGAGATAGGCCGTGGCGGTGAACGACTGGAGCGGTTCGCCGGTGGCGGCCTCATGCGCGCGCCCCAATGCCGCCTCGGCGCCACTACCCGGCTCCAGCACGTAGCCCTCGGCGGTAAAGCCGTTGAACGTAACGGTCGGAGGCGTGTTGGACAGGTAAGGATCAGTATGCGCGTAGGCGGCGATGTGGTCTTGTATGATCTGCATCGCCTCGGCAGCATTCTGGCCGGGATAGAGCGACACGCGACAATCAATCGTGGCCCAGGCAGGCACGGACGACGCCCAGTCACCGCCAGCGATCTTGCCAATGTTGAGGTTGATCGGGTGGTCATAGGTTTCGAAATACGGATGCGCCGCCTTTTGCGCGTTCCATGCAGTCTCCAACTCTCGCAAAGACTGAACCACGCGATAAACCGCGTCGATGGCGTTTGCGCCCTCGCCCATTTGGGCCACATGGACCGGAGTACCGTGCACCGTGACCTGAAACCAAACCACGCCGACATTCGCGCGCACCAGCATCTCGGCCTCGGGTTCGGGGATCAGTACCGCGTCGGCGGTATAGCCGCGCAGAAAGGTCATCAACGCGCCGTTGCCCGTGCTTTCCTCCTCGACCACAGACTGAACATAGACCGTGGCCGCCGGTTGCAGCCCGACGCGGCGCAGCGCATCAAGTGCGGCAAGGTTGGCGCCCGACCCGGCCTTCATGTCGCCCGCGCCACGGCCATACATCCAATCACCGTCGATATGCGCAGAATACGGATCATTCTGCCACATCTCGCGCGGGCCGGTCGGCACCACGTCGAGATGCGCGTTCAGGATCAGCGAACGGCCCACCTCTTCGCGCGGGTGGTGGATGCCGACGACAATCGGCGCATCCGAATGGGTGTCCGAGAAGGGCGAGCCGCCAGGATGGGCGGCGATCGCGTCACGGTCCATGTCAAAGCGATCCACCTTGAGGCCGCGCGCCTGAAACTCGCGGAACACGAGATCCTGAATCGCATGTTCCTGTCCGCGGACCGAAGGCAGGCGGACCAGTTTTTGCAAGTAAGAAACCTGATCGGCAAAGCCGTCTTCGACCGATTGCAGGATGCGGGCTTTTAACTCTGGGGCGAGGGACATGGCGGGCGCTTTCTCTGACTGTGTCAGAGTAGCGTAGAACGTGGCCCGGAACGATTGCAACGCAAGCCGTGCGAAGAAGGCTACTCTATCGCCGCGTCATATGCCTCGGGCGGCAGTTGCCCGCGCTTGCGCTCCAGCACCAGCCGCCGTTCTTCCCAGCCATAGCGGGGATCCTCACGCACCGGCATCCATGTCAACACGCCGCCCTTGCGCCAGGGGTCCAGAACGATACCGTCGTCGAACTGATCCCCCTTTGCCGAAACGATGGCGGTGCTGTGCTCGATCCGCCAGTTACGGGAATTGGCAATGGCGCGGTGCAGATCAAGCGTCTGAAACCGCTCCTCTTTCAGGCGCTTTTCCAGATCGTGTGCCCAGTGCCAGCACAAGCCGCGCGGCTTGGTCCCCATGTTGACCTTGGTGTTGTGGATGAGCGGCGGATCGGTGATCTGATAGCGCAGCGCCAATGTATGAGTGTAATCATAGGCCACTTGCGCGGCGCGGCTTGCCTCTTCGGGGTCGACCTCGGGACCGAGCGCGCGGATCGAAGCCGCCAGCGCCGCGACTTCGGCCGGCGTGCCCGGAGGCGGCGCAGATTCGCCCGATTGGGATGTTCCGCAAGCAGCCACCAATGTGAGGGCCAGAAGCGCCAGAAAGGATTTGGCGAGGTTGATCATGATCGGTTCCAGAAAGGGCGATTGCCATCACCGCTAGCCCGCCGCCCGTGATTTTGTCGAGCAGCGCGAGGTCAATACACTGTGATTGTTGCAGCTATTCCACAGGCTCGGGTCGGTGAATTCGCCCGGTGGAAGCGATGGCAAAGCGCGCCGCCACCTGCCAACAGCGGCGGCGGTTAAAGCCTTCTACCGGTCGCGGGAGGCATATTACCCAGATTTTCAGACCGTCGGCGAACGCATCCAAGGCGTCGAAACGCCGGATGTCAGCGGGCGCAGCGCACAGGCCGCGCCCGTTAGGCTTGGTTATGCGTCAAGGCTCAACTTGCCGCCACCATCAGCCCTTCTTTCTTCAGCTGGTTATAGGTGAGGTCCAGCGCGATCCAGGCGCGTTCGATAAACGTATCAATCTCGGCGTCGGTGATTACCAGCGGCGGCGAGATGATCATCCGGTCACCCACATGCCGCATCACCAGACCGTTCTGGAAACAATGCTCTCGGCAGATCAGGCCAACATCACCCTCGTTCCCGGCGAATTTGGCACGGTTTGCAGCGTCCGGCGTCAGCGCAATCGACCCCATCATGCCAATAATCGGTGCCTCACCCACCAGCGGGTGTTCGACCAGACCGGCCCATTTCTTTTTCAGGGCGGGCGCGGTGTGCGATGCCACGCGGTCAACGATGCCTTCTTCCTCGAGGATGCGCAGGTTTTCCAGCGCGACGGCACAGGTCATGGGATGGCCCGAATAGGTGTAGCCATGGGCGAATTCGCAGTTGTTGATCACCTCGGCCACTTCATCACACACAATTGAGCCGCCGATTGGCGCGTAGCCAGAGCTGAGCCCCTTGGCCACGGTCATGATATGCGGCCGGATGCCCAGAGTGGTCGAGCCGAACCAAGTACCGGTACGACCAAACCCGCATATCACTTCGTCGGCGATCAACAGAATACCGTATTTGTCACAGATACGCTGAATCTCGGGCCAGTAGGTCGAAGGCGGGATGATCACGCCGCCCGCGCCCTGAATAGGCTCGGCGATAAAGGCCGCGACGCGGTCCACGCCCAACTCTTCAATAGCCGCCTCCAGCTGACGCGCGCGTTCCAGTCCGAATTCCTCGGGGCTGGTATCGCCGCCTTCGGCCCACCAATGGGGCTGATCGATATGATGCACGTTGGGAATCGGCAGGCCGCCCTGTTCGTGCATGAACGTCATGCCGCCAAGGCTGCCGCTGCCGACAGAGGAGCCGTGATAGGCGTTCTTGCGGCTGATGATGATGTTTTTCTCGGGATGGCCCTTTTGCGCCCAGTAGGTGCGGACCATGCGGATATTGGTATCGTTTGCCTCGGACCCCGATCCGGCAAAGAAGACGTGGTTCAGATCGCCCGGCGCCAGTTCGGCCAGTTTCTGCGCCAGCGCGATGGCGGGCACATGCGTCGTCTGAAAGAACGTGTTGTAGTATGGCAGCTCGCGCATCTGGCGCGCAGCGGCATCGGCCAGCTCATCCCGGCCATAGCCGATATTGACGCACCACAGCCCCGCCATTGCATCGAGATAGTCGTTGCCGTCGCTGTCGGTCAGGGTGACGCCCTTGGCACGAGTGATGACACGCGCGCCCTTGGTCGCCAGCTCGCCGCCATGCGTGAACGGATGCAGGTGGTGCGCAGCATCGAGCGCCTGAAGTTCGGCGGTTGGCAGGTGGTTGGTGATGAGCGTCATGAGGGGGGCCTTTCGCATGTCGGGGCGACGCGGCGCGCGCCCCTTTTTCGGTCACAGATTTCAATCCGGGCAGAATATGATCAAATTATCAGATGGTCAATCGAATCAGTCTCCCCCGGAAGAGGAGTTCAACGACAGGCGCAACTGCTCCATCCCCTGCATCACATCGCCCTCGATTGCGTCGGCGGCCTCATCGAAATCGCCGATTCCGATAGCGTGCAGCGTCTCTTTGTGCATGTCGGGCAAGTTCTGGGTGCCGATGCGCCCGCAAACCACCCGCAGCGACGGACCGAATCGAAGCCATAGGCCTTGGGCCATCTCTGTCAGGATCGGCGAGGCGGCCATATCGTACAGGTAACTATGGAAACGGTGATTCAGCTCCAGATAGGCGCGCAGGTCGCCCCGGAAAATGGCCCCGTCCAGCGCTGTGTCGATCTCTGTCAAACGGGCAAGGTCGGCAGGCCCGGCGCGCTCTGCGGCGCGTCGGGTCAGATGGGGCTCAAGCCACCGTCGCGCCTGTATTATTTCAGAAATATTAGCGGCGTTCAGCTTTGGCACGCTGACCCGCCGGTTGCCGCGAAACTCCAGCGCGCCCTGCGAAATCAGACGGCGAATCGCCTCGCGCACGGGGGTCATGCCCGCATCCAGCTGTGCGGTCAGCCCCTGGATCGTGACCGCCTGCCCCGGCGTCAAATCGCCATAAAGAACCATATCCCGCAGGCGACGATAGATCAGTTCATGGGCCGGCAGGCGCATTTCCGTGCTGGCTTTCGGGCTGAAATCTGCGGTGGCATTTTGCATGGCCGTATGGTTCACGATTACTTTTCCATTCTACAGACTTGCGAGTTTAACGGGTGCGTGAAACCATTACCATATTGCGCTCAGCGAAAAACTTGATCAAATTCGTGCGTAAGGCAGCATGACTGCTGACCGATGGGAGAAAAACATGAAAACAACTATTCTGACAACAACTGCCCTGCTGGCTTTTACAGCGGCGGCAGGCGCACAGGAAGTGCGCGTTTACAACTGGTCCGATTACATCGACGAATCACTGCTGGAGAAGTTCGAGGCAGAAACCGGCCTGAAGCTGACCTATGACGTGTTTGACAGCAACGAAGTTCTGGAGACCAAGATGCTGGCCGGCGGTTCGGGCTATGACGTCGTGGTGCCGTCGGGCACGTTCCTGCAACGCCAGATCAGCGCGGGCGCGTTTCAGAAACTGGACATGAGCCAGTTGCCCAACCACAAGAACCTGTGGGACCTGATCGCGGATCGCACCGAACAATACGACCCGGACAACGCCTATTCGATCAACTACATGTGGGGCACCACCGGTATCGGCGTGAACGTCAACAAGGTGCAGGAAGCCTTGGGCGACGACGCACCAATCGACTCTCTCGATCTGGTGTTCAATCCTGAGAACATGGAAAAACTGGCCAAATGCGGCGTGTATTTCCTGGATGCTCCGGCGGAAATGATCCCGATGGCGCTGAAATTCCTTGGCGAAGATCCCGACAGCCACGACCCCGACGTGATTGCCAAGACCGAAGACGTGTTCATGCCCATCCGCCCCTACATCAAGAAATTCCACTCCAGCGAGTTCATCAACGCGCTGGCGAATGGCGATATCTGTGTCGCAGTCGGCTGGTCGGGGGACATTCTTCAGGCACGTGACCGGGCTGACGAGGCCGAAAATGGCGTTGAAATCGTCTATAATGCGCCCAAGGAAGGCGCGCAGATGTGGTTCGACCAAATGGCCATCCCGGTGGACGCGCCCAACCCCGAAGCGGCACACAAGTTCCTGAACTTCATCATGGACCCCGAGAATGCCGCCGCGGCATCGAACTATGTCTATTATGCCAATGGCAACAAGGCTTCACAGGAGTTTCTGGTCGAAGATGTGATCGGAGATCCGGCGGTTTATCCGGATGAAGAAACACTGAGCAACCTGTTCACGACCACGCCGTTTGAGCCCAAGGTACAGCGGGTCGTTACCCGTCTGTGGACCAAGATCAAGTCAGGCACCTAAGACCTGACCATCCCGGCCCGCGCAACACAGTTTGCGCGGGCCTTTTTCGATCTCGCAGGGGGACATAATTTGAGCCAGACAGTTTTCGCACCGTGGAACGACCCGGACGTAAAGCCGCTCATTCAATTCAAGAACGTAACCAAACGGTTCGGCGATTTCATCGCAATCGACAACCAGTCCTTTGACATCTATGCGCAGGAATTCTTTGCGCTGCTCGGCCCGTCGGGCTGTGGCAAGACGACGATGATGCGCATGCTGGCAGGGTTCGAGAAACCCACAGAGGGCACCATCCTGCTGGCGGGCCAGGACATCGCCCCGATTCCACCGAACAAGCGGGCGGTGAACATGATGTTCCAGTCCTACGCCCTGTTCCCGCACCTGTCTGTCTGGGACAACATCGCCTTTGGTCTTAAACGTGACAGGATGGCAACCGACGCGATCGCAGCGCGCGTCGAGGAAATGCTCAAACTGACCCGGCTGGAGAAGTTCGCCAAACGCAAACCGCACCAGATCTCGGGAGGACAGCGGCAGCGTGTGGCACTGGCGCGATCATTGGCGAAGGCGCCCAAATTGCTGTTGCTGGACGAACCGCTGGGCGCGCTTGATGCCAAGCTTCGGCAGGACACGCAGTTTGAACTGATGGATATCCAGGAAAAGACCGGCACCACTTTCGTGATCGTCACCCACGATCAGGAAGAAGCGATGACCGTGGCAAGCCGCGTTGCGGTGATGGATCATGGCCGGATCATTCAGGCCGACACGCCCGCGCGCATCTACGAGATGCCCAATTGTGTCTATGTCGCGGACTTCATCGGCGACGTGACGATCATCGAAGGCCGCGCGACCAAATCCGGCGACGGCTACGACATCGCCTATGCCGAAGGCCAGCCAACGCTGCGGGCCACGACCGACAAGAGCTTCGAGAACGGGCAGACCTGCCATCTGGCGATCCGCCCCGAGAAGGTGACGATCACCGCCGAGCGCCCGGAGGGCGCGGCCAACGCGGTGCAGGGCAAGATTCTGGATATCGCGTATCTGGGCAATCTTTCGACCTATCACGTGGAACTGCCAACCGGGCAGATCATCAAGTCACAGATCGCGAACACACGGCGCCTGTCACGACGCAACTTTACTTGGGAGGACACCGTCTGGCTTAGTTGGACAGAGACGGCCGGCGTCCTGTTGGAGGGATAGAGAATGCGCCGCTTTGCCCTCATTGCCGTCCCGTATTTCTGGCTTCTGGCACTCTTTCTGGTGCCCTTCCTCATCGTCCTCAAGATCAGTCTCAGCGATATCGCGCTCGCGATCCCGCCCTACACGCCGACCCTGGATTTCTCTGCCGGTTGGGAGGGATTCAAGGCGTTCCTGAGCGCGCTCGATCTGGAAAATTTCGAGTTTCTGACCACTGACGACCTGTACTGGAAGGCCTATCTGTCCTCATTGCAGATCGCCTTCATCGCAACGGTGGCGACCCTGATCGTTGGCTATCCCATCGCCTACGGCATGGCCAACGCCCCCGATCACTGGCGCCCGACCCTGATGATGCTGGTGATCCTGCCATTCTGGACCAGCTTCCTGATCCGGGTTTACGCATGGGTCGGTATCCTGAGCACCGAGGGGTATCTGAACCAGTTCCTGCTGGGGATCGGTGTCATCAGCGAGCCGCTGACCATCCTCAACACAAATACGGCGGTCTATATCGGCATCGTCTACACCTACCTGCCATTCATGATCCTGCCGATCTATTCGGCACTGGAGCGGCTGGACGCATCGCTGCTGGAGGCCGCTGAGGACCTCGGGTGCAGCCGAATCACGGCCTTCTGGCTGGTCACTGTTCCGCTTAGCAAGAACGGCATCATCGCGGGGTGTTTCCTGGTCTTTATCCCGACCATCGGCGAGTTTGTCATCCCGTCACTGCTGGGCGGCTCCAAGACGCTGATGATCGGCAAGGTGCTGTGGGAGGAATTCTTCAACAACCGAGACTGGCCGGTGGCCAGCGCGGTGGCAGTGATCTTGCTGCTGATCCTGATCATTCCGATCATCCTGTTCCAACGCAACGAGCAGAAGCAGCGGGAGGCAGACAGATGATCAATCTGAAACATTTCGCGATTTTTTTCGCTCTTGAGAATTTTCGCGAAAATTCTTGGCACCGGGAGGGCACGGCATGAGACGCATGACATGGTTCAACGCAACCTCTCTCACACTCGGCTTTGCGTTTCTCTACCTGCCAATGGTGATCCTGATCATCTACAGCTTCAACGAAAGCAAGCTGGTGACGGTCTGGGCGGGCTTTTCGACCAAATGGTATAGCGAATTGTTCCGCAACGAAGCGTTCCTGGATGCGGCGTGGGTCACGCTCAGGGTGGCGGTGGTGTCGTCGACCATCGCGACGGTTCTGGGCACGATGGCCGCGCTGGTGCTGGTGCGGGCCGGGCGGTTTCCCGGGCGAACACTGTTTTCGGGGATGATCTATGCGCCGCTGGTCATGCCCGAGGTGATCACCGGCCTGTCCTTGCTTCTGCTGTTCATCGGGATCGGACTCGACCGGGGCGTGTTCACGATCATCCTGGCGCATACGACGTTCTCGATGTGCTATGTATCGGTCGTCGTTTCCTCGCGGCTGGTCAGTTTTGACCGATCACTGGAAGAGGCGGCACTCGACCTCGGCTGTTCACCGGCGCAGGCCTTTCGGCTTGTCACCCTGCCGATCATCGCGCCGGCAGTGATCTCGGGCTGGCTGCTGGCCTTTACGCTCAGCCTTGATGATCTGGTGATTGCCAGCTTTGCCGCCGGACCTTCGGCCACCACATTGCCGATCAAGATCTGGAGTTCGATCCGCCTTGGCCTCAGCCCCGAGATCAACGCGCTGTCCACGATCCTGATTTCCTTTGTAACCGTGGGCGTCATCAGTGCCTCGCTCGCCAGCAAGAGGGCCAGCCTGCGAAGGCAAGCAGAGGAGAGGGCTGCTGTGCACGCATGAAGCGCATCTATCCTGCCCACGCCTATGGCGAAATCCCGCGTGAGCATTGCTATTGGCCGACGACCGAAGCCGCACCGCCCAGCCAGCCTGCGCGCGGCACGCTGACCGCCGATGTGGCGGTTATCGGCGCAGGCTTCACCGGGCTGAGCGCGGCACTGCACCTGGCGCAGGACGGTGCCGACGTGATCGTGCTCGAAGCGCACGAGGTCGGCTGGGGTGCGTCAGGGCGCAATGGCGGTTTCTGCTGTCTGGGCGGTTCGGCGGCGTCAGACGGTGTTCTGAAGCGGATGTTCGGCGAAGAGGCGCGGCGCGAATATCGCGAGACCGAACGCGCGGCAGTCGATCTGGCCACGGGGCTGATCGACACGCACGGGCTGCAGGTCGATCGCCATTCGGAGGGCGAAACGCTGATGGCTCATACCGAGGCGGCGGCCCGAAGTTTCGAGGCACGCGCCCGCGATGTCGAGCGCGACTGGGGTGTGACACCTGAGATCCTCGACAAGAGCGAACTGGCCGCGAATGGGCTTGCTGGCCCCTTTTTCGGCGCAATGGCGACGCCGATCGGCTTCGCCCTCAATCCGATGAAATACGTGCTGGGACTTGCCGGTGCGGCCCGGAAGGCCGGTGTACGCATTTTCGGGCAAAGCCCTGTCCTGCGGATCGACCATGGCAGCGGTTTCACGCTTCAGACACCGCAGGGACGGGTGAACGCGCGGCGTCTGATCGTGGCCACCAACGGCTATTCGTCGGACGACCTGCCGGGATGGATGGCTGGACGCTATCTGCCGACGCAATCCAACGTTCTGGTGACACGCGAACTGAGCGAGGATGAAATCGCGGCGCAGGGCTGGTCCAGTCATCAGGCCTGCTATGATGATCGGTTTTTCGTGCACTATTTTCGCCTCATGCCGAACCGGCGGATGCTCTTTGGCATGCGCGGCGGGTTGTTCTCGGGCCCCTGGGCCGACAGACGAATGCACGGCAACATCCGGAGCCATTTCGAGACGATGTTCCCGGCCTGGTCACATGTGGAGACACCGCATAGCTGGCATGGCCTGCTGAGCATCGCGCGTGACCTCACGCCCTATGTTGGCCCCATAGACACGATGCCGGGGGCCTACACGGCGATTTCATATCACGGCAACGGGGTGGCGATGGCCAGCTACGCAGGCGCGTTGCTGGCCGATCTGGCGCAGGACCGCAAACCGACGCGGCCATACCCCGAAATCATGCGGAGCACGCCGAAGAAATGGCCCCTGGGGCGTTTTCGGCGTGCGTGGTTCTGGCCGGTCTACGGCGCGGCGTGGGCGACGGGACAATAACAAGCACCAGCCCCGTCGATTGGCTCATCCCTCGGGCGTCTTCACCGCCCGCGCAGCACCGCGTTTGAGGCCGAGGCGATGTTCGCGGATGATGATCACGATCCCCGCCGCAACGATCAGCGCCGCACCGGTTAGCATTGATTGCGTCGGTACTTCGGCGAAGAATACGTAGCCGATGACCAGCGCAAACAGGATCGACGCATAATCGAACGGCGCGATGACGCTGGCATCGGCAAAACGAAAGGCAGACGTCAGGAAAATCTGCGCCGTACCGCCCAACAGGCCGGCAAGGATCAGCAACGTCGCCTCCTGGATGCCCGGCATCACCCAGCCGAACGGCAGCGTGATCAGCGACAGCACTGACGCCGTGACTGAAAAGTAAAAGACGATGGCCGATGTCTGCTCGATCTGGACGAGCTTGCGAATATAGATCTGTGCCAGTGCGGCAAAGACAGCCCCCGTCAACACCAGCATTGCACCTACGGCCTCAACAGTCCCCATGGTTGGCTCGTCAAGCATGGTAAGGCGCGGGGCCAGCACGATCAAAACGCCGACGAGGCCCAGAACGACGGCGCTGATGCGGAATATGCCAACAGGTTCGCCCAGGAACATCGCAGCGAAAATCACCACCAGCAGCGGCGTGGCGTAGCCCAGTGCCGTCACTTCAGGCAGTGGCAGCATGCCCAACCCCGCAAAGCTGAGCCCCATGGCCATGGTGCCTGCGAACCCGCGCCAGACATGGCCCATCAGCGAATGCGCCTTGAGCCCCGTGCGCAGGTCGCCACGCGCAGCCAGCCAGAGCAGAATGACCGGGATCGCGAACATCGAGCGAAAGAAAACCGCCTGCCCGGGCGGCACCGTTTCGGACGCAGCCTTGATCAGTGCGGACATGACGATGAAGAGCATCACGGCACAGAGTTTCAGCGTGATCCCTTTGATCGGCTGCATGGCGGGGTGCTCCTTTGCCCTCTTGCTTGCGCTCCTGCGCCATTCAGGTCAAGCGCCCCGGAACACCGCCAAGTGCCCGGGGGCCTGATTTCAAGCCGGTGTCTTGGTGCGCGGCAGCACCCAATCGGCGCGTGGGAAATGGCATGTATAGCCGTTCGGCACACGCTGCAGATAGTCCTGGTGTTCCGGCTCGGCCTCCCAGAAATCGCCCGCAGGCTCCACTTCGGTCACGACCTTGCCTGGCCACCGGCCGCTTTTCTCCACCTCACTGATGGTGCGCAGCGCGGTCAGTTTCTGGTCGGCGTCAACATAGTAGATCGCAGACCGGTAGCTCATCCCGATATCATTGCCCTGCCGGTTCGGCGTGGTCGGATCATGTATCTGAAAGAAGAATTCCAGAATATCGCGATAGCTGAGCGTNGCNGGATCGAATTCGATCTCGATGGCTTCGGCATGGGTACCGTGATCNCGGTAGGTGGCGTTGGGCACNTCGCCGCCGGTATAGCCCACGCGGGTCGAGATCACGCCGGGTATGCGGCGGATGAGATCCTGCATGCCCCAGAAACATCCCCCCGCCAGAACAGCACGTTCGGTCATTGTCTATCCTCCACTTGGTTCAGGTATTCGCCATAGCCTTCGGCTTCCATGTCGTCCTTGTGGATGAAGCGCAGGCTGGCGGAATTGATGCAATAGCGCAAACCACCACGGTCGCGCGGCCCATCCGGAAAGACATGGCCGAGATGGCTGTCACCATGGGTGCTGCGAACTTCGATGCGCACCATGCCAAGGCTGTCATCGCGCAATTCGCTCACATAAGCAGGCTCGATCGGCTTGGTGAAGCAGGGCCAGCCGCAGCCGCTCTCGAACTTGTCAGACGAGGCAAAGAGCGGCTC
>JGI24723J26617_10001601_pt1 | contig 19597 bp, 20 predicted proteins | sample Cruoilmetagenom6_FD_26617 | JGI IMG/M metagenome (IMG submission 26617)
GCGCAAAGAGGTCTAACATGACTGCCCCTACCCCCCATTCTGTCGCAGCACATGTGCGTCCTATTGCGCTTGATGATTATGCGGTGGTGCGTGCGCAAAGCTTGGCGCTGACCGATCACCTAAGCGATGCTGAAGCCACTGTGCAGTCGATGGAAGATGCCAGCCCCGCCAAATGGCACCTCGCACATACCAGCTGGTTTTTTGAAACCTTTGTCCTTGTGCCGCATGTGTCATCCTACCTTCTGTTTGATGAAGCATATGGGTATCTGTTTAATTCCTATTATGACGCTGTTGGAGAACGCCATCCGCGCCCGCAACGCGGTATGCTTGCGCGCCCCGCGTTGGATGAGGTTCGTGCCTACCGCGCCCACGTTGATGAGGCGATGGATGGATTGCTCAGCGACGGTGTCAACGCTGAGTTGGCCAAATTGATTGAGCTTGGGCTTCATCATGAGCAACAGCATCAGGAACTTTTACTGACAGATCTGCTGCACCTTTTTGCTCAAAACCCGATCAAGCCTGCTTATGCGCCCCCGACCCCCTTGGAGATGAAAAATGCTTTGCCAGACGATGTGGCATGGGTGAGCTATCAAGCGGGGATTGTGCCGCTGGGTGTTAGCCCGGAGGACAATGCCTTCAGTTTTGATTGTGAAGGGCCGCAACATGATGTGCTTGTGCAACCGTTCGAGCTTGCTGAGCGTTGTGTCACCAATGGAGATTGGCTGCGCTTCATGGGCGCGGATGGATATGCCGATCCTCAGTATTGGTTGTCAGACGGATTTGCCACGGCAACCCGAGAGGTGTGGCAGGCACCGCTTTACTGGTCTGAGCGTGAAGGTGTCTGGTGGCAGATGACGTTGCGCGGCGCGCAGCCCGTTCATCTGGATGCGCCGGTATCTCATATTAGTTTTTATGAGGCTGACGCCTATGCTACCTGGGCCGGTGCACGGTTGCCAACGGAAGCAGAATGGGAAGTGGCGGCACGACGGGTCTCTGTCGAAGGAAATTTTGCAACCGCTGCCATGTTGCGACCCCGTCCTCAGTGTAGAGACGAAAAAGAAGTTGATGCACCCATTGGCCTGTTTGGCGATGTGTGGGAATGGACCGCAAGTCCCTTTACTTCCTATCCGGGCTTTACAATCGCAGAGGGTGCGGTTGGCGAATACAATGGTAAATTCATGAGCGGGCAGATGGTTTTACGCGGCGGATCGTGTGTGACGCCGGGTGGACATATGCGCGCGACTTACAGAAATTTCTTTCATCCTGATAAGCGCTGGCAGTTTTCCGGCCTGCGACTTGCTAGATAGGCGACGTGATGCTCGACACTGTACAAATCAAAAACTCTTTATTTGCTTCTGATGTTCTGGGGGGTCTTGCCAATGCGCAAAAGACGATCCCCTGCCAGTGGCTATACGATGAGCGGGGCTCCGCGCTCTTTGAAGATATTACGGGTTTGCCGGAGTATTATCCAACGCGCACCGAAACCTCAATCCTCAAAGAACGCGCGGGAGACATCGCAGCCTTTGCGGGGGAGCGAGCCAATCTCGTCGAGTATGGTGCCGGGGCATCGGTGAAAACACGCCTCCTACTGGATGCGTTGAAAGACGTGCATTCCTATGTGCCCATTGATGTGTCGGCAGAATTTCTTTCTGAAAGTGCCGCCTCTCTCAACGCGGATTATCCTGATCTGACGGTCGCCTCCATCGTTGGCGATTTTCTCACCCCCATCACCCTGCCTAAAGAGAGCATCGGAGCGGGGCGCTCTGTTGGGTTCTTTCCGGGGTCGACAATTGGTAATCTCTCGAATGAAGAGATCAGAGATTTCTTTGCACGTGCGCGATATGACTTAGGCGCTGGTTCGGCGTTTGTCCTGGGGGCGGACCTCAAAAAAGACATCGACCGTCTTATCCCTGCATACGATGATGCAGCAGGTGTTACAGCCGATTTTAATTTGAACTTATTGGCGCGCATCAACCGGGAATTGTCTGGCGGCTTTAAGCTTGACCGATTTTCTCATGAAGCGCGTTGGAACGAAGATGAGTCACGCGTTGAGATGCACCTCGTTAGCCTTACAGCCCAAACCGTGCGTGTATGCGATGAAGAGTTTTCGTTTCGCGCGGCTGAAACCATTCACACCGAGAATTCCCGGAAGTTCGACTGCGTTGAATTGGCCAACCTCGTGGAAACACAAGGCTGGCAAACATGTAAAGTGTGGACTGATGGTGATGAGCTTTTCAGTGTGATGATGCTTGAGGCGGTCTAAGCCGGAAGCTCGAATTCCCGGATAGCGATAATTTTACTATCTGCCGCTTCGTGACGAATGCGGGCGATGGCCTGATAGGCTTCAGAATTATACCAAGCGTTGAGGCTCTCATCGTCTGGGAAACTTAAAACCACTACCCGTGCGTTTGGTGCTTCACCTTCTAGCACAACAGGTGCGTCGTCTACGGCGACAATGGTGCCGTTGAAAGGTGCGAGAGCGCTGAAAAAACCAGCCTCGTAGGCTTTGTATTTTTCCGGGTCGGTGATTGTGATGTGTCCGATTGCATAGGCTGTCATNAATTATCTCGGCAAGTTGATGTGCAAAAAAAGGCGGTAGCAATAATTGCAGTTTGCGCCCAATTNGGATTTAGCAAAAGACCCCCTTCTTGAGTTTTGATTGAAAAATCCGCTGGAGGTTTTAGCGTAGGGGCCGATCTGCAAAAGTATCGTTTTTCTGGAGGGCATTATGGCCGATGACGGATATGAATTTCTAGACCAGGCACTTGCTTTTTTGAGCGATACCGGGTCGTTGCTCAAGAACGGTAATGTCAATCACACGCCTATGGTCACCGAGGCCTTGGTGGCGATGGGGCAGGGCTCAAGCGCGCTCCCTTGGGTCTGCACACATCTGCGCGGAACTATGTTGGAGAAAAAGCCGGCTGAAGTCTTAGTGTCGTTTGACTGGATAGATGATTGGCAACAATTTCTTGGTGATAGATCTTTTGATGCAAAATGGCGTGCCTTTTTCGTCCACGAGTTAGAGACTGATGATTGGCGCACTGTGCTGAACCATTGGTCTTTCAGATTAGCACCGGGGCTTTTTGCTGCGGCCACACATGGGATTATTCGGGTCGGCCACGCCGTGCGGGCGCTCTCGGTTCACGATACGCCGCTGCGCCGCCGCGAACTGTCAGAGGGTTTAGCGCTCTGGGCGGTGGCGTATCAAACGCTGCCAGAAGACCGTGGGTACACTGGCCCTCTTCTGTCGCCCGCCCTAGCACTGGCACATGTGCCACTGCTTCCTCTTGAGCACCGGAAAAATGAAGGTGCCATAACCACGGCGTTGGAACAACTCGATCAAGTTCCCGAATTTGCGCCTGTGATAGGCATGATTGATTTGAGTGAAAACCCGGGCGATCTCGCCAACGCCGTCGCATCGGTTTTTGCGCAAGTTTTTCTTGATCAAACACACAGTCCGTTGAGCGTGATTGTCTACACACATTCCATAACCACGGTGGCGGCCATTCTCAATATTTCACCCCACGTCTCAGATGAGACATTGCGGGTCTTGCTTACCTATGGCTGGCAGGTGGCATGCGGGCTCTATTCCGCCTATGGGCTTTCTCCTCGTCCNGGGCCCGGTGCAATGGACGAGGAGAGCGAAAAGGAAATTGCCGAAAAGGCTGTTGCGCATGGTGATGATCATGTCATCAAATTGTCTGAGGCGTGTTTGGCTCTATACGGCAGAACAGGGGAGCAACCTTTTTTGATGGTTCCTGCCCGTGCCCGCGCTTTACTGCAAGCGGATCCCTCATAGCTGTATTGTCGCCAGACAGTCTCATCCCCAGACATTCTTGCGGAAATCGCCATTCTGGGCCTAGGCTGCGCTAAGCCCTCGCTCTGACGCGGTGGCGGTCAATTCGTTAGGATGTTGAAATGCACACGGATGAAACAGATGCTATCCCGCGCCCGATGCCTGACGTGAGTGGGCCGCCACTTGCCAATTCGCTGCGTGAGTTTCTTACGCCCATCGAATTTGCAAGACTTGCTCTCTTCTGGTGGACGCTGCCTTTTGATTTGAAAGGCGAGGGTCGATCCGTTTTGTTGCTGCCGGGACTTGGTGGTGGTGAACGCTCGATGTTTGTCATCAAAGAATATCTGCGTCTGCTTGGATATACAGTTCACGATTGGGGCCTGGGGCGCAATGACGGTAATGTCATGGAAAAGATGCCACTGGTGATGGAAGAAGTTGCGCGACGGGCGTCTGAAGCCGGTGGTCCAATCGCTTTGGTCGGATGGAGCCTGGGCGGATATTTTGCGCGCGAAGTCGCTCGCGCAAATCCTGATAAGGTCTCGCGTGTCATCACGCTGGGTAGTCCGCTTGTNGGTGGTCCCAAGTATACGGCGACGGCGCGGTTTTTTGGTCGGCGCGGTTTGGATCATGACAAGATAGAGGCGCGAATTGCGGAGCGGTACCGAGTGCCGTTGAAAGTGCCTGTCACCTCCCTCTATTCAAAAGGGGACGGTGTTGTTTCCTGGCAAGCCTCGGTGGATCATTGGAGCCCGGACGCTGAAAACATTGAAGTGGGGACAACGCATTTTGGCTTTGGGATTTCCAAAGAAGTGTTGACCCTTGTGGCGCAGCGGCTGGCAGGTGTTGGTGGACGGTTAGCCGAGTAGCAAAAACAGACCGCGTGTGATGCAAATGCCACCCAGTGTGAGCACAATCCATTGGCTCCAACGTCGGAAATTTGTCTCTGAAATTTTGTCGAGAATTTTTGTTCCGATCGCTGTGCCGAGCATGGCGCAGGGAATGACCATCAGGTAGAGCCACCAGGGCAAAACGGACAGGTCGCCGTTGGCTGCCATCACAGCCTCGCGGACAAGTACGCCGAAATACACCAGTTTCATCAAGTGACTGAATGTTTGTGTCACAGCTTTTGTCGCCACGATCTGATAGCGGGTCAAATGGCTGCGTACAAAAAATACATCAAGAAGGGGACCTGCAACACCTGCGACGATGTTGACCGCTGAGATGAAGAAGCCAGCGATGAAGGGAACGCCCGGGCGGGTGATGTCCAGAGACAATTGTTTGGGGAGTGATGCAGCGATGAAGGGAATGGACCCGACGGCCACGAACAGCCATGCCTTTTCGGGTACAAATGAGACTGCGGAAAGAATGGCCAAGGCGCCAAGGGTGCCGAGCGTGTAGCGCAGGAAAATGCCCCAATCAATGTGTTCTCTTGTGAGAAATGCGCGATAGCCGTTTGAGACCGCTTGGGTAGCGCCATGCAGCATCATTGCTGAGCCCACCGGCAGGACCAGGAGGAAGATACCCATCAGCACAATACCACCGGCCATGCCAAAAATGCCTGACAGGGTGGCAGTGGCGATGATTGCAAGGCCAAGTGCGACAGTTAGGCTCCATGTCAGCATGCTGTTTCCTTGTGAGTTTCGTTTCCCAGCAATTCAGATGCTGCTGATAACACCTTTATTTCACGGGAACCGCTAACCTCAAAATGAGTTCTCTTCCTTCTTGTTGTGAGTTAAACTCACAAAATGCCTGATCCACGTACTCTTGCACAATTACCGCCTCTTACTGCTTTGAAGAGTTTTGAAGCGGCTGCCCGACATGGTTCATTTACGGCGGCGGCAGCAGAGCTGTTTGTCACCCATGGCGCGGTGAGCCGACAGGTGAAGATCCTCGAAGAATGGGCGGGGAAGCAGCTCTTTCATCGCCAGGGCAAGCGGATCGCCCTTACAGATGCTGGACGGCAATTTTCTGAGCGTGTTGGGGATGCCTTTCAAGACATTGTTTTGGCCGCACAGTCACTGCGCAAGACCTCAGACGGGCCCCGCGTTTTGTGCGTGAATGCGCTGCCGACTTTTGCCATGCGATGGTTGTTGCCCCGTCTTGCACGTTTTCAATTTCGTCACCCGCAGATCGAATTGCGTTTGGTGACGTCTGATGTGTCGCTTTCTCAGGTGGCGCCGTTGAGTTTTGATGTGGCTGTGCGCCGCAGCGGAGGGATTATCCCAAGGGGGTTTGAAAGCAAATCCTTTTTGAGTGAACGGGAAGTCCCGGTGATGAGCCCTGAGTTCGCTTCAAGGCATGTGATTAGAGAGCCTGAAGACCTGACAAATGTTCCCCTGCTGGTGGCTGATACAAGACCTGGTGCCTGGGACCGTTGGTTCGCCGCGGCGGGGCAAGAGGCGGCTATGAGCCGCGCAAACTTGCAGAGGTTTGAGCATTTCTATCTGGCGCTGCAAGCGGCGATGGACGGGGTAGGTGTCGCACTTGGACCTTTGCCATTGGTCGACAGCGAAATAGAGGCGGGCCGTCTTATTGTGCCGGTCAGTGGTCCCTACCTGTCATCGGCGCCTTATTGTTGGAACGTTCCAAATGTGAAGCGACAAGCCCCGGCGGTTGGGGCATTCATTGCTTGGCTTGATGAAGAAGGAGCAATTGTGGAGACGCCAAAAAGCTAGTCGCGCAGTTTGACCACGATGTCTTTGGCGAAGGCGCGCGCTTTGCGCCGATAGTGTTCCAACATCTCATAGAAGCTGAAAGGCAAGGGTGTTTGGCCCGCGGCCAACAAAATGTCCGCCACTTGGGTCGATCCATTCCACAGGCCCTGGATCAAATGTCCAGGTGCGGTCGCGGAGTCCAGTTGATCCGCCCAATCGCCTTCCAGAAATTCCCGGATCATATCTTCTTCCAAAAGAAGTCCGGCACTGTAGGTCCGATAGGTTTCATCGAATGCGCATTTGATCGTGAAGGCTGTCCGTCCTGTTTGCAGAGACAGGTTGACGGCAATGGTAACGCCATCAAGCTCCAGCATGTCGGCACGGGTTACCGCTGATCCGTTGTGAACGCCGAATGCTTGTTTTGCGAACGCACGCGTGGCCTCAGTGCAATCTAGGGCGGTCCCGCGCTCGCCTTTCCACCCTGCAGCCTCAATGCGCAGAAATTCATTAACAGCACGGTCGAGCTCAACTCCCTCGCGGCAATTGGTCAATGATAATGTACCCAATTCGCCCAACCGCTTTCTGTTGCGCACCAGGTCTTTGCGCCGCTTTTTGGAAACCTGTTCTTTCATGTGCTGATCAAAAGTCCCCTCTCTGTTGAGAGTGGCGCGATCGAACACATCAAGGATCGCCGTCGGACNGCTATTGGCTTCGCATTCTGTCATGAGNTGTTTGCACACCGGGCCGTCGATGGTCACCTCCGAAAGCAACCAGATGTCGCTGCCGGTTGAGCGATTACCCATTGCATCGATGAGCCCGGCCATTGCCGCGTCTGCATCGCGCTTGTCTATCAGGGGTATAGAGAGCATTGAATAGGGCGTCGTCCAGGCTCTGTTGATTTTGGCGATACCGCCCCAGTGCCACCGGCTTTGCGTAAAGGGTAATAGAGCAATCAGTGTTTCTCCGCGCCAGATGCTGATTGCCTGCACGCTGCGATCCTCGATATGGGCCAGCAGCGCCTCGACGTATTGTCGGCAAAGATAGGCGTTTTCTTCCAGAGCATTTTCGACAAGCTCATCCCATGCTTTACTGAGCGTCAGAAGGTCTTTCTGGGAAAGGAGCCGTGCGGTGGGTGCCGCCTGCTGCGATGCGAGCTCTGGTGTCAGTTCTGTGAGGTCAATCGACATGTTCATGGGGCCACCTTTCGTGACCGCAGGGAAAAAAGTATGCGCAAGCCGAGGCGATGATGAACAAGCCACGTTAGTGTGAAACTTCGAAGCCCGACAGAAATGGTGGTGGCCACCGCCGCTCCAATCAAACCAAAGTAGGGAATGAGTGCAAAATTGAGCGCTATGTTGATGGCGAGCGAGGCAACAAAGGCGCCAGCGCACGAGCGTTCATGACCCAACATGTTTAATAGGTCTTCTCCTGGCCCCGCCGCAGCCTGAAGCACGAGGCCGAGCATTAGGATGCCAAGAACAGGAAGCGCTGCCTCAAAACCTTCGCCAAATAGAGCCAACAAATAGGGCGCAATCAGGTAGATGGAAAGCGCCGCAGACGCAGACACGACAAGTGTCAGCCGTGTTGTAGTGCTGGCGAGGGCGGAAAGTGCCGGGCGATCGTTGAGCGCATTCAAAGCTGTGAAGCGCTGTGCTGTGGCAACGGTCGCTGCATATTGAACAAACCCCACGAGTTGCAGAATGCGCGAAGCCGCAAAATAAATGGCGATGGTAGCAGGCTCGACAAAAAGACTGAGGATCAGAATATCCGCATTGGATAATAGCACCATGGTGCCATCAACAAAGATAAGTGGCAGGGCTGTCTTGATCCATCCGCGCATGTCCCGCTCTACCGGGCCACTCGGCAAGTGCTTTTTGAGGCGCCACCAAACAAGCCCTGTTTGAATGAGCAAGGCGGTGAGCACCGCGCCGATGGTGATGCTGACCGCAACGCCTGCTGACATTGGGACCTGCCAGAAATAAGCGGCTATTAGTCCCCCTGCGATGAGGCTGTTTCGAATAATGAAGGGCGGCGCAATCGCCAGGATTGTCCAATTGAATGCACGGGCGACGTTTTCCACATAGTCCTGCATTGCAAACAGGGGAAAAGCGACAAGAGCGAGCGCGAAGGGCAGTACATACACATTGTCGAAAATGGGCGCTGCGAACCAGAGTGATGCTCCTCCGATAAGTGCCGTTGCGCTGGACAAAAACGCGACGACCATCGCACCAGTTTGTAAAAACCCGCGCAGTAGATTTTGTTCATTTCGCGCATGGTAGTGAGGCGCAAAACGACAAACAGCTTGGGCAAATCCCATTGGTGTTAGATGACCCAATATCAAAATCCACACCCACACAAGCGCGAAGATGCCGTATTCGGTTTGGCCTAGCAGTCTTGCCAATAGGACTTGGGTGGCATAGGCGAGGGCAGCACCGGCGCACCGTATGATCAGAACTTTTAGTGCGGCAAAGGCAGACTCGCGTGCCTCTTCATCCTCACCGACAAGAGCGCGCAGTTTTTCGACCGACCGGCCAAGCAATGACGCTCCTTTGGGCATTTGTTCTGTGTTCGCTGCGTGGTCCACTTGAGCCATACTATTGTTGTCTATTCTGCCGGTGTTGCGGCAAAAGCCGTGATGCCGTCTGTGGCATTGGGGTCAACGCGGTACCGCATGACACGTTGGAATGCGGTTTTTTCCTGTAAGCCCATGGTGCGCCAGGCGACGGCCAGGGCCGCTTTTGCCCAGAATGCGGGGCCGGAAATGGCACGGGACGACGGCGTCCAACCAAGCTCTTGTCGTAAAATGCCGTTGCCATAGTTCATACCGAAGTGGCGCCGAATAGCAGGCGTCCAATGTTCGGTCGTGAGTGAGACGTTGAGGCAACCGGCGTTCTCAACCCGGTGCGGGCCATTCAATTCCCAATGCAACATGTCACCGGGTTCGATGTCATAGACCTCTGCATGTTCATCGAACGCGGGGTCATAGCTGATCTCTTCTTCCGTGATCCCGCGAATGATGTTTTCCAATTCCGGCGCGTTGAGAAATGGCGCCGTAGGCGGATAAAGGTAAATGCGCTTTTGACCTCTGATCTGCCAGAGCGATTGGCCAGGAACGTCAGCGTGATAAAACACCTGCGCATTAGGCGAGGAAATCAGAAGGCCGAGTGATTTTCGGAAAGGTACAAAACCTGGAATTTCTCGTGCGAGTTCTGAGTACATGTCGTTCAGAAGTTCATCGAAGCGACGGTCAGCCTCTTCAAGCTTTTGCATGTTGATCCAAAGGCGCCCACGTTTGATCGCTTCCAGCACCTCTAGGCCAGATAGGCCCGTGCGATCACAATAGCTCCAGGAACTGAGCTCGTGTCCCTTTGCTGCCATTGTGTTTATGGGACTGACACTCTGGGGAATGTTCTCAATGAGCGCCGCCAGATTTTCGTCTGTGAACAATCCGCTCTCGTCCAGATGATGATGCAACTTGGCTGTTTGCGTTCCCCAATGATGCGCAATTTCGTTCTCTGTTTTGTCGATGATGTTTGATGTCATTGTTTTGCTCCCACCGATTAGGAATGAACCACCCTATGCCTTGCTTAGTCTTAGCTAGGGTGTGTCAAAGGTCCGTTAATTGGTCCAAAAATGACTCCCCCGAAACAGTCGTTGTTTCAAAATGGGACGCGTGTTCAACAATTGTTAGGAAATGCGACGCTTTTCTGCTCCGCAAGTTGGCACGTTAAATGCAAATTTCTCTACCTGAGTGATTTGACGATCAACGTGGGGAACAGTTGCTATGAGTATGATGAATACATTTACGCCGAGAGCAGGCGCATCAATCATAATTCCCATACACTTTGTTCGCTTTTTTTACGCGATGACGGCGGCAGTGGTTTTGATGGGTATCGGGCGGGAGATATTTCTCGCGTTTGGTAGTCCTGACACTATTTTAAGGGACCTGCGACATTTTTCGCTTGATGCGGAACGTAATCTCGGCGCTTGGTATTCGAGTGCTTTGATGGTGGTGATCTCACTATGCGCCTTTTTCAACTGGCAGACCGTCAAACACCGCACAGAGTTTTCGAGCTATAGTTGGCTCTTCATATCTGTTGTGTTTTTTATGATGTCGATCGACGAAACCGCAGGCTTCCATGAGACCGTCGATGTACCTCTTCGGGATCATTTTGAATTGACAGGCCTCTTTTACAATCCTTGGATCTTCTTCGGCGCGTTTTTTGTTGCGGTATTTGCAATCGCGCTGGTTCCGTTTTTACTGTCCCTTCCTAGGCATATTGCAATTCTGTTTGTCGCATCGGGCGCAATCTATGTTGGCGGCGCTTTGGGACTTGAGCCGCTGGATGCCTTTTTTGAACACTCTTACGGTGAAGGTAGCCTTCTTCAGATCATCTCTACGACGGTCGAAGAGACATTGGAAATGCTTGGGCTCACCTTGTTCTTGCACGCCAACATGCTGTTTATGGCGGACGCCAGAACCAACCTGCTGCTCCGCCGGTAACCCGTCTTGGAGACTTTGTCCCGGACTATTGTAAGTCCAACATTGGGGCAGCCAATTTTGTCGGGTTTCGCATGATGTATATCCAACCTATGCGGCCCTGTTCATTTGGGACGAGCGTGACGATGAGATCAGCTTCTGTGCCCTGGAGCGAGGCGATGGCGGGCTGACCATTGGCCAGCACGAATTGAGCCGTACGCGCTGCCGGATTTCTTTCCATGATTGACAAGAAGACTTGTGCTATTTCTTGCGCACCGATGAGGGGGCGAAGGGCTGCACGCACATTCCCGCCACCATCAGACAGCGCCAATGCATCAGGGGCTAAGAGCGAGAGTATTTCGTCTTTGTTTTGTGTGCTCACTGCTGCCATGAAACGAGATAGTAGATCGGTTACCTCTTGTGACGGCGCATTGAATTTTGGTGCGTTTTCCGCAATTCGTTTGCGCGCACGCGTGAGCAACTGACGGCAAGCGGTTTCTGTTTTGTGGAGTGTCTTGGCAATGTCGACATAGTCGGTGTCGAAAGCTTCGCGCAGAATGAAAGCTGCTCGTTCCTCAGGTGCCAGCCTTTCCATGGCCCACAAAAGGGCGAGCTCAACTTCTTGCGTTTTCTGCAAAATGTCTTCTGGTGTTGGCGTGGCCTGAGATGTTGTGGGATCTGAGAGGATCGGTTCAGGCAACCAAACACCGACATAGGTTTCGCGGTCACGTCGCGCTTTTCGAAGGCTATCAATGGCGAGCCGTGTTGTGATGGTTGTAAGCCAGGCTGCGGGCGTGTCTATGGTTTGCTGGTCGATACTAGACCAACGCAGCCAAGCATTTTGCACAACATCTTCGGCGGCTGCGCGCTCACCCAACATGCGGTAGGCAAGGGACATAAGCCGCCCACGTTCTTGCAGGAAAATCTGGGTGGGTGTGTTGTTCATGCTGCTCGTTTTATCACAGTCTCTAGGTCGCTACCGATTTTGATGCGTTGGCAGATGGCACCATATCCTAACCCTCTTTTCAGAACAGGATAGGTTCGACAAAAGGCGGTGGCGTAAGCCAGGGCTATAACTGCGCGTTTTCCGTATTGTTGTTCAATATCAGCGCGTAGGGGGTCACATTCTGGTGCATCGCCCATTGTCGCTTCGGCAAAGCGAAACCCAAGGGCTGCTTGCGGACCTGCCGCTGCCATGTCACGGGCGATGAGGGCGCGAAGCAGGTCGGGTTCAACGCCTTCCTTTAGACCGTAGTCGACAATGAGCTGTGCACAGGGTCCGCAGTCTCCTTCCAGAACTGAAGCGATGGCCGCGCCGTACCATAGAGGCAGCGGCGTTCCGTCTTTGTGTTGCGACAGGAGAGGGAGTGCCGAGAGTTTCAATGCTGCACTTGTGGAAGTGTTGATCACATCATGCATGTAGGTGGCGTCGTAGTCTGTGGCACGCTCCATGCGGCCGGTTGCGAAATGCAAAAGACTGCGCACAAATGGGCGAATGATTGAACGGATCATGAATTACTCCTTTGACGGGGTCATTTTGTAAACGATGTAAAGAGCAGCCCAGGCTGGAAGCTGAATGCCAACCAGATTGGCGACCGCGACTTCGTCGAGGGGAATGCCGCGCGCGATCCAGATTTGCACGTGAAAGAGTGCATGCATGCAGGGCCATGAAGCACCCACAAACCCAACTGTTTGAGAATTGTTGCGGACCGTCCAAGCGAATGCGGTGGCGGCCAGCAGATAGATTAGCGCAATATCGCGGATGAAATGCAGGTTGAACGGTCCCATCATGGAAACGCCGGGGGTTGTTTCATACCAAAACTCTGGCGCGAACCACATGATGAGGGCGTTGACGCCGTAAACAGCAGCTATCACGACAAGTATGATTTTGGCCATTTTCTGGCTCCTTTGCTGACTATGTGCGGGCGCTACACTCTATTGACGCGTGGGCCGCCCAATTTGTGACAGGGTCACCACAAATAATTGAGCATGGCCGGGTGTCGGGCCTCACTAAAGAGCCAATTGGGCACATTGTTTGGGGGCGCTCGCTTGAGCGGCACTGGTAGTGCGTGACCAAAGCGCCTACATGCTTAGCCACGGGGGCTAGAGGAAAATCAAATGAAAAAGATATGTCTCATTACAGGCGTTGGACCTGGCACGGGTGGTGCGCTGGTGAAACGATTTGTGGAAGGAGGCTATCAAGTGGCGATGTTGGCCCGTAATGAAGAACGGCTTTCTACTCTTGCGCGAGACCTGCCAGGTGCTCATGCTTATCCTTGCGATGTAACGGATCAGGTGGTCCTTGGCGATGTGATGGCGCAAATCAAAGCGGACCTTGGGGCGCCTAATGTTCTTATTCATAACGCCGTTGGTGGCGCCTTTGGGTCGTTCCGCGATATTGANCCCGAAATTCTCGAACGCAATTTTCAGGTCAATACGATGGCGCTTTTGCATCTCGCGCGCNTCCTGTCACCGGATATGAGTGCTGCGGGTCAGGGGGTCATCATGGCGACAGGCAATACATCTGCCTATCGCGGTAAAGCTAATTTTGCGATGTTTGCACCGTCGAAAGCTGCTCAAAGGATCCTGTTGGAGTCCATGGCGCGTACGCTAGGACCTGAGGGCGTGCATGTGGCTTACGTTGCCATTGATGCCGTAATTGATGTGCCGCGTATGCGCGATATGCTGCCAGACGCGCCAGATGAATTTTTCTGCCAGCCGGTGGACATTGCAGATGAATGTTTCCGCGTCGCCCACCAGCCCCGTTCAGCCTGGTCCTTTAATGTGGAGATCAGACCCTATGGTGAGAACTGGTAGAATGCTCTGACCTTTGGTTTGTTAAACCTTGAGGTGTGCTGGCATCATGCGCCTCATCAACGTGGACCACATGGCTGTGGCTGTGCCCGCGCGAAATGGCCCGCCTAGTCATAAAGGCCATCATCTGGTTCATGATGCCTGGTACATAAACCGCTTTGTTCGTGAGTGCTGCCTTTAAAGAACCTTTTACGACGGCTTGAACCTTCATCGGGGTCATGGGCATTTTTGAAAAATCCACATNATCTCGTGGCGCGACAGCTGGCGTGTCAGTTGGTCCCGGTACGAGGATGGAGACATTGACGCCGGTCTTTGTCAGTTCCCGGTTTACCGCTTCCCCCAGATTTTGCCAATTGCTGAGCAAATTCAGAATCAATGCCGGATGACGCACCTGTGATGAGCGCCCAGGGGCCGAATTTCGTTTTAACNTTCTTCATAATATTTGTNCTTTGTGGCCGACAATGTCGCAACCAGGTGACGCGAACTCTTGTATGCGGTGGTGAGAGACATATGTGTCAGGTTGTGAAAATTGAACGCCTGACCTGCGTTCCAGGCTGGTGCAGAAAAAATCGCTATGAATTGGGATGATTTACGACTGTTTTTAGCCGCTGCTGAAGCAGGCTCCATGCGCGCCGCGGCCAAGGCGCTGCGGGTCAGTCATACAACTGTTTCTCGCCGTATTGAGGTGTTGGAACAAGATTTTGATACACGGCTGTTCGATCGGCGTAGTGATGGCTTCGACTTAACACCGGCAGGTCTTGTCTTGTTGCCCGTGGCGCAGACGATGGAGTCCAACCTTTTGGGCGTGGAGCGTCAGGTGCGCGGCGCTGACAAGGAATTGGCAGGACCTCTGGTCGTGACGCTGCCAGACATGTTCGCCATGTATTTGATGGGACCTATTCTATTTGAGTTTATGGAGGCATACCCCGACATCGAACTTGAAGTGAATGAGAGCTGGAACGTGTTTGATTTGTCGCGGCGTGAGGCTGACGTCGCCATTCGTTTCACGGACGCCCCACCTGAGCACTTGATTGGCCGTGAGTTGGGCGTCTTTCATCATGCTGCCTATGGGACGCCAGCGTATATTGATGAGCATGGACCTCTAAAGCAAAGCGCTACGGCAAAATGGGTGGGGTGGGGTGACGAGGCCCATCGCAAAAAATGGGTGGCCGCCAGCCCGTTTCCACAATTGCCAACGATTGGTCGTTTTGATGATGTGCCCATGCAGGTTTCTGCCATGAAGGCGGGGCTGGGCCTTGGCCTTATTCCCTGCTTTGCCGGTGATGCCGTGCCCGAATTTCGACGTATCTCTACACCTACGCCGCGCACGGGTGTTTGGCTCTTGTCCCACAGTGATTTGCGCACCACCACACGGGTCACGACATTCAGACGTTTTATTATTGAACGCCGTGAGTTTTTGCGCGCGCGGCTTGCCGGTGAGGTGCTGGCCGGTGAACTGCCGGATCAAGGTGCTGAGTTTGCTAGTCTGGCCCGATAATATCGNCAGCAGCAACCTCATTGCGTAGTGGTGCCTCGTTTAAAAACCCAGACAGGTTNTCCAGGAACAGATTTTTCACTCGAACAGGCGTGCCGTTTGATTTCGTTGAGGCGTGAGCCGTGATCCTCACCGCTGGATGTGTCCAAAGCGCATTGTCAACTGGCAGAGGCTCTGTCTCAAAAACGTCCAAAATGGCGACACGGGGTGTGCCTTTGTCCAGAGCTGTAATTAAGGCTGGTTCATCGACGAGGCCACCGCGCCCGATGTTGACGAAGGTTGCGCCTTCTTTCATTGCTGCGAAATAGGCGGCGTTGCCCATGTGATGGGTTTCGTCGTTCAGAGGACTTGTGAAAACAACGACATCGCATTCACCCAAACGAGCCGCCATATCAGCGGGCCGGATGGTTTCGTCCGCATGTGGGCTTGTGCCATTGCGTTTTACGCCAATGATGTGAGCGCCAAACGCATGTGCGCGTTTGGCCGTCTCATTGCCAATGTTGCCAATTCCAACAATCATCCAGCGCGTGTTTGAGATTTCGCGGAAATTTAGTCCTTCCCACTTTTTCTCAGATTGCAGAACGTGGCGTTCCGGCATCCTCTGAAACTCAGATAGAACGCTTGCCAGAATAAACTCGGAGATTGCGATGGCCTGCGCGTCTGAGTTTGTCAGACGTATGCCCTTTTTGGCGAGCTCAGTAAACAGTGGGTGGTCGAAACCGGCCACACTTGACTGTATCCATTCGATGGACGGCATGTTCATGAGCAGATCAACATAGTCAAAAACCCGACGCGAAAGCAAAACGTCCAGGCTGAGCCACGCCGCCTTTGGCTGAATTTCTTCGCGTGTCACGATCTTGCCATCACGCAGCAGGGTGCTGTCTTCCTGAAAGATGATGGGTGTAAGATTATCAAGGAGTGCAAGGCTTTTACTTAATGCCTTCGCACCAACATCTGAAATTAGAACTTCCATACTCGCCTCATGTAATTACACACGAACTTTAGCTTCTCCGTATCATTTGTCACGAATGAACATTAGGGTCGCTTGCAAATTCTGGTTTTATGCAATGAGCGATAAGTGAGACTGATAATGACCGGTGAAGAAAAAAATGCAGTAGGCGGGGCTGTCGCCTCAAGGTCGGGTCAATGGAGTTGGGCGTTCTTTGACTGGGCCAACCAACCCTATTTCACGCTGATCACGACCTTCATCTTCGCGCCCTATTTTGCGTCTGGTTTTGTGGGTGATCCGGTTCATGGCCAAGCACTTTGGGGATATACGCAGTCCATCGCTGGCCTTGCAATCGCTGTTGGCTCCCCATTGCTGGGTGCCATTGCAGACCAGACAGGGGCCCGCAAACCCTGGATGATATTTTTCTCCATATTGTTTGTGACAGGCGCCTCTCTTTTGTGGTTTGCGTTGCCCGGCGCCCCAGAGGGTACGGGTTTTGTTATGGCGGCCATTGTNTGTGCAGCACTTGGCATGGAGTTCGCGCTGGTTTTCTACAACGCCATGTTGCCAACGTTGGTTCCTTCCGAACGTATGGGTGCTCTGTCAGGTTTTGGCTGGGGTATTGGCTATGTTGGTGGCCTCACGGCCTTGTTTTTTGTACTTGTCTTTCTCGTCGCNGACGTGGAAAGCGGNAAAACCCTATTGGGCATATCGCCCTTGTTTGGTCTTGATCCCGTACTTCGTGAAGCCGACAGGTTTACCGGACCACTGGCCGCCCTTTGGTACACACTTTTTTCCCTGCCNATCTTTCTTTTGACGCCTGATGTGCCACATACAAAAATAGGTGCAGGGAATGCAGTGCGTCAGGGGCTAGTTCAATTGCGGGCGACCCTTGCAAAACTGCCGTCCTATAAGAACATTGGCCTCTTTCTCATTGCGCGCATGACCTATTACGATGGCCTATCGGCAATTTTTGCTTTTGGCGGGATTTATGCGGCGGGCACTTTTGGATGGGGAATTTCGACGCTTGGCACGTTCGGGATTATTCTTTCTATCTTTGCCGCATCTGGCGCCTTTATTGGCGGGTGGATGGATGACCGGTTTGGCTCAAAGCGCACGATCCTTATTTCCGTTGTGGGACTGATCATTGGTACGGTGGCGTCTGTTTCCATTACGGCGGATACAATTTTCTTTGTCTTTGATGTGGTGCCACGTGCGCCAGATGCCGCTCCCTTCTCCAGTGTCGGCGAACAAGTCTATTTGTTGGCCGGTGTTGTGATTGGGATAAGCGGTGGTCCTGCGCAAGCCGCGAGCCGTACGTTCATGGCACGGTTGGCACCGGCATCCATGATGACTGAATTCTTTGGTCTTTATGCTTTATCTGGCAAAGCCACAAGTTTCATTGCACCGTTTGTGATTGCGGTGGCGACAACGGCGGCGGCCAGTCAACGTGCTGGGCTTTATGTCATCGTAGGATTTTTGGTTGTTGGTTTTCTTTTGCTGCTTCCCGTCTCCGAAGAACGCACAACTGAATGACCTTGCCCTCTTAGGGTTTGCCTTTGTCAACAGCCTCGCCCATGCTTCTGGAAACACACTTGGGGAGGTCGTGGTTTATGTCGATTGAGGACGAACCTGTGCGCGTACAAGTGCCGGGCGAGGCGAGTGCGCAGCTTTTGTCNGCTGTTGGTGGTGAGCNTGCGGACGAAAAGGGTCAGTTTTCCTGGGCGCTTTTTGAATGGGCCCGCAACCCTTACGTCATCCTCATTACGATCTATATTTTTGCTCCGTATTTTTCAGGACAAGTTGTCGGTGATCCAGTGCGCGGCCAAGCCATCTGGGGTCAGATCAATGGTATCGGCGGTTTTGTCATCGCCTGCTTCGGGCCTTTCCTTGGTGCCATTGCCGATAGTGGTGGCCGACGCAAACCCTGGATCGTTTCTTTTGTCGTGATTATGGCGATTGCCACCTATGCCATGTGGTTTGCGCTTCCCATGGACGGTGGCATCGGCATATTGGGCGCGGCTATCCTGGTGATTGTCGCCAATGTGGCTTTTGAATTTTCAGCCGTGTTTCACAACTCCATGTTGCCCTATATCGCGCAACACAAAAAAGTCGCCTGGCTTTCAGGGTTGGGTCTTGCGCTCGGCAATTTGGGCTCTCTCCTTATTTTGATTTTTATGCTGGTGGCCTTCATGCTGCCGGGTGCGGTGGACTGGAGCTTTGTGCCGCTGGAAGCTCTTTTTGGGTTGGATGTAAGTGCGCATGAAAATAGCCGCATCGCAGGGCCGATTGCTGCCATCTGGATGGTGGCGTTCGCGTTGCCTCTGCTGCTCTTTACGCCTGACGTGGCACCCAGCGGGGCCAATCCCCGTGATGCAATTCGCCAGGGCATGACGTCTGTTGTTCGAACAGTTCGCGGTCTGAAACACTACCGCAATGTGGCCACTTATTTGTTTGCGCGCATGTTTTACAATGACGGCAAAACGGCTGTGCTTATTTTTGGCGGTGTTTATGCTGCCGGAGTTTTTGGATGGGGGCCATTGACGCTGACGATCTACGGCGTAGTGCTTTCCATTTTTGCGGTTGCGGGTGGCTTCTTTGGTGGGTGGCTTGATGATAAAGCGGGGTCGCGCAATGCGATCTTGATTTCCATTGGCGGCACTTCACTCGGGCTATTGCTGGCGGTTTCGATCTCACCAACAGAACTGTTTTTCATGCCCTACGACGCGGCATCGGCAGAACCGGTTTGGTCTCTGCCCTTCTTTCAAACAGTCCCTGAGCTTACCTATGTCACTGTCGTTATTTTGATCGCCATCTTCATTACAGCAGCCTATGCAAACAGCCGCACGATGTTGGCGCGCATTGCACCGTCAGAAAAAATGTCTGAGTTTTTTGGTCTCTATGCATTGTCGGGAACGGCGACAGCATTCTTAGGCCCGCTGCTGGTTGGCTTTGCCACCGCCTATTTCGAAAGCCAGCGTATGGGCTTTGCCTCGGTTCTGATTTTGCTCGTGGGCGGCATGATCATCATGTTGTTCGTCCGCGAAGAGCGAGCCGAACTCTCAGAAGCTGATCGAGCGCGACTGGATGCAAAATAATTATAGGTGCCAATTTTTGGAAATGACCCAGGCAATTTCTTTTGCGAGATTGGGCGGGAAATCATAGTCGTCGACTTTGTCTGGGGTTAGCCAGACGAATTCTGTGTGTTCTTCAGAAAGAGACACAGTGGTTGTGTCAGTCGTGGCCAGAAACGACAAGCCGATCTCGAACGTGTCGTCTTTTCCATAGGACCAAGTGGTGAGGGGACGGATGCGCGAAAGAGTGAGGCCCGTTTCTTCTTGGGTTTCCCGCCGCAAGCCTTGCTCAACGGTTTCGCCCTGATGGAGACTGCCGCCGGGTACGTCCCAAA
>JGI24723J26617_10001602_pt1 | contig 19583 bp, 17 predicted proteins | sample Cruoilmetagenom6_FD_26617 | JGI IMG/M metagenome (IMG submission 26617)
TCGCGTTCGTGGCTGATAACGATCAAAGTCGCTGGATAGCTCTTCAGGAAGTTTTCCAGCCACAGCGTAGCCTCAAGATCGAGGTGGTTGGAAGGCTCATCNAGCAGCAGCACGTCAGGGTTTGAGAACAGCAGCGCCCCCAAGGCAACGCGCATTTTCCAACCACCGGAAAAGCTGTCCAGCGGCTGGCGTTGCATTTCCTCGTCAAAGCCAAGCCCGGTCAGAATGCGGGCCGCGCGTGAGGGCGCGCTATAGGCATCAATCGCCAACAAACGTTCATGCACATCGCCCAAGCGATCAGGATCAGAGCAGGTTTCNGCCTCTTCCAACAACTGCGCGCGTTCAACATCAGCCGCCAGCACCGCATCTTCCGGCGTGATCTGCCCGCTGGGTGCGTCCTGTGCAATATACCCCAATCGAACGCGCGATGACTTGGTAATCGCGCCATCATCGGGCTCGATCTCGCCGATGATCGCCTTCATCAAAGTGGACTTTCCAGCCCCATTACGCCCGATCAGGCCCACGCGTGCGCCACGCGGTATCGCCGCGCTTGCACCTTCAAGAATAGGCCGGCCACCCAGCCGTACAGTCACATCATCAATTGTTAGCATGGTGGCGCCCATAGCAACCCAATGCGCGCAGCCCAATGCTTGTGATGCTCAGACAACAAGAAAATTTGCGAAAACTTGGCAAAAGTGGCGCGCAGGCCTAGCGAGCAAGGATGGATATGAACGCGCTATTGCTCCGATATTTCGGCACCACAGAGATGGGCGAATTGACGCCTAAGGCCATTCCAGCCGCCACCGAGCGTATGCTGGTCGATCTGGGAATGGAAAAGGACCCGGGCAATCGCTTTGCCTTGTGGAGCCTGTTGTATTTGCTCGACGCTTCGCCCGATCTCGATGTCGTTTTTGAAGATGAGAGCGAGCGCGAGGCCGCACGCAATTTTATGGATATGATGGCAGCAGCTCCGCAGAAGTGAGCCAATCGCAGCGCCAAAATTTACAGCACATTGTAAACCACGCAGCACAGAATAACCTCTGTCCGATATTATCGTTTATTTTTAAAGGGTTTTGGTAGCGGATGAGGGACACCCACGCCCTGCATAAGTATCTATAATTTCGAGTGTTATTCTCACTCTACAAATCAGGATACCTCCATCACTANCCCCACAGCAAAGGAAGCGAGATGGACTGCCACAGATTTGCGACAAACAGAGCGTTCCTAGATCTCGATCTTTTATGATCCGGGCGGCGGATCAATCCAACCATGACTTACCGGATATCCGGCTTCTTGTGGGATGGAGACAAACAGTTGACCTTTTATGCGCTGAGCCATTGGCGTCACGACAAAAAACGGTCGGGCCTTCGCAGCTTCGAGGGCATCGTCAAAATTTGAGGACATCGCGAGCAAATGCAGATTGGCGCGAGTGGAAAATAGCAAATTCAGTTCGCCACGATCAGCCATTTCCAGCGCACGCTGAGGCTCTACCCACTGTGTGTCAACGGTTTCCACTCCATCAGAGCTGGCGTAATGATATTCGGGCGCACGAGCGAGCAGAAACCTTGTATCCCAACGCTTTGGCGCGGCGGGAGGTGTCACCCAATGTGAGAAGTCTGCAAATTGGTCTATGTCAAACACCGCACCTCTTGCTTGCATCCACCTACCCAGTTCAAGACGCTGGGACGCAGTTTCTTTTTTACTGGGTTGGACAGACGCGCAGAGTACGCCGGTCTCTTCCCAGCACTCGCGCAAGCCGGCGATGCGGAAAGCTCGGTCGGCTTCGCTTAGCCTTTCCCCGCCTCTACAGAGGTCACGCCAATGTTTGGCGCAGTCTTCAGGTTCGACTACGCCTCCGGGAAACACATGGCATGACGGAAAGGAACCGGCTGAGCTTCGCTTCACCAGTAAGACCTCAAACGGATCGTCGCGAACCAGCAAAATCGTCGCTGCGAGTCGCGGCTTGGCTCCGCTCGCGGCGGAAGTTTGGCTGCCGCCTGCCATGTTAGCCGCGTACGAAAGCTTCACCCGAGGCTGCCATTTTCCTGAGCAACTGTGCTGGTTCGATGTTCATCGTTTCCAGCGCCTCGATGATCTTTGGCAAGCCAACCGTATCGGCCCAGAACATCGGTCCTCCAGTGTAGACCGGCCAGTTATAGCCGAGAATGCATGCCACATCGATATCGCTGGCACGCATGGCTATGCCTTCTTCCAGAACTTTGGCCCCTTCGTTGACAACGGGGAAAAGCACACGGACCACGATTTCGGCGGCTGACAAAGATCCTTTTTGTTCAACGCCCTGATACGCAGCAAAATCTGCGATGATTTGCTCTGCCACAGGGCTTGGCGAACCAACCCGTTCATCATCGTAATCGTAGAATCCCCCACCCTGCTTCTGGCCCAAGCGACCAAGCTTCACGAGATCCCCCCGAAGCGAGCGCTCGTCCGAGCCACGGCCAATTACATCGAGGCCAACCAAATCACTCATTGCAAAGGGCCCCATCCGAAAACCGTAATCGAACAGCGCCTGATCGATTTCTTGAGGGCTTGGTCCCTCCAGCACGAGTTGCATTGCCTGTTGGCTGCGAGGCCCCATCACGCGGTTGGCGATGAATCCATGCCCGACTCCGCTGACAACAGGAATTTTGCCAATCGTCTTGGCGAGACCAAGCGATGTGGCGAGCACCGTATCGGAAGTTTTTGCGCCGCGTACGATCTCCAAGAGGCGCATTACGTTCGCAGGAGAGAAAAAATGCATCCCTACTACGTTTTCAGGACGCGAAGTGGTCGAGGCGATTTGGTTGATATCCAGGTATGACGTGTTCGACGCGAGGATCGCGTTGTCTTTGGCGACCTTGTCAATCTGGGCAAACAAATCCTGTTTTACAGCCATGTCTTCGAACACCGCTTCGATAATCAGGTCTGCATCGCTAAGCGTGCCGAGCTCTACCGTTGGCGTGATAAGTCCCATAAGTTCTTCGACCTGATTGGTGCTCATCCTCCCCTTGGCCGCCGAACGTTCGTAGTTCTTGCGGATCACACGCAAGCCGCGATCAAGCGCGGCCACTTCCCGCTCAACCAAAGTGACGGGAATGCCTGCATTTAGAAAATTAATCGCAATCCCGCCGCCCATGGTACCTGCGCCAATGATACCGACATTGGACGGGAAGAAGCGGGGTTTCTCGGGCTAGGCCAGGCACTTTCGCGCCTTGCCGCTCGGCAAAAAAGTAATAGCGTTGGGCAGCACTTTCGGTACTGTCCATCAACTCCTGGAACAATTCGCTCTCGCGCTGCTTCCCTTCCTGAAACGGCAACTCTGCGGCCGCTTCAATCGCTTTGACGATGTTGAACGGAGCCTTGAATCCGCGGAACGCCCGTGCGTTCTTCTGCAAGTACTCTGCGTAGATTTCAGGCTTGCCGCGATAGGGTTCAACCTTGTCCTGTCGATCGCGAACTCGTTCCAGTTGTCCGCCTTCTTCAACAAGTTTGGTGGCAAACGCGATAGCATCATCGCGCAGTTTACCTTCCTCGGCGAGCGCATCGATCATACCCAATTCGAGCGCTTTGGGTGCCTTAGTCGGTGCCCCACCAGTAATCAGGTCTAGCGCCGCCGGGATGCCAACAATCCTCGGCAGACGCTGTGTCCCCCCAGCACCTGGCAGCAAACCAAGCGCGACCTCGGGTAAGCCAACCTTGGCCGATGGCACGGCAATCCGGTAGTGGCAAATCAAGGCCAGTTCGTAACCGCCTCCGAGCGCGGTGCCATGGATCGCGGCGATGACGGGCTTCGTGCCGTTCTCGATGATGTCAAAGACATCTTGCAAATTTGGACCACCCAAATCCTTGCCAAATTCAGAGATATCTGCCCCGGCAATAAAAGTACGTCCTGCGCAGATGAGCACGATGGCTTTGACGCTGTCATCGGCGGCGAATTGGCGGAATCCTGAGTCCAGAGCCTTACGAGTATGGACGGAAAGTGCATTCACCGGCGGGTAGTCGATGGTGAGAACACCGATGCCGTTGATAACTTCGGTGGTGCCTGCCTGAGTCATGATAATTTGTCCTTCCAAGCCGCATTCTAAGCGGCAATACGTTCCAGAATAATCGCAGGTGCCATGCCCCCGAATGCACACATCGTGACGAGCGCATAGCGGCCACCTGATCGCTCAAGTTCATCCAAAGCCATTCCAATCAGAATTGAACCGGTCGCCCTGATTGGATGTCCGAGAGCGATGGCGCCCCCATTGATATTCACTCGATCTCGATCAATGCCGAGGTCGCGGATCAGATGCGTTCAATGATGATAGCGGGAGCCATGCCACCAGCGGCGCACATGGTGATCAGGCCATACTTCCCACCAGTGCGTTCCAGCTCGTCCAACGCAGTGCCGATCAGAATCGAGCCGGTCGCGCCGATCGGGTGCCCCAGGGCCATCGCGCCGCCATTGGGATTAACCTTCTCGCGATCCAAGTCGAGATCACGAATGAATTTCTCGGCCACAACAGCAAAGGCCTCATTAATTTCCCAAACGTCGATATCATCTTTGGAAAGGCCAGCCTTCTCCAACACCTTCTTGGCCGCTGGCACCGGGGCGTTGAGCATCAACGTGGGATCATCCCCCTGATTGGCATAAGCAACAATCCGCGCCCGCGGTTTGAGCCCGTGCTTATCGGCATAGCCTTTGCTGGTGACGAGGATCGCCGCTGCGCCATCAACCACACCCGAAGAGTTGCCCGCATGGTGGACACCAGTCCATTGCAGATCAGGATAGCGGCGCTGGATCTGCTTGCGGAAAGTTACCCCATCGCCAAGTTCGAAATCAGCGATGCCGTCAAAGCTTGCTCTCAGAGCGGCGAGCCCTTCTCCAGTCGTTTCCGGACGCGGAAATTCTTCATGGTCAAGGGCCACCGATCCATCTGTATTACGCACCGGAACCGTCGATTTGGTGAAGCGCCCTTCCTTAATCGCCCTATCGGCGCGTTGCTGACTGACCAGCGCAAGTGCGTCAAGCGCTTCACGATCAATCCCTTCGCTGGCGGCAATGGCGTCACCGCACACCCCCTGGTGGCTTTGCGGATGAAGCACATCAAGTTCGTCATTGCCCCTCCCCATACCCAGGGGCTTTATACCCGCGTTAGCCTCTTCAGCTGCAATTTGAGCGGTGTAGCTCATCATCTCTGTGCCACCGGCGATGATACAATCTTCCATCCCCGACATTACCGATGCGGTCGCAAAATTGACCGACGAAATCCCGCCACCGCAAAACCGATCGAGCGTCGTGCCCGAGACGGAAACATCATAGCCCGCTGCAAGCGCAGCCATGCGACCAATATCCCCCCCCTGCTTGCCTTTCTGAGTGGCTGTCGACCATACAATGTCATCAATAGTGCATGTGTCGAGGCCATTGCGGTCCTTGATTGCTTTCAGCACAGTCGCTGCAAGGTGTTGCGGGTGCAGGTGTGAAAGGGCGCCTTTCCCGGGTTTGCCGACACCGCGGGGAGTGCGGACAGCGTCGATAATATAGGCTTCAGTCATTTCGTGGTTTCCTTGTTGGTCAGTCGAGCATGCGTGAAAGCTTGCTGCGAATAATTTCTTCGGCGTCGGCGACGATCCGGTTCACCAGCGCCTCGCAGGTTGGAATGTCGTTGATCAAACCCTGAATCATGCCCGCCCAGAAAACGCCCTCGGATAAGTCGCCATTGTCCAGCAGCTTCTTACCAGCAGTCCCGGCAACCAGGTCTTTCACGTCACTGAACTTGGCGTCGGGTTCTGCCAGGCGGCGCGCGACTTCGTCGGATACGTCGCTTTTTCCAACGCGCGCCGTGTTCTTGAAGTTGCGGAAAATCAGATGGGTACCGCGCTCGTCATTGTTCACATAGGCCTGCTTCACATTGTCGTGGATCGGTGCTTCGACCGTGGCGCAGAAACGGGTACCCATGTTGATTCCGTCTGCTCCCAGTGACAGCGCAGCAGCGAGACCACGGCCATCTCCAAAGCCGCCCGATGCCAGCATCGGAATGGTTATCTTATCAGCAGCGGCGGGGATAAGTATCAAACTGGGAATATCGTCTTCACCAGGGTGTCCAGCACATTCGAAGCCATCGATCGAGATGACATCGACACCGGCCTTTTCAGCCGACACCGCGTGGCGAACCGCAGTGCATTTATGAAGGATCTTTATGCCATGCGGCTTCAACTGCTCCCAAACNTCGCGAACAGCAGGTGTGCCCGCAGTTTCAACGATCTTGATACCGCCATCGATGATCGCTTGNGCATAGGCAGAATAATCAGGCGAATTGATTGTTGGGAAAACCGTCATGTTCACGCCAAAAGGTTTGCTAGTCATTGATCGGGTACGTTCGATCTCTTCCCGCAAAGCCTCCGGGGTCGGCTGCGTCAATGCGGTGATGATGCCGAGGCCGCCAGCATTCGAAACGGCACTCGCCAGCTCGGCGTAGCCGACATTCATCATTCCACCTTGGACGACTGGGTGCTCAATCTCGAGCAGTTCGGTAATACGTGTCTTGATCGCCATGATTATCTACTCAGGTGGGAATTTGATTGAATGGAACGCCCTTGTCTGGGCGGTGATCCTGCGGCAGGCCGAGAATCTTTTCAGCGATAGTGTTGAGCAGCATTTCGTCTGCCCCACCGGCGATCCGGCCCGTGGGTGCATTGATCCAGCTGCTGCCCCAATCCTGTTGGGGGAAGGCTTCAGGATCGAATTGAAAGCCGCCCTGCCCGGACAGGTCGATAGCCAGCTCCGACAGCTTCTGGCGACTGCGAACTGAGACCAGCTTGTTAAGCGATCCCTCTGGCCCTGGCTCCATGCCCGCTTGCATCATCAGCATTGCTCGGGTTGTGATCGATTCCAACCCAGCGCGCATCGCGTGATTTTGAGCAATGGCTCTCCGCACCCGCCCGTCCCGCAATGCAGGTCTGCCGTTGACCTCTAGTTTACTCATCAAATCTGTGAACAAATCGAGATGGGGGCCGAAACCGCCACTGTCAGTTGCCACATACCGCTCGATCATAAGCGTGGCCATGGCGACGCCGAAGCCGCCGCCGACCGGGCTCATCCGCTGCGAGTCTTCAAGCCGGACATCGTCGAAGAAAACTTCGTTTACGTGACTGCTGCCGCCCGCCAGCTTAGTCGGGCGAACATCAACACCGGGTACTTTCATATCGACCCAATAATAGGTCAGCCCCTTGTGCTTGGCGACATTGGGATCAGTCCGTGCAACGATAACACCGTAGTCACAGTATTGCGCCCAACTGGTCCACATCTTCTGCCCGTTCAGCTTCCAACCGTTACCTTCAGGCTCGGCGCGGGTACGGAGCCCGGCGAGGTCTGAACCGCCCGCTGGTTCAGAAAACAGCTGGCACCAGATTTCCTCTCCACGAAGGGCCTTGATTACCCGTTCTTTGACCCAGGCGATATGCTCATTGTCTTCGCCCAATCCATATCGCATCANAATTGGCACAGGCATTCCGATGGAAATACCGAAATACCGCGTGGGCATCCCNCATTCCATTTCCTCAGTATCGAATACCACTTTCTCAAGGTGCGAAAGCCCTTGCCCACCGAATTCTACCGGCCAGTTTATACCGGCATAGCCAGCATCGTGACGAGCCGCCATATATTGACGCCCTAGCGCTAGATCCTCTTCAACGGTGAGGCCCTTACGAGCATCGCCTCCGAATTTCGGGGTCATGGATGCAAGCCATGATCGGGCCTTGTCACGATAGGCATCGAGATTGCTCATGGTGCTTCTCCCGTCAGTTGTTCGACCAGCAAATCTTCCCAGAACAGCATGTTCCCCTGTTCCAACGCCAATGTACGGGTCCGGCGCATATGCAGGTGTAGTCCCTGTTCCCAAGTCACCCCAATCCCGCCGTGTATCTGCATGCAGTCGCGTGCAGTCGTGTCATATGCCTCTGTCGCAGANAGCCGCGCATCGGCAGCCGCAATCAGGAACCCGGGCTTACCGGCGCTCGAGGCGGCATGGATGCAGTTCGCACGGGCGATCTGCACTAGCCCATACATTTCAGCGATCCGGTGTTTGACCGACTGAAATGCTCCAATTGGCTGGCCGAACGCCTTGCGGGTCAAGGCATAGTCACGCGCGATGGTGAGCAAAGCCTCCGCTCCACCGACCTGTTCATGCGCTGTCACCACTGCCATTCGAGCAAGAGTGTCGAGCGCGAGCGCACGCGCTTCATCGCCACTTGCGATCACCGCTCCAGGAGTATCCTTGAAGATGAGATCGGCAAACAGCCGCGAATTATCGAAGCTATCGACTGCCTTGCGCGTGGTGCCTTCGAGTGCAGTCACAACCAGTGCGGGCTGGCCATCATGGTTCGCCCATACCAAGGCGACATCTGCTTTGAGGCCGCCGGTCACACTTTCCTTACAACCGGTCAGCTTGCCATCGACCATGGTCACGTTTGGCACTGCGGGAAGTGGCTCGGTCCCCTCAGCGAACGCGGCGGCGGCCAGAGCCTCACCCGCTGCAAGCTTTGGAAGCCACCTGGATTGCACAACCGCGTCATCTGACGCTTCGATCGCATAGGATGCGGCATAGCCGGATGTCAGGAACGGGGCGCCTGATGTAGCCGTTCCCGCAGCTTGCGCAACCAGCCCCAGTTCGACCAAGCCTAGCCCCAAGCCATCGTGCTCTTCACTAATGGCCAGCGCTGTCCAGCCCTGCTCGACAGCAGTGCTCCAGAACGATTCGTCGTGTTCGCCTGTGACCTCAAGAAGCTCCAGCAAACGATCCTTATTCGTCCGCGCGTCGAGCACGCGGCGCGATTCGTTCGCAATGGCCTCCTGGCCTTCATCATACAGCATTGACATGCATGGCATCCTTACTCCAATACGGACCTCAGTTATATAACTAGGTGGTATACATCAAGCGCCGATTGTACTGTGTTCGTCGCTTGTTAATATTGAGGAGAAGACGGCGGTGCGCGGAACTAGGCTGAACCACCGTTCACCGAGGCGGAACCGTCCCGGCTTGCGCCAATTGACGCCGCAGCTCCGCTTTCTGAACCTTCCCGCTCGGCGTGCGCGGGAACTCATCTACGATGACCAGCTTCGCGGGTGTCTTTGGCCGTGCTACGCCAATCGCGCGGAACGCGGCATCATTTTCCAAGCAATGGGGCACTTGCATCGCAATGGTATCACCCGGTCGCAAGCCCAGCGCATGGGAAGACACGGCCAACGATACGTCTTGACACAACTCCAGCCTGCCCCATTCTTTCTTCAGCGTGGTTGGCATCTTGCTCGCCGTTTCAACCATCGTCCGTCCCCTCTGCGTGTACACACGTGCGAGGGTGCGACANCGCCAAGCCGCGCCTCAATCCCGGAAAGCTGATTACATGGACATCCACTTCTCACCCGAAGAACAACAATTCCGTGAACAGTGCCGCGAGTGGCTGCATTCCAATGTTCCGAAACAGAAACGCCCAATGGATGCCGCCGATGCGATCGATTTCGACAAGGACTGGCAGCGCCAGCTTTATGATGCAGGCTGGGCCGGTATAAACTGGCCTACAGAATATGGCGGGCGCGGATTCTCGATTGTTCAGCAAGTGATCTGGCTGGAGGAATATGCCAAAGCCAATGCCCCCTGGATCGGCGCCAATTTCGTTGGCAACAATCACGGCGGACCAACGCTGATTCTTAACGCCAGCGAAGCGCAAAAGGAATATCATTTGCCCCGCATTTTGCGTGGCGAAGCGATCTGGTGCCAAGGATTCTCGGAACCAGGTGCAGGCTCGGATCTCGCCGGAATCAAGACCAAGGGGCGGATCGAAGGCGATGAGCTGGTCATCAACGGAACCAAAATCTGGACCAGTTTTGCCCATGTTGCCGATTGGCAGGAACTCGTCTTNCGAACCGAGGACGGTTCACNGCGCCATCGCGGTCTGTCCTGGGTAATCTGCGACATGCATGCTCCTGGCATTGAGGTGCGCCCAATCCGAAAAATGTCTGGCCAAGTCGAATTTGCGCAAGTGTTCTATGATGATGTCCGCATACCGCTGGACAATGTCGTTGGNGGGCTAGGCGAAGGCTGGAAGGTCGCCATGTCGACCCTCAGTTTCGAACGCGGGACTGGCTTTATCGCCGATCAGGTCAAACANGGCCAAGAAATCGAAAACCTGCTCGACCGCGCAAGGCAAACTGGCTCGATCAACGACAGCCACGTCGCTCAGCAACTGGCGCAAATGCGCGCTGAGGTAGCAGCCTTGCGGGCTATGACTTATCGCAACATCAGCCAAGTCGTCCGCACCGGTCAACCTGGGCCGGAGGCATCGGTCATCCGATTGTTCACGTCCGAACTAGGCCAGAGACTGGAACAGATGGCCTTCCTGTTGGCAGGCCAAGATGTGCTCGATTTCAGCTATGGCGATGACGATCACGTAGCGGAGTACCTGCGCGGCTTTGCCGCCACTATCGCCGGTGGCNCATCTCAAATTCAGCGCGACATCATTGGCGAACGTTTGCTCGGCCTACCCAAATCGAGGTAAGAACTATGGACTTGACCCCTGATAATGAACAGCAATCGCTTGTCACCGCGACCGCTGACTGGTGCCGTGACAACATGCCGCTGGAGCAGGCGCGCAATCGCGACAGCGAATTGTGGCAGGAACTCGAAACAATGGGCTGGCTGGCAATGACCTCGCCCGACATGGGNCTGGATCACGCCACCGAAGCACTGGTTTTCGCGGAACTAGGTCGCCACCTTGCACCCGTTGCGATGCTCTCCAGCGGCGTCGCGTCGCGTTGGGCGGATCACTCAGGGCATACCGCGCTAGCCCTGATGGATGGCAAGGCCGCTCGTGTTTTTGATCTTGGCAAAGCGAAATATGCCTTGGCTGCGAGTAGCGATGCGGTAGGCATCGCTTCCCTCCCAAGCGGTATTGAAGCTGCACCAAGCCTCGATCAGAGCGCCAGTCTTGTTCGGCTTGATCCTGCTCCAGCGTTTACAGCCCTTCGCGACCCACGGTCAGCTTTGCACATGCAATTGCTCGCAGCAGCGTTCGCTGTTGGCTGCAGCGATGCAGCACGCGATATGGCCGCTGAATATGCCAAACTNAGGGAACAGTTTGAACGTCCCATCGGATGGTTTCAGTCACTCAAGCACATCTGTTCCGATATGGCTGTTCGCTGTGAAGTTGCCCGTTCACAACTATATTTCGCCGCTTGCGCTCTCGACGCTGCGGACAATGAAGCAGAATTCCACGTGGCTTCGGCCAAGCACCTGGCAGACANCGCAGCGCTGGANAATGGCCGTGCCAATATTCAAGTACATGGCGGGATCGGCATGACCGACGAAGCCTATCCGCATTTCTGCCTCAAACGCGCGCACCTGCTTGCGTTCATTTCCCCGGCAAAGCGTGAGATACTCTTAGGAAAGGCCGTATGACCGGCAAGATTCTTTAAGAAGTAACCGAGGGTGTCGGAGTGATTACCTTCAACCGCCCAGAAGTCCACAATGCCATGGATGACGATGCCGAGCATCTCTACAAATTGGTGCTCGACTAGGCATTTGATGATGAATCAGTTCGAGCAATCCTGCTTCAAGGTGCGGGAAAATCCTTCTGCTCAGGCCCCGATACCACCATGTTCGGTCACCGCGCTCGCGATGAGAGCGATTACCATTTTTGTCTTGGGCCACCAGCGCCAGTTCAAGTCCTGACCGGCTGAAAAGTTGTCCCCTACCACTCGCAGCACTATCGACCCTACAGTATCATCCGTTTCGACTTTTGCGATGTGCCCCCGCAATTCGGGGAATAGCGCCCGATTTATTGTATTGCGTTTGTCCTGGCAGTTAAGCGCGCGCGCTCATCCTCGCGGATCACCAGAGGCCCAACGTATCCAGAGTTGTGCAGCCATGCCCGTCACTCNCTTAACGCCGTTATCGCGCTCAGCCGATTACCTTCTTGTCCCGGAAATCGACAATCTCTGCATCTGAGAAACCCATTTCACGCATGATCTCGTCAGTATGCTGGCCGATAGTGGGACATGCCCGGACGATATGCATAGGCGTGTCGCCAAAGTCCCAGAATTCGCCAGGCTGCTCGATCTGACCATAGAGCGACTGTTCCACCACGGAAACGAGCCCTAGCTGTTTGTTGAGCGGATTGTCGAAAAACTGGTTCATGGCATCTTCGAACGTTACGGCGTCGACGGGAACACCCGCNCCTTCGAGCCGGTCCAANAGATCACTCGCGACCATGCTTAGCGCGGCCTCTTCAAAGCCGCTTTCATCCTCACCGAGCACACTGCGCAGAGCAGCGCGGTGAACATCCGTATGCGCAGCCACAGCAACCCAATTGTAATCGCCTGCCCGATAAATGCGGTAATATGGGCCAAAGCCGGTTTGGTCGCTTGTGAGATGGCAGGTTTCAGTCATGCTACCATCTTCGCGTAGCAGCAGTTCACCTTGCGCAAACGCAGAAATCCCCAGCATTGAGCTGTGTATGCCCCAGCCCTTGCCATTCGACCGTTTGGCGTAAAGCGCCGCCATAGTTGCNACCAGGCAGCTNTGGGCCGAGAAGATGTCCATCGTCCCNGGGCGATTAAATACGGGCCTGTTACCCTCGCCCGCATTCTCGAATTCCCAACCCGCAATCGCGTTAAAGATCGAATCATAGCCGGGCCAATTCCCCTGCGAACCACGCTGGCCATAAGCACTGACATAAGTGAACGCGATATCGGGATTGTATTTTCGGACTGCTTCTTCGTTCAGCCCCAGCTTATCAGCACCCTTGGGCCGCAAATTATGGTGCAGTACTTCGGCCCATTGCACCAGCCGTTCCAAGATAGTTTGCGCTTCCGGCTTGGTCAGATCTAGAGCGATGGAACGCTTGGAGCGTGCGGCACATTGATAATAGCGATGCATGAAGCGAATGCGGTCGCCCGTCAGTGCCTCTACCTTGATCACGTCGGCACCCATGTCGCCCATCAGCGAAGGCCCCATCGGACCAGCCAAAAACATGCCAAAATCCAGCACTCGTACGCCGTCGAGCGGATGCTCAGGGACATTGCCTTCGCCGATAGTGGCCGGTGCAATGGCCCAGTCTTGGCCTCCTCCTTCACCCAGTGCCGGCGCAGGCCGCCCGGTATTGAGCGGAGCATCAGTATGAAACGGCAAATTAGGCTGTGTGGTCTTGCCAAGATCGGGATCGTCAATCTCGACCACATAGCCCTGGCTGATGACTCCGGGATGATGCAGAACCAATCCCATCGGCTGGGCCGGTTCCACCGCCACATCAAGAGACCGCAGGTCACCAAGCCAACTCGCCATCGGGCGGCGGCTAAATGCCTCGACTACACCTTCCGGCGTATCGATCTCGACCCCTTCGGCCATCACTTCCCACATGGTTGGCATACTGGCAAAATCGAATTGCCGCGTCGGGTCCATCATTTGCAGCCACTTGCCATCCTGGCACTGGAACAGTTGCATCGCCGTGGGCCGAGCAGCTAATGTATACGTCNCGGGATTNGGCATCGGCCCTTCCGAATTGCGCGTCCACACCATAGGCAATTTGGAGAGCAAACCTTGCATCAAAGACGTATGGNCGGGGCCGCCTTCCCCGGATTGCAAGCGCATGACAAGCCGGGCAATGATTCCGGAAACTGCGAGGTGCGCCGCTGCCCAGCTTCCCATACGATAACGATAAACGATCGGGCCTTCGCGATGTCCGTCATTCTCGTAGAATACGCCAAGACGGGCAGCGACCAATAGTTCATCATCCGATCGTTCAACATCGGGGTGATTGTGGGGCGATCCGGTTATGCCGCAGACGACAAGAGCAGGGTATTCGCTCGCCAAACTTGCATCATCCAGTCCCAACGCTGAGGCACGCGCCGGGCTGAGCTGGTGCAATAACACATCAGCACCGGCCAACCGTTCGCGCAGGAATGCCATGCCCTGCGATGCAGTTATATCTTGTTCTCTGCTACGCTTACCACGATTCCAGTTCGCGAAGGTTGCCTTCCCACGGGAAGGATCGCCTCCAGGCCTTTCGAACTTAAGAACATCAGCCCCGAGTTCCGAAAGCATGAGACCGGCGACTTGCACCGCCATACCTTCGCCAATTTCGACTATCCGCAATTGATCAAGCATGGTTCAGACCTTGCGAAAATTGGGCAGGACCCACTCATCCAGAATGTCAGTCCACTCGACAGCCACTTTCATTCCGATATGCACGTCCTCGGCGTTGCAGCCCGTAACATTTGCGTTGAGCCGCGCGCCCGGTGCACCGTCAAGATCGACCACTACGGGGACAAAGATGTAGTCCTCGCCATTGGCCGGATTCTTGTTGCAAACTGCAAAGCTAAACACTGTCGCGGTTCCGGGCAAGGCCGGCCAATTGGTTTCGCTGCTCGAGCATTCAGGGCAATAGGGGGATGGCGGCATACGGAAATGGCCGCACTCTGAGCATTGGCACACCGTCAGGCGATGTTCCTTGGCCGCTTGCCAGAAAGGTTCCGTGTTAGGATTGGTCGTGATACGGATTTGGTCACCCGGCAGCAACTTGGCTGGACCGTATTGGATAGGCTCGCTCATACTTATGCGTTCCTCAATATCAGGCTGGAAACGGGAAGCGAAGCGGGGCCACCCGATACTAGGGCAAATTCGGCATCTTTGACCTGATTGGTGGCGTTGCCGCGCACCTGCTCAACGCCTTCTACAATATGCGTCATGCCGATGATGTAAGCTTCATTGAGATTGCCTCCATGAGTGTTCACCGGCACGCCGCCGTTGACACCACCCTGGCTCTCCGCATCATATCGGATCTTGCCGGACAAGACGTAATCATTGCCCTCCCCTTTTTCGCAGAAGCCGTAGTCCTCAAGCTGCATGAGAACCATCGGGCTGAAATGATCGTAAATCAGCGCAACATCCATATTTTTGGCAGACAGACCGGATTGACCCCAGACGCGGTCAGCAGTGAATTTGTGACCGCTACTGGCAAAATGCGGATCGGGCATGCCCATCCATGCAAAAGCCCGGCCCCATTCGCGTTGGCCACCATGAGCACAGGCATGGACGACAGCAGGTTTGTGGCGACAATCCTTCGCCCGGTCCATGGTGGTGGTAATTACCGCAACTGCACCGTCAGTTTCGAGACAGAAGTCAAGACGGCGCAGCGGATCGGCCAGCATCACTGATGCATCATACTCTTCCTTGCTGAGCGGTGCCTTGCGCACAGCCTTTGGCCGGTTGTGCGTGTTGGCGCGAGTCGCCATCACGATTTCGCCAAAGGCATCCTGCGTTGTACCGTAGAGATGCATGTGGCGTCGCGCGAGCACGCTCATCAAATGGCCTGGTCCAACAAGACCTGAGGGCTGGAGAAAACTGTTCTCGGGGCTGGGCGCTGCAGCGCCAAAGACGACACCCAAGCGATGTTGCGGCAATTGCTGCAGCGCCATCAGGGTAACGACATATTTGCAATCCTCGTTCATCAGGCCTGCAGTTGCGAGGCCGATTGCGCCCGGGCAACCGCCGCCGCCACTGGTTAGGGTCGCGGAGAACGAAATGTTTGGCATACCGAGCGTTTCCATCAAGCTGGCGGTATCGAACTTGTCGAGATATCCCGCGCCCGCAGTGGAATAATAGGCGAAGCCATCAACGTCCTTGATTGAAATCCCCGCATCCGCACAGGCCTTGAGTATCGCCTCCCCGGCCATGTCATTAATCGTCCGTGGCCAGCTTTTTCCACGGACGTAATAATCTGTGGCGCCAACGCCGACGATCGCGGTCTTGTCCTGATTGGCCCAAGCCATGATTGATCCTCTTTCAAAATTTAGCAACCTATCTAACTAGGTTTGATATGAGGGAAGTGTCCGCCTGTCCAGCACCTTTGTCGGTCTGGTTAGGCAAAATGCAGGCGACGATACTTACCCCTGAAATACAGTAAAGGATCGCGGCGTGGCTCATATTCGGCCCGCAGCACCTCTCCAATCAGGATAAAATGGTCACCGCCTTCGTGCAAGGAATGGCTCTTGCACTCGAACGAACCCAAGGATCCCTCGATAAGCGGCACTCCAGTTTCTCCTGGGTTCCAAGCTGTCAAAGCAAATCGGTCTTCACTTCGCCCGGCAAACCGGTTGGACGTCGGCTGTTGACTGGTCTGCAGCATGTTGACCGCGAAATATTCAGTATTCTTGAGTATCGGCGCGGTACCAGCGGTATTGGCAATACATACGAGCAACAATGGCGGATCCAGCGAAACCGATGTAAAACTGTTCGCTGTCAGCCCCACAGGGACGCCATCTTCAGTCATGGCAGTGACGACAGTAATACCCGTAGCAAAGCAGCCCATCGCATCACGCAACGTTCGCGCATCGGACCCGGCACGAAATTCGCTCGCTGTGCGCGGTTGCTTGCGCTCAAGGAAATCGAGCAAATGCGCAAGCAACGCCTCGGTGCGATCTGTCATCACCAACAGATCTGCATCGGCAACTTCAGTAATCTCCGCATCTGGCAATGCGTCGTCAAAGTCCTTGGTCCCTTCGGCCTGCTGCACCCAGGAAATTCCTCCACGAACCACCAATGCCGGTAGATTAAGAGCAGGTGCAGCATCGAGCAATTGGCCGGAAATGGCATCGACATCGACTCCGTCGAGGGCTCGCACATCCCATTCCACGCTGCTCTTGGCACCAAGGGCACGCAGGCGTTCGCCGATCTTCTCTGCCTTTTCCGGATCGCTCCTGACCGGCATATCCACCAAGACCAGTCCTGCGGCGAGGTTTCCGCTGTCGACCGACAGCGCAAGCGAGGCAATCCAGCCGCCCAAAGTCGCAGCAACAACGACGGGTCTAGACCCCATCTGTGCGAGCACCGCTCGCAGGTCCCCGACATGCGCCTCCAGATCGTAGCGCCCCTCATCTGGCCATTCGCTGCTACCGTGCCCCCGCAGATCCAGATTGACTACCCGGCGCCCTGCCTGAATCAGCGCCTCAGCTACTGTGTCCCATACTGCACGCGTTTGGCCGGCACCATGCACAAGCAAGATTGCTGGATCATTCTCGTCACCGATAACCTCGGCTTCCAGGCGAACGCCCCCGAAGCCTGTAAATTGCTGTATAGTCATTGCTTGAACTCCGGGCCCTGTTCGACCCACTCCAGCATTGCTGCAGATCGCCGACGCATTATCACACGTGCAATTTCCTCATCCCGGTCAAGGATCGCGGCACAAAGTTTCTGATGGAAGCTGCGGGCGATCTCTCGATGATCGGGGTCGCGGAAGAGGCCGACTTCCCTCTCTTTGCTGCCGAACGAGAAACCAATCGCCATAACAAGCTCGATGACAGGATTGCCACTCATCTTTGAAATGATCTCGACCAGTTCCGTCTCAGCCCTGATCATGGCTGATGTAGAGTCGCGATTCACAATCTCTTGCTGAAATTCTTCAAGCCTGCGGCGCAGGTCAGGGGATTGCGACGAGCAGGCGCGAGCAGCAGCTTCTTCAGATACCAGCCTGCTAACAACCAAAACGTCAGCAAGGGTCCCTCCCTTTATCCGCAGATAGCCCGCAAGTGTGCGTATCGCATCCGCAGAAACCGGACGGCTTGCATAGAACCCCCCTTTGGTACCTCGGCGAACACTAAGGAGCCGGTCATTCTCAACGATCTTCGCAGCCTGGCGCAAAGTTGGACGACTAACCCCAAGGCTTGAGAGGAGCTCATCCTCGGCCCCAAGATACGCACCCTCATCGGTTGCTAGGCTCAAACGGGCGAGTTCGCGCGCGGTCCGCGAAACAAGCGTTTCTCCACCCCCCTGTTGTTGCATCTACATCTCCTAACAGGTATCTGTTTAGCGCTCATTGCGTCCAAAGTCTAGCGAGTCTTGCATTTGTTTGTCTAACTAGGTATTTGTTTGGTGCAGAACACAGCGACTCAGGAGAATACCATTGAAGCCCTTCGTATTCAGCGCAGACAGCCATATCATGGAACCCGCCTCGATCTTCCTCGACGGCCTGCCAGCCAGCCTCAAGAAGCACGCAATTCATGCGCGGATGGAAGGCGATTACCTTATCACGGGCACTGAGGAGAAGGTTATCTATCGGCTCAGAGTAGGCCAGCATCGTGAGAAAGCTTTGGGCGACAACCAGCGCAAGGGCATCCGCGAAATTCCCGGTCGACTTGAAGATATGGAACTTGAAGGTATCGATGCAGAAATCTGCTTCCCGAGCTTGGGGCTCTGGCTTTACTGTCTGGATAGCCCGGAAGCTGAAGCAGCGTCGGCCCGCCTTTACAATGACTGGAACCACGAATTCTTGAGCGGACACCCAGAGCGGTTCGTTCGCTGCGGCATGCTGCCCGTGCTCGATTTCTCCAATACCGTTGCAGAAATCGAATACCTTGCTTCGAAAGGCTTCGCCGCAGCAATGCTGCCGGCNGCAACCCCGCCCAATTTACCTAAATATAACGACGAAAAATGGGACGTCGTGTTCGCAAAAGGAGCTGAACTCGGCATAGTATTCGTGATGCATACAGGCACTGGATTGGAAACCGTAGTCATCGAACGCGGACCAGGTGCAGGTATCATNAATTACACCAATCAGGCGATGGACGCTCAAAACTCTGTCCAGTATCTGGTCGCTGGCGGGGTGCTAGATCGCAATCCCAATGCCAAGGTCGCCTTTATCGAGGCCGGCGCGAGCTGGCTCGTCGCGTTGGCTGAGCGAATGGATGAAGTAGAAGAAGCACATGCCAACTTCGTATTCCCCAAACTGTCACGCCGTCCGAGTCAGATTATCGATGATCAGGTCTGGGCCAGCTTCCAGCATGACCGGGCCTGCATCACCGCTGCGGCCGCCGGCCTGCGCGGCGCCAAGAATGTGATGTGGGGCTCTGACTATCCTCATGCCGAAGGGACGTTCCCGATTAGTCGGCCCATACAGGAAGAACTCTTCGAAAATCTCGAAGTACCGGAAGAGGTCAAGCTAAACATTCTTGGCCTGAATGCTGCGAAGCTGTTTGGAATGCCGGCGGTATTGCACACGAGCGAAGTCGGGACCGTTGCAGCCTAGATGCATGTTGCGACAATCGCCGGTCGGTACCGGCGGGGCTTTTGCCGCTCAACATCAGCAGCTCGTCCAGCGGAGCGCGCGCTTTTCAGCGAATTCGCGGGGTCATTCACGCGCGTCCTCACTTGCGCGCCAAGCAGCGCAGGCCGGATAGCCACTTTGTTCAGTCTTCGCCGCTTTTGGGCTAGGCTCCCGCATGACCGCATCCTTCGAAGCGCGGATCGACATCGAGGAAGCCTTTAGTATCTCTTTGCACCATCTTACTGTCGACGCTGCAAGATCGGTATCTGGTACTTCCTTGGTGACAAATCCCAGAACGGCGCCTTCGTTCGCTGAAACCCGCCGCGATGCGAGTATCATACACATGGTCTGTTTCAGTCCTATCTGCCGGGCCAGCCTGTGCAAAACCATCTCTCAGCGCGACGCCCCCACAAGAGGCTCCGCGCCAAGGTTACTGTCGTTACGCTAACCTTCGCCGTTACCCGGATATACTTCATTCTTGCACCTCCAGCGACTTGGCTGTCTTACCTGCC
>JGI24723J26617_10001603_pt1 | contig 19580 bp, 19 predicted proteins | sample Cruoilmetagenom6_FD_26617 | JGI IMG/M metagenome (IMG submission 26617)
GGCGCTGAACGGTGCGTTGGCCGGTCTTGTCGCTATTACAGCCGAACCGTTGACGCCGGAACCTGGCGCGGCCACGTTGATTGGTGCCGTTGGTGGCCTGCTCGTTGTCCTCTCGATCGTGACGCTCGACAAGCTGAAAATTGACGACCCGGTCGGCGCCATCTCCGTTCACGGCGTAGTCGGCATCTGGGGTTTGCTTGCGGTGTGTATCACGAACCCTGACGCGTCACTGAAGTGGCAGCTGATCGGCATCGCGTCGATTTTCACCTGGGTATTCGCTGCGAGCTTTATCGTCTGGTTTGTCTTGAAGAAGACCATCGGCATTCGGGTTTCGGAGGAAGAGGAGTACGAGGGTGTTGATATCTGGGAGTGCGGCCTTGAGGCCTACCCGGAGTTCACATCCGCCGAGTAGTCTTGCCACGCAAGACGGCCGCGGGACTTTCCATAAAATGAGGGTCCCGCGGCATCATCGAAATCACTTTTCTGGCCATTTTCCCTTTACCAGCAAAGACTTAGTGGTTCGAGATGACCCCCTTTTTTGTCTGCCGGCGCCGGGAAAGCCCGTGTTTTGGTGTGATAATGCTCACAACAAATCGTCAGGTCGCATGATCTAATACGTTAACGTTCAATACCTGATGTGGGGCACCCTGGGTGCCGGGACTGAATCGATGAAACTCAAACGACTCGCGCTCTCTTGCGTACTAATGACACTCACCGTAGCCGGTGGCGCCTTGGCCAGCGAGATCTATAAGTGGACCGATGAAAACGGCGACGTACATTACGAAGATCGCCCGACCGGCGCCGCTACTGAGGAACGCCTCCAGATAAGCTACAACCGCACTGACACTGCCGCTGTGCAACGCCGCGTCGAGGCTGGCGCCGAGTACAGAACCGCACGCGCGGAAGCTCAGACAGCTGCTGCTAAATCGAAAGAAGAAGCAGCCGAGAACGCAGCGGTCGCTGCCGAGCGAGCCCAGAGGTGTGAAAAATCACGTGCGCGCCTTGAGACCTACCTGCAGTCACGACGCCTGTATCGCACTGATGATGACGGCGAACGCGTCTATCTTGACGACGAACAGCGCCAGGAAGCGCGCAAGAAGGCCGAGGAACAAATCTCCGAATTCTGTTCCTGAGCGGAATCGCCTTCGGCCGGCTAAACTTGCCGCGAAACTCGTTCGAGCGGCGCTCGCTCGCGGGCGCTACAATGCCCGCATCGTTTGACGGAGCGCGCGCTTGACGGCTGCATCTGATTCAACCAGCCAGGACACCCAGGTCTACCTGCCGGACTTCTGTGCAGCGGGTACGCTGTTTATTGTCCTGCTCGTCGCCGAACTCGTCGCCATTGTCCTTACCCTGGCGGCGGACACGGCTGAAGGCCAGTTCCTGCTCCTTCTGTCCAGGACTTCGTTCTTTGTCCTGTGGCTGGCACTGCTGGGCTCGGCCATCATGTGCCAGCTGCGCAGCCGCCTCGAACGTGCCGGAAAGACCCGGGCGTTCGTCATCAGCTTCGTATTGCTCGAGCTCATGTCGCTGGTCATTGCCGAGTTGGCGTGGCAGCTGCCGTGGCGCCTGACCGGGGCCTCTGCTATCGACGGCTCGCACCTCGACTTCCTGCTACGGACGTTTGCAATCAGTTCTATCATCATCGCCCTGGCGATGCGCTACCTCTATATATCAAGTGAGTGGAGACGCAGCATCGTTCTCGAAGCACAGGCACGTATCAGTGCATTGCAGGCGCTGATCCGTCCACACTTCCTGTTCAACAGCATGAACACTATCGCGTCGCTGACCCGCACGGACCCGTTGCAGGCCGAGGAGGCGGTTGAGGACTTGTCGGACCTGCTGCGTGCCAGCCTGTCGACGACGCGCAACCGGACAAGCATCAAGGAAGAACTCGAAGTCACCGCAATTTACCAGCGCATCGAGAAACTGCGCCTTGGTGATCGCCTGCAGATTCGCTGGAACATCGACGAACTTCCCATGCGCGCCCGAATCCCGAGCCTGACCATCCAGCCGCTGGTCGAGAATGCGATCTACCACGGTATCGAACTGCTCCCGGAAGGCGGCGAGATTACGATTTCCGGTAAGAGGGACGGCGGCTACCTGCATATCACCGTGTCGAATCCGGTCGCACCGGGTAAATCCCGAAGCAAGAACGGCAACAATATGGCGATGAACAATATTCAGCAGCGCTTCGAACTCGCATACGGCAGTCGCGCGTCGGTCGAGGTGGATGACAGCGGCGAGCGCTTCGTTGTGGCCCTGCGCTTTCCTGCCGATGAGGACGAGCAATGAAGGTTCTGATCGTCGACGACGAACAACCGGCACGCGACCGTCTGCGACAGATACTTGCCGATGAGGACGCTTACGACGTTGTTGGTGAGGCCGGCAATGGCATTGAGGCCATGGAGGTAGCCGGCCGCGTCTGCCCCGACATCGTTCTGCTCGATATCCGCATGCCAGGCATGGATGGCATTGAAACGGCGCACCATCTCAATTCGATGGATCAGCCACCTGCCGTCGTGTTCACGACCGCGTATGACGAGTACGCCATCGATGCGTTTGAGGCGCGCGCAATCGGCTATGTGCTCAAGCCCGTACGCCGGGCACGACTGACAGGCGCATTGGCGCAGGCAACGCGCCTGGTCCGCAGCACCCTGGCTGAAGTCGCGGCCGAAGCGAACTTCGACAAGCAGCGCAGGCATGTCTGCGCTCACGCCCATGGCGAACTCAAGCTGATTCCGGTCGACGAAATCACCTCCTTCATTGCGGACCAGAAATACGTATCGGTAGACCACGATAACGGTCCAGACCTTATTGATGACTCACTGAAGTCGCTGGAGGCCGAATTTGGGGATCGCTTCGTGCGTATCCACCGCAGCGCGCTGATAGCCGTCACCCGAATCGACCGAATTGAGAAGAATGGCGAGGGCAAGAGCCGGGTGGTCTTGCGAGACGGCTCGCAAGTCGAGCACAAAGAGCTGATAATCAGCCGCCGGCATGTTGCCGAAGTGAAACGTCGCCTTAAAGAATCATGAAAATACGCATAGCTACCCGAAAATCCGCCCTTGCCTTGTGGCAGGCCGAGCACGTTGCCGACCTGCTCACCAAGCTGCCGGAGGTCGACGCCGTCGAACTCGTTCCGCTATCAACCCGCGGCGACGAGATCCTCGATCGCAGCCTGCAGAAAATTGGCGGCAAGGGCCTGTTTATCAAGGAGCTCGAGGTTGCCATGCAGGCCGGCGAAGCAGATATCGCCGTGCACTCCATGAAAGATGTCCCCGCAGAAATGCCCCAGGGCTTTTGCCTCGCCGCCATGCTCGAGCGGGCGAATCATGCCGACGCACTCGTATCGCCAAATGGCGAGCAACTGTCCGATCTTCCCGAGGGCGCCCTTGTTGGGAGCTCCAGCCTGCGGCGCCAAGCCCAGGTGAAGATGATGCGGCCTGACCTGCGTATCGAACCGTTGCGCGGCAACGTCAACACGCGACTCGCCAAACTCGATAACGGCGACTACGACGCGATCCTTCTCGCGGCCGCGGGACTTGAACGGCTCAAGTTCGATAACCGCATCAGCCAGGTGTTCGTTCCCGAACAGATGCTGCCCGCCGCGGCGCAAGGTGTCGTTGGCATCGAATGCCTCGAAGAGGCAAGTGAACTGCGCAGAGTGCTGGCACAGCTCAACCATGGCACGTCAGTACAGACGACGCTTGCGGAGCGGGCTATCGCGCGCGTGCTGGAAGCCAGCTGCCAATCACCCGTCGCAACCTATGCCGTTATCAATGGTGACGACCTGACTGTCACGGCGCTCGTTGCCATGCCGGACGGGAGCAAATCGATCCGTGACGCCATCAGTGGAAAGGCCGCCGATGCCGAAGCGCTTGGTGAGAAACTCGCTGCCCGCCTGCTCGACAAGGGTGCCGCCGAGCTGCTCGAAGCTGCCGGGGCAACGCATGGCTGATCGTCCGCTGCAGGGCGTTGGCGTGCTCGTCACACGACCTCGCACGCAGGCGATCGAACTCGTAGATGCCATCGAAGCGGCCGGTGGCAGCGCCTACTGCTTCCCTGTGATCGACATCGCGGCGCTGGACGAACTCGAGGTGCGCGTGGCCGCAGAGGCCCTCGGCAAACCTGACATCGTTATCTTTATCAGCCGTAACGCCGTCGAGTACGGCATCAAGTACACCGCAGGTGGCAAGGTTGCCGCGATTGGCCCGGCGACTGCAAAGGCCATCAAGGCGGCTGGTCGGGTGGTTGACCTTCAGCCGGCCGATGGTTACGACAGCGAACACTTGCTGGCAGAACCACCATTGCAGGACGTAGCCGGCAAGCGCATCCGTATCATCCGCGGATCGAGGGGCAGGGAACTGCTCGCCGATGAGCTTCGGTCGCGCGGAGCCAATGTCGACTATCTGTCCGTGTACGAACGCCGCCTGCCCCCCGTCGGTTCCGAAACCCTTGCCGATCTCGAGTCGCGCTGGCGCCAGTACCAGATAAATGTCATTACGATCATGAGCGTGCAGACACTGGTCAATCTTGCCAAGTTGTTGCCTGCCTGGTGCGCTGAGCAACTTGAATCGACCCCACTGGTGACGCCCGCGGGTCGTGTGTTAAAAGAAGCTCTGGACCGCTACCCGGCGTCCCGGCCGATACTCGCACCAGGGCCGGGTGCCGACGACATGGTCCAGGCGATCATCGCACTACAAAATACCGAATCCGGAATAGCACCATGAGCGACAAAAACATCGAAGACGACATCACGCCTGAAGACACGGCGGGAGCGGAGGAAGCGCCGGCAGAAGAAAGCACGCCCGGCGAGCAGGTTGCCGAGCAACCGAGACGCGAGCGCTCCGGTAATTCCGTCGCCTGGCTGGCATTCCTGCTCGCGATCATCGCCGTGACCGCGGCGGGCTACACGGCCTGGCACAACTGGCAGGGTTCACGTGACACCAGTGCCGGTGAGGCGGTGGCGCAGCTCGACAGCCGGGTGACAAACTCTGCGAAAGCGCTGGCTGATCTTGAAGCGCGTATTGCCGATCTCGGCGGCCGCGACCCGGCGATCGATGCCGAACTGAATGCCATACGCCGGGACCTGGACGAACGTGTGCGCCTGCTGAGTTCATTGCCGACCCGCATGTCCACCCTTGAGGGCTCGGTCGCGTCCCTCGCCGGTGTTTCAGAAGGTGCGCGCGATGCGTGGATACTTGCCGAGTCCGAGTACTACATGCAGATCGCGAACGCGCAGCTGCAGCTTGCGAACAACCCTCGCCTTGCGTCGCTCGCTTTGAAAATGGCGGACGAGCGCATCGTGCAGCTCGCCAACCCGGCGCTCACCGATGTCCGCCGGGCGATTTCCGATGAGCTCGCAGCACTCGATGTCATGGAAAAACCCGATCTTGAGGGCGCAACACTAACGCTCGCCAGCCTGGCCAGGGTCGTCGACTCGCTGCCGCTTGCCAGCGCCACCATAGCGGATGAGGAGACGGGCGAGATCGACCCGGAGCTCAGCGGTACGGGCCGCGCCTGGGCATCGGTCAAGAGCGCCATGTCCGGACTCGTTACCGTTACACCGGCCGACCAGGCGAAGCTCGTCCAACTGTCGCCTGACGGCGAGTTTTTCCTGCGTAGCAATATGGCCCTGCAGCTGCAGGCGGCGCGGCTCGCCCTGTTGCGCGGCGAACAGGCCATCTTCGAGCAGACACTGAATGACACCAGCGCACTCCTGAACGACTACTTTGACGTGGGCAGCGCGCCGGTCGTGAGTGCCCAGGAAACCATCGCTGAGATTCGTAGTCATGTGTTCACCACCGCGGTTCCGGATATTTCCGAATCGCTGCGTCTGCTTCGCCAGTTCCGCACTCTGAACGAGACCGCGCAGTGAAATTCGGCATTATCGTAGTTGCTGCCCTGTTCGCCAGCTCATTCGTTGCGCACTTTCTGTTGGCCGACCCCGGCAGCGTGTTGATCAAGTTCCAGGGTGCCTATTACCAAATGACGGTGCCCGTGCTCGTATGCATAGTTGTCGCACTGTTGGGCATTGTCTGGCTGATTCGCAAGATCATCATCGCGCCACGTCGGCTGGGTGAGGCCGCCGGACGAATTCGTTCCGCACGATCGGGCCAGAAAATGACCAAGGGCATGATTGCTGTGGCGGAAGGTAACTTCGCGCGCGGTGAGAAGATGCTGGGTCGTGCGGCCAGCACGAGCGATTCGCCCCTCTTTAACTACCTCCAGGCCGCCCGTGCGGCCCACCTGCAGGGACGGGATGAGCGCCGCGACGAATGGTTACGCCTGGCCTACAAGGAGACACCCGAGGCTGCCAACGCCGTGCTCCTGACACAGGCAGAATTCCAGCTCGACCGGGATCAGTATGAGCAGGCACTCGCTACGTTGCGGCGCCTGGAAGAGGACTCAAAGGACCATATGCATGCCCTGGCGTTGATGGGCCGGCTGTATTTCAAGCTCGAAGACTGGACCGCGCTGGGAGAGATCCTGCCCAGGCTTCGCAAGAACACACAGATCAAGCCTCAAACGCTGGAGAAGTGGACCATCCGGGTACACAAGGAAGCACTCGACAAAGCGGCCGACGCCGAGCTGCTCGGTCACACCTGGAAAGGAATTGCTCGCAGCCTGAAATCCGACATGACGTTGCTCGAGGCGTATTTCGAAGGAATTATGCGGGTCGGCCTGCACGATCGGGCCGAGAAAGAGCTCGCTGCTTCGCTGAAATCGAACTGGCGTGGCCCGCTGGTGCGCCTGTTCGGCCTGGTGGAAGCCACAGACACGACGAAGCAGCTGAAGCGCGCCGAGGGCTGGCTCAAGAATCACGGCGAAGACCCTGACCTGTTGCTTGCTGCCGCTCGACTTTGCCTGCGCAACGAACTCTGGGGCAAGGCCCGTAGCTATCTTGAAACAGTGCTCAGCATGCGACCGACGCCAGAGGCCTACCAGGAGTACGGGGCCCTGCTCGCGAAGATGGGCGAAGCGGATGCCGCTGCCGATGCCTACCGTGATGGCCTGGGCATGGTCGCCGCGAAACCGCTGCCGGCCATTCCCCACATCGAACAGGAATAACACGTGTTTGTGATCGTCGCGGGCGCCGGGTACACGGGCCGCCGCGTGNTCGACGTGTTACCCCCGGATTCCGCTGCCAGCATCAACAGCCGATCGATGAATCTCGATACGGCGGCGCCACTCCCGGTCGACTTGCCCGCAGCCTACAACGTTCTCTATACGGTTCCACCGACGGATGACGACGATACGCGCTTGCGTCATTTGCTGTCCGAACTCCGGCCCGGACCCGGGCGCCTGGTCTACATCAGCACGACAGGGGTTTATGGCGACACCGGGGGTAGAGCGGTGACCGAAGACTCGCCCGTCAAACCGGCAAGCAAGATGTCCCGGCCGCGCTTGGCCGCGGAGAGGCTGCTGGCAAAATGGGCGACGGGAGAAGGCTGCGACCTTGTCATCCTTCGCGTTCCGGGCATCTATGGGCCGGGACGACTGCCTACCCTGCGAATCAGCGATGGTGGTGCGTTTCTTACTGAAGAGGACGCCAGCCCCGGCAATCGCATCCACGTTGACGATCTGGTGAGCTGCTGTATTGCAGCGCTGGAAGAAAGCGTCCCGACCGGCATCTACAATGTGGGCGATGGTGACCACCGCAGTTCGACGTGGTTTGCTCAGGAGGTCGCACGCCAGGCTGGGTTGCCTGAACCTCGATTGATCAGTCGCACGCAGGCGGAAGAGGAATTCTCACCCGTCCGGCTCGCATTCCTGTCATCGTCCCGAATCGTGGACACAACGAAGATGCGCGAGGTGCTTGGTGTCACCCCGCGCTATTCGAATCCAGAGGAAGGAATCGCCGCAAGCCTCGCTTAGGGCTGCGAGCGTTTGCTCCTGAGCCAGGCGGTTACCGGCTCCCACTCGTCCCAATCAGGCCACGCCAGGTACTCGGGCAACTCAAAGATGCCAAGACCACGCGTGTACGCACGCACATAGTTCTGTGCTTCGCGCAGTGCAGCAATGTACGGAACCTTGGCCTTTGTCAGGTACTCATCGAGATCGTCAAAAATCAACGTATTGTCGCGTACGCGATTGGCAACAAGTCCCAGTTTCGCCTGCTTGCGCTCGACCTTGCCGACATTCCTGAGTTCATCAAGAAAGGTCGTTGTGGCCTGCATGTCGATCGTCGACGGCAAGACCGGGACAACGATCGTCTCGGCATGTGCGACGAGGTTCATCAGTTCCTTGCCATGCGAACGCGCCGGCGCGTCGATTACCAGGATTTCCGCATTGCGAGGCGCATGGCGGAGACCATCTTCAAAGGCCGCTACACCGGCGATTTCCGGCCGATTGGCCGGACGTCGTTCGAGCCAGTCGAGGCTCGAGCGCTGGGGGTCGTAGTCAGCTAACGCGACGGTGGCGCCTTCGTTAGCAAAGTAGGATGCTATGTTGGTCGCGAGGGTGCTCTTACCGCAACCACCTTTCGCATTCATAACCATTATGTGCCGCATGACGCTCTCCAGGGGCAATGTTGTTAGATTGGTTATCGCTCGATGAATTTCAGGTTTATGTAAACTACAGACGCCGACCACAAAAGTCCATGGGACAAGGAAACGCGTCGTAAAAATAATTTGATGAATGTTTCTTACACAAAAATGCACGGCACGGGTAATCAAATTCTCGTTGTCGACCAGCGCGACGAAACAACCTCCCTACCGTCTCCCGAACAGCTACGCGAAATCGGAAATGAAGCGACCGGACCGGGTTTCGATCAACTTATGTGGGTGACTGCATCGGATGATCCTGCATTTGCAGCCAGCTATCGTGTCTTTAACAACGATGGGTCCGAAGTCGAGCAGTGTGGCAATGGCGTTCGCTGTGTGGCCAGCCTCCTTGCCAACCAGGGCGGTCATCCACAGGCCTTCACTTTGCTAAGCCCGGCCGGCGCGATCGAAGCGCGCGTCGACGACGACGGCCTGGTCGCAGTCAGCATGGGCACACCCGAGTTTGAGCCCGGGAAGATCCCGTTCGTCGCGGCAGCACGCGCTGATCGCTACACGTTGATGGTCGGCGACAAGAAGTACGAGGCCAGCGTCGTGTCGATGGGCAATCCACACTGCGTATTGTATGTCGGCGATGTCGACACGGCCCCCGTGGCCGAGTTGGGACCGATACTCGAGAGGCACCAGCGTTTTCCACAACATGCCAACGTGGGTTTTGCGTCTATCCGGGACAGGGAGAGCATCGACCTGCGCGTGTTTGAACGCGGGGTCGGCGAAACCGCTGCCTGCGGGACGGGCGCCTGCGCGGCGGTCGTAACCGGGCAGGTACTCGGACTGCTCGACGAGGCTGTCGATGTGCGGCTGCCCGGCGGCCAAGTCGTGGTAAGCTGGCGCGGCGGTATGGAGCCGGTCTGGCTGACGGGAAACGCCGAGTTTATTTCTGAAGGAATCATGGACTTATGAGCACGCAACGCAAAGAGGAATTCATCGAAGAAGGGCTGTCGGAACAGTCGATTCATGACTTCCTGGCGGCCCACCCGGACTTTTTCGAGCGCCACTCGACCTTGCTCAGCTCACTCAATCTTCCGCATGCCTCGGGCGGCGCCGTTTCCCTGGTGGAACGGCAGGTGTCGGTATTGCGACAGAAGGAACTGAAGCTCGAGCGCCAGCTCAAGGAGCTGATTCAGGTCGCCCGTGAGAATGATGTGCTGTCCTCGAAGATCCATGAACTCACATTGCAATTGCTCGCAGCCACCGACCTGCACAGGACCGTCGTCGTCGTCGAGGAAGCGCTGCGCTCCGGGTTTGGGGCAGACCAGGCGATACTCGTCCTGTTTGGCGACCCCGATGCATTCGACGACATCAACGTCGGCCGCTTTTTCCGGGTTGTGGATAAAGACGATGCAGGTCTCAAGCCGTTCCGCACTTTCCTGAATGGCAGCGGCGCACGTTGCGGCAAGATTCGCGACTCACAGCGCGAGTTCCTGTTCCAGAACGATGCCGATGAGATCGGCTCAGCTGCGCTCGTACCGCTCGGCGATGGGGCCGAGATCGGTTTCGTCGCCGTCGGCAGTGTCGACAGCGATCGATTCCATCCCGGCATGAGTATCGATTTCCTGACCCGCCTGGGCGACCTGGTCGCAGGGTCCCTCAAGCGCTTCTAGGCGCATCCCATGGATGATGCTGGCTGGATTGATCGGTTCATCCGGCACCTCGAATATGAGCGACGCCTGTCGCCATTGACCTGCAAGAACTATCGACGGGATCTCGAGAACCTGGCCTCGTGGTGCGAGGCGTCGGGCGTTGCTCAATGGAGTGATCTCGATAGCGAGCACGTACGTGCGTATTCGGCGACCTGCTACCGCAAGGGCCTCAGTGCCCGGAGCATTCAGCGCCGGCTGTCGGCTTCTCGCACATTTTTTCGGTACCTGATTCGTGAGAAAGAGGTAAGAACGAACCCGATTGCATCGGTATCGGCCCCCAAGGGCAAAAAGCGACTGCCCGGCAATCTCGATGCCGATCGCATGGCACGATTACTGGACATTCCCGGTGACGGCGCGATCGTCGATCGCGATCGAGCGATCCTCGAACTGCTCTATTCCTCNGGGCTACGGCTGGCCGAGCTCGTCGGCCTGAATCTCGGTGATATCGATATGCACGATGCCACNGTGCGTGTCACCGGCAAAGGCAACAAGGACCGCATNGTGCCAGTAGGACGCCACGCCCTGAAGGCGCTGCGGCAATGGGGCGTCACGCGCGGTGACCTGGCCGACGCCGATGAGAAGGCCATGTTCGTCAGCAACCGCGGTACACGTATCAGCCCTCGCTCTGTACAGGCCCGGGTGAAACACTGGGCCAGGCAGCAGGGCCTGGACGCCAACGTCTACCCCCACCTNTTCCGGCATTCCTTCGCCACGCACGTCCTTGAATCCAGCCATGACCTGCGNGGCGTACAGGAGTTGCTGGGTCACGCCAATATCTCGACAACCCAGGTNTATACGCACCTTGATTTCCAGCATCTCGCCCAAATTTACGACCAAACTCATCCGCGCGCCCGCAAGAAAGACTAGATANCGGGCCACAACGCAGGAAAACACGATGGAACAGTTCAGAGGGACAACCATTGTCTCAGTTCGCCGCAATGGCAAAGTCGCCATCGCCGGCGACGGCCAGGTCAGCATGGGTAACACCGTGATGAAGGGTAATGCCCGCAAGGTGCGGCAGTTAGCCGATGGCCGTGTGATCGCAGGATTCGCGGGCGGTACCGCAGATGCGTTCACCCTGTTCGAGCTCTTCGAGTCCAAGCTCGAGCAATACGGCAACCTGACGCGCGCTGCGATCGAACTGGCCAAGGACTGGCGGACCGACCGCCGACTGCGCCGGCTCGAGGCCTTGCTCTGCGTTGCGGACAAAGAGACCTCGTTTGTCGTGACTGGCAACGGTGACGTCATTGAACCCGAGAATGACCTGATGGCGATTGGCTCCGGTGGCCCATTCGCCCAGGCGGCTGCATTGGCCCTGCTGGACAACACGGATCTCGAGGCGCGAGAAGTCGTAGAAAAGGCGCTCATGATCGCCGGCGACATTTGCGTGTACACAAACCAGAACATCATCATCGAAGAACTCTAAGCCATGTCTCAAATGACCCCCCGTGAAATTGTCCAGGAACTGAACAAGCACATCGTCGGCCAGGACGAAGCCAAGCGCGCCGTGGCGATCGCCCTGCGTAACCGCTGGCGCCGCGTGCAGGTGGACGAACCCCTGCGCAGCGAGATCACGCCCAAGAACATCCTGATGATCGGACCAACCGGTGTCGGCAAGACCGAAATCTCACGACGGCTCGCAAGGCTGGCCAAGGCACCGTTTATCAAGGTAGAAGCGACCAAGTTCACCGAAGTTGGCTATGTCGGACGCGAAGTTGACAGCATCATCCGTGATCTCATGGACGTCTCGATCAAGATGATCCGTGAAGACGCCATGGGGAAGGTTCGCTTTCGTGCCGAAGACGCGGCTGAGGAGCGCGTGCTCGATGCCTTGTTACCACCGGCGGCCCACAGCGTTGGCTTCACCCACGAGCAAGAGGCACCGCCGGCCGATTCGGATACCCGGCAGAAATTCCGCAAGATGCTGCGCGAGGGCAAGCTCGACGACAAGGAAATCGAGATCGATATCCAGGCGATGCCCGTCGGCGTCGAGATCATGGCGCCGCCGGGCATGGAAGAGATGACGAACCAGCTCCAGGGTATGTTCCAGAACCTGGGCGGCAATCGATCGCAAACCCGAAAAGTGAAGGTTAAGGACGCTTTTCGTCTCCTCGCTGACGAGGAAGCGGCCAAGCTGGTCGATGAGGAAGAACTCAAAACCCAGGCGCTTGAGGCCGTCGAGCAACAGGGCATTGTCTTCCTCGACGAGATCGACAAGGTCGCCCGGCGTTCTGACACGCAGGGGGCCGACGTCTCCCGCGAAGGTGTGCAGCGCGACCTGTTGCCGCTCGTTGAAGGTTCGACCGTCAACACCAAGTACGGCATGGTCAAGACGGACCACATCCTGTTCATTGCCTCGGGTGCGTTCCACGTCTCCAAGCCGTCCGACCTGATCCCTGAACTGCAGGGCCGGCTGCCTATTCGCGTGGAGCTGAAGTCGCTGACGACCGAGGATTTTGTACGCATCCTGACTGAGCCNGACGCGTCGCTGACGTCGCAATACGGTGCGCTGCTCGACACCGAGGAAGTAGCGCTCGATTTTGCGGCTAGCGGGGTCCGACGAATCGCCGAGATCGCCTACCAGGTCAACGAAAATACCGAGAATATCGGCGCGCGGCGACTGCATACCGTCATGGAGCGCCTGCTCGAGACGGTCTCATTCGAGGCCTCGGACAAGAGTGGTCTGAAACTCACTATCGACGCCGGCTACGTCAACGATCACCTCGCCGAACTGTCGCAGGATGAGGACCTCAGTAGGTACATCTTGTAGGGACAGCACCCTGCTTTTTCCGGTATCCTCGCCTGCCGGAAGAGAGCAACAAGAATGGCCAAGCAGGACTCCGACAACACGACACATTTCGGCTACCAGGACGTCGCGGCTGACGAGAAAGCAAACCTGGTTCGCGACGTCTTCGATTCCGTGGCAAGCCGTTACGACATCATGAATGACCTGATGTCGGCCGGGCTACACCGACTGTGGAAACGTCACACGATCGACCAGGCAGCCGTCCGGTCCGGGGACGTCGTGCTCGACCTGGCCGGTGGCACCGGTGACCTTGCCCTGAAATTCTCACAAAATGTCGGCCCCAAGGGCCATGTCGTCCTTGCGGATATCAACGCTGCCATGCTTAAGCAGGGTCGTAGCCGGCTCGTCGATGCCGGTGTCGCGGGCAATTTGTCCATCGCGCAGGTCGACGCCCAGGATCTGCCGTTCGAAGACGGCACGTTCGACTGTATTACGATCGCGTTCGGACTACGCAACGTCACCGACAAGGATGCCGCGTTACGCTCGATGTTCAAGGTCCTCAAACCCGGTGGCAAGGCGATGATTCTGGAGTTTTCGGAACCCAGCAAGGCGCTCAAGCCAGCCTACGACCTGTATTCATTCAAAGTACTGCCGATGCTCGGCAGGCTCGTCGCCGGAGATTCCGACAGCTACCAGTACCTGGCCGAGTCCATTCGCGTGCACCCGGACCAGGAAACATTGAAATCGATGATGGAAGAGGCGGGATTCGAGCGTTGCCGCTACAACAACCTGGCAGCCGGTATTGTCGCCTTGCACATCGGCTACCGGATCTAGGGCGAATGAACCCGCTCGAAGCTGTATTGCGTCCTGTCGCCAGCGTACTCAACAAGAATATTCGTGCGACGACACCGGCACATGAGCTCTGCGAAAAGCTCGACGGCACCGTCGTCGCTGTTCGCGTCCGCAGCACGTCGCTGGTCGCCTGGTTTATTATTCACAATGATTGCCTTGAGCTCACAGCTGACTACGACGCCGAGCCCGACGTCGCCATCTCGGGCTCGCTGCTTACGTTGGCGCGCATGGCCGGCGAACCCGGTGTCGGCGCCTTGAGAGACGGTTCCCTGGAGCTAACGGGTGATGCTCATCTCGCGGATGATTTTCAGCAATTGCTGGCGTATGCCAGGCCGGATATCGAAGAAGAACTCTCCGGGGTTGTCGGAGACGTGGCGGCTCACCATCTCGGTGAATTCGCCAGGGGCGTCAGCAACTGGACGCGCAATGCGAGTTCGACCATGGGTGCAAATATTCGGGAATATCTCCAGGAAGAAAGTCGCGACGCACCGAGCCGTTACGAAGTCGAGCGCTTCGAAAGCAAAGTAAGCACGCTGCGCGATGATGTGGACCGGCTGGAAGCTCGCATCAACAGACTGAAGGTCGACGCTTAGCATGGCTCGCCGGCGCACAATTTTCCGCATGCTCGCGATCCAACGTGTACTCGTCAAGTACGGGCTGGATGACATCATCAAGGAAACGCACTTGCTGCGGCCGCTGCGCTTCCTGTTCTACCTCGCACCCCGTCGTCGAGACCGTTCTGCGCCCATTGGTGAGCGTATTCGCCTTGCGCTCGAGGAACTGGGTCCGATCTTCGTCAAATTCGGCCAGGCGATATCGACACGTCGCGACCTGCTCCCGCCCGACGTCGCAGACGAACTTGCCAAGCTCCAGGACGCGGTGCCGCCGTTCCCGGCTGAAGAGGCAATCGCGATCATCAATGAAGCCTATGGCGAAAGCGTCGAGACCGTCTTCGAGCGCTTCGATACGGAGCCCCTCGCAGCTGCGTCGATCGCGCAGGTTCACACAGCCCGGCTGAAAGCGGGCACTGAAGTCATCGTTAAAGTACTGCGCCCGGGCGTACTTGAGCAGATCGAACGCGACCTCGATGTGCTGCGCGTGCTCGCGGGCCTTGCCGACCGTTACTGGGAACATGGCAAACGCCTTAAACCGCTCGAGGTCGTCGACGAGTACGAACACACGATTATCGACGAGCTCGACCTGATGCGCGAGGCGGCGAACACAGCCCAGCTCAAGCGCAACTTCCAGGGCTCAGACATGTTGTATGTGCCCGAGATCTACTGGGATTACTGCCGTCCCGAGGTCATGGTCCAGGAACGCATCTTTGGTACCCAGATAAGCGACATGGACGCGTTGCGTGCGGCCGGGACCAACATCCAGCTGCTCGCAGAAAACGGTGTGGTGCTGTTCTTTACGCAGGTGTTTCGGCACAACTTTTTTCACGCCGATATGCACCCGGGCAATATTTTTGTGCTCCACAATGACCCGGAGAAGCCGAAGTATGCGGCGGTTGATTTCGGCATTGTCGGCACCTTGAGCCCCGAGGACCAACGTTACCTCGCCGAGAATTTCCTCGCGTTCTTCGACCGCGATTACCATCGCATCGCGAAGCTGCATCTTGATTCCGGCTGGGTACCGCCGGGCACACGTGTTGAACAACTCGAGGCCGCAGTGCGCACAGTCTGTGAGCCCATTTTCAACAAGCCGCTCTCAGAGATTTCGTTTGCCCAGCTCCTGATGCGCCTGTTCAGAGTCGCACAGCGTTTCGACGTCGAGATCCAGCCGCAGATGATCCTGCTGCACAAGACGCTGTTTAACATCGAAGGCCTGGGTCGCCAACTCTACCCGCAGCTCGACTTGTGGAAGACGGCACGTCCGGTGCTAAGGCAATGGATGGACGAACAGATTGGTGGGCGAGCGCTGCTCAAAGATGTGCGTGAAAACCTGCCGCAGATGCGCGATGCGCTACGGGAGTTGCCCGCAATCCTGAATCATCTGGGCGAGCAGGTCGCCGAGGGCCGTATTCGCTTCAACCTGCAGTCACCCGAACTGAAGGAAATCCGCAAGCAGCTGGACGAGCAACGCCGCCAACGCTACTGGCTGACGGCAGCCGCAACCAGCGTCCTGGCTGGCTCCCTGATCATGACGCTCGGTTCAGTCCCGGCATTCGGCTGGGTTCTTCTGGGTGCCGGCGCATTGTTTGCCTTCATCGCACGACCGTAGTCGGCCCCTGAACCGGGTATAATGGCCCGCCGTCCTGCCGACAAGCGTTGATGCCCGCACTCGCAACTGCACTCTACGACTACAACAACTACTGGGCTGAATGCTTCGGCACCGCGCCGGAGTTGCCCATGTCGCGTGAGGAAATGGATGTGCTGGGGTGGGACTCCTGCGACATCATCATCATCACAGGCGATGCCTACGTAGATCACCCTTCGTTTGGCATGGCGATCATCGGTCGCCTGCTCGAGGCGAACGGTTTTCGCGTCGGCATCATTGCGCAGCCAGACTGGCAATCGAAAGACGCATTCGAGCAACTTGGCAAACCAAACCTGTACTTCGGTGTTGCGGCCGGCAACATGGATTCGATGATCAACCGCTACACGGCGGACAAGAAGGTCAGGAATGACGATGCCTATACGCCGGACGGTGCCGGCGGCATGCGTCCGGATCGATGCTCGCTCGTGTATTCGCAACGCTGCAAGGAAGCATACAACGACGTGCCGGTAGTACTCGGCGGCATCGAAGCCTCACTTCGAAGGATTGCGCACTTCGACTACTGGCAGGACAGCATACGCCGTTCGATTCTCCTGGATGCCAGCGCCGACATCCTGGTATACGGCAACGCTGAGCGGGCCATCGTCGAACTGTCGCACCGTATCGCACGCGGCGACAGGCTCAGCGACATTACAGATGTTCGCGGCACAGCGTTTCTCCGTGACGACACACCCGAAGGCTGGTGGGAGATCGACTCGACGCGTATCGACCGGCCCGGTCGTATCGACCAGATCGTCAGTCCCTACGTCAACACACAGGACAGTGCGGGCTGCGAAACCAAGCAGAACGAAGTGATCGATGACAAGAACGTCTTGCGTTTCGTGCCCGATGCGAAACGTAATCGTGACCGCACGGTCATTCGACTGCCGTCATTCGAGAAAGTGCGTAACGATGCCGTCCTGTACGCGCACGCGAATCGTGTACTGCACCTGGAGACCAACCCCGGAAATGCGAGGGCTCTCGTGCAGGCGCACGCGGGCCGCGACCTCTGGCTGACTCCACCAGCGCAACCGCTCGCCACTGAGGAAATGGACTACGTATTCGGCATGCCCTTCACGCGTGTGCCACATTCGTCTTATGGCGATGCACGCATCCCTGCCTACGAAATGATCCGCTTTTCCGTGAATATCATGCGCGGCTGTTTCGGTGGCTGTACGTTCTGCTCGATCACCGAACACGAGGGCCGCATCATTCAGAATCGCTCTGAAGAATCGATCCTCGAGGAGATCGAGAAGATCCGTGACACCGTACCCGGGTTCACGGGCGTCATCTCAGACCTTGGCGGACCCACGGCGAACATGTATCGACTCGCCTGCAAGAGCCGCGAAGTCGAGGCTGCATGTCGGCGCCCGAGCTGCGTATTCCCCGGTGTTTGCAGCAACCTGAATACCGACCACTCTTCACTCACTGGTCTCTACCGCAAGGCGCGCGAACTGCCGGGCGTGAAGAAGGTACTGATCGCATCGGGACTCCGTTACGATCTCGCCGTCCAGGATCCCGAGTACGTCAAAGAGCTCGTGACGCATCATGTCGGCGGCTACCTTAAGATCGCACCCGAACATACGGAGAGCGGACCCCTCAACAAAATGATGAAGCCGGGCATCGGCACGTATGATGCTTTCAAGGAGATGTTTGAACGATTCTCGAAGGAAGCCGGCAAAGAACAATACCTCATTCCCTACTTCATCGCGGCGCACCCGGGAACCACGGATGAAGACATGGTGAACCTGGCGCTGTGGCTAAAGAAGAACAATTTTCGTGCCGACCAGGTGCAGGCTTTCTATCCGTCACCCATGGCAACGGCAACGGCGATGTATCACTCTCGCAAGAACCCGCTGCGCAAGGTCACGTACAAGAGTGCTCGCGTCGAGACGGCAAAGAGCCCCGAAAAGCGTCGCCTTCACAAGGCGCTGCTGCGCTACCACGACCCGCAGAACTGGCCGCTGATCCGTGAGACGTTGCGAGATATGGGGCTCGGCCACCTGATCGGGTCGGGGAAGGACAAACTCGTACCCGTGGATCAGCCACGCGATGACAACGTCCGCGGATCGGCGCGCCGGAAGAACACAGCGTCGGCGCACGAGAAACGGATCCGCAAAGGCAGGTTACTGTCGCAGCACACCGGGCTGCCCCCGCGAAAGAGCAGCTAGTCCCCACCGCTTATTCGAGGATGAAACACACCTCGCGGCCTGTTTCCGAAATCCCGAAAATCTTGTAGCCAAGCTGGCGCAGTGAATCGATGCTTACGGCTGTGCGTTGCTTGCCGACGCCCGGGAATCGATGGTGATACTCGACCAGCAGCTGTTTCGGCAGGTTGGTCGTCGCCTTGAGGCTGTCGAGGATGGTGTATTCGGCACCTTCCACGTCGATCTTAAGCATGTCGACCTGGCTGTGCCCGAGCTTCCCCATCATCGTGTTGATCGTATACGCGGGCGCATCGATGAAGTCCCCGGCATCGCCGGCTGCGCTCCCGGCCGTCCACATAACCTGCGATGCCTTGCCCCGCGTGTTGACACGGCGATACAGGCGCAGACTGCCATCCTCGCCTGCTGCTGCCCAGGGATGAAAGACAAACCTGTCCGGCAGTGTCTGCTCCTGCACCCACTCTTCGGCAAAAGGGGTCGGATCGAACGCGTGCACGGTCAACCCATGGGCATTGATCAGGTCGAGGTCGAAGTCGATCAGGTCGCCGACACCCAGCGAATAGACGATCGACTCCTCGTTCAGAAGCTCTGGGATGTACTTCCAGCTATCGCTTTGCAGGACATCGAATTTGACCTCCGGCCTTAGCCAAAGCTCTTTGCCAGTGATGCGTTTCAGGAGTAGTTTAGTCGGCCAGAACCAGGGCTGGCGTTTCATCCATCCGGACGTTCTCATGCAGGTCCTTTGAAAGTGCTGCTCAACGACGCAACGTTACCACGACAGATGCGCACGCAGGTGACATTGCGGTAACCTCTCGCATACTGATGGACAAGAACACTGCCATGACGCTCGCCTGGCTCTGGATGCCCGTGCCGGAATCTTCCGGTCAGGAAATCTCACGTGCTTAGGAATTTTGCACGCCTGTTGTTGCGCATTGGTGGCTGGACGGCCGTAGGCGGCACGCTCGATGAGCCCAAGGCGGTAGTGATCGCCGCGCCACATACCTCTAACTGGGACGGGGTCTGGGCACTTACTTACAAAGTGGCCGTCGGCCTTGACGTAAAGTTCTTCGCCAAGAAGTCGCTGTTCTGGTTCCCGCTCGGCAACCTTCTGCGCTGGCTCGGCGCAATCGAGCTGGACCGTAGCCGGGCAGTGAATGCCGTGCAGCAGGCCATCGATGAATTCGAACATCACGAGTCTTTCTATTTTGCACTTGCGCCGGAAGGAACACGCGGCCTGAAACCTGGATGGAAGACGGGCTTTTATCGCATTGCCCGGGGCGCCAACGTGCCCGTCTACATTGGCTTCCTCGATTTCGGCAGGAGGCGTATTGGTGTCGATGCAAAAGTCGAG
>JGI24723J26617_10001605_pt1 | contig 19567 bp, 20 predicted proteins | sample Cruoilmetagenom6_FD_26617 | JGI IMG/M metagenome (IMG submission 26617)
TTTTATTGAAGTAATTGTGGGAAGCAAAGTAGATTGAGGACAAGTAATATTTTAAGAGCATAACCGCTAATAACGAAGATGTGATATTTTGTTTTAGGTGTTCCTGATCAAAATGCTTAATATTGACAAGAAAAGAATTGAAAGTAGAATTATATAAATAGCAAAATGGAAGTACAAGGGAAAATTAAAATGGTAGGTGAGACCCAAACCTTTGGGAGCAACGGATTTAGAAAGAGGGAAGTAGTGGTGACTACGGAGGAGCAGTATCCACAACATATAATGGTGGAGTTTGTACAGGATAAATGCGACCTTTTAAATAATTATGCAGCTGGCCAAGCGGTAAAAATAAGTATTAATCTGAGAGGTCGGGAATGGGTGAACCCACAGGGGGAGACCAAATATTTCAATTCCATACAAGGTTGGAGAATAGAAAGTTTACAGGATGAAGCAAATGCTCCTGGAATGCCTCCTGTGCCGCCAATGGAAGCTTTTGAACCAGCGGATGATGTAAATAACGATGATCATGACGATTTGCCTTTCTAATTAGGGCCTAAAAATTATGTGCAGCAGAATTGCACCCTTTTTTTGGAGGGTGTATTTTCAATATAAGGAAAACCTATTCAGTTTGTAACCGAATGGGTTTTCTTAATTTTAGGGCTATAAATCAATTTCAAAATGTTTTTCCTTAATCATCGCTTACTGTTTCCCGATGTAGAAAATGCCGATGATGACGGATTGTTGGCAGTGGGGGGCGATTTGTCCCCGGAGCGATTGCTCTTGGCATATCGGAATGGGATATTTCCATGGTTCAATGAAGATTCCATGATTCTTTGGTGGAGTCCAGATCCTCGGATGGTACTTTTTCCAAACGAAATTAGGATTTCTAAAAGTATGCGGCAGGTTATAAAATCCAATAGATTTACAATTTCATGGAATACCCAATTTGAAAAGGTTATTGATTCCTGCTCTGCTATAAAACGCAAAGGTCAGGAAGGAACTTGGATAACCCCGGAAATGAAAAGCGCATACTTGCGCTTATATCAAATGGGAATTGCAAAGTCTATGGAAGTATGGGAAAACGATCTTTTGGTAGGAGGGCTTTATGGAATAGACCTTGGAAACGTATTTTGTGGGGAAAGTATGTTCAGCAAAACCAGTAACGCTTCCAAATACGCTTTTATATGTCTGGCCAAAGAGTTNCAGCAAAAGGAGTATAGGTTAATCGACTGTCAGGTGTACACTACCCATTTGGAAAGTCTTGGCGCAAAAGAAATCCCTAGAAAGCAATTCATCAAAATTTTAAAAGGTTAGTCCGTAAATTACTTTTTACGCTTTCAATATAAAACGCGGTCATAGTTGGCAGGTAAGGCAACTGCAATATTTGTTAAATTTCCCTCGGCATCGAAAATTGCTATAAAGTCTTCTTTTTTATCCACTTTTTTTCCACGAAACATAAGTCTATAAGTGTTGCTGGGCAATATCAAGTTTTGAAAAGTATTTTTCAGTATATTTTTTGAGGTTCCCGGGTAACGTTGTTGGATATATTTAATTCTAATGTTTTTAAAATTCTCCCTTAAATATGAGTCTATATGGGCATATGTATCCGTTGGGATATCAACTTCCTTAACTGTGAACCCCGTATTTTGAATGGCTCCCTTTTCGTTGAAATCGATATGATAGTGCATTTTTTTTATCCTAAATTTTAGGATATAGGTAATCTTGGAAGAATCAACTTCTCGATAGTACCTTATGTATCTGGCACTCTCCATGGGTAGGTTGTCCTTGTTTATGGAAGGAAATTGTGATTTTTTTATGCGATGCTCCCGTTCCAATTTTGTTTGGGAAAAACATGTTGGGCCGAGCATCATTAACAACACCAAGGCAATATAGCTATACTTCATTATATCTAAAACAATTTATCTCATGGTCATTTACCATACCGGTGGCCTGCATATGGGCATAAATTACGGTACTCCCAACAAATTTGAAACCGCGTTTTTTTAAATCTTTACTTATGGCATCGGACAAAGGGGTATTGGCCGGGGCATTTTTATAGTCCCTATGACTGTTCTTAATGGGTTGGCCGTTGACAAATCCCCAGATATAATTACTAAAACTACCAAATTCCTTTTGAAGGGCTATATATGCCTGGGCGTTGGTAATAGTGGCCCTTATCTTCAGCTTGTTCCTGATTATCCCGGTATCCTGCAACAAGGAGTCAATTTTGGATTCCCCGTATTTAGCTATTTTTTTGTAATCAAAATGATCAAACGCCTGTCTGAAATTTTCCCTTTTTCTCAAAATGGTAATCCAGCTTAATCCTGCCTGAAAGGTTTCCAAGATCAAAAATTCAAATAACAGTTCATCATCCTTTATAGGGACTCCCCATTCTTCGTCGTGGTACTTTTCGTATAGGGCATCGCCCTTACACCAGCCACATCTATGTTTTTCCATTTTTAATATTCAAACTTTTTTTTAAAGATAAAGAAACCTTGATTTTAATAATGGGATTTACCTACTTTTTGTTTTTGGATTTTTTTACTGGGTTTCTTGGCAAAACCTCTTCCGGGAAGGGAAATAGGATGGTGGAATTCTTTTCTGCCGCTATATTGGAAAGGGTTTGGTATAACCTTAGCTTTATGGCGGAAGGCGATTGATCGATCAATTTACCTGCTTCCAATAATTTGCCCGCTGCCTGTTCCTCGGCAAGGGCCAGGATAATTCGCGCCCTACGGGACCTTTCGGCTTCTGCTTGGTTGGCCATCATACGCTTCATGTTTTCCGGTAGTTGAATGTCCTTGATTTTAACATCGATAATTTCAATGCCCCATTCCTTAGTCTCCAATTCAACAATGGCCTTGATGTTTTTTCCCATTTCCTCACGTTTGGAAAGGATAGTGTCCAGTTCAACCTTACCACAAACATCCCTTAAGGCGGCTTGGGCCAATTGGGTAATGGCAAAGCGGTATTCCTCCACTTCCAAAACAGCTTTTTCAGGATTTTTTATTTTAAAGAAAACAACTCCATCTATGCTACAGGGAACATTGTCCTCGGTCATTACTTCCTGGGAAACAATATTGATCGTGATTACCCGTATATCCACAACCTGTATGGTCTCCACAATGGGAATAATCCACCTGAAACCAGGTTGTAAGGTCTTTACATATTTGCCAAACCTAAATTTTAATGCTCTTTTGTATTCGAAGACTACCCGTATGCCGGCCAATAGGAATAGTACGGTAATAATACTGAGAATGAAAGGTGGTGCCATGATTATCGTGGATTAAAATTTGTAATTAACTCTTAAAAAAAGTATTCGGACGGAATGGAAAATTAGTTGCTTATTTCTTGGTCCATTGTCAACATCAGAAAAAGATTATAAAACTCCAATTCTGTAAGGGGCAGATTTACTGAAAGTTACGAAAATTACGGGGCAGGTGAAAATAATAGTTTCCTAAAATTGATTTGCAAATAAAGGTTATACCTAATTCTTCTTTTTTGGAACATTATTTATAGTGCTCAGGTATACTTGAAACTACGATATTGCCTTCTATCTTCTGGTAAGCCCCGTTGTTTTAGGTAATATGGGTAGTCTTGTACGGGTTACCGGGATTGCTTTTGGAAATGACAGCAGTTAAATGTTCAAAAAACCTATCAAAAGGAACAAAATTCTTTAGTTTTTCGGATTTGTACAATACCTATTCTATAGGATTTTTGTATAAGTTTTAATTAATTATCAAAAAGGACATTAATTTTTTGGATGATATAGTATATTTAGGAATTGTATACAATTAACAGCCAAACCATTACTATGCCTTTACTTATAGTTGTACTCGGATTAATACTCCTCTTTTTACTCATTGCCAAATTTAAACTGAATGCCTTTATAGCATTTATAATTGTATCTCTTGCCGTGGGAATGGCGGAAGGAATGGATTTGGACCAGGTTGTAAAATCCATTGAACATGGAATAGGCAATACCCTTGGTTTCTTGGTAATGATTTTGGGGTTGGGAGCCATGTTGGGCAAGCTGGTGGCAGATAGCGGGGCAGCCCAACAGATAACGACCAAATTGGTGGCCAAATTTGGGATTAAAAATATTCAATGGGCCTTGGTTCTTACCGGATTTATTGTGGGTATTCCATTGTTCTATGAGGTTGGCTTTGTGATATTGATCCCTTTGATTTTTACGATTACGGCCTCTACTGGATTGCCACTTTTGTATGTGGGCCTACCAATGATAGCTTCCTTGTCCGTAACACATGGCTATCTCCCGCCACACCCTGCCCCAACGGCCATAACCGCTATGTTCAATGCCGATTTGGGNAAAACACTTTTATACGGTATTATCATTGCTATCCCGGCCATTACGGTTGCCGGACCATGGTTTTCGCGTACCATTAANAATGTCAAGGCCACTCCCTTAAAGGATTTTGTTAACCCCACAGTTTTAACTGAAGAGGAAATGCCAGGGATAAACATCAGTATTTTTACGGCCTTGCTCCCCATTATTTTAATAATGTTTTCCACCATAGCAGATCTATTATTTCCTAAGGATTATGGATTTATGCCTTTTGTAAACTTTTTGGGAAATCCTGTAATAGCAATGTTGATTTCCGTATTGGTGGCAATTTATACCTTGGGCTTGGCCAGGGGCAAACGGATGGCCGACATTATGGGGTCTATGTCCAGCTCTATTTCTGGAATTACCATGGTACTTCTAATAATCGCAGGAGCAGGAGCGCTAAAGGAGGTTTTAATAGACAGTGGTGTAAGTTTATATATAGCAGAAAGTTTAAAGGACTCCAGTGTATCGCCACTCTTGTTGGCCTGGTTTGTGGCCACCGTTATTAGGGTATGTGTGGGTTCGGCAACCGTTGCCGGATTAACCACTGCAGGTATAGTAATGCCNCTGATAAGCACTACAGGGGTAAGTCCGGAATTAATGGTGCTCGCNATTGGGTCCGGGAGTTTAATGCTTTCCCATGTAAATGATGGGGGATTCTGGTTGTTCAAGGAATATTTTAACCTATCCATAAAGGACACCCTAAAAACATGGACGGTTATGGAAACCACTGTGGGAGTAATGGGGTTGATAGGCGTGATGATTTTAAGTTTGTTTGTTTAATCCAAAAATTATTTATGAGTAGTACAACCACAGAAAGAATTAAGGAATTGGGATTGGTTTTTCCTCCAGCCCCGAAACCGGCCGGAGTATATAGACCTATTTTGGTGGTAGATAAGTTTTTATATGTTTCGGGACAGGGCCCAATNCAAAATGATGGCTCCTTAATGATCGGGGTAGCTGGTTTTGATATGAATGCCGATGAGGCAAAACTGGCTGCGAGGCAGGTAGGCCTTACTATGCTCTCAACGATTATGACACATTTTGGCAGTTTGGACAAAATAAAACGGGTAGTAAAGGTATTGGGAATGGTAAATTCAACCCCGGATTTTGCAAAACAACCCTTTGTAATAAATGGCTTTAGTGAATTGATGGCCGATGTTTTCGGGAAGGAAAATGGCATTGGCGTGCGCAGTGCTGTCGGGATGATGCTACCCGATAATATACCCGTAGAGGTTGAGGCTATGTTTGAGCTTCATTGATGTTAAATACAATGCTGGNATGAACAAGGAATGGTATAGAATTACGGACCCGGNGGATATAGTTACCCCTGCCCTTTTGGTTTATCCGGATCGGATAGAAAAAAATATAAAGACCATGATAGCCATGGCCGGTGGTACCCGCAACCTAAGACCACATATAAAAACACATAAAACGGCAGAGATCGTTCAGCTACAGTTAAAGCATGGCATTAAAAAATTTAAATGTGCTACTATTGCCGAGGCCGAACTCTTGGGACATTGTGGTGCAGCGGACGTACTACTTGCTTTACAACCGGTAGGTCCCAATATAAACCGATTTTTTAGCCTAATGTCGGAATTTCCCAACAGTACTTTTTCTGCAATTGTCGATAATGCCCAAATGGTTGAAAAAATTGCTGAAACCGCCAGGGCCAAAGGTATCCGGGTTTCACTTTGGTTGGATATAAACAATGGAATGAACAGATCGGGTATTCCGCCCAATGCGGATGCTGTGGAATTGTATAAAAAAATTTATGACGAACCAAACTTGCAGGCCTTGGGATTACATGTATACGATGGGCATATCCTCAATAAAGACCTGCTTGAAAGGGAGAAGAAATGCAATGAAGACTTCGAAGTGGTTTTTNATTTGAAAAGTTCTTTGGAGGCACAAGGTTACTCCATTCCTACCATTGTGGCCGGTGGTACGCCAACCTTTCCCATTCATTTAAAACGAGAAGGGGTGGAAACTAGCCCGGGAACTACACTTTTATGGGATGCTGGGTATAATGCCTCCTATAAGGACATGAAGTTTCTTCCGGCCGCTGTTTTAATCACGAGGGTTATCAGTAAGCCAAACACTAAATTAGTCTGTTTCGATTTGGGACATAAACACCTGGCTTCAGAGATGAATTTTCCAAGAGTGCTGTTATTGGAAGGGGAAGGTTGTACCCAGATAGGGCAGAGCGAAGAGCATTTGATCGTACAGTGCCCCAATGATGAAATTTTTAAAGTAGGGGGTGTCACCTATGCTATACCGGTACATATTTGTCCAACCGTAGCTAAATATAAGGAAGTGCTCACCGTTGTTGAAGGAAGCATAACCGGCGCCTGGCAGATCGCCGCAAGAAATCTTAGAATTAATATATAAACCGCTCCTATAAAAGGCCCAATAATTATAGGTTGGGCCTACAGTTGGGATAAATTTTAAAATATGTTCGTATTTGATGCCCATTTGGATCTGGCTATGAACGCCCTTGAATGGAACAGGGATCTAACAAATAGTGTAGCCGATATTAGGGAGAGTGAAAAGGGCATGACCGATAAACCGGACAGAGCGAAAAATACAGTGTCTTTAGATGCTATGCGCAATGGGAATATTGGATTGTGCGTGGCCACCCAAATAGCAAGATATGTAAAGAAGGAAAACCCCATGCCCGGATGGAACTCTCCCCATCAGGCCTGGGCACAGACCCAGGGACAGTTGGCTTGGTACAGGGCTATGGAGGAAGTAGGGGAAATGGTCCAAATTAGGAATTTGGCCGAGCTGGAGGCGCATTTGGATTTATGGAAGACGGACAAAGGCAAAAACCCCATTGGCTATATACTTAGTTTGGAAGGAGCCGATTCCATAATTACCTTGGACCATTTGGAACGTTCCTACGAACAGGGACTCAGGGCTATTGGCCCCGCACATTATGGACCGGGGACCTATGCCCATGGTACCGATTCGGTAGGGGGCATTGGACATAAAGGTAAGGCGCTATTAAAAGAAATAGAGCGATTGAACCTAATTCTGGATGCTACCCATTTATGCGATCTTAGTTTTTGGGAAACAATGAAGGTTTACAATGGTCCGGTATGGGCAAGCCACAACAATTGCAGAAAATTTGTAGACCATAACAGACAATTTTCAGATGAACAATTAATGGAACTTATTGGTAGGGAAGGCGTTATTGGAATGGCCCTGGATGCCTGGATGATGGTCCCCAATTGGGTGAGGGGTATTTCCACCCCAAAAGAAATGGGTGTTACTTTGGATCAAATGGTCAACAACATAGACCATATTTGTCAGTTGGCCGGTAATTCCCTGCACGTTGGTATTGGGACAGATCTGGATGGAGGCTTTGGAAAAGAGCAATGTCCTACCGACCTAAATACCATCGCAGACCTTCAGAAGATCCCTGGACTACTATTGGGAAAGGGGTATTCGGAAATGGATATTGAAAATATAATGAGCAATAATTTTATTCGGTTTTTAAGAAAGGTGTGGGGCTGATTAACTGGTGGTTTTGTTAAGTTTAATAGCTCTTTTTTCGAACCACATTGGCCTGATATTCACCTGGGGACACATTTTTTTTTCTCTTAAATACACGGTTAAAATATGATCTACTTTCAAAGCCGCACTCCAAGAATACTTCTTTTATAGTGCGTTTTGGATCCTGTAAAAGGCTAACCGCCAGTTTAATTCGTTCATTATTAATAAATTCTACAGGGGAAATGCCAAGTTCATTTTTAAAGACCCTGTAAAAATGCGACTCGCTCATATGGGCCTTTTTGCTCAATGTTTCAATACTTAGGGGCTGGTATATGTTTTCCCTTATAAAGGAGACTATATATCCTAACCTACTATTGTTGCTGATCTCCAGTGTTTGTTCCGTGTAAATTTTGCGCTCATTGCTCTGTAATATCCGCACGATCAATTCACTTAGCATATTGTCCACAAAAAGGTCTTTGGACGGATGGTTCTCTGTAAATAGAAAGAGCAACCGCTGTAAAATTTGATAGAGGCCTATATCATTGGTGAAATGAAAATTATAATCCATCAAAGCCCATTCCTTGCCATCCATTTTGGGCATGGTTTCATTCATTACCCTCAGCATCTGCATAATTTTATCTTCAGAAATGGCCATGGCGAGACAACGGGTAGGGTTCGTAGCCTTTGCTTCGGGAAAGTCAATGCACATTACTTCTTTGGAAGGGAGTATAAGCGACTCACCGGGTAAGAAGTTAAATGACTCATGGTCCCTGAGGTGCATAATTTTCTTGCCGCTTAACATACTTGCCAAGACGGGCTGGTCAAACTGGAGCAATACCTGTTCCGCCTGCTGATGGGTTTCAAAAACGTGCATGGCAGCATTGTTCAAGGTATAAGTGGTTTGATTCTCGACCAAAGTTTCCAATCTCCTATTATTAAAGTACGCGTTGGACAGCTGCATTCCTGACTTGTTTAAATTGTCATTAATTGTGATTCAATGAGGCTATTTTAATAAAAATACAAAATTAATCCCACCAAATTGGGATATAGTCAATTATTGATAGGATAGTTCATGATATTGATAGAATGGGTCAGGATTTTAACAAAAGCGCTTCATACATTTGAAAACAAGCCACTTAGCTCAAAATATGGCACTGCCAACAACGATTGGCGAAATAATAATCATTGTTAATTAAAAATATAATATCATGGGAAATGTAAAGACCACAACACAGAATAGGGTTGAAAGACCAGTATTTAAAAGTCAGTATGAAAACTTCATTGGGGGTAAATGGGTGTCGCCCACCAAAGGGGAGTATTTTGATAATATTTCACCTGTGGATGGCAATAGTTTTACGAAAATAGCACGATCCACTGCAGAGGATATTGAACTGGCATTGGATGCAGCATGGGCTATAGCCCCGGAATGGAACAACTCCTCAGCGGCGTCCAGGAGCAATTTGTTATTGAAGATTGCGGATATTATGGAGCAAAATTTGGAAGTTTTGGCACGGGCCGAAACCTGGGATAATGGTAAGCCCATCAGGGAAACCATGGCAGCCGATCTACCTTTGGCCATAGATCATTTCAGATATTTTGCAGGGGTCATAAGAGCGGAGGAAGGTACTGCCAGTGAGCTGGATGCCAATACGGTTTCGCTAAACATTCCGGAGCCTTTAGGGGTAGTTGGGCAAATTATACCTTGGAACTTTCCACTACTTATGGCCGCTTGGAAGGTGGCACCTGCACTGGCAGCAGGAAACTGTGTAGTTTTGAAACCGGCAGAACAAACCCCAGTGGGTATTTTAGTGTTAATGGAGCTAATAGAAAATGTATTGCCGGCAGGTGTTCTTAATGTGGTAAACGGATTTGGAATCGAGGCGGGAAAACCCTTGGCTTCCAACCCTAGAATTAATAAGATTGCTTTTACAGGCGAGACAACGACTGGGCAACTTATTATGCAGTATGCCTCCAAAAACATAATCCCTGTTACTTTGGAATTGGGGGGTAAATCGCCCAATGTGTTTTTTGAAAGTATTATGGAGGCAGATGATGAATTCTTCGATAAATGTTTGGAGGGAGCCGCAATGTTTGCCTTCAATCAAGGTGAAGTGTGTACCTCACCATCACGTATATTGGTACAGGAAAGTATTTATGATAAATTTATTGAGCGGGTTGTGGCACGTACCAACAAAATAAGGTTGGGACATCCGCTAGATCCTGAAACCATGATGGGGGCCCAAGCTTCCAATGATCAATATGAAAAAATTCTGAATTATATCAAAATTGGAAAAGAGGAGGGTTGTGAAATACTTACAGGGGGTAATGCGGCCTATAATGAAGGTTTGGAAGGGGGTTACTACATTCAACCTACCATTTTAAAGGGAAACAATAAAATGAGGGTCTTTCAGGAAGAGATCTTTGGTCCTGTGGTGTGCCTAACAACCTTTAAGGATGAGGCCGAGGCCATTGAGATAGCCAATGACACCTTATATGGACTGGGAGCTGGCGTATGGACAAGGGACACCCACCAAGCTTATAAGGTAGCAAGAGCCATCAAAGCCGGAAGGGTATGGGTAAATAGCTATCATACCTATCCAGCACATGCCCCTTTTGGTGGTTATAAGAAATCGGGAATTGGTCGGGAAACCCATAAAATGATGTTGAACCACTACAGGCAGACCAAAAACATGCTTATTTCATACGATAAAAAAGCACTTGGATTCTTTTAAGAAATTAGTAGAAGGATATGGTAAATAGGGTATTGATTTCAGATAGGGCAAGGCAGGTATTGGAGCAACTAAAGTCCCAACATGGTGAGCTCATGTTCCATCAAAGTGGAGGTTGTTGCGATGGGTCATCGCCCATGTGTTTTTCAAAAGGGGAATTAATGCTAAATGAAACCGATGTTTGTTTGGGGGCTATTGCAAACTGTCCTTTTTATATGTCCAAGGATCAATTTGAATATTGGAAACATACCCAATTGACGATAGATGTCACCAAGGGCCGTGGCTCAAGTTTTTCCTTGGAAATACCGNTGGGATTGCGATTCGTTACGATGTCCCGTTTATTTACGGAGGACGAGCTTGCCCAATTGGAGTCAGTAGANACGGTTGCCAATTAGGGATAACTTCCAAAAAATGTAAATGCCGGTTTAAGGGTTACTTAAACCGGTTTTTTATTATACTATGAATTTAACAGCAATTTAGTGACACATGGCAAGGTATTTGATATTTTTGTAACTGATAAGTACCTTAAATCGTTATATGAGAATAGTATATATATTTTGCATTCTATTTTTAATTTCGCAGTTGGGTATGTCCCAAACAGATCTTCCCACCACCAATCCACTTAAAATAGAAGGGGACAAAGGGGTTAGGGAAAATCCAAATCAGGGGACAGCTTTGAAAATGCCGTCCATTATTACCTTAAAGCCCACTACCAATCTCAGGGACTCCCTTACCGCTAGAAATATTAAGATGCTCCCGGATCGGGAACTGGTACAGGCTGGTTATGGTCTAAAAATAGATCCCAAAATTGGTGAAAAGGAAAAGGAAGGCTCTTCTACGTTTTTTGGGAATATGTATTTGGGGGATATTAAAAGCAATGGCAAGTTCGTAGGTATTGTTTGCCGGGACCATGAATATGTTGATGGTGATAGGGTAAGAATATTGCTCAACGATAAGGTGGTGGAACCCAATATTTTTTTAACCGGATCCTTTAAAGGAATTAATCTCGATTTACAGAAGGGTTTTAATAGAATAGATTTCGAGGCATTGAACCAAGGTACTTCAGGACCCAATACGGCGCAAGTTAATGTATATGATGATGAAGGTAAAATGATACATTCCAATATGTGGAATTTATCCACTGGGTCCAAAGCCACCATAATAATCATAAAGGAATAACCCATAGGATTATCAAACACTGGCCCATATGAAAGGATATTACTATTTGTTGATTATTAACCTCTTGCTTATTTTAATCCCGTATACCTTAAGGATGCTTAGGGATTATAAACGGAACAAGAACTGATTCCACCGTTTTAAATTGGTATTTTATTAGTGAAACTCAATTTTGAGAAGTCGGTAAGACGCACTTAAAATTGCAAATTGAACTAATCCCGCCTTTTTTGGCGGGATCTAGGTTCCATACCTCGACCCTAGGGTCGATTCCCATTATTGGGTTCAGGGCCTGCCTTTGTCGGCAGACAGGCCTGCCTATGTCGGCAGACAGGCTTGCCCAGAGGTTTAATACCTTTTATTGACCTTCCAACTTAATGGTCCGGTGACTTTAATGCATCTACCCTTTTAAACCCATTCCAGTTTTTTTGGGATGGAGGCCGCGGGATTATAACGAATTTGGGTTGTTCGAATTACTGAAAACCTCAGTGCCATTTTTTTTCTAAACAATGTAAAAACTGAATGATGTGTTTGACTTTATTGGCACCGCCAAAGGGTATAATACCCCGAGGCTTGCCTGGAAAATTAAAGATCGTTTCCTACGAATGCCTCGCGGGCTTGCCCCGAGGTAGTTTACTATTTTTATTTGCCATAATTTTCTTCAGTTGTTCCCAAGAAAGGGACATGCCTACCGATGGGCCCTCCATAGACCTGCTAATGGAACCTGGGTCCTCTGTTGCCGTCCCTGATGATATGCCTGGACCTTATTTAAATAAATGGGACATTTATAACTATTTGGCCTTGGGAGATAGCTATACCATTGGCGCAAGTGTAGAAAGTGCTGTAAGCTTCCCCATTCAGTTAAAGACTAGATTGGAGCAGGGTCTTAAGGTTAAGGTCAATACAGAGATTATTGCCGTCACCGGATGGCGCACGGATAATTTACTGGATGCAGTTAAGAAGGGAGCCCAATTGCCTTCCTATGATTTGGTAACCCTTTTAATTGGGGTCAATAACCAATATCAAGGCAAGCCATTTAGGGTATATACCCAAGAGTTTCCTTTATTATTGGAAGCTGCAATGGCTTTGGCCTATGGCAATCCAAAAAATGTTGTAGTTGTTTCCATTCCGGATTATGCCTATACCCCTTTTGGGGAAGGCAGAAATACTGACAAAATTTCCAAAGAAATTGATGAATACAATGCCTTTGCGGAAGCAACGGCCCTTCAAATGGGGGTGTCATTTATTAATATTACGGATATAACACGAAATGGATTGTCCAATCCCAATTTAGTAGCAGGGGATGGCCTGCATCCATCAGGCGAAACTTATAAGCGATTTGTGGATAAACTATACCCAGTTGTACTTCCTATCTTTGATTAATGATAATTCCCAACCATTGGGATTTGCAATCATATCNTGGGTTATTCGTTCTTTTGTGATGTTAGCTGTGTACCATAATTATGTAATAACATGGAAAGTTTCATGGTTCGCCTACCAATAACTTTAATTACATTTATACCTTATAATTCCCAAAATCAAAATAAACTATATAATGCCCAATAAAAAAGTAAGTATTCTTACCGCCTTTAAAACAATAATTTGGCCACGTCGCAATTTGGTACTTATTGGTCTGCTGTTGATCGTAATAAGTAATGCTGCAAATTTTGTAGGTCCTATTTCCCTAAAATATTTTATGGACGATGTTATTCCAAACAAGGATATGGATATGCTCAAAATATTGGTAGGGTTGGTAATACTATCTATTTTGGTGCGGGCCGTAACTTCATTTTTGTTGACAAAAATATTGAGTGTGCAAGCACAATACCTTATCTCGGAGCTTAGGGCACAGGTGCAAAAAAAAGTGCTTTCACTCCCGATCCGTTTTTTTGATAATACCAAATCGGGGGCTTTGGTCTCTCGTATAATGTCCGACGTGGAAGGGGTTCGAAACCTTATTGGGACAGGATTGGTCCAATTGGTAGGGGGGAGTATTACGGCCATAGGTGCCTTGGTCTACATGTTATGGATTAGTCCGTCAATGACCTTCTTTACCTTTATTCCATTGGCCATTTTTGCCTTCATTGCTTTAAAGGCATTCAAGATTATAAGACCTATTTTTAGAAATCGGGGAAAAATAAATGCTGAGGTTACGGGTAGGCTTACCGAAACACTCGGAGGTATAAGGGTAATCAAAGGCTTTAATGCGGAGGAGCAGGAGACCAAGGTCTTCGAGAATGGAGTGGAACTGTTGTTCCAAAATGTAAAAAAGAGCCTTACGGCAACTGCTTTTATGACCAGTTCGGCAACTTTTTTAATCGGGATTGCTACCACAGGAATTATGGGGATCGGGGGTTATAAAATTATGTATGAAGGATTGAGTCTTGGAGAATTCCTGTCCTTCACCTTTGTTTTGGGTATCATGATCGCCCCCATTGTACAAATGAGCAATATAGGGAGTCAGCTTACCGAAGCGCTTGCAGGTCTGGACCGTACGGAAGAACTAATGAATATGATGCCGGAAGCCAATGAAGGGGAAAGAACAATTGTTCTTGAAGAAATAAAGGGGGATATAGCCTTTAAGGAGGTTTCCTTCGCCTATGAGGAGGATAATGAAGTATTGCATAGCGTTAGTTTTGAGGTTAAGTCCGGTGATGTGGTTGCGCTGGTGGGTAGTTCCGGTTCCGGGAAATCCACTATAGCCGGTTTGGCGGCAACCTTTTTAAATCCCTTATCAGGAACCATTACAGTGGATAATCAAGATCTTTCCAAAGTTGATCTGAGAAGTTATCGCCAGAATTTGGGGGTTGTACTACAAGATGAATTTTTGTTTGAAGGTACCATTAGGGAAAATATAATGTTCCCAAGGCCCAATGCATCGGAGGAAGAAGTTATTATGGCCGTGAAAGCAGCCTATGTGGACGAATTTACAGATAGGTTTGATAAGGGATTGGACACGCTGATCGGGGAACGGGGAGTGAAACTTTCCGGCGGACAGCGGCAACGTATTGCAATAGCCAGGGCGGTCTTGGCCAATCCTAAAATTTTGATTTTGGACGAAGCTACTTCCAATCTGGATACGGAAAGTGAAGCCCTTATTCAAAAAAGTTTGGCCACCCTGACCGAGGGAAGGACAACCTTTGTCATCGCCCATAGATTGAGTACCATAAGGAAAGCCGATCAAATTCTCGTCATAGAAAATGGTCGTATTGCTGAAAAGGGAACCCACGATGAGCTTATTGCAAAAGAAGGTAGATATTACAACCTATTTACTTACCAAGCGAGGATTTAGTAAAAAATGGTCCAGGCGATGAGAAGGTGCTTGTTTTCTTTATTTTTAACCGGAGGTATTCTGGTTGGCAATGGTCAAGGACTGAAATCGGAAAAATATTCTTATATAGATGGGGCCTTGGTAAGGGGGGATAGTACACATCCGGCCTTATCCCTAGTATTTACAGGGGATCAATTTGGAGATGGTGCCAAGCACATACGAAGGATCCTTAAAAAGGAACAGGTATTGGCCTCCTTCTTTTTTACAGGAAACTTTTATAGTAATCCAAAATTTACCCGAACGATCAAAAAGTTATATAGTGATGGACATTATTTGGGCGCACATTCCAATAAACATCTTTTGTATTGTGATTGGACACAACGGGACAGCCTATTGGTTTCACAAGAGGAATTTAAACAGGATCTACTGGCTAATTATGGGAAGATGAAAGCATTTGGTATAGGGAAAGAGAATGCCCGCTATTTTCTTCCACCTTATGAGTGGTACAACGATAGCATTGCCAAATGGACAGGGAATATGGGGCTTATATTGGTAAATATGACCCATGGAACCCTGTCACATGCAGATTATACTACCCCTGAAATGAAAAATTATAGATCTAGTACAGAAATTATCCAAAATATAGTACAATATGAAGAACAAAACAGTACTGGTCTAAATGGATTTTTGCTCTTGATGCATATCGGTACGGATACCTCCCGTACGGACAAGCTTTATCATTATTTGGAACCCTTGATCAAACATTTGAAAAAAAGGGGCTATCAATTGCAGCGGATTGAGCGTTTACTTGATGGTAATTAAGAATCAATTTTTTTATCTTTANGTTTTATAATCTTCCTATTCTATGAAACAATTCATCTTTTTGTTATTGTCCATAGGGCAATTCCTTATGGGAAACGAAATTCCCCAAGGCCCGTTTATTAGAATAAATCAGTTGGGGTATTTATTGGATGAACACAAAAAGGCAATTGTTTTTTCAAATACCAGGGTAAACGAAGTGTTCCAGTTGATAGATGATAAGAACAAGGTGGTGGCTACATTAAGGCCAATTAAATCCAAACAGAAGGGTTGGGGGACTTTTAAGAATTATTATGAACTGGATTTTTCACATGTAACCGTCAAGGGGACTTACTTTATAAAGGCAAAAAAATCCAATTCTCGATCAGAACTTTTTAAGATAGGGAATGATGTTTATAAGCAAAAATCTGAGGTATTGTTAGGGTTTATGCGTCAACAACGTTGCGGCTATAATCCTTATTTTGATATGGTATGCCATCAAAGGGACGGGCGTTCGGCCTATGGCCCTATGCCCGAAGGAACCTTTGTGGATGCTTCCGGAGGTTGGCATGATGCAGGAGATCAGCTTAAATATCTAATAACCGGAAGTTATGCCACGGCCCATATGTTGATGGCCTATGAATTATACCCCGATACTTTTGAAGACCGGGTAAACGCCTTAGGTCAACCACGGCCCAATGGTATTGCGGATGTTTTGGATGAGGCCAAGTGGGGTTTGGATTGGATTTTAAAATTGCACCCCGATACCGATCAATTGATACATCAAATTGCAGATGATCGCGATCATATTGGGTGGAAAATGCCTGATGAGGACAGCTCGGACTACGGCTGGGGCAAAAATAGTTATAGGGTGGCATATTTTGCGACTGGGGAACCACAAGGTCTTAACAAATATAAAAGTGAGGCCAGTGGTGTTTCTAATTTGGCAGGACGCTCAGCCGCGGCGCTGGCCTTGGCCTCAAGAATTTGGTTACGGGATGTAAAGGATTCCGTTTTTGCGCAAAACTGTTTGGAGGCTGCCAAATCCTTATATCGTTTGGGAAAGGAGAAGGAAGGTTTTCAACAGGGGAACTCCTATGGCGCCCCGTATAGATATTCAGAGAAGACCTGGGCGGACGATATGGAATGGGGAGCTGCAGAGCTTTACAAAAGTACGGGAAACAGTAGCTATTTGAAAGAGGCCAAGGAGTATGCCCTAAAGGCGAATACGATATCGTGGATGCCCAAGGATTCGGTGGGGCATTATGAATATTATCCATTTGTTAATTTGGGCCATTTTGCCCTACATGATCTGGTGGATGAAAATTTTCAAAATACGTTGGCTGCCTACTACAAAAGTGGTTTGGAGGATAATTTGAAGAGGGCGTCCAAAAATGCCTATAATATTGGGGTCCCATTTATCTGGTGCTCCAATAATTTGCTCAGCAGTTTAATTACCCAGGGGATTCTCTATGAAAAAATGACCGGGGATAAAAGTTACCATCAATTTTTGGTGGAACAAAGGGATTGGCTTTTTGGTAGAAATCCATGGGGAACTTCTATGTTTACCAAGATGCCGGAAACTGGGGAGTATCCTATGGATGTGCATACCAGTACATGGGCACTGACCGGAAAGGAAGTTGCTGGAGGTTTGGTGGACGGTCCGGTCTATGCCTCGATTTTTAATTCCTTAAAGGGCTTACGTATGGATAATCCGGATGAATTTGAAGCCTTTCAAAATGAGTTTGTGGTGTACCATGATGATATTGGTGACTATTCTACCAATGAACCTACCATGGATGGTACTGCCGGCTCCATAATTATGATGGCCCATTGGGCGGACCAAAACAAAAATTAGTCTTAGGTTTTAGGGAAAAAGGTGGTTCAATCAAAAGCAGGTGATTGCCTTTTAGCTCTCAGGGGCCAATTCCACTTCCAGGCCTTCCAAATCTTCTGTAATATGGATCTGGCAACCCAAACGGCTGTTATTCTTTACGTTAAAAGCTTCGGCAAGCATGGCGTCCTCATCATCGGACATTTCGGGCAATTGGTGGTCAGACTCTATATAGCACTGGCAGGATGCGCACATGGCCATACCCCCACATATACCAATGGTTCCCTCTGGGGCAAGTTCGTAGGAACGTACTATTTCCATTAGATTCATATTCATGTCCGTGGGTGCGTCTACCTCGTGAACAACCCCATCCCTGTCCTTAATTTTTATTTTAACATCGCTCATGCCAGAAATATTCTTTTTTGCTAATAGCCAGCAAATTTAAGGGATTTACTTTAGGATTTGGTTGTTTTTTTTAATCAATGGCCTTTACTACTGCCTTAGGGGCTTCTTTTTTGCTGCCATCAAAACCGGATACACCGCCAACGGTGGTATATTTCATAACATATTTTTTGTCCGGGAAAATACGCTGATAGGCACTCTGGCACATTAGGGTTGCCTCGTGAAAGCCGCAAAGGATCAATTTTAGTTTTCCGGGATACGTATTTACGTCCCCAATGGCATATATACCTGGAATGTTGGTCTGATAATCGAAGGTGTCCACTTTTATGGCATTCTTTTCAATTTCCAATCCCCAATCGGCAATGGGCCCCAGTTTGGGCGACAGTCCGAACAAAGGGATAAAATGATCTATTTCTTTGGTGATTTCTTCATCTTCATCCCCCGATTTGTTGATTACCACGGCCTCTAATTTTCCGGATCCCTTAAGGCCTACCACTTCTGCAGGGGTAATAAGGTTTATTTTTCCAAGATTTTTTAAGGACTGTACCTTCTCTACAGAATCCAAAGCACCTCTAAACTCATTTCTTCTGTGTACCAAGGTTACTTCCGAAGCTACATCGGCCAAAAAGATACTCCAGTCCAGGGCAGAATCTCCGCCCCCGGCAATAAGCACCTTCTTGTTACGATATACTTCCGGGTCTTTTATAAAATAGGCAACCCCCTTGTCCTCATAATCCTTTATTTTATCTATCAGGGGTTTTCTGGGCTCAAAACTACCAAGACCCCCGGCAATTGCCACGATGGGGGCATTGTGCTTGGTACCCTTGTTGGTGGTAACCAAAAAAGTGCCATCTTCCAATTTTTCAATGGTATTGGCCCGTTCCCCCAAAGTAAATCCAGGTTGGAACGCTTTTATCTGTTCCATAAGGTTGTTTACCAGATCGCCTGCCAACACTTCTGGGAATCCTGGGATATCGTAAATAGGCTTCTTAGGGTAAATTTCGGAACACTGCCCACCAGCCTGTGGCAATGCGTCAATTAAATGACATTTAAGCTGTAATAGGCCTGCTTCAAAAACTGCAAAAAGACCGGTTGGGCCGGCACCTATAATCAGAATATCTGTTTTAATCATGGAAGAAAAACTTAAAATAGCTACAAAGCTAAAAAAGGAATTGGTATTGGATTATGATAAAAGTCAGCTTATTGCACCACATTAATGACCTCCTGTATTTGTGGGGCATATTTTTTTATGGTCATTTCCACACCGCTTTTTAGGGTCATTTGGTTAACCGAACAGCCAACACAGGCCCCTTCCAATTTTACCTTAACCGAGTTATCGTTGTCTATGGAAATTAGGGAAATGTCCCCACCATCACTTTGCAAAAAAGGACGGATTTCCTCCAAGGCTTTTTCAACATTATTTTTAAGTTCAATCGATGTCATAATTACTTCTTTTTAACAGCCGAACAACCTGCCATTGTAGTTATTTTAATAGCCTCCGTTGGAGGTAAACTTTT
>JGI24723J26617_10001610_pt1 | contig 19528 bp, 22 predicted proteins | sample Cruoilmetagenom6_FD_26617 | JGI IMG/M metagenome (IMG submission 26617)
AACGACTTGTCATTGGATCAACATCATAAAAATAGGTCAGGATTATATTGTCCTAGCGGGGGAACTATATAACATCAAAAAAATAGTCTCAAATTGAAAGTTTGCAGAACCTCATGTCTTGTAATAAAACAATACTATTCAAAGGTGTATAGTAAAATTGAGAACAAGGCAAGGAAAAAGCAAAGGAATACCAATATCAATAACAACTTTAGCGTTACTGGAATTTCAATTCCATCGCTTTTTCCTACCAATAATTCCCTTAAATACTGCATACCTTTCATATTGATTAATGCAATTATTCTTAATTAATCCCAAACAAATCCAGTAGCCAATCTATAAATGAAAGCGTATAACACTACGGCAAACATAGCCATGCTGAACCACATGAATGCTTTGAAATAATTTCTGACAATAATGTTGCCAATGTTTCTAAATCCGTCTGAATAAATTTCTTTAACGAGTAATAATGTTTTCATATCTTTTATTTAATGTTACAGGGCAAAATTCGCCCAGCCATAGCTTGGATGGAAATTTAGTGGTCAAAAGGAACAAATAATGGTTAAAAAACGAATGGAAAATTTTTGTTCGGGTGAATGGTTGCTTACCTAGGATAAACCGCAGTTGGGGTCCTGAAGGCAAATAGTATTTCAAGGATGTTAATGGTAGTTTGGCGGATTGTAGTTGGTCTATGATAGTCCGAAAACATTTGGATGAAGGAAGATCGGACCAAAATCCACCCCTAGAAAAAGTAAGGATATCGATTTGTGCGCAACCGGGTAGCGCTAAAAATTTAATACCATAAAGCACCTTCCAATTAGGTGAAAAGTGCTTTATTAATCATTAGGAACCTATTTGTTAACAGTATTAGCCTAGCTGTGTATTGCGCATTAATCCTTCCTGTGCTACGGAGGCCACTAAAACACCATTTCTGTCAAAGATACTGCCTCTGGAAAAACCTCTGGAATTACAAGCGCTGGGACTGTCCATGGTGTACAAAAGCCATTCGTCTATTTTAAAATCGCNNTGGAACCAAATAGCATGGTCTATACTGGCATAAAATGTCTTCCCTTTTCTAAGTTCTTCGCGATGGGGGAGGGAGGCGGTGGTAAGAATGTTGTAATCGGAGGCATATGCCAATAATTGCTGTTGTAGGGGTAAATCGGCTTTTACCTTTTCTGTGGCGCGCATCCACATATGGTTGAATGGGGGGCCATTTTTAGCAAGCAGGGCGGTTAGGCGTTCAACCGGTTTAAACTCAAAAACCTTGGGATGGGTAAGCTTTATAAGATTATAGGAGTCCGGATCCGTTTTTTTCATTTCCTCAATTTGCTCCAAACTGTTCATCAACTTTTTGGGGGTAATTAAATTGGGCATGGTGATCTGGTGCTCTACGCCATCTTCCCTGACCTGAAAGGATGCCGCCATATTAAATATGGCCTTGCCGTTTTGTTTTGCCACCACCCTACGTGTGGTAAAACTACGTCCGTCCCTCAGACAATCTACTTCATAGGTAATGGGAATGCTAAGGTCTCCCCCTAGAATAAAATACCCGTGCATGGAGTGGGCCATCTTATCATCGGAGACTGTTTGGTAGGCAGCGTGCAATGACTGGCCCAGCACCTGTCCTCCAAAAACACGGCCCCATGGAGCCTGATAGTTCTGCCCTACAAAGGTATTGTCATTGATTCTCTCCAAGGTTAATAATTGAATAAGTTCTTCTAAGTTGCTCATGTTCTGTTATCGATTCAAAATTGCGTTAAGTTTTGGGATACTATTACAAAGGTATGTTTCCATGCTTTTTCTTGGGCAGATGTGCCACTTTATTTTCTAGAAGCGCGAAGGCTTTTATCAATTTCCTGCGGGTATCCTTGGGAAGGATCACTTCATCTATAAACCCTCTTTCAGCTGCACTATAGGGATTGGCGAACTTATGGGCGTATTCCTCTTCTTTCTCCTTTAGCTTGGCCTCTGGATCCTCCGCCGAGATGATCTCTTTCCTAAAGATAATCTCACTGGCNCCTTTGGCACCCATGACCGCAATTTCGGCACCAGGCCATGCATAGTTAAGGTCGGCCCCTATATGTTTGGAGTTCATAACGTCATAGGCGCCCCCGTANGCCTTTCTGGTAATAACGGTTACTTTCGGAACCGTGGCTTCACTGAGGGCATAGAGCAGCTTGGCGCCATTGGTGATTATACCGTTCCATTCCTGATCGGTGCCTGGAAGGAATCCGGGGACATCTACCAATACCAAAAGGGGAATATTGAAACAATCACAAAAACGGGTGAAGCGGGCCGCTTTTTTGGAACTGTTCACGTCCAAAACCCCGGCCAGATTCATGGGCTGATTGGCAACGATCCCAATACTTTTACCGGCCAATCTGGCAAAGCCCACAACTATATTTTCTGCATAATGCTTATGGACCTCAAAGAATGGGGAATCGTCTATGATTTCATTGATGATATGCCTCATGTCATAGGGCTGATTGGAATTGTCCGGTACAATGGTTTCCAGTTTTTCCCTGATTTCGGTATTTAGGGAATAGGGGAGGGGCTTTGGTACTTCCTCGCAATTTTGGGGCAAGAAACCAATAAGTTCCTTTATCTGCGCAATACACTCCAAGTCGTTTTCCGCGGTAAAGTGGGTAACCCCGGATTTGGTGGCATGGGTCATGGCCCCGCCCAATTCTTCCGAGCTTACCGCCTCATTGGTCACGGTTTTGACCACATTGGGCCCGGTGACGAACATATAGCTCGAATTTTCCACCATCAGGGTAAAGTCGGTCATAGCCGGGGAGTAGACCGCTCCCCCTGCACAGGGACCCATAATGGCGGATATTTGCGGGACAACCCCAGAAGCCATTACATTCCTATGAAAGATATCGGCATAGCCGCCCAGGGATCTTACCCCTTCCTGTATTCTTGCGCCGCCGCTATCGTTCAAGCCAATTATAGGCACTCCTATTTTCATGGCCATATCCATTACCTTGCATATTTTTTCGGCATGGGTCTCGGAAAGTGAACCTCCAAATACGGTGAAATCCTGGGCAAAAACACAGACCTTTCTACCGGCAATGGTTCCATAGCCCGTGACTACCCCATCTCCATAAAATATTTGTTTGCCCATACCAAAGTCTTTGGTCCTATGGGTCACCAGGGCACCCAACTCTTCAAAAGAACCCTCGTCCAACAGAAAATGAATTCGTTCACGGGCCGTAAGCTTGCCTTTGGAATGTTGGGTTTCAATGCGTTTTTGACCGCCACCCAATTTGGCTTGGGCAATTTTATCTTCGAGCTTTCTTATGTTTTCCTTCATTAAATAATGCTTTATACCATTGGTTGCTTATCATTGGGTCCGTTTTAAAGGCCAATTGGAGTTTTCGCTACCGGGCACTTTTAGTTTGTCCTTGTATTCCAAAAATAGTTTCAATCCTACCATGGCCGCGATTTTCCGCTCCTCAGCGTATTGTTGTTGCAACAGTTCCGGAGTATAGAAATTCTTAACAAAATGGGTGTCGAATTCCCCTGAGGTAAAGGCTTGGTGTTCACAAACGAACTTACCAAAGGCCAGGGTAGTGGATATCCCCTTTATCTTATACTCGGATATGGCTCTGATCATTAGTTGAATGGCTTCTGCCCTGTCTTTACCATAGGTGATCAATTTGGCCAACATGGGATCGTAAAAAATGGGTATCTCCATTCCTTCCTCAAAACCGTCATCCAATCTTATTCCTTTGCCCTCCGGACGCTTATAGGTTTCCAAGGTACCCATGCTGGGTAGAAAATTGTCCAATGGATCCTCGGCATAGACCCTAACTTCCAAAGCATGCCCTTCAATACTTAGATCTTGTTGTGAAAAGCCCAGTTTTTCATTTCTGGCAATTTTGATCTGTTGCTCCACCAAATCCATACCGGTAATTAATTCCGTTACTGGATGTTCTACCTGTAGGCGGGTGTTCATTTCCAGAAAATAGAAATTTTTATCACGGTCCAGGAGGAATTCCACCGTTCCTGCCCCTACATAATCGCAGGCCTTGGCTACTTGTATGGCAGCTTCGCCCATGGCGGCTCTTATTTGTGGGGTCAATATGGCCGATGGGGCTTCTTCCACTACCTTTTGATGTCTCCTTTGTATACTGCACTCCCTTTCAAAAAGATGTACCATGTTGCCATAATTATCGGCCAATATCTGGATTTCTATATGCCTAGGGGATTCAATATATTTTTCCAGAAAAACGGCACCGTCTCCAAAGGCTGCCTTGGCCTCGCTGATGGCACGTTCCATTTGCTCCGGTAGTTCCGATGGTTCTTGCACCACCCTCATTCCTTTACCACCACCACCTGCAGAGGCTTTTATTAGAATAGGAAAACCTATCTCTTCGGAAACCGTCTGGGCCAGGGAAATATCGGTAATAGACTCTTCAATTCCGGGTACCATGGCAATATTGTAAGCCTTTACGGCCTCCTTGGCCGCTAATTTATTGCCCATTACCTTTATGGCATGGGGTTTAGGGCCAATGAAGGTTATTCCGTTATCGGCTACCAGCTGGGCAAAAACGGCGTTCTCACTTAAAAAGCCATACCCTGGATGGATCGCTTGGACTTTGGTCTGTATGGCTGCTCCCATAATTTTGTCCATATTCAAGTAGGATTCTGAAGAAGGTGAATTTCCCAAATGCACGGCTTCATCGGCAAATCGTACATGGGGAGCCTTCCTATCGGCATCAGAATAAACCGCAACTGTTTTTATTCCCATCTTTTGGGCGGTACGCATGATGCGCAATGCTATTTCTCCACGGTTGGCTACCAATATTTTTTTAATCTCCATACTAAGGCTATTCCATTTCAATAATTAGTTGTCCTTTGTCAACAGTATCGTTCACTTCTACATTTATACTTTTGATAACGCCTTCCCCACCGGAAGTGATTATATTTTCCATTTTCATGGCCGAAAGTACAATCAAGGGAGTGCCCGCTNCTACCTTTTGTCCTATGGTGGCCATAATATCTATGATTAGTCCGGGCATAGGGGCTTTAATACTATTTATTTTGTGGACTTGGGCGGTCAGCAATCCCATTTTGCGGACCATTTGATCATACTCGTCTGCTAGGACCATTTCATAAGCATTGCCATTTACCTCTATGGTCATGGTTTTTTTGGCAAAATCGGTATTCAAGATTTTGATTGTATAAGAGCGGTTGTGCCTAAGGACATGAAACTGCCGATTGCCTATGGCAACCAGATCCAAGGATGTTGAATCCTCCGGATTTAAAACGATTTTTTCCTTATCGATAGTAATATCGTAGTTCACCATAAATACGGGTTCACAATTGGGCCAAGGCTTGTTTTATAAAGACACTGGGCGATTAGTATTCAAAAAAATTAGGGATCAAATAGTTTCGCCTAAATGTAAACTGACATTACAGCCTTCAACATTATTGCAATNCCTATTAAATCCTGTATTTGGACCTTCAATATTANGATTGAAAGTATATTGAAATGGCCCTAAAAATTATCGGGACCACCAACAACAAATGTTTCTGTTTAACAGCTTTTACTAAGATATGTAAAAGATTTAAAAGACAGATACTGCTGTACCAATTCCTAGTTTCCCAATATAGCTAGATCTATGGAATGAAGGGGTAGTCTTTTGAAAAACAATTGTTTAAGATCGTTTTCTAAAATAGGTTTTTGAATAGGGGCAATATTACAGGCCTTGTTCAGCCAAAAAATCAAAAAAAGGACATTTTTATCCTAAATATGATTTATATCATGTTTTTTCATTCAATGGGAGCCTAATTTTGTCACAATAAATTGTTAAAAATATCAAATTACACAGTAAGCCTTTACGGGCAACAACGCTTAAAATCAGTATTACGGACAATTAAAAACAACCTATAAACAACAAATAAAAACAAAGTGATGAAAATTATTTTAAAAAGTAGCGCAGTTCTTTTTTCAGTTTTGATGATGGGCTGTGGAGGTAAGGAAGAAAAGAAAAAGGAAGGATTTAGTGTGGACAGGGCAAAAACCACTACGGAACAACCTACACCAGCTCCTGCGGCAGATGCGGCGAAGGCTTCGGAGACCGTGGATTTAAGCAATAAGGGGATAGGGCCCATTACTTCCTTAACCTTGGCGCCGGAAGTAGATCAGGCAATGGCTAAAAAAGGGGAGGAAATTTACAACCAAATGTGTTTGGCCTGCCATAGGGTAGATAAAAAATTCATAGGGCCTGCCCCAAAAGGTGTCTTGGAAAGACGCAGCCCGGAATGGGTAATGAATATGATCTTAAATCCTGAAGTTATGGTAAAGGAAGATCCTTTGGCAAAAGCTTTGTTGGCCGAATTCAATGGAGCACCTATGGCCAATCAAGGTCTTACCGAAGAACAGGCCAGAGCGGTATTGGAATACTTTAGAACCTTATAATAAACATATAATACTATGTTCCAGACAACCAACATAAAATTAACGATCGTATCATTTCTAATGCTGGGCCTTGCGTTCGGTTGTAAGAACGAACCAAAGTCGGCAACGGCTCCAACCCAGGGCAATGTTGCAACGGAGGAAGTTGAAAGACAGGGCCAAGCCTTTATAGGTGAAGATGGTTCTACTCCCAATGTACTGCAAATTGCCATTGGTTCCCCGGACCATACCACCTTGGTGGCGGCGGTACAAGCCGCTGAATTGGAAAACGTTTTGGTGAATGCCGGGCCTTTAATGGTTTTTGCCCCTACCAATGCGGCTTTTGCCGCACTCCCTGAGGGCACTGTGGAGGACCTTTTAAAACCGGAAAACAAGGATGCTTTGGCCAATATTTTAAAGTTTCACGTAACACCTGGCAATTACAGCAAGGAATTTTTAATGAAGTTTAAAAAATTGGGACAGGCCAATAATCAGAACGTAACCGTTGTGGTAGTAGGGGACGATGTATTGGTGGGTGGCGCCAAAATTTTGGCCAGTGTACCTGCGGGCAATGGAATTGTACACGTGGTAGATAAGGTAATGTTGCCCCCAACAGAATAATAATAAATCTCAATAATCAATTAAATTAAAAACAATGAAAAAGCATATCTATTTAGTATTGGGACTCTTGGGCTTTGCCGCCTTATTGACTAGTTGTGGTAACGGCAATAATGGCAAGGGTTCTTCAGGAGCATTGAATTCGAGCAATGCTGAAAAAGTCTATGTAGCCCCTGGGGAACATGACGAGTTTTACGCTTTTATGTCCGGGGGATATAGTGGCAACCTAACGGTTTATGGCCTACCTTCTGGACGTATGTTTAAGGAAATCCCTGTGTTCTCCCAATTTGCCACCTCAGGCTATGGATATTCGGAAGAGACCAAACCCATGTTGAACACCTCTTTTGGTTTTGTGCCATGGGATGACTCCCACCACCCTGATATTAGTCAAACCAATGGTGTCTTGGATGGTAGATGGATATTCATAAACGGGAACAACACCCCGAGGATTGCAAGGATAAGCCTTACAACTTTTGAAACAGAGGAAATCATTGAGGTACCTAATAGTGCCGGTAACCACAGCTCCTCTTTCATAACCGAAAATACCGAATATGTCGTTGCAGGAACCCGTTTTTCGGTACCCGTTCCCCAGGCCGATATGCCCATTAAGGAATACAAGGGAAATTTTAAAGGTGCTTTATCCTTTATAAGTGTAGACCCGGAAAATGGTCATATGGATATCAAATTCCAAATATTGATGCCCGGTTTTAACTATGATCTATCGCATCCCGGACGGGGAAAATCCCATGGATGGTTCTTCTTTACCACTTATAATACGGAAGAGGCCAACTCGCTCCTAGAAGTTAACGCATCTCAAAATGACAAGGATTTTATTGCAGCTATAAACTGGAAAAAAATTGAAGAATACGTAAACAATGGAGGTGGGACCAAAATGCCGGCAAATTACGCCCATAATGTGTATAGTGATGAAAACCACACCGCCACTTCAACTATGAAAAAGGAGGTGTTGACCGTAGACCCCACCAAAATACCCGGAGCGGTGTTTTTCTTGCCCACTCCAAAATCGCCCCANGGCTGTGATGTAGACCCCTCCGGGGAATACATAATCGGGAACGGTAAGTTATCGGCAGATTTAACGGTACACTCTTTTGATAAAATGATTGCTGCCATTGAGGGCAAAAAGTTTGATGGTGAAGCCTATGGTATTCCTATTCTGAAATTTGAGGAGGTACTTGCCGGAACTGTAAAAAGTGGAGGTCTTGGGCCATTACATACCGAATTTGACGGTGAAGGAAATGCTTATACCACCTTCTTTATCTCTTCTGAGGTAGTGATGTGGAAACTGGGAACTTGGGAAGTTATCGATAGAAAGCCTACTTATTATTCTGTTGGTCACTTGATGATTCCTGGCGGTAACTCTAGAAAACCATTTGGTAAATATGTGGTGGCTATGAACAAGATTACCAAGGATAGGTATCTGCCTACAGGTCCGGAATTGGAGCATTCTGCCCAATTATACGATATTTCAGGAGACAAAATGGAACTTATCTATGATTTTCCTACCCATGGGGAGCCACATTATGCCGCAGGAATCCCTGCAGAGATCCTAGCGCCAAAATCGCAAAAGATATATAAACTGGCAGAAAACAAACACCCATATGCTACTTTGAGTCCCGCTGATGCCAAGGTGGTTCGCGATGGTAAGGATGTTCATATTTATATGTCAACGATCCGAAGTCATTTTACCCCTGATAATATTGAAGGGGTCAAGGTAGGTGATAAAGTATACTTTCACATAACAAACCAAGAGCAGGATTTTGATGTACCACACGGTTTTGCCGTGATAGGAGCCAACACTTCGGAATTGTTGGTAATGCCGGGTCAGACCAAGACAATAATTTGGGAACCAAAGCAAGTGGGGGTTTGGCCCTTCTATTGCACGGATTTCTGTTCGGCACTACACCAAGAGATGCAGGGCTATATCAGGGTTTCACCAGCAAATTCCAATATAGAGCTTTCCTGGTCCCTAGGGGAATAAGATTACTTATTTTTAGTTTTGAAGAAAAGCGGGTCTGGTTGAAGAAACTGCCCGCTTTTTTAACAAGTTGAAGAGGAGGACAACCATCCAATACATTTTTCAATTTGTAAATAATAAAATGACAATAAGAAATGAAAAATGCAAGTATAATAATGATTATTGGCCCATTATTTCTATTGGGGTTGTTTGCCTTTCCTTTATGGAACATTATGTTGGGGGCTCCTCAATATCCAGAACCGTTGGGCATGAATATTCATATTTCGGGAATAGAAGGGGTCTCTGAATTTGATTTACAGAATATAGACGGATTAAATCACTATATTGGTATGAAAACCATCCCAAAACCCGGGGAGATGTGGGAATTTGATGTTTTTCCCAAGGTTATCATTGGAATGGTGATCCTTGGAGTGCTTATAGGCTTAATGGGATTTTTTGGAAAAGTGGATTTTAAATGGTTCTTGGGCTGGTTTGTGCTGATGTCCCTTTTAGGAATATTGGGAATGTACGACTTTAATCAATGGCTTACGGATTATGGTTCCAACCTAGATCCACATGCCATTATTAAAGTAATCAATGAGGATGGAACCCCTATGACCTATAAGCCACCTTTGTTGGGTTTTCAAAAAATGTTGAATTTTGATGTAACCTCCCTCCCAAGTGTTGGGGCTTATATGATGTTTGTAGGAATGTCACTTACATTGGTAGCCTCCTATCTTGGATGGAAGAAAAAGGGATTGAAAACAAAGCGGCAATCAAAAAATGCGGTAACTACTTAATTTTAGAATTTAATATGGTGAACTACAGAATAGTGGTCTTTTTATTTTTATTGTTGACATCTTCCTGTAATGTTGGTCCGCAACCAATATCCTATGGGTCCGATGGATGTCATTTTTGTAGTATGACCATAGTGGACCGGCAACATGCAGCTGAAATTGTTACCGATAAGGGTAAAGTCTTTAAGTTCGATTCAAGTGAATGTATGATGAACCACCTCAAGGACATAGATATTAAGCAAGTGGCCTATTTTTTGGTGAACGATTACAATCAACCTGGGGAATTGATAAATGCAACCAAAGCCACCTATCTTATAAGCAATCGCATACCCAGCCCTATGGGAGAGTTTTTAACGGCCTTTAAGACAGAGCAAGCTGCAGTAGATGCGCTGTTGACCTATGAGGGGGACCTATTGACCTGGGACCAGTTAAAGTTGAGATTTCAATTATAAACATTCAAAATGCAGCCCATGGGATTCCCATGGAAGGTAAATAAGAACAGCGCTGAAATTTACTTCCTCCATTCCTTGGTGGTTGGAATTACTTAGCCAAAAAAAACAATAACTATGTACACCGTTAGCGATCAGATAAAAAATCAGGAATACAATAAACTTCAGGTAAATAAATTGGTAAAAACCGATGCCTTGGAGATTTTGAATATTAGCTTGGAAAAGGATGCCATTTTTCCGGAACATACTGCCCCTACAGATGCACAGCTGATTGTTTTGGAAGGAAAGATAATCTTTCATATCAATGGTAATTCCTACTTCATAAGTGGTCAACAACACTTCAGTTTCCCCAAAGACGTGCCACATTGGGTATCGGCCGAGGAAAATTCAAAATTTCTGATTATCAGATAATGAAAAGGAGGGAGGTATTTTTCTGCTCTTTACTGTTGCTTTTTGGTATTCATTTACAGGCAGGGACCATTACGGTCTGCGGATCCTGTAAGGTGAAAACTATCAAGGAGGGTGTAGCCATGGCCGCTGATTTTGATACACTTTTGATCAAAAAGGGGACCTATAACGAATTCAATATCCAAATAACCAAACCCCTGACCCTTATTGGGGAAAACTATCCTGTAATCGATGGTGGCGATAAGGGTGAAATTATAACCATAGTTTCGGACAATGTTACCATAGACGGTTTGTTCATCATTAATGTAGGAACCAGTTATACGGCAGATTATGCTGCCATTAGGGTGGTGCAGAGTGAACATTTTTTAATACAGAATGTGGTGTTGGAAAAGCTCTTCTTCGGCATTTATTTGGAGAAGTGTAAGAACGGAAAGGTATATCACAATAAGATAATCGGGGATGCCGTAGACGAATACAATTCCGGAAACGGTATACAATTATGGTATTCACAGAATATTGTGGTGGAACGCAATATTGTGCAACACGTAAGGGATGGTATCTATCTGGAGTTTTCGGACAATATCACTATAGAAAACAATATCAGTTCGGACAATCTGCGGTATGGGCTGCACTTTATGTTTTCCAATGATGACATTTATAAGGACAATACCTTTGAGAACAATGGGGCAGGGGTTGCGGTCATGTTCTCCAAAAGGATAAAAATGTTGGGCAATACGTTTAGAAAAAATTGGGGTACTGCCTCTTTTGGGATATTGTTGAAGGAGATCAATGATGCAGAAATTACGGGCAATACCTTTGAAGAGAATACAGTAGGCATCAGTATCGAAGGCTCCAATAGGATAAATTATTCCAAAAATAACTTTATAAAAAATGGCTGGGCCATTAAAGTGCGTGGAGCCTGTTACACCAATACCTTTATCCATAATAACTTTTTGTACAATTCCTTCGATCTGGCCTACAACAGTAATTTGAACGACAATATTTTTGATGAAAATTATTGGAGCAATTATACAGGATACGATCTGGATAGGAACGGGACTGGTGATATTCCCTACAGGCCGGTAAAGTTATTCTCCTATATCGTGAACAGAACCCCCGAAACTATTATACTGTTGCGTAGTTTGTTTATGGATATTATTGATTTTTCTGAAAAAGTATCCCCTGTTTTTACTCCCGACGAATTAGTTGATGCAAAACCCTTAATGAAAAGAATTAAATGATACACGTTGAAAGCCTACATAAGAGATTTGGTAAAAATGTGGTATTGGCCGGATTGGATCTCGATATTGCCCAAGGAGGTATTTCTGCTATCCTGGGGCCCAATGGTTCCGGTAAAACAACTTTGATAAAAACGGTGTTGGGTATGGTGATTCCCAATAAAGGGACCATAGAAGTGATGGATACCCCTATTGGTAATAGGTGGAAGTACCGCCAAGACATAAATTACCTTCCCCAAATTGCCAATTTTCCGGGAAACCTGAANGTCAGGGAATTAATAGCAATGATTAAGGATATTCGNCAAAAACCGAGCGACGAACAAAAGTTGATCGGTCTATTTGGATTGGAGCCATTCTTGGATAATAAATTGAGCAACCTATCCGGAGGTACCAAACAAAAGGTAAATATTGTACTGACCTTTATGTTCGACAGTCCCTTGATTATTTTGGACGAACCTACCAATGGTTTGGATCCCTTGGCACTGATCCGTCTCAAGGAGTTAATTTTTGAAGAAAGGGAAAAAGGAAAGACGTTCTTGATCACCTCCCATATTATGCAATTTGTAGAAGAGGTTTCAGACCAGATCGTTTACTTACTTGAAGGTAAAATTTATTTTAAAGGCAGTATTACGGAATTAAAGACCAAAACTGGTCAAAGCAATTTTGAACGTGCCATAGCGGCAATATCAACCCACAACAATCATGATTAAGATATTAAAATATAGTTTTTACGATCTAATGCGTAGCCGTTGGAGTTACGTTTATTTCTTGTTCTATCTATTGCTGGGCTTTGTATTGTTGTTTTTGAACAATGAGCTCTCCAAGGCCGTAATTACCCTAATGAACGTTATTATTGTTTTGGTACCCTTGATCGGGACTATTTTTGGTGTCATGTATTACTACAATTCCAAGGAATTTACAGAGCTTCTTTTGGCACAGCCCATTAAAAGGTCCTCCATTTTTCTTGGCCAATATTTGGGGGTTGCCGGTTCGTTGACGGTGAGTTTGGTATTGGGACTGGGAATTCCCTTTGCACTGTACGGACTGTTTCAAAGCAATGCCATTTGGGATTTTTCACTATTATTGATAACAGGTGCGTTTTTAACGCTGATCTTTACGGCAGTTGCCTTTAATATTGCCCTGTCCAATGAAAATAAGATAAAAGGTTTTGGATATGCCGTTCTGGCCTGGTTGTTTTTGGCGGTAATTTACGACGGACTTTTCCTAATGTCGTTGATCGTTTTTGAGGAATATCCCTTGGATAACCTTTCCCTGATTGCCACCATGTTCAATCCTATAGACCTATCCAGGACTTTAATCCTGTTAAAGCTTGATATTTCCGCCCTTTTGGGATATACGGGTGCTATTTTCAAACAGTTTTTCGGAACCAACCTAGGACTTTTTATGTCTATCTTTATGTTGTGCCTATGGACGGTAATCCCTGTATGGCGTTTGGCCTATGTAGCCAAAAGAAAGGATTTTTAATGATATCTTTGACTCAATTCCATGATATTGCGTGATTGCTAGCAGAACCCATATTAAAGTATCCCTAGGCTATTTTTTATTGGCTGCCTTATTGGGCGTGTTATTGCGGACGTTTGTTGTGGCCCCAATGCCGATCAATTATAGGTTTATGGTGCATACACATTCCCATATAGCACTTTTGGGCTGGGTGTATATTGCGCTTACCACCTTGTTGTACCATCTTTTTTTGGACAAAGGGGTTTTGGATAGGAAGTACCGAAGAATTTTTTGGTTTACACAGATTTGTTTGTTGGGGATGCTATTGTCCTTTCCCTTTCAAGGGTATGCCCTATTTTCTATAATATTCTCCACTTTATTTCTGCTGGCCTCCTATTGGTTTTCCGTTTTTTTTATAAAATATGTTCCTTTGCCCTTTAAGGGCACAAAGGCCTATAGCTGTGTAAAATATGCCCTCTGGTTCATGGTAGGCTCCAGTATTGGCCCTTGGTCCTTAGGTGCCATTATGACGGTTTTAGGACCGGAATCCATATGGTACCGACTGGCCATTTATTTCTATTTACATTTTCAGTATAACGGTTGGATGGTATTGGCGCTTTTAGGATTCTTTTTTTATTTATTGGAACAACTTCAAATTAATATTTCCCAAAAGACTTTTAGGTACTTTTTCCTGACCACGGTTCTGGGAATTATTCTGAGTTTTTTTCTGTCTACCCTATGGACGGGACCTCCAATGATTTATTATCTTTTGGGAGGTTTGGGCGCTGCATTGCAGCTGATGGGCTTTGGCATACTGTTAAATATCTGCCTTGTAAATAAAGTGGTATTGAAATCGGCACTTTCCCCATTTCGGTTGAATGTTTTAAAGTTGGTGGCTTTCCTATTGTTGGTTAAAATGATGTTACAATGGCTCACCGCTTGGCCCTACTTTGCAAATTTGGCCGCAACGATTCTGGATTTTACTATTGGTTATTTACATTGGACCTTTTTGGGTGTCATTAGCATGGGACTGTTATTCTTTTTGGAATTTTTTGGGTTGATAAGACTGTCCAAAACGGCCAGTGCATTGTACCTGTTAGGCTTTCTGCTTACCGAAATCCTTATATTTTATAGGGGAATGGCTGCATGGATGGGTTGGCCCTTAGGGGAAGATTATTCAAAATTTCTGGCAGGTACCAGTATATTGATCCCATTGGCTGTATTATTGCTCCTAGGGCATTCTTCCAAAGGCAATGGTGTTAAGGCAAAAGTTTAATGGTCCTTGGTTCTGTGTTGATAGATGTTCATATATAACATGGTGGACATTTTTTGGGCCCTATTTTTGGCTATCCACGCAACGTCCCCTTCAAAAAGCTCATCAATGGTGGCAAACCATTCGTTTAGCCAAAGTCCAAAATGTTCAGGAGTAATTGTATGGTTCATTTTCTTGTCTACCTCCTGATGAACGGCAATTGGATTACCTATATATTTTCGCTTTAGCAATAATTGACTCTCCCAAAAATCGGTCAATAATTCCAAGTGGCTGTCCCAGTCCTTGATTATGCCATTAAAAATAGGCCCCAATATTTGGTGCTCCCTAATCTTGGTGTAAAAACTAACCACTAATAGGTTCACGTCCTCTCTCTCCTTAATCTCCGATTTTAACAACATAATTTAAATTTAATGGCTCAGGGAATACTGTAAAGGTAGTCCGTTGAACCTATATTTTGCAATGTTTGGGCGTTTAGAATACTTGTTTGGAATTCTACAGGCCCAACTATATCTTTTGCCTTCACGTTTTAGGATCACTTTAAACCGAAATCATTGTCCGTAACTATTTTAAAAACCAAATTATGTAGGTCCCCATTAACTGGAATTTGACATGCCAATCTACTTAGGGAGGAGGCATCCTCCAGTTGGGATAAGGTCTGTTTTTCATCGCCCTCTATTTTTGAACTTAGAGCACCTTGAAGAATTTGTATATGACATGTTCCGCACCAGGCCCTGCCTTTGCAATCTCCCCATTCCTGCAAATATTTATCAAATAGAAGTTCCATAAGGCTATGGTATTCGTTTAGGCTACAAATAGCGGTATTACTGTCCCCAAATTCGTCAATATAAGTAAAAGTGTAGGGTTCGGGTTTCATGTAATTTGAATTATCGTGGGTTCAATTTATTGGCACCGCCAAAGGGTATAATACCCCGAGGCTTGCCTCGAAAATTAAAGTTCGTTTCCTACGAATGCCTCGCGGGCTTGCCCCGAGGTAGTTTACTGAAGAAAGTGACAATACCAGTGGTTATAAATCCGAAAAGGGTAATATTGGATTTATAATTGATAAATTTTATGTATTGTGATTCTTTATCTTTGGATTGACGCTGTAGCCCAAAAAAATCAATACTTTTTATCGACCTTTTAGTGGTATTTTGAATTGATTGCGGTCTATGGTAAATCAAAAAAAAAATACAACCTTTTAATTTATTTAATTATTGACCATTTATGAAACCAATTGTACAGATTTCCCTAGACCTTACCAATATTGATGAAGCTTTAGAAACGGCGGCCATGGCATTGCGTGCAGGGGTGGATTGGCTGGAAGCGGGGACCCCCCTTATTTTGGCAGAAGGACTCCATGGTGTGCGAAAACTGAGGGAAGCCTTTCCTAAAATTCCAATAGTAGCCGACCTTAAAACTATGGACGGTGGATATCTGGAAGCAGAAATGATGGCGAAGGCAGGTGCCACCCATGTAGTGGTGATGGCCAGGGCACATGCTGAAACCATAAAAGTGGTGGTACAGGCAGGTAAGGATTACGGAGTAAAGGTAATGGGCGATAATTTAGGATGTCCGGATATGGTGGAAGGCGCCAAATGGTTGGAAGACCTTGGATGCGATTATATAATCCATCATATTGGTTATGACGAACGTCGTGGTATTGCAGCCCAAGGCTTAAAAATGCCAAGTCCAATGGATCAATTACGGGAAGTGGTCAATGCCGTTAAGGTACCGGTACAGGCCGTGGGCGGACTTACCTTGGAACAGGCCATACGCTGTCCGGAATACGGGGCGCCCATGGTTGTTTTGGGAGCACCGCTGACCATAGATGCCGATTCGTTTAAAACAGCCGATGGTGACTTGGAAAGTTCGTTGCGTCTTATCTGTGAAAAGATCCATGCATACGGCGAAATAACAAGATAATAAGCGAAAATTTAAAAATATAAAGAGCTATAAAGATGAATTCAATAGGAGTAGTAAATTTCTCTTCCAAGCCAGGAAGTGTTGAAATTAGGGAAGTGGAAAAACCGGGTATAGGGGAAGATGATGTGTTGCTGGAAGTGGCCAACGTTGGGGTGTGCGGAAGTGATCTGCACCAATGGACTTCAGACCATAGTTGGCCTGTAAACTATCCCGTGGTCCTTGGGCACGAGTTTGGTGGCCATATCGTGGCCATGGGGAAAAGGGTAAGCGGATGGAAGGAAGGCGATAGGGTAGTAAGTGAGACCGCTGCAGTCATAGATCTGAACAGTCCGCTTACAAGACAAGGCCTGTACAACCTGGATCCCACTAGAAAAGGATTTGGGTATGGGGTTAACGGTGCCATGACGCGTTTTGTTAAAGTGCCCGCTAGATGTCTACATACGGTTCCTGAGAATCTGCCCTTTGAGCAGGCCTGTTTAACCGAGCCCTGTTCGGTAGCCTATAATGCAGTGGTGATGAATTCCAAAATTAAACCAGGGGACAGGGTCATTGTCCTAGGCCCTGGGACCATAGGTATCCTTTGTGCCGCCGTAGCCCGTTTATGTGGCGCCGAGGTGGCCGTTGTAGGCTTGGAAGCCGATAGGGAAAGATTGAACATTGCCAAGCAATATGGCTGTGAAGGAATTGTGGGCGATGCAAGTGCCTGGGCCAATAAACAAGACGGATTGGGAGTAGATTGTGTAATAGATGCGGCAGGAGCAAGTGCCACTTTAAAAATAGCCTTACAATTGGTACGTCCCAACGGACATATAACCAAGGTGGGCTGGGGACCACAACCTCTAAACTTTTCCTTGGATCCATTGGTGCAAAAGAATGTAACCCTACAGGGTAGCTTTAGCCATAACTGGCCCATATGGGAAAAAGTGTTGTCTCTTCTGGCTTCAGGAACCTTGGATGTAAAACCTATTATTGGTGGGGTCTGGGAATTGAAGGATTGGCACGAGGCATTTGATCAAATGCACTCGGGCAAGGTGGTGAAAAGTGTTTTAAAACCAAGTTAACCCCTATGCGTTTAAAGGATAAAGTAGTATTAATAACAGGAGGATATACCGGTATAGGCAAGGCCATTGCCAAACGTTGTGTGCAGGAAGGGGCGAAGGTGGTCATCAACGGATTGGAAGAGGAAATAGGTCTGGCAGTAGTGCAGGACTTGGGGGATGCCAATGCAGCCCATATTACCATGGATATAACGGAGGACAATGCCCCTCAGGTATTGGTAGATGTGGCCATGTCCAGATTTGGGAAGTTGAATGCCGTGGTAAATAACGCGGCCTATATAGCTTCTTCCAATATAGCGACTACCCAAGTGCATTTTATAAAAAGAATGTTGGCCGTTAATTCCATTGCTCCTTTGATGATCATTCAGGCAGCATTGCCCCATTTATCCTCCGTTCGTGGATGTGTCCTTAATATAGGGTCTATCAACGCTTGGGGCGGGGAACCGGATTTGCTGGCCTATAGCATGTCCAAAGGGGCCTTAATGACCTTGACAAGAAATTTGGGCGATAGCCTGTTTCGGGAAAATGGGGTGCGTGTAAATCAGATCAACCCAGGTTGGGTACTTACGGAAAAGGAAATTTTGAACAAGAAGNAGCAGGGGATGAANGCGGACTGGTACAAGGACATCCCGGATATTTTTGCCCCNGCCCAACGAATTTTNACCCCCGAAGAAATAGCGGTAGCCTGTGTATATTGGCTTTCCGATGAATGCGGACCAGTTAGTTCGCAGGTGATGGATTTGGAACAGTTTCCCATGATAGGGCGGAACCTCCCCAAAAACTGGGAAGGTTCCCACAAAAAGAAATAATTAATAACTTTAAAAGAATAAAGATTTGCCACAATTAGCAGTATTTCCCAAAGCATTTATGCATGAACTTTGTAAGGATGGAACCATGAAGGTTTCAGAATGGATCGATCTGGCCGTTGCGCTGGAGGTAGACGGATTGGAATGGTATGCCGGATTTTTGGAGATGGCCGATAAGGCCAACTGGCCCGTTTTTAGGGAGCAGGTGGAACGTCATGGGAAAACCATACCCATGCTGTGCTGTTCCCCGGATTTTACGCATCCTGATGCCGCTTTTCGGGAAAAGGAAATTAAAAAACAGATAGGATGGATAGAAATGACCCATGCCCTGGGCGGCACCTATTGTAGGGTATTGTCCGGACAACGTCGTCCAGAACTGACCATAGAGGAAGGTGTTGGCTTTGCTGCGGATTGCATTAAGGAGTGCCTTCCCCATGCGGAAAAGTTGGGCGTTACCCTCATTTTGGAAAACCACTATAAGGACGATTTTTGGGAATATCCGGAATTTGCACAACAGATGGACATTTTTTGTATGTTGGTAGATCGCATCCACCATCCTAATTTTGGAGTGAATTACGACCCTAGCAATACCTTTTTGGCAGGAGAGGATCCCCTGGAACTCCTATATAGGGTTTCGGACCGCGTAGTTACTATGCATGCCAGTGATCGCTATTTGAAGGAAGGAACCATTGAGGACCTGCGCAAGGAGGAAGGTGGAGCCATGGGCTATGCCAAAAGGCTTAGTCATGGGGAGATTGGCAAGGGCCTAAACGATTATGATGCTATTTTTAAGGAATTGAAACGGGTTGGTTTTGACGGTTGGATCAGTATCGAAGATGGTGTGGACGGAATGGATCAATTGGAACGCAGTGTAGCCTTCCTGCGAAAAAAAGTAAAGGAGTATTGGCCGGAGTTTAAGTAGGGTTACCTACATCAGTATAAGCAAGAAGTCACCAATATGACTGGAAGAATTCTGCAATTCTAACGCCTCTGAATTGCGCCCTGAATGCCTTGATTTTGGATCATGACCAATTTTTGTGTTTATGAAAAAAAGGGATTAATTTGATCAGTCGTGTTTTTTTGATAAATAGTTTTTATTAATAGGAGCAATTTAGT